>Ga0255765_1005427_pt1 | contig 12084 bp, 9 predicted proteins | sample 041ome_8_FD_179965 | JGI IMG/M metagenome (GOLD analysis project Ga0255765, IMG submission 179965) | Coastal salt marsh microbial communities from the Groves Creek Marsh, Skidaway Island, Georgia - 041407BS metaG (version 2) | ecosystem: Environmental > Aquatic > Marine > Intertidal zone > Salt...
AGCTTTTGGTCCTTCATACTCGCCATGATAGTGTTTTTCTGGGGGTTTAACCTACTGGAAGCAACCTTGCCATCACTGGTCTCAAAAACCTGTAATGCAGGTAATAAGGGTGCAGCTATGGGGGTGTTTTCAAGTAGTCAGTTCTTTGGTGCCTTCGTTGGTGGTAGTGCATCAGGCTTGATCCTGCAGCGTTATGACGCCAGTGGCGTATTTTTGTTCGCTGCGATTATGCTTACGCTATGGTTTCTAGTAGCATTCAGTATGCGCAAGCCAGATCACCGGCCCAGTTATAGTTTTCAAGTGGGTGTGATGGCGTCGCAACAAGCTGCTGTAGTAGCGCAGCAGTTACAAGATTTTGAAGGTGTCCTAGATGCCGCTGTTATCGGTGAACAAGGTGTGGCTTATTTGCGTATCGATAAGCAACGTTTTATAGAACAAAAATGTATCGAAAAATTTGCTAATTTAAATTAGCTCACGAGGGGGAAACATGGCTAGAGGTATCAATAAGGTAATCATTGTCGGTAATTTAGGACAAGATCCGGAAGTAAAGTATATGCCCAGTGGTGGCGCGGTCTGTAATATCACGGTAGCGACATCAGAAAGCTGGAACGATAAAAGCACTGGTGAGAAGCAAGAGCGTACTGAATGGCATCGCATTGTCTTTTATCGTAAGTTGGCTGAGATCGCAGGTGAATACTTACGTAAAGGTTCACAGGTATACGTTGAAGGGAAATTACAAACACGTAAGTGGCAAGACCAGGGCGGTGCTGATCGTTACACTACAGAGATTGTAGCGAATGAGATGCAGATGCTAGGTGGCCGCGGATCAGCCTCTTCAGGGGCATCAAGTTCAGGCTCTACAGGTTTTGACAGTAGCAACAATCAAGCTTCTGCAGCGCCAGCGAGTAGTAATACTCCAGCTCCAGCAGGTGGCGGTATGGCCGATGATTTTGATGACGATATACCGTTTTAGTTGGGTAATCCCACATAACGGCCAGGGCTTTTAGATCAGGCTCTGGGTGAGTACTAAGAGGGCTGCAGAATTATTCTGTAGCCCTTTTTTTATGCCGTAACTTCGGATAGCTTGCCGTCACCAAGCTGATAAACATGATCGGATACATCGACGATAGCAGGACGGTGAGAGATAGAGATGACCGTAATTTCTCGACTGAGTTCTTTGAATATCTGACTCAAGGCCAGCTCTGTCTCACTATCTAATGCACTGGTTGCTTCATCCAGTATGAGTAAACGAGGCGAGTGTACCAAGGCGCGTGCAATTAAGATTCGTTGGCGTTGGCCGCCTGATAGTTGGGCACCATTTTCACCTGCCACTGTTTCTATACCTAGAGGTAACTCTGCGACAAAGTCCATCGCTTTAGACTTTGCTAGGGCGGTAGTTATTTCATCATTGCTATAGCTGGGTTCACCTAAAGTGACATTGTCTTTGATACTTGAATTCAACAGGCTATTTTCCTGTGTGACATAGCCAATCTGTTGGCGCCAATGCTGAATATCTAATTCGTCTAATGGGATACCATCAATTAATATCTTTCCACCACTAGGTTGGTGTAAGCCGCAGAGTAGATCAACTAACGTAGTCTTACCAGAACCTGACAGACCAATGAACGAGTTCAGTTTATGCTGATGGATGACGGCCACGGCTTCGGTCAGTACTGGTTTATCAGGGTGACTGAAGCTAAGATTTTGAAAGAGAATATCGCCATCTAGTAAATGCTGCTTAACGCCATCTCGACGTTCAGCATTCTTTGTATTGAGGTTAATTAGCTCAATGATCTCCCTATACGCCTCATTATCATCGACAAACTTTTGGTAGAGTTTTTGTGCCTTGCCAAAAAATTTCATCGAGCGCAAATATAAAATCACTAGAATAAAACCATAGGCGAGAGGTAGCTCTAGATGACGGAAAGAAAAATAGACAGTGAGCACGATGGTAGTCATCAGAATAATTTCTTGCAGCATATCTAGGGTTTCTGATGCGATGGTTGATTTTCGATAGGTCACTTTGAGTTGTTTTGCATAGCTATCGAGTACAGCTTGTACATGTCGTTCTCTCGCCATCGCCTTTAGCGGCTTAATACTGCGATAGGAGTCGGTTAATTGCGATGTAATCTTGCGAATAATAAGGGTGGTGTCAGCACCGACTTGACGGCTATACCCAACTAAACGGCTGAACAGTAATGCCAGTAAGAGACTAGTGACGATAGCTATCGTGGCGACTTCCCATGAGATAAGAAAGGCCACTGTAAGGTAGGCAATCATCTGAACAATAATGCAGACGATATCAACAATCGTCATGTAGCCCTGGCCAGAGCGTTCAGCCTCACTGACTAATGCCGCAGTGTATTCACCGCTAGGGCGACTAGTGAAAAACTTCCATTCTGTTTGAGATACCGAGGTAAGCAAATGTATGCGTAAATCTTTAACAATCTTCGCTACAGTGAAGCCTGCGTAAACCCGTGCAATACCAAAAATAATACTTTGCACGGTGATTCCTACTAATAGGAATGTGACCATATTCTCTGTGGTTGGTGTAATACCAATGTTTTCAAAAAACTGGAAAAACATCTGCACTTTGGCAGTCTGCTTGCCAACCATACTGATCAATAAGACAGGCATAGCCATTAGTGTAGCGGCAGTAATTATGCTGGCAAAGGTAACCGCGATGCAGACGATGAGGGTGCGTCTGGGATAACTTGAGTAGAAATAACGTAATAAATGCATGGTTTTGCCAAAATACCGGTAACTTGAGGACGGTGATTTCTATCTAGAGGTAGATCATTAATCGCCCATACTACCTCGCGTTGTAGGTCATGCCAATTAACCCAAGCCAATTACCATGGTTTGTCTGCCTAATTTCTAAGAACTACCTCTATTTAATAGCATAATTGTAATGTTTGGGGCATACCATCATGCGCAATCGTTGATACAATGTACCTATGAAGCAAAAAGTATTTATTAAAACGCATGGCTGCCAAATGAACGAGTATGACTCGGACAAGATGGCGGATGTTCTTATCGATGCCAAAGATATGCAGTTGACTGATAATCCGGAGGAAGCGGATGTTCTGTTACTGAATACCTGTTCTATTCGCGAAAAAGCACAAGAGAAGGTGTTTTCGCAATTAGGTCAATGGCAAAAGCTGAAGGCAAAGAATCCAGATCTGATTATCGGTGTCGGTGGCTGTGTTGCTAGTCAAGAAGGCGAGGCGTTAAAACGCCGTGCACCACAGGTGGATGTCGTATTTGGTCCGCAAACACTACATCGGCTGCCCAATATGATTGATCAGGTTAGAGATCAAGGTAAGGCTGTGGTTGATATCTCCTTCCCTAAGATTGAAAAGTTTGACAGTTTGCCAGCACCTAGAGTGGAAGGACCCTGTGCCTTTGTTTCTATCATGGAAGGCTGTAGTAAATATTGCTCGTATTGTGTCGTGCCTTACACCCGTGGTGAAGAGATTAGTCGGCCACTGAATGACGTCCTAATTGAGATCCTTCAGCTTGCCGAGAAAGGGGTGAAAGAAATTACTCTGCTTGGGCAAAACGTAAATGGTTATTACGGTGTAATGGATGGAGGGCAAACAGCGAACTTTGCCTTGTTATTACATTATGTAGCTGAGATTGAGGGGATTGAGCGTATTCGTTACGTCACTTCTCATCCGCTGGAATTTAGTGATGAGCTGATTGAAGCCTATTCAGAAATACCCAAGCTAGTGAATCATCTGCATCTGCCGATCCAAAGTGGATCTGACCGCATTCTTGCGGCAATGAAACGTGGGTATACTACGCTAGAATACAAATCTAGGGTGCGTAAGTTACGGACTCATCGTCCTGATATCAGTATGTCTTCAGACTTTATTATTGGCTTTCCTGGAGAAACGGATAAAGATTTTGAGGACACAATGCGGTTGATTGAAGATGTTGTTTACGACTACTCCTTTAGCTTTATCTTTAGCGCACGTCCTGGCACTCCAGCGGCGGATTTACTCGATGAGACACCACTCGCTGTGAAGAAGGAACGGCTACAAATTCTGCAGGCTCGTATTCTGCAGATGGCAAGTGAGATCTCGACCAATATGGTGGGTAGTGAGCAGGTGGTGCTGGTTAATGGACCATCGAAAAAGGATGCAGAAGAAGTTGCTGGACGGACCGAAAACAATCGCGTGGTTAATTTTGCTGCGAGTGAGGATACCTATGGCCAATTGGTTAAGGTAAAGATTACCGAGGTCAATCCCAATTCATTACGTGGAATCCTCGTTTCTTGAAGACTAGGACAATTCATTGAGTGCGCCATTGGATACCGTAACACTCACGCTATTACCAGGTGAAAATCCACGTCTAGCCAATCTCTGTGGTCCGTTTGATCAACACCTGAAACAGCTTGAAGAACGCCTTACCATTGAGATCGGTCATCGTGGTAACTTGTTCAATATTTCGGGTGATACAAAAAACATTCGGACGGCGACTAAAATTATCAAAAATCTATACTCAGTAACTCGTAAAGAAGTGCTGACTAAGGAGCTGATCCACTTGCATTTACAATCTTCTGAAGTTGAAAGTATTAACAATGGCGAATCTGAAAAACCATCTGATGTTGTGATTCGCACCCGGCGTAGCATCATTAAGCCGCGCGGTAAGAATCAGGAAAGATATGTCCGTGATGTATTGAAAAATGATCTTACGTTTGGCATTGGTCCGGCGGGCACGGGTAAGACCTATCTAGCAGTTGCCTGTGCGGTTGAAGCGTTAGATTCGGAGAAGGTAGAACGCTTAGTACTGGTTCGTCCAGCTGTAGAAGCCGGTGAAAGATTAGGTTTTCTGCCAGGAGATCTAGCACAAAAGATTGATCCTTATTTGCGCCCTATATATGACGCGTTATATGAAATGATGGGTTTCGATCGAGTGAATAAATTGATTGAAAAAACCATTATTGAGGTGGCCCCTTTAGCCTATATGCGTGGCCGTACCCTGAATGATGCCTTTGTTATTTTAGACGAGGCGCAAAATACGACTAAAGACCAAATGAAGATGTTTCTAACGCGTATTGGTTTTGGTTCTAAGGCCGTCGTCACAGGTGATGTGACCCAGATTGATTTACCGAACCCGCGCATGTCAGGGTTGCGTAATGCGATTGAGGTTTTGAGTGATGTCGAAAAGATCAAATTTAATCACTTTAAATCGGGTGATGTCGTACGACATCCACTGGTTAAGCATATTATCGAAGCGTATGACGACTACGATAAATCACAGCATACTCAAGACCCATCATGATCACCATCGGGCTGCAAATGGCAGCCAATTTCCCTACAGCCCCGAGTGCGGAACTATTTCAAGCATGGGCAACGGCCATAGATTCAATGGTTGAGGCCACATCAGATGTGTCTCTTCGTATCGTTGATCGTGATGAAATGGCTAGCCTGAATCAGCAATATCGCAATAAAGAAGGGACTACCAACGTTTTGGCCTTTCCGTGTGAGTTACCAACAGAGTTACCGGCAGACTGGCAACAGCTAGCAGCGATGCCTGAAGAATCCGCGGCAGAGATCATATTTCTAGGAGATATCGTCATTTGTGCCCCCGTAGTCAGTGCCGAAGCAGAGCAGCAGGGTAAAAGTGAAATTAGCCACTGGGCGCATCTCACAGTGCATGGTATTCTGCATTTGCTAGGTTTTGATCACTACGCAGAGGCGGATGCCGAACGTATGGAAGATACAGAAACAGCAATTCTTAAAAAACTAGGATTTGAAAATCCCTATCACTAACGTGACGATAATTCTCTATTCTGCTGGCCTAGGCACAGCTACCAAGTGCAACCGCCGTGGCTGATCCCGTGACGCCAAAGACTTGGCTCGCCCGACTTAATCAATTCTTTCTTGGTGAACCCAAGGATCGCCAAGAATTAGTTGAGATCCTGCAGGATGCGCAAGAACGTAATTTGTTCGATTCCAGTGCTTTAACCATGATTGAAGGCGCCTTACAGGTGTCTGAAATGCAAGTGCGTGACATTATGATTCCGCGATCGCAAATGGTTGTAGTCGATGAGAAGCTCTCAGTGCAAGAAATGTTGCCGATTATTATTCAATCTGCACATTCTAGATTTCCAGTTATTGGTGAAAGCCGCGATGAAGTGGTTGGTATTCTGTTGGCAAAAGATTTGCTGCGTTACTTGGTCGACAGTAATACCGATGAATTTAGTATTCGCGATATTCTACGACCTGCGTATATGTCGCCAGAGAGCAAACGTCTAAATGTATTACTTAACGAATTTCGTAAATCAAGTAATCATATGGCGATCATCGTTGATGAATATGGTGGTGTGTCAGGGTTAGTTACGATCGAAGATGTTTTAGAACAGATCGTTGGTGATATCAGTGATGAGCATGATCTAGCAGAAGACCAATACATCACCTATTCAGAAGAAAAAAAACACGCACTGGTCAAGGGTTTAACCCCGGTTGAAGACTTCAATGAATTCTTTGAAGTGGCTTTGGCTGAGGATGATTTTGATACCATTGGCGGCCTTATCACTAAGCAATTTGGTCGAGTCCCCAAGAGTGGTGAAAAGACACAGTACCAAAAATTAATATTTGAAGTTGTACGTGCTGACAGTCGTCGACTGCATTTATTAAAAGTTAGCCGTACGTAGAGATTGAACTGGTGATTGCTCTGCCAACCAAGCTAATGCAATCACCGTTACTTGCTTTTCCTATCGGTGCCCTTACCGTATTCGCTTTCTCACCATTTAAGCTATGGTGGGTAGCATTGATTGCAATCGCCGTTCTGCGCTTATTGCATCGTCAACTCCAACGACCTGCCTTAACCGGACTATATTTTGGTTTGGGTTATTTTGGCTTTGGTACTTCTTGGGTATTCAATAGTATGTACGAATTTGGCCAAGCCCCTTGGCCGGTCGCCATTTTAATTACACTCTGTTTTGTAATGGCTCTTAGTCTTTTCATGAGTGGCTGCTTGCTGCTGGTGTCGCGACTGGAATCACATTGTCCATCTGCATTAGCGGGTGAGTTAATCTTTATCGCCTTATGGTTGCTCATGGAATGGCTCAGGGGTTGGTTATTTACTGGTTTCCCTTGGTTATTACTGGGGCATAGCGTAATAGACTCGCCCCTGCAGGGTGTCTTACCGGTTTTCGGTACGCTCGGTGCAAGTGCTGTGATACTGGCTTTGGCCTTATTGCTCTCAGCAGCACTGCGCGCACTCAGGTGCTCACCGAGAGAATTTAAACTACCCGCAGCGGTCAGTCTCTTGTTAGTCGGGTTACTATTAGCCCTAGGCCAGCAGCAATGGACTGAAGACGTTACTGGCTCCACTCTTAAAGTGGCTATCATGCAGGGCAATATTCCAGTTGAAATGAAATGGTCGCAAGATCGGCGTGCAGAAATCTATGCGGTCTATCTTGAGATGAGCCAACAGCATTTAGACCGTGATGTCATCATCTGGCCAGAAACGGCTATTCCTACTTATTTTCGTATCGCTGAACGTGACTTTTTAGGAGACTTTCGTAATCAGCTGATCGCTAGTTCAACACAATTGCTCAGCGGTTCATTTCGATATCAGAAAGAACCAGAAAAAACCTATAATTCAGTAGTCGTGGTTGGTGAAGGGCTACAGAAATACGATAAGCAGCATCTAGTGCCGTTTGGTGAATATCTACCATTACGATGGGTATTCGATATTTTTCGCCGATTTGTCACCATACCCATGTCCGATCTAAGCTCAGGAGTAGGGCCGCCATTGTTATCTATTGCTGGTATTCCGGTAGGTATTTCAATTTGTTATGAAGCAATCTTTGGCCGTGAGATCATTCGTGCGCTACCGCAGGCCCAAATCTTGATTAATGTAACTAATGATAGTTGGTTTGGAAATTCCTTAGCGCCCCATCAGCATTTGCAAATCGCACGTGTCAGGGCGCGTGAGACAGAACGCTATTTACTGCGTTCAACCTCGACCGGTATCAGTGCTGTGATCGATCCTATGGGGCGTGTGCTACAGCAAACAGAGCAATTTAAACGGCAAACATTAACTGCCGAGGTGCAGGCGCGCAGAGGTCATACACCCTATTCCTATTGGGGGGATTCGGCTATTCTCGTCTTAACGTTAGGGCTTTTAGTGATAGCATTAGGGCCGGCCTCAGGACGTACTAAATCAGTCTGAGGTGTAGTAGATAGGCTTTACTCATACTCCAATTAGCCCATAAGCAGCCAAGTAAAAAAAGAATAAGAACTATGGAAGAAAATTACCAAGCCAGTCAGATCGAATCAGAGATTCAAACTTACTGGTCAGACAATCAGATATTCAGTGTGACTGAAGATAGCAGCCGAGAGAAATTCTACTGCTTGAGTATGTTTCCATACCCTAGTGGTCGCTTGCATATGGGGCATGTTCGTAACTACACCATTGGTGATGTTATTAGCCGATATCAACGCATGTTGGGTAAGAATGTGATGCAGCCTATGGGTTGGGATTCATTTGGTTTGCCGGCAGAAAATGCAGCGCTTAAGAATAAAGTCGCACCATCACAATGGACTGATGAAAATATTAGCTATATGCGCGCACAGTTACAGCGCTTGGGTTTTGCTTATGACTGGCAGCGCGAACTGGCAACCTGCAAACCAGATTACTATCGCTGGGAACAATGGTTATTTACGCGGCTGCTAAAGAAAGGTTTGGTCTACAAGAAAAAAGCGATCGTAAACTGGGATCCAGAAGATCAAACCGTACTCGCTAACGAGCAGGTGATCGATGGTCGTGGTTGGCGTTCAGGTGCTTTAGTCGAACGCCGAGAAATCTCGCAGTGGTTCCTAAAGATCACACAGTATGCCGATGAGTTACTAGAAGATGTAAAACAACTTGAGGGCTGGCCGGAGCAGGTTCGGACTATGCAGCAGAACTGGATAGGGCGTTCAGAGGGTTTACAGCTGCGGTTTGAAATGGAGGCTGATTTCGAAGCGTTGGAAGTGTATACCACACGGCCCGATACCTTGATGGGTGTGACCTATGTCGCGATTGCAGCGGAACATCCAGTAGCGCAGGCAGTAGCCGCGAATAATGATGAGATCAAAGCCTTCGTTGAGCAATGCCGACAGGGCAAGGTGGCTGAGGCTGATCTCAGTACTATGGAGAAGCTAGGTTGTGCCACCGGTCTAAACGCCCGTCATCCGATTACTGGTGAGTTAGTGCCTGTATGGATTGCTAATTTCGTCTTGATCGAATATGGCAGTGGTGCGGTGATGAGTGTGCCTGCACATGATCAGCGAGACTGGGAGTTTGCGAAAAAGTATGCACTACCGCTAAAGCAGGTCATTACCCCTTTAAACGGCAATGAACACGATATGGCTGAAGCGGCTTTTTGTGAGCATGGCCAACTGATTAATTCAGTAACATGGGATGGTCTGACCTCAAAGCAAGCCTTTATAGCAATAGCGGAACATGTCGAAGCTGCCAAACAGGGTGAGCGGCGAGTCAATTATCGTTTGCGTGACTGGGGTATTTCTCGCCAACGCTATTGGGGCTGCCCAATCCCTGTGATCTATTGTGATGACTGTGGTGCTGTTCCTGTGCCAGAGTCGGATTTGCCAGTGGAACTGCCAACAGATGTAGTCGTAACTGGTGCGGGCTCACCCTTAGATAAAATGGAATCCTTTGCTGCGGTCGACTGCCCAGAGTGTGGCAAGACGGCACGTCGCGAAACTGATACCTTCGATACGTTTTTTGAATCAAGTTGGTATTACGCGCGTTACTGTTCACAAGATAATAAAGAACAGATGCTAGATGAGCGTGCAAACTACTGGTTACCGGTAGATCAATACGTCGGTGGTATTGAGCATGCCGTCTTACATCTTTTGTATGCACGCTTTTTTCATAAATTAATGCGTGATGAAGGTCTGGTTGATAGCGACGAACCATTCACCAATTTATTAACACAAGGCATGGTGCTAAAAGATGGTACTAAGATGTCTAAATCTAAAGGCAATACGGTCGATCCAGAGCAGTTGATTGAAGCCTTTGGTGCTGACACTGTGCGTTTATTCACGATGTTTGCTGCACCACCAGAGCATTCTTTAGAGTGGGTCGATACGGGTGTTGATGGTGCTGCTAGATTCTTGAAGAAACTATGGCGCTTTGTCTATCAGTTTGTGCAGGAAGACACAGTTGAAATAAAGATACCAAAACAACAAGACTTAAACGTAAAGCAAAAAGAGTTGCGTCGAAAAGTACACCTGACAATTGCTAAGGTCAGTGATGATTTTGATCGTCGCTATACGTTTAATACCTCGATTGCAGCCAATATGGAGCTGCTCAATGAAATGACTAGTTATCCATTGTCAGATCAACAGGACCGGCAGGTGATCGGTGAAGGTATTCAGGCATTGGTTTTGATGTTGGCACCTATAGTCCCACATATCTGTACCCAGTTATGGCGTGAGCTAGGTCAGCAACAAGCACTAGAAGATGCTGCCTGGCCAGTTAGCCTGGATGAGGCGCTGGTGCAGGATAGTTTTGAACTAATCGTGCAGGTCAATGGTAAGCTTCGAGACAAGATTTCAATAGCAGCGGATGCCGATCAGGCGACAATTGAAGCGACTGTGCTGGCGAGTGAAAAGATACAAAGTTTTATCGAAGGCAAGACCTTACGTAAGGTTATTGTGGTGAAAAATAAGCTAGTCAATATTGTGGTTTAAAGGCATGCTGAGATGCTGTCTTTATCGCTTATAGAATGAATAAGGAATTTATTGTGAAAACTGCTTTTCGAGTTATCTCTGTGTTAGCACTCATTAGTTTACTTATGGCTTGTGGCTTTCAGCCTGCGGGCAAGGTTAAGCTCGATGCAAGGTTTGCTAAGACCCATATCTATACGCTTAGCAATGCTGCGATTATGGTTGATTTACTGCAACGGCAATTCCAAGAGAATAAATTCCCGTTGGTCGATCAGACACAGGCATCGATTATCATCAATGTACTCAATGAGAAAATTAGTAAGCGTATTCTGTCGGTAGACTCGGATGGTAAAGCACGTATGTATGAGTTTGAGTTGGTCGTTGGTATTGCAGTAAAAGATGCCGAGGGCAAGAATTTATTGCCTAATCAAAATATAAATCTCAGCCGCGAATTCTTATTTGATATCAATTCAGTCTTAGGTAAATCGAGTGAAGAGCAGGAGATTTATACTGAGATGCGAAATGATGCCGCGCGCTTGATCATGCGTCGTCTACAAGCCTTAAGTGTGGCTAACTAACCACTACCAACAATCTTTGCGATGGCTGCTGAATCCAGTTCGCCATCGCCTTGCTTAAGTAGTTTTTGCAGCAATTCAGATGCTAAGGTAGCCCCAGGTAAATCGATCTGATTGGCCTTAGCACTGTCTAGGGCGATGCCTAGATCCTTTGCATGTAAATGAGTTTTAAAACCAGGCTCATAGTTCTGTTCGAGCATGCGTTGTCCATGTAGCTCAAGTACTCGGCTATAGGCAAAACCACCTAGTAAAGCCTCTCTCACCTTGGCCGGATCGACATCAGCGCTTTGTGCCAATAAATAAGCTTCCGCCACTGCATTCATGGTCTGTGCTGCTAGGATTTGGTTGCAGGCTTTAGCGATCTGGCCGGCGCCATTATCGCCTATATGTACGATATTACTGCCCATAGCGGCAAACACGGCTTGAGCGCGTGTAAAGTCTATCGTACTGCCACCCACCATAATTGAGAGCGTGCCATTAATAGCGCCGATCTCACCCCCCGAAATAGGGGCATCTAAGAGGCTTGCTTGCTTTGCCTCAAGCTGGTTAGCAAGGCGTTTAGTGACCTCGGCTGAGATCGTACTCATGTCGATAACTAAGGCACCAGGCCTGATGCCGTGAATTACCCCTGAAGGGCCAGTTAAGACCTCCTCTACATCACTACTATCTGAGACGCAGCTAATAATGATATCGACCACTGAGGCGAGTTCTGAGGGGCTTGCATAAGACTGAACGTTAGCTAGACCTAATTCATCTAACTGGGCTTGGCGGCGAGCGTAGACCGACAGTGAAAAGCCAGCATGCTGGAGGTTATG
>Ga0255765_1005444_pt1 | contig 12052 bp, 7 predicted proteins | sample 041ome_8_FD_179965 | JGI IMG/M metagenome (GOLD analysis project Ga0255765, IMG submission 179965) | Coastal salt marsh microbial communities from the Groves Creek Marsh, Skidaway Island, Georgia - 041407BS metaG (version 2) | ecosystem: Environmental > Aquatic > Marine > Intertidal zone > Salt...
ATAAAATCTAAGTTTTCAATCTTATTAAAAATTAAATTTTTTGATTTATCAGATTGTTTAAAAAATTCTGGTTTTATCTTGATAACCATATCATTTTTGCTGGATGGAAAGATAAATTTAAGCATAAGAATAAACCAAACTGCCAACAACATAGCACTTAAGATAAATATGGCTTGATCGCTAAATTGCATTGCAATAAATCCACCTAAAATCCCTCCCACAAAAATTCCTAAAGATTGGGATGTGTTATATGCGCCAAGGACCAATCCTTTTAAATTTTTAGGTGATAGTCGGCTGATCAAACTGGGCAAGGTTGCCTCTAAAAAATTAAAAGCAATAAAATAGATCAATAAAGTGATCATGATGGCCTGTTTACTATCCGACCAAATTATAAAGAGAAATTGTACAAAAATAAGCAGAAAAACATTAAGAAGAAAAAAACTTCTTAACATCTTTTTTTTGGAAGATAAAATTATCATTGGAATTATGGCCAGCATGGATAAAACAAAAACCGGTAAATAAATTTGCCAATGATAGTTAATGGGATACCCGATTCCATTGAGCATTAATGGAATCATCATAAACATAATAATTTGAGATGCATGTAAAGCAAAAATTCCATAATCAAGTTTGAGAAAAACTTTATCTAAAATAATTTGTTTTATAGGGTAATCAATTTTTTTATTCTTTGCGTATCTTATGGGATTAGGAATGTAATAAATGACCACTGCCATTGCAACCAGAGAAAGTATGGCAATTAACATAAATATATTTTGAAAGCCTAAATAGGTATTCAAAATAGGAGAGAGTACAATTGAAATTCCAAAGGTCAGGCCAATGGATGCTCCAATTATTGCCATGGACTTTGTTCTTGTTTGGTCCGTAGTCAAATCAGCAAGCAATGCTAAGAGAACCGCTGATATTGCCCCAGCTCCTTGAAGTGCTCGACCAATGATGATCATAATTAATGACTCTGAAAAAAAAATGACAATTGAACCGATGAGGAAAATACATAAACCAACAATGATCACCTTCTTTCTTCCAAGGCGATCAGATAATATTCCGAAAGGGATTTGAAATAATGCTTGAGTTAAACCATAAATACCAAATGCTAGACCAATTAAAAATGTTGATGCGCCAGTACCTAGCTCAGTTAAGTAGACTGACATGATCGGCAGAACAATAAATAAGCCAAGCATTCTTAACATATAAATGAATGCGATGCCCAGTGTCGATTTGATTTCAAACGATGTCATTTTATGAAGTACTTATTACATAAATTTTAAATTTCTCGTATATTAACAGGTTATGCAAAAAAATAATGACAATCTAATTATCAAGGGGGCAAGAACCCATAATTTAAAAAATATTTCTGTCTCAATGCCCAAAAATAAGTTAGTTGTCATCACAGGACTATCAGGGTCAGGTAAGTCCTCTCTTGCTTTTGACACCATTTATGCTGAAGGACAGAGGCGATATGTTGAATCTCTTTCAGCCTATGCCAGACAATTTTTGGATAGGATGAGTAAGCCGGATGTGGATTTGATTGAGGGTTTATCACCTGCAATATCCATTGAGCAAAAATCCACGTCACATAACCCAAGGTCAACTGTTGGAACCGTCACAGAAGTCCATGATTATTTGAGATTACTTTTTGCCCGTGCTGGTGACCCACATTGCCCAGAGCATAAACATAAATTAGAAGCTCAAACTATTTCTCAGATTGTTGACAATATTTTGCAACTTGGTGAAGACAAAAAAATTGTGATTTTGTCGCCAATCATTAGTAAACAAAAAGGAAGCCACAAAGACCTTATTGATGAACTTCGAGCGCAAGGCTTTATTAGAGTGAGATTAAATAATTCGATTTATGAAATTGATGATTTACCTGAGATTGATAAAAATAAAAAACATACTATTGAAGTAGTTGTTGATCGTCTAAAAATTGACCCAGCTTCAAAACAGAGAATTACTGAGTCTATTGAAACGGCAGTGAGGTTATCGAAATCAAAGGTCATCGTTTATGATATCGACAATGACAGCACACATTTATTTTCTACTAAATTTGCTTGTCCCGTGTGTGATTTTTCTCTTGAAGAACTAGAGCCTAGAATATTTTCCTTTAATAATCCGATGGGCGCATGTCCCTCTTGTGACGGGCTTGGAAATAAAACATTTTTTGATTCAGATAAAATAGTAGCAATGCCTGACCTGTCTTTATCAGCTGGTGCGATAAAAGGCTGGGATAAACGAAATCATTTTTATTTTCAAATTTTAAAGTCACTCGCTGATCATTATCAATTTGATATTGATCAACCATTTAAAGAGTTAGCTCAAGAAATTCAACACATTATTCTCTATGGAAATAATGAAAAAATTGATTTTTCATATCTCAGCTCTGATGGCAAGATTTACAAAAAAAATCATACCTTTGAGGGGATTCTCAATAATTTTTCAAGACGGTATCGCGAATCAGATTCTCATTTGGTTCGAGATGAATTAGCAAAATTCCTTAGTCATAAAGAATGTCCTGATTGCCAAGGTAAGAGATTAAAAGAATCATCACTCAATGTATTGATCGATGGGTTAGACATACATACCATCTGCGATATGTCACTTAAAGAATGTCATCAATATTTTGAAAAGTTAAATTTAACTGGATCAAAAAAACAAATTGCTGAAAAAATAATCAATGAAATAAAAAGTAGAGTTTTCTTTCTCAATAATGTTGGACTTAACTATCTCAGTTTATCTCGAACTGCTGACACTCTGTCTGGAGGAGAGGCTCAAAGAATTAGATTGGCCTCTCAAATTGGTAGTGGCTTAACGGGTGTTATGTATGTCTTAGATGAACCTTCAATTGGTTTGCATCAGAGAGACAATGACAGGTTACTAGAAACATTAAAAAACCTTCGAGACCTTGGGAATACAGTTATTGTGGTTGAACATGATGAAGATGCAATCTTAAGTGCTGACTATGTTATTGATATTGGTCCTGGTGCTGGTGTACATGGTGGTGAAATCATTGCTTACGGCTCACCACAAGAAATTTTAAAAAATACAAATTCACTGACCGCCCAATACTTATCAAAAAATAAAAAAATTGAAATTAAGAATCTTCCAAAAACCACCAATAACTTTATTAGGATCAAAGGGGCTAAGGGAAATAATCTAAAGAATATTGATGTAGATATTCCTGTTGGTCTATTTACTTGTGTTACAGGTGTGTCTGGCAGTGGTAAGTCCACTCTAATTAACGACACCCTGTATTTATCCTTATCAAATCAATTAAACCGAAACAATCATGAAACGGCCCCATATGATGAAATTTTCGGAGTGAATTTATTTGATAAAGTCATCGATGTAAACCAAAGTCCGATTGGAAGAACACCACGTTCTAATCCTGCCACTTACACAGGCTTATTTACTCCTATTAGAGATTTATTTTCTAAGCTACCTGAAAGTAAATCAAGAGGATACGGCCCTGGAAGATTTTCATTTAATGTGAAAGGCGGAAGGTGTGAAGCATGTGAGGGCGATGGAGTTTTAAAGGTTGAAATGCACTTTCTACCAGATGTATATGTTACATGTGATATTTGCCAGGGGCGTCGATATAATCGGGAAACTTTAGAAATAAAATATAAAGGTAAAAATATTCATGAAATTTTATCCATGACCGTTGAGGATGCCTATCAATTTTTTGAATCGATTCCTGTTGTGGCAAAAAAATTACATACCCTTTTGGATGTAGGTCTTGGATATATTACCCTCGGTCAAAATGCAACCACTTTATCTGGTGGAGAAGCACAAAGAGTTAAATTAGCGCTAGAGTTATCTAAGAGAGATACGGGGAAAACGATGTACATCCTTGATGAACCAACTACGGGTCTTCATTTTGCAGATATACAATTGCTATTAAATGTTCTGCATAAGCTTCGAGATAATGGAAATACGATCGTTGTTATTGAGCACAATTTGGATGTCATCAAAACAGCTGACTGGATTATTGATTTAGGTCCTGAGGGTGGTTCTGGCGGAGGTGAAGTAATTGCTTGCGGTAGCCCAAGAGAATTAGCTAATGTTACTAAAAGTTATACAGGGCAATATTTAAAAAAATTAATTTGAAGGAATGCTTGAATAATCCATTCTTTTAAAAATTTGGTTTGTTTTTTTTGTCAAAAATTCTGAATGTATATCTTTCTGATACTTTCTTGGGTTAGTTAACATGGATGCAAGTTTTGCCGATTGATATGAGCTTAAATAGTTTGGGTCAACCATAAAATAGAATTGTGATGCATTTTTAATCCCATAGAGTCCATCCCCCCATTCTGCGATATTCAGATAGAGTTCTAATATTCTTTTTTTACTTAAAAACATTTCTAAAAATATAACTAGAGCTGCTTCATTAATCTTTCTAAATATATTTTTTGATGGGCTGAGAAATAAATTTTTGACTAGTTGTTGAGAAATTGTTGACCCACCTCGTTTATTTTTTTGATAGAGATTATCAATATACGCGTCCTTAATTGACTTAAGATCAATGCCTGAGTGTTGCATAAAACGATCGTCTTCAGCAGCAACGACCGCTCTTTTCATTGAGTTACTGATCATCTCATAAGCTACCCAATCAATTGTGATATTTTTTGCATCATCAATGCCCAATTGATAATTCATCATCGAAGTTGTTTTTGGGTTAATAGATTTGAACTTGTAAATGTCAATAATTTTTGGAGTCAGAAAAACTATGTATCCAATTGTTACTATTAAAATTAAAAAGAATACTTTTTTTAAATTAGGGTTGATCTTAGAGATTCCTCAATACTTTTGGATTCAACTTTTTGCTCATGCCAAATTTCAAAACTGGCTGCGGCTTGCTTGACCAGCATGCCCAATCCATCAAAAAAAGTTAAGTTATTATCGCTTGCACTTTTTAAAAAAGGAGTCTGTCTACCATACATCATGTCATAGCAAATAACCGCACTATGACTATCATGCAAACATATTGGGGATGGGGCAGTATTATCTATTCCTGCAGCTGTGGCATTAATGACTATATCAATTTTTTTTAAATCAACATTTTCCATCACTGAAATATTTTTATAATTTTTATGCCAATGATTAGTCATATCAATTGATTTCTGTATGGTCCTATTCCACAAATAAAGATGTGAAATATTTTCACTTAATATAGATGAAATGACCGCATTAGCAGCGCCGCCTGCACCTAATAACAATAGGGAAGAATTTGAAAAAGACCCTATTTTCTCTACCAGATCATTCACCAAACCAATTCCATCAGTTGTATGAGCTGCAATGGCATTATGATCAAATGAAAGTGTATTTGCAGACCCAGTAAAATCGACTTCTGAAGTTTTTGTTGTTGAAATTTTAGCAGCGCATCCTTTAAAAGGGAGGGTGACATTCACACCTGAATAACCTTGATTAATTAGGTTTTGAATTGTTGATATAAAAGTTATTTCATCATCAGCCAAAATTTTTTCATAAGTCAAATCGATTGAACATTGTTGAGCAAATTCTGAATGAATTTGTGGTGATAATGAATGTTTTATTGGATTACCTATAACAGCAAATTTTTTCATTTTTCCCTATTTTTGCACTAATATAGTGCATTTTTTAGTAAATTTGTTATAAAGTTGATCAAAAAAATAACTTTTTTAATTACATTAGTATTAATTTGTTAATGTTCAACTAATATATTACAACTATTTTATTTTGGCATAGATGTTGCATTAATAAAAAGTAAATAATTAAACATGAGAGGAAATTTTACTATGGCAGTTTCAGATGTAATGAAAATGGTAAAGGACAACAATGTAAAATTTGTTGATTTTAGATTTACCGACACAAAAGGAAAAGAACAGCATGTGTCTGTTCCTGTATCCGCTTTTGATGAAGATAAGTTTAAAGAGGGTCATGCTTTTGATGGCTCATCTATTGCGGGCTGGAAAGGTATTAATGCATCAGACATGTTGCTTATGCCAGATCCAGACACAGCTAAGATTGATCCATTTTTTGAAGAAACAACACTTACACTCACCTGCAATATTGTTGACCCAACAGATGGTAAACCTTATGACCGAGATCCAAGAAGTATTGCTTTAAAAGCTGAAGCTTATTTAAAATCAACCGGTGTTGGCGATACCGCATATTTTGGTCCTGAGCCCGAGTTCTTTGTGTTTGATTCAATCACCTGGAAAACTGACATGAGTGGCTCTCATGTAAAAATTTACACAGAGGAAGCCACTTGGGATTCCGAAAACAATCATGAAGGTGGTAATGTTGGTCACCGCCCAGCAGTCAAAGGTGGTTATTTTCCTGTTCCTCCAGTTGATTCTCTGCAAGATCTCAGATCAGCCATGTGTATGACTCTTGAACAACTCGGTGTTCCTACTGAGGTTCATCATCATGAGGTTGGCGGTTCTGGACAATGTGAAATTGGAACACAGTTTTCGACATTAACAAAAAGAGCGGATTGGACACAAATTCTTAAATATGTGGTTCATAACACAGCTAACAACTTTGGGAAAACAGCAACTTTTATGCCTAAGCCAGTGTTGGGAGATAATGGTTCTGGAATGCATGTTCACCAATCAATCTGGAAAGATGGTAAAAACACATTTGCTGGTGATGAGTATGCTGGCTTAAGTGAAATAGCTTTGTTCTATATTGGCGGTATCATTAAACACGCAAGAGCGCTAAATGCAATTACTAATCCATCTACAAACTCTTATAAAAGGCTAGTACCTGGATTTGAAGCGCCGATTAAACTAGCTTACTCAGCAAAAAATCGTTCAGCATCAATCCGAGTTCCATTCGTTTCAAGTGATAAAGCCAGACGAATTGAAACCAGATTCCCTGATCCTACAGCGAATCCATACCTTGCTTTTAGTGCACTTTTAATGGCTGGTTTAGATGGTATTCAAAATAAAATTCATCCAGGTGAAGCAGCAACAAAAGATTTGTATCACCTTCCTCCGGAAGAAGATGCAGCTATCCCAACTGTTGCCAGATCTCTTGAAGAAGCTCTTGAAGCATTAAACGAAGATCGTGCATTCCTAACTCAAGGTGGTGTGTTTTCTGACGACTTCATTGACAGCTTTATTGACTTAAAAATGAATGAAGTAACCACACTGAGAATGACACCTCATCCGGTAGAGTTTGATTTGTATTATTCAGTGTAATGTTTTTTATTTTCGGGGTGACTTTTTTCACCCCGATTTAAAATTTAAATGTCGCCTCCAATCAAAGAAAAAGAAAGTAATGAATTAGAGCAGTTGGCAACTTCCGTTGTGCTGCTTGATAAAGATCTTAATATTAAATATCTAAACCCGAGTGCAGAAATTCTTTTTCAGATTTCTTTGAAAAAAGTTAAGGATAAGAAAATTTCCTTAATTTTCGAAGACATTGATTATTTAAAATACCGAATTGATAAATCCATACAAAGATCCTCCACCTATAAAGAACACGAGTGTCAAATTAAAATAAAAGATATTATTAAAACCGTAACTTTTACAGTAACGCCATATGATGATGATGATTATGAGTTTATCTTAGAATTTATTCAAATGGATCAGGTTCTGCAAGTAGCGAAAGAAGAAAGAATGATGTTGCAACAAAAAGCTAATTCTGAGCTCCTAAGGAATCTTGCACATGAAATCAGAAACCCCCTTGGTGGTATCAAAGGATCAGCTCAACTTTTAGCTGATGAAGTTAATGAGGATTTATCTGAATATATTCAAATCATCATATCTGAAAGTGGACGTTTACAAAAATTAATGGATAGCTTGTTGAGCCCCCATAAGATACCCAAATTTGAAAAAAATAATATCCATGAAATTCTTGAAAAGATTCGTAGCACGCTGAGCTCAGAATACTCCAAAATAGAATTTATTAGAGATTACGATATATCAATTCCATTAATATCTTGTGACTATGAGAAGATCTATCAAGCCTTATTTAATATTGTTAAAAATGCTTGCGAAATTTTAACCACGTCACCATTTGAAGACAAAAGTAAAATAAACTTCGTTACGCGCTCTGAAAGAAAAGTCATCTTTCATAAAAAGCTTCACCATACAGTTTTAAACATATCTATTATTGATAATGGTCCCGGGATTCCTAAAGAAAGAATTGAAGAGATATTTTTTCCACTTGTCAGTGGCAAAGATTCTGGGACAGGACTTGGGTTGCCCCTAAGTCAAAATTTTATCACTCTGCACAACGGGATTATTGATGTAAATAGTCATCCTGGTGAAACAGAATTTAAAATATTATTACCAATTCAAAATTAAATATGGATACTACAAACAAGAAAATTTGGATTCTAGATGACGACAAGTCAATTCGATGGGTACTTCAAAAGGCATTAGAAAAAAATAATTATAATGTGATGGCGTTTGGAAACACCAACGAGGCTATAAATCAATTTAACCATGATATGCCTGATCTTATTGTTAGTGATATAAAAATGCCAGGTGAATCAGGACTCCAATTTCTTGAAAAAGTGAAAGTAAAATTTCCAAAGATACCTGTAATCGTCATGACAGCATTTAGTGATCTAGATTCTGCTTTGGATTCATATGCACATGGAGCTTATGAATATCTGCCTAAACCATTTGATATTGATAACGCGATCAGTGTAATTAACTCTGCATTCAAAGATACAGGTGAGGAACTTAATGATATTGAAAGTCCTAATAAAATCATTGGGACTTCAAAAGTAATGCAAGATGTTTTTAAGCAGATTGGTAAATTAAGCAAATCTGATGCATCTATTCTGATAACTGGTGAAAGTGGGACCGGCAAAGAATTAATTGCAAAAGCCTTACATGATAATAGTTTAAGGAAAGATAAACCGTTTATCGCACTTAATTCTGCAGCCATTCCCAAAGATCTTCTTGAATCTGAGTTATTCGGATATGAAAAAGGAGCATTTACTGGTGCAAATGCTTCAAAAAAAGGTTACTTTGAAGAAGCTGAAAATGGAACATTATTCCTTGATGAAATTGCCGATATGCCAATTGATCTTCAGTCTAAACTTTTAAGAGTATTGAATGACGGTTCTTTTCAAAAACTTGGAAGCAGCGCAGTCATAAAAGCAAATGTGAGGATTATTGCCGCAACACATCAAGATTTAAAAGAAAAAATTAATCAACAAACTTTTAGGGAAGATTTATTTCATAGGCTTAATGTGATTACTATTCATCTTCCACCCTTAAGAGAAAGGGAAAATGATATTAATTTATTGGCAAAATTTTTTCTTAGTCAAAGCGCTAATGAGTTAAAAACAAGTGTTAAATATCTTAATGATGAAACACAAGAATATTTTAAGAAGCTCAACTGGACCGGTAATATTAGACAGCTTAGAAATATTTGTCACTGGTTAACTGTTATGTCTCCTGGAAAAGAAATTGGTGTTTCCGACCTCCCTGCAGAAATTTTAAAAGAAAATATTTATAAAAACTCTCAAGGTAATTGGGAGGAAATTTTAAAAGTATTGATTAAAAATGATTTATCAAACAATACCCAAAATATTTATGATGTATATATCAAAAAGTTAGAAAAATTACTTATTGAATCATCAATTAGCTTTTGCAATGGAAAAAAAATAAGAGCCGCTAAATTGCTCGGTTTGGGAAGAAACACAATAACTCGTAAGATTAACGATTTAGATATTAATTAATTTAGTTATGGCTTTCTAATTTTATTTTTTCTATTAAATGAATCCAATCTCCATCAATTTCTTGTCTAAATATTTTCACTGAAGGGTACCACCTAGAGTAGCTAGAAAGTGAATTCCAATACCAAATATTTCCAAAGCTTTTAGGAATCATTAAATATGTTTTTACTCCCAAACGTCCTGCAATATGTGCTGTTACGTTACTGCAGGTAATAACTTCATCACATATTGAAATGAGAGCTGCTAAACTATTAATATCATTAAAATAATCAAGCTCTTGATCATAAAAAATATTTAGTTCCTCTTGTGAATTTATCTGATCTATTTCTTGTTTTACATCGCCATATTGTAACGATATTATTTTATTCTTTTTAAGTATTGGCGCCATTTCAGATAACGGAATACTTTTTTCGTCACCTATAGTCTTATTAGCACTCTTCCATGAAATACCTATAATTTTGTCATTATTTAATTTATACTTTTTTGTGAATTTTTCTTTTAAATTTTCTGATGCCATCCATTCAGTCGGTGTTTTGAAAAATGAACCCCAGTCATCAACGTATGACATTAATGTTGCAATGTTTAACTTAGGCTTATGAATGTTTTCCTTAATATATCCTTCAGACTCTTTATCAGGAATAACAGATATGTCTTTTAAATTTAGACTAACCCAATCAGTAAGTTTATCTTGTGTAATATAAGTTACTGACTTCACTTTTTTCTTCATATGATTTATCAGACCCATATTTAATATTTCATCACCAATTCCTTGTTCCCAAGAAACAATAATTTCTGAATCTTTATTGAGCTGAGGTAATTCAAAATCATTAAATTTTCCAAATTTATTATGTTTTCTCATTACACGATATCTATAATACTTCATGGCTTCTTCGTATTTTTCTTCTTTTAAATAAATTAAGCCTTTATGATAATTTGCCTCAACATGATTTGGATCTAGATTAATTACTTGATCAAAATATTCCATTGCTATTTTATTTTTATCTTGCTTTAAAAATAGTGTTCCTGTTTGAAAGGGGATGAGCGGATTGTTTGGCTCAAGTTTTTTTGCCTCGTTGACAGAGTAATGAGCTGCTTCAAAGTTTCTCTTTTTGGCATAGCATGCTGCGATTGTAAGCAATAAATCAATTGATTTATTATTTTGCTCCTGTGCTAAAAGCAGGTACTTCAATGCATTTGAATAATCAAATTGATTTAGATAGGTAATTCCTAAGTTATAAAGAATTCCAAAATCATCACTTTTGACCTCCATTCCTTGCAGGTAAATTTCTATTGCTTCCTGATATTTTTCTAAGAAATTGAATGTGAATCCATAGCTTATATAAATATTAATGTTTTGGGGGTACTTATTTAAAAGCACCTTATAGACATCAAGCGCATCATTCCCTTTTCCAATATTTCTCAATATCAATGCATGATTGAGCATGATATTTAGTTCACCATCGGAATTCTCATTTAATCGCTGACTCCATGGAAATGCCTCTTGCCATCTTTTTTGTTGAATAAGTAATATAGTTAGATTTATAGCAGCTTCAACATTAAAACATGATGCCAATGAAAGTTTTAAATGTTTTTCTGCATCTGGATACTTATTTTTAAAAATATTTATCATTCCTAGCAAGCCATGCACTTGAAATTGATTTGGAAATTTTTTTAGAATGCTTTGCAGTATTGTGGTTGCACTATCCAGCTGACCTATACGAATAAAATCTTCTGCTTTTTTTATTAGTTTTTGAATGTTCACAGAATAGGATTATATAAAATTTGCATAAAAAAAACCCCACATAAGTGGGGTTTTTTATTTCTTAAAGAATTATAAAATTCTAGAAGAATAAGATCGCGCCTAAAGAGAAGTGATCTGATTCAGTTTGGTTAGCGCTAGACTGACCTTCTGATTCAATTTTGTTGTACTCAGCAACTAAGTTTAAGTGCTTAGTTAATGGGTGGTATGCACCTACAGTCCAACGTTCGTTTTTCTCAACTAGAGTAGCTTCTGCTACACCAGATGCATTGTCTAAGTTAGATACACCGTAAGTAACGCCAAGTTTTGTACCAGTTGGGATTACGTATGTAGCTTGAATGTAACCACCGTCTGAATCACGTTTTTTGAACTTGTTAGTTGATGTATTAGCATAAGCACCATTAGCACCCATTAATGTTGTACCTACACCGTCACCGTCATAGTAGTAAGCTACTAAACCAGCGTTACCTGAGTTTAATGCAACACCAATGTCATATACGTCAGCTGTGTAGCTATCTGATGTAGCAGATGTAACTGCAGTTGCATCGTTTACAACGTCACCTGTTACATCATATGATGCGAAAGATGCCCAC
>Ga0255765_1005445_pt1 | contig 12052 bp, 11 predicted proteins | sample 041ome_8_FD_179965 | JGI IMG/M metagenome (GOLD analysis project Ga0255765, IMG submission 179965) | Coastal salt marsh microbial communities from the Groves Creek Marsh, Skidaway Island, Georgia - 041407BS metaG (version 2) | ecosystem: Environmental > Aquatic > Marine > Intertidal zone > Salt...
TATATTTTCCCAATAACATTTTTTGCCACCGCATCCGGTTTAATAATTGATAATGTTTGTTCTACTGCCATGAATATCTCCAAATGATCTTAAAAGAGCGTTAAAATAACATTTTTTAGGACATTAATAAACGATTTAATCAGGAAGTATTAGAAGTCTATGAATAAGTTTCTTGTGACCGCTTTGTATCACTTTGTGAATATTGATCAATTTCATAGCTTTCAACAACCGATTCTTGATTTTTGTCAAAAAAAACAGATTAAAGGGACGCTACTTCTTGCCCAAGAGGGCATCAATGGCACAATTGCAGGATTAGAGCAGTCGATCAAAGACTTTCACCAATTTATTGAAAATTCCCCTCTGTTTAACGGCGCTTTTAAAGCCCTCGACCATAAAGAATCGTGGGCCGAATCCAATCCCTTCTACCGCATGAAGGTGAAGCTAAAAAAAGAAATTGTAACCCTCGGTGTTCCTGGAATCAGTCCAAAGAAACACGTAGGTCAATATGTTGATCCTCAAGACTGGAATGCCTTGATCTCTGATCCGGAGACAGTGTTAATCGATACGCGTAATGATTACGAATATGACATTGGAACATTTAAAAATGCCCTCAATCCAAATACGAAAACTTTTCGTGAATTTCCAGAGTATGTTAAAAAACATCTTGATCCAAAAACAACAAAAAAAGTAGCAATGTTTTGTACGGGGGGGATTCGCTGTGAAAAGGCCACTTCCTTTCTTCTTGATGAAGGTTTTGAAGAGGTCTATCACCTCAAAGGTGGAATCTTGAAATACCTAGAGCACGTGCCCAAAGATGAAAGTTTGTGGGATGGTGAATGCTTTGTTTTCGATCAACGAGTCAGTGTTACTCATGGCCTTGAGGAGGGAATTTATGACCAATGTTATGCATGTCGACATCCGTTAAGCCCCGAAGAATTATTGTCACCTTTATATCAAAAGGGGCAGTCTTGTCCCTACTGCCATGACCAGTTAAGTGAAGAAAAAAAAGCAGCTCTAAAAGAACGGCAAAAACAAATAGGATTGGCCAAGGCTCGCGGAGAAGTGCATATTGGTCGTGAATTTAAAGATGAACAATTAAATCAAAAGGATAAAAGTGAAAACTATTAATTGGGGCATTTTAGGGGCAGCTCGAGTCAATCAGCGCTTACTGCCGGCCATTGAAAACAATCCACATTCTAAACTCCTAATGTTGGCAAGCCGACGTGAAGGTGGCGCTCAAGAGTGTATTAACCAATATTCAAAATATCCCAGTGAAGTCAAAGCAAGCCAAGATTTTGATGAGGTCATTCAACATCCCGACATTCATGCCATTTATATTCCACTCGCTAATGAAGAACATACTGAGGTGGCGCTCAAAGCGATCCAACACAAAAAACATGTGTTGATCGAAAAACCGATGGCGCTGACCAAAGACGAAGTCGTTCAAATTACTAATGCCGCTAAAAAACATGAGGTTCAGGTAATAGAAGGTTTTATGTATGTGTTTCACTCCCAATTTGATTTTATTCAACAGATGATTGCCTCAGGAAAATTAGGACAAATTCAATACGCGCACAGCATGTTCTCCTTTCCGATTCAGCCGGCTCGTTATTACCGCATTAATCGCTCAATAAAAGATGGAGGCGGCGCGCACTGGGATATTGGGCCTTATGCAATCCATACTTTGAGACAGGTCATGGGGGGGTCTGTGAAGCGTCTTTTTGCAACCGCTAAAATGAATACCTATCAAGCCGACATGTCTGCCAGCGGAATTTTAGAATTCACTGATCAGAGACGCGCTTCTTTTGATATTAGTTTTGAATGCACGAGACGATCCGAATTTGAAATCTTTGGGGATAAGGGACGCTTAAAATGTCATACCGTCTGGCAGCATGAAGATGATGAGGCAATTATCAGTTATGAATTAGATGGATCCGCTACAGTCGTTGAAAAAATTCCTAAAGGTAATCACTTTGATTTAGAGATCGATCATTTTGTCCAATGTGTCCTGAATAACAAAGAGAGCGATAAACTAAGTATGAATGACGCCATTCATCAGGCAGCGACCATGGAAGCGGTTTATCAATCGATTCAAAAAAATCAGTGGGTCTCAGTTTGACGCAAGCCTTCATTTTTGATTTTGATGGAACCTTGGTTGACTCAAAACAGGCAATTTACAAATGCTTTCAATCCATCACTAAAAAACTCGCGCCTAATAGAGCTGAGTATTCAAAAAAAATCCTCATCGGCCCCCCCTTAAGAGATACTGCTTCAGAAATACTCGGTCCAGAGCATCAAGATTCACTGGATGAATTTGTACAATTATTTATTACAATGCATGACGAACAAGTCATCCAGCACACCCAACCCTACCCTGATGTGACTCAAGTCTTAAAACTACTTTATGATACAAATATACCCATGGCGGTAGCAACCAATAAAAGATTAGCGCCTACGCAAAAACTTATGGATTATTTTGACTGGAATGAATATTTTTCATCTATTGAATGTAGTGACAGTGAATCTGAAATGAGAAATAAAGATACCATGATTCAAAATATCATTAATGAAAATCCAATTTTTAATAACAGTTATTTTATTGGAGACACAATTAATGATGGCATTAGTGCAAACCAAAATAATCTTCGATTTATAAAAGCAAACTATGGGTATGGTAAAAATCAAGAGTGGAAAAATATAATAGTCCATAAAGAAATTAATAACATCAAAGAGATACTAGATATTTTATAAAAAATTATTATCCAATAATTAAATTATTAATTAATGACTAATACTATCGATACTTCTATAATCTTTTACCCAAGATTTTAGCTCTTTTTTTACAAGGTATTCCTCTTTTCCTTCTATTTGAGAAATCCATGAAATCATATCCTTCATCCATTTAATTGAATAATTCTTCTCAAAAATTGCCACAGATAATTTAGGATGATCTGTTGATATTATTTTTTCATTTTCTGAAAAAAGTTCCTCATATAATTTTTCACCAGCTCTAAGACCTGTATATTTTATTTTAATTTTGTTTTTGCCAAAACCTGATATAGCAATTAATGCTTTTGCAAGATCTACTATTTTTATTTGTTTTCCCATATCCAGAATAAAAATTTCTCCACCCTTTCCCATCATCGATGCTTGCAAGACAAGTTTAGAAGCTTCCGGTATGGTCATAAAAAATCTTTTAATACGTGGATGTGTAATAGTAATTGGCCCACCGGTCTGAATTTGTTGTTGAAATTTTGGAATTACGCTTCCACTACTCCCTAAAACATTGCCGAATCGAACTGTAATGAACGAAGTGTTACTTATTTTACCCAATATTTGACATATCATTTCAGATAAATGCTTACTCGCCCCCATTACATTTGTTGGACTTACAGCTTTATCCGTGGAAATAAGTACAAATTTGTTTACTTCTGAATTTATTGATTCATTAGCTAAAATATAAGTTCCTAATACATTATTATTAAACACCTCAGAAACATTTAAGTTTTCCATTAAAGGGACATGCTTATATGCTGCTGCATGAAATACAATTTTTGGTTTAAATTTTGTAAATATTGAGTTTATACGTTTTTCATTTTTTACATCGCCAACTAAATATGTAATGTTTTTAATTCCTGAATTCGAAAATTCTTGCTCAATTTGATAAAGTGAAAATTCTGAAATATCAATACAAATCAGCTGAGAAGGTTTAAATGAAATAATTTGACGACAGATTTCAGATCCAATTGACCCACCAGCTCCAGAAACCAAGACAATATTATCATGAATTAATTTTTTGATTCCTCTAATATCAAGCTTTACTTCTGATCTTCCAAGAACATCTTCCAGCATTAATGGTTTTATATTGGATACTGTAACTTTTCCAGAAATTAAATCTTCTATTGATGGAATTGAAAGAATTTTTAAATTAAGTTTATTTGCCGCTGAAATAATTTTTCTTTTATTTTTTATAGAAATAGATGGGATGGCTAAAATAAGGGTATCAGCTTGATATTTAGTTACAGCTGTCTTCAAATCAGATAATCCACCGTATACATAGATATCTAAAATATTTCTTCCATGAAGAGATTTGTTATCATCAATGAATGCTGTGATATTTACTGAATTAGATCTTCTTAGATCCTTTACTAAACCTGCAGCTGCAGCTCCAGCCCCATAAATGATAACTGTATTTTGTGGTATCTGTTTTTTTTCTTTATTTGTTTCTTTGATGAACCTGTATACATACCTACTACTTCCCAAGAAAATAATACTAAAAAAAGGAAACATTAAAAGAACGCTTCGAGGAACAGAAATTCTTAAAAACAAAGCAATTGAAGCGATTATTGAGGCTGTAATAAGTGACAATAAAATAATTTTTTTTAAATCATCAAAACCAAAGTACCTCCATGTTGAATGATGAAGTTTAATAAAAAAGGATGTTATTAAATGAACAATAACTAAAATACTTATTGAGTAAAATAAAGTTCGTATTTCAAATGGTGGGATATCAAAATTGTATCTTAAAAAGAAAGCCAAGATTAAGGCTAATATCACTACAAGCAAATCATGAAGTTGTATAAGTTTTTTTCTGTATTTTTTAAACATAATTTTTTATTTGTGATTTTTATATAAATTATATATATGGATTACCATCTCTTGATGTAACAATTCTCGAGGATCCAGGAGGAGGTATTGGTATTAATGGGAACTTTCTTGAAGCTAATCTAATAATCTGCTTATCAGCATTTAATTTCTTAAGTAAAGTGTTTATCTTTTTTAAAGCCCTTTCTCTAGAAAATATTAAAGTTATTGTATAGAAAATAAGTTGAATATCTAAAAATAATGATTGATGTTTCACGTAAAAAATACCCAAATAACTTTTACCAGGTCGGATTAGTTGGTTGTAAGCAATGTCTGGATCTTTTTGACCATTTAATATATCTCCTTCATCAGCGAAAACAATTGATGCAATATCAGTTATTCCAGGTTTTGTATGAAGAAGTATCCTTTCCTCTTGAGTGTACAAATCAGTTTCTCTTTTTACGTTTGGACGAGGTCCAACGAGACTCATATCACCAACAAAAACATTCCATAATTGTGTTATTTCATCAAGCTTATACTTTCTGATAAAACGTCCTAATGATGTAATTCTATTATCACTTGCACTTGTAGAGTCTACTCCTGATTTATCTGCGTTGATTATCATTGACCTCAACTTAACCATCTTAAAAATTGATCCATCTTTTCCGACTCTATCCGCAATATAAAAAGGGGAAAAGCCATCTTGACGCCAGATTAAGAATATGACAGGTAATAAAATAGGAATTGCAGCTAAAAGACCAAAAAACGAAAATAAAAAATCAAAAATCCTTTTAATTTTAATTATCCTCTATAAAAAGAACGTATTTTTTCACAAATATAATCTATGTCATCATCTGAAATGAAAATATTCATAGGAATCATGATGCATTTTTCAAAAAACTTTTCAACTTTTGGTAATTTAACAGTAAAACCAAGCCTTTCCCACTGATGCACACCTTTTCCACCCCATTGAATTAACGTTCCAATATTATTATCATTTAAAAACTGTTTTAACTCATCTCGACGATCAGCTTGCAATTCATAATTTTGATAGATGTCATAATGATTAGGGTCAGAATCAGGTGCTGGTGGAAGTTTTATTTCATTAAGGTCTGATAGCTGTTCTTGATACATGCTTGCAATTTGACGACGTCGATCTATAACGTCTTGATAAGATTCGAGGTTATGATTCAAAATAGCAGCTTGAAGATTATCCAGCCTACTATTTCTTCCCCAGCTTTTAACTTCGCCATTAATATCTCGACCATGATCATGAAGTTGATAAATTTTATCAAAAAGATTCGAGTCATTTGTTATAACTCCACCGCCATCTCCAAGAGAGCCAAGCACCTTTGCAGGGAAAAAGCTAATTGCTGACGCATTTCCAAAAGTTCCAGCATGCTTACCCTTAAACCGAGATCCAAGAGCTTGAGCAGCGTCTTCAACTACAAAAAAATTATGCTTATTAGCGATATCCATAATTCTATCCATATCGCACGTTCGTCCATTTAATTGTGTTGGCATAATCCCAACGGTTCTTGGATTTATAGCGTCTTCAATTGCATCAGGATCTATAAGGCCATCATCTCCAAGCTCTACAGGAACAGGAGTGCCACCAGCTGTTTTGATAGCTGATGCAGTAGCTAGCATTGTGTGTGAGCAGCAAATAACCTCATCTCCCCTTCTCAATCCAATAGCCATCCAAGACAATTCTAATCCATCAGTAGCATTACCAACTCCAATTGCATATTTTGAACCAGTATACGAAGCCAGGTTAGTTTCAAAGATTTGTAAATCTTTTTGCATAATAAATGCTCCACGACTACCAATATCATCAAAAATTTTCATTAAATTTTCTCTGTTATTTAAATAAACCAAGGGGTAGTTAAAAAAAGGAACCTTTCGTTGTGTTGTCATAATTTCCTCTATAGAAAAATAAAAAAACGCTTATAGATAAAATGCTATTGTAAAATAGAACGTGCAATATTAATAACTTTATCAAGATTAGGATAATAAATATTTTCTAGCTTTCTTGACGTCGGTGCCGGAGAATCAGGTAATGTTATTCTTTGAGGTGATGATTTAAAGTGATGTGAATCTAGATGCTCTACTATGGTTGCAATTACCTCCCCAGCCATTCCACAATTTTTCCAGCCTCCATCAATCACAAGCAATCGACCTGTTTTTTTTACAGATTTAATTATGGCACTTGAATCCAAAGGATTTAAAACTCTTAAATCAATAACTTCTGCTGAAATTTTTAATTTTTTTAAAGCATCTCTAGCTGTCATAGCAAGCAGTGTAGAGTAGCTAGATCCAACAATAGTTAAATCTTTACCTATTCCAATACACTTAGGTCCTTCTTTTTTTAAGTCGAGCTCAACAATTGGTGGAAGATTATCTTCCTGTTCATACAGCCATCTATCATCAATATACACAACAGGATCTTTGCAAAGCACTGATGCAATAAGTAAATCTCGTGCATCAGCTACAGAATAAGGCATAACAACTCTCAATCCTGGAATATGTGCAAACCAAGCATGTAAAGCTTGGGAGTGTTGCGCCCCTTGCTCTCCTCCTCTATTTATAATACCTCGAATCGTTACACATGGATTCGCTTGACCACCAACCATATGCGACCATTTTGCCGCTTGGTTCACAATTGCATCCATTGCATACAACATAAAATCCATCCTTGGATGAACAATGATTGGTTTCATACCAGCCAATGACGCACCAACAGCAGCTCCTGTACAAGCTGATTCTGAAACTGGAGTATCAATAATTCTATTTTTACCAAACTTTTTATCTAAATTTGTCATTGAATTTCCTACATACCAAGGACTCCAAAGACCTTGTCCAATTACAAATACTTCAGGATATTTTTTTAAAAGATACTCAAAGGCTTGTAAAATTGCCGTCCCATAATTAACTAGTTTAATTGGCATATACTCTTGATAAAAGTGATTGGTCTGTTGGAAATGGAGCCAACAAGGCTTTTTCCCATGCTAACTCAACAATGTTATTTAAATCTTTTTCTAAACATTCAATTTCAATTTTTTTTATTAACTTTTTTTCTAACAATACTTTTTTCAACCTTAAGATAGGATCTCTTTTTTTCCACTTTTTTATATCTAACTTTGAACGATTAACACCAACATCAACATCCTCCCTCCAATCTACATGCCCATACCATCTATAAGTTACTGCTTCAATAAATCCTGGTCCTCTGCCATTTCTTAAATTTTTAATTAACTTGTGTGCAGCCTTACTTATAGATGTTATGTCATTACCATCAACAATCTGATAAGGAATTTTGTTAGCAATTGCAAATCTTGATAACATGTTATCTGGTTGCCTGAGTGAAATATGCATATGGCTCGAGAATAAATTATTTTCAGCAACAAACAATACTGGAGCATTTGTAATCCTGGCTAGATTTAAAGATTCGTGAACAACCCCCTCCTCCATCGCTCCATCACCAAAATAACTCACCGATATATCGTCTGTTTTCTGAATTACCGCTGCAATACCTGCTCCAACTGCTAGTGGAACTGTACCTGAAACAATTGGAACAGACCCATAAAATCCATTAGGCTGATCCCAAAGGTGCATTGAGCCACCCATACCTCTCGATAAACCAGAGTCCTTTCCCAAAATCTCTGCAAAGAATTTAAATATATCAGCGCCCAAAGAAAGAACATGGGCATGGGACCTATGAGCACCAAAAACTTTGTCAGTTTTTTTTAATTTGGATGCAATACCTACAGCAATTGCCTCTTGACCCACGCCTAAATGAACCGGACCTCCAATAATATTTTCTTTTCGAGCGGATGCAAGTTTGTTCTCAGCAAATCGAATTAGCATCATTTGTTTTAAAAAATAAACTAAATCTATCCGTGAAAATCCCTTAACATTAATTGTTTCAGAAAGATTATTGTGATTTATAAGATTATTAAAAAAATTATTCATTTTACTTTCATTTTTTAGCAATCATTACAAACTTAAAAGCAGATTTTCTCACATTTATAATTTGATCAAATAAATCAATAAAATTTTTAACCCATTTTTCCGATATAAACAATATTAAAAAAGGAGCAAGAAAAGAAGCTGCACCAAAGTACTTTACTTTGACAGATTTAAAAATAGATTTGTAACTTTTAATTAATTGAATAGTTGGCATTTGCCGCAAAGTACTTTTGCTCCTGTTTCCTATTTTAAAATGAATCCATCGGTTTAATTTGTATATGGGATTATGATTTAAAGAATCAACACATATAAAAAAGCCATTTGGTTTCAAAACTCTACTAATTTCTTTAGCAACAGTAAGATTATCCCCGTAAGATAAAGAGCCTGCACTTAATATTACATCAAAGGTGTCATTTTTAAAGGATATATCTTCCATATCAACTATTTTTGTTGATAAATTTTTAAACTTCTTGAATCTTTTTTTTAAAAAAATTAAAGATTCTTTAGATATATCTGTTGCCATGACATTTGAACCCTTAATCAAAGCAACATATGTATGTATTCCAATGCCCGACCCAATTTCAAGCACTTTGAAATTTTTTTTTATTACTCTTTTAAGAATTGACTCATAATGAATATAAGGTGTACTTAAAGGCTTGTTAATTATCTTTGATCCTTCACAAATAATGTTAGCCAACTCAGAATCTTTTAGACTCATAGCAAACTGGTCATATCGGCGCTTTTCTTGTTTTTTATCATTTATCATAAATCGCATACTAATTATTTATTTCTTATTTTTTCTAAATGTTTAATCATGTTTTCATAAATAATCTCACCATTATATTTATTTAAATATAAATTTTTAGCATTTTTTGACATTAGGCTACAATTTTTTTTATCATAATGAACTTTTAAAAGAACCTTTAAAAGTGAATTTGCATCAGATTCCTTATAAGTTAATCCAACAGAGTATTTTAGAATAATTTTCTTTACCTCTCCTTTAAGTGGAGTAATAATTGGGGAACCAAAAGATAAGTAATCTGTTACTTTATTTGGAACACTCATCAAAAAATCACTGTGATTAAAATAAGGAGCCAGAGCGGCATCAGAAATATCCGCAAGGAATCTCATTTGAGGCTGATTGATCCATCCAGGAAAAACAACATTATCGAGTAATGAAAAATCATTTTTAACATCTTTTAAAGTTTCACCATCGCCACAAAGTACAAATTGAAATTTTAAATTATTTTTTTTTGCAGTTTCCGCTGCTTTTCTAATTGTTTTAAAATCAAAAACTGATGAAAATGTGCCAACGAAAAAAAATCTGGTTAACTTATTTTTTTTTACGCCATTCTTGTTCCAAAATTTTGAAATATCATTTTTAACTATTTTGTTACAAGAGCCAGGCAAAGATGAAAGGGGGAAAACTTTATCATTCTTATTTAATTGTCTTTCCGCAAAATTACATGCCCAAGAAAGGAAGGTTTTAGTTATAGAGCTAACCGATGTTGCATTCAAAATAACTCTGCGCCCACATAAAAAATATGGATAAAAAAATAATTTCATTATTGGCTTTAAGATATTCGGAAAAGGTCTAATAAAAATTTCCGGCCATTGATCTTTGACATCTACAACAAATGGAACATGTCTTTTTAGTAGCCATGATGATGCAACAAAAGCAAATTCTATTGGGGGATAACCAATAAATGCAACATCTGGAATATCCTTTTCTATTGATAAAGCCTGTCTTAAGTTAATTGCTAATTGAATATGGTCTAGTATTCTTGCTAATCCAATATTTTTGTTATATCCCATACTGGGAATAAGTCGTATCTGGTAATTATCACTTAATTGTAGACAAGTATAACGCTTAACTCTGTGTGTTTTATTTTGATGATAAAAAGCACTGCTCCAAACAACCACTTTATGATTTTGTTGTAACAATGCATTTGAAAGCGCAATGGACCGCATAGATCTTGTATTCGAAGAATCTGATTGAAGTGGTTCACCGGTTTGAAATATCCATACATTCATATAGATTGACGAACTGTTGAAGAATTTTTGAATCTAAGGTAAATCATGATTAGAATCGGTAAAAATAATCCGTGTGCCCCAAGTATAGCCTGTGTTGATGCTATGCAAGGAAAAAAAGATAACATAAATACAATAATCGAATAAAAGAGTAAGGATAGAGGATTGTTTTTGACCAATAAAGCAGAACCTATTCTTATGATGAAAATTAGAATAGAAACTATAAATACACCCACAAATCCAAATCTAGAAAAAGCATCCGCATCGAATGATGAATTAGCACTTACATTGTAAAGGTAACGATTGGGAAATCTTTTTTTATATGCCCAATCTCCAATAATTTCAGCATTTGGTTTTGAGTTTGGATTTCGTGAGAATGGTAAAAAATTAACAAATCCTAAGTGCTTATTATCCTTTAAAGAAAAATACTGATACCAACGAATTGATACATCCGACGGTGTAAGAAAACCACGATAAATAAAGTAACTAAAATTAATTTTATGTTCAGCATATAAATAATTTGACCTATACATATCAGCAAGCGTGAAATACATTCTCGGATCATCAGCATCAAAAACTGAATACAAAGAATCATAATATGATTCGTTTAATGAAAATTGTTTATGTGTTTCCTCATGGTAAAGAAAATACATACATAAAACAAATATGTATGGTGAAACTTTTTTTAAAAAAAATAATATTTTTGTATAAAAAATTCTTCTTGAAAATAAAAATAGAAAAAATGAAGAACCAATAATTTCAATCAATGGAAATTTTGCTAATGTATGCACTGCATAAAAACTTAAAAAAATAAAACAAAAAAATGCAATTAATTTTCTTTGTGTTGAAAATAAATAGTAAATTGATAATGGGCAAAAAATAACAATTAACCAGTTATTTAAATACTTAAAAATCAGTGGAATGTCCAATAACTTTGATGAAAAGTCCCTCATAACAGCAAGTTCAGCTGTACTAAAATCTGGATTGTGAAAAAATTTAGTTATAATGGGAATATCAGACTCAACAAATAGATGAATAATTAATGGAAAAAAAGCAATAAAAGAATAAAAATCAGCGAAGAAACTTTTTTTTAAATTTGAAGAAGTTTGATTTGTAACATTTTTATCATAACAAAAAAAATCGGCTAAAAATAAAATAATTCCGACAGATAGCACTATGATAATTTCAGATTTAAACTGATATAAATCTAAACATAATGCTTGTATTACGAATGGAATTGCCATAAAGAAAAACCATAAGACAGATGGAGTAAATTCGAAAATATTTTTCTTATTGCTAATCAACAGATATATCCTGACTTATTAAATAAATAAAATAATAATGCAAAAGAGCTAAAGTTAATGGAAAGAATAAAAAGTGATAGATCGATTCGTAGGAGATATAAGAAATGATTCCAAATATAATGAATAATATTTTATTAAATCCTAAATAATTATTATACAAATAA
>Ga0255765_1005451_pt1 | contig 12045 bp, 3 predicted proteins | sample 041ome_8_FD_179965 | JGI IMG/M metagenome (GOLD analysis project Ga0255765, IMG submission 179965) | Coastal salt marsh microbial communities from the Groves Creek Marsh, Skidaway Island, Georgia - 041407BS metaG (version 2) | ecosystem: Environmental > Aquatic > Marine > Intertidal zone > Salt...
CCTAGTACCTGGTATATATACTAGTACTCGTACTCGTACTGTACTAGAGTACTACGAGTAGTACCAGTACAATATAATATCATATTGAAGAAGGGTTTCAACGACAACAGCTGAACTATCTCGCTATCCTTTTATGCTGCTATTGGACATATGTGTTCAATAGCGCTGTTTTGTGAATTTATACGATCCATATGTCCGAGAATATCGAAAATTCCACGCAACTTGCAGCCCAGTGATTTAAAACCCCAGCTCAGCTTCCGAACGCGACCGAGTTCGTTGGTTTGCGAGGCGTCGTCGCGCATGTACACGCCATTGAACGCAAATCAATGCACAGTGGCGAGTCGCGATTTGGCGAACCTGGACACGCCGTGAAGGCTAATATCGTATTCATTCTTTCACCATTCGATCGCACTCGTTACGCGCCGTCCAGGCGTCCGGTGCGAGGCGCGAGGCGGCGAAGTTGCGCGACGCGCGGTTTGAATTTTAAAAAATTGAAATTGAATTGTCAGTGAATTAGTGTAGACGACGGCGGCGCGCGGGCATTCTGAACACGTCAACCGCGTTGAAATGGCGCCATTGCAAGCGATTGATCCGAATGTACCGCGAGCAGAGCATGTAAGTGCGACGCCGCCGCGTTTGGTGGACGAAGATGACGAGGAGGAAGTGGTCAGCTCTGACAGCGACAGTGATGTTGGCGCTCAATTACCCGGTCGCCCCGTCGCTCGTGACCCTTACAGTGACTCAGAAGGAGATAGAATTATAGAAAACATATTTGCAGGCACTGACGTTGTCCCACAGTTGCACGAGCAGCAACGTGCGGACACTTTCACCACGTCGGGCATCAATGGTGCGACTTGGTATAGAAAATTGCACTGCACCCAGCCGCAAGCTTTCGCGCAAGTTCAAGGCATGCGGACCTCCTCGCGGCGTGGAAGGCGCTCTTTGGACAACACTAACTTTGAACCTATCGATTACTGGCGGATGTTTATCACAGACGAGATGTTAGACGATATAGTGTGCGCGACACGTGTCCGAGTAATTCAACGCATGGCGCACACACCACCAGATTTTTACGCAGCGCGACACGGGGCCGCCGCATGGCCTAGTCGCACGCTGAGGAAGCAAGAACACAAACCGATGACGAAAAAAGATCTTGAGCAGTTTATTGGCATCGCATACGGCCTCGGAGTCACATACAAGCGCGGCATTCAGGATGCATTCAGTGATGATTGGCTAATTGGTGTGCCTTGGGTGCAACGTGTCATGAGCTTTGGAAAGTTTCAGCGGTTGAAGAACAGCTTATCAGTTGATATCCCGCGTGAGAGACATGTTGAACATGTTGACCCCATATCAAACAGTGGCGTTTCCAAAATTGGAGTGCTGATGGAGAAGTTCAAAAAAAGATGCTTGAATGTGTATCAACCAAAGGCTGAACTGTCTTACGACGAGCAAGTTGCCAAGACGAATACTCGATTCTCAAAGTTGCAGCAGCGACTTCGACACAAAAAGTACAATGGTATTCAAATATACTCGCTGTGTGAGGCCGGTTCCGGGTATTTAGTGACGTTTGTGACGAGGCAGCCGACGACGGAGTTCTCGATCGAGGGAGCAATGTTTTCACTCCTCAAAGATGTCAGCGACAAGTGGCATAGAGTGTACGCGGACAACTTATTCATCAGTACGAAAACGTTAAGATGGTGTAAAGATAATGGTATATATTTATGCGGCACGGCGCGTACGACGCATGGCTTTCCGGCGGCAATTTCCAGAAAATTTGGTGGGGTATTAGAAAAGGGTGATTCTAGTTGGAGAATGACACGTGACGGTCTTTGCGCGATAGCTTGGCACGACTCGGTTGTCACTCAGTTTATGTCTAATTGGCACAATCCAGAAGCGGTGGATGTTGTACGACGTAGAGAGAAAGGCGAGAGGGATCGATCGTCCCGGAATGCACCGAAAGTTGCCGCCGATTACAACAAATTCATGGGTGGTGTTGACCAGCTCGATGCGTTGCGGGGTACCTACACATGCAGAATCAAGGCGAAGAAGTGGTATTTCTCGCTGTTGTGGTGGATGTTAGACGTCGCCATGATCAATGCGCATCACGTTTACTGCGTTGAAGAGGGAAAGGCCAAGCGCAAGCCAATGACACGCGACAAATTTATCAAAAGCGTGGTAGAATCACTGATTGCCAAAGATGAAGATCCCGATGCGGCAGAGGTCGAAAACGACGGAAGCGGGCGAAAACGCGCGCGGAATGAGGCAGGAACGATGTGTGAGAAAGTGCGCCCGTGTACATTTGACCGTCGACGTCAATGCAAGAACTGTTACAATCGTCGCGGTGTCATTAGCAAGCAAAACACTGGTTGTAGCACATGCGAAGCGCCTCTTTGTGTCGACTGCATCAGCGAATGGCACGAGCGCCGACTCGATGAAAAATAGTGCTTTTACTTTGTATTCTAATGTATTTTCAACTGTTTTCACGTTGATCTAAGCACCCATAACGAAATAAGTAGTTATTGGACACATGTGTCCAATAAGGGCTTTTTTTCGGACAGCATAAAAGGATATGTGCAAATGATGGAGTAGATGCCGGGCGGGGGCGATGAGAGTTTTGGCGAGCTCACCAAGGAAAAAGTATATACTATCGTAACAGTTTTCCTTTTATTGTATATTATACTCGCCCAGAGCTAACTTTTTGTCGCCGTCGGACTTCGAAGAAACAGTCTGACGCGTGAACCAAGTACCTTCACGGGCGGGTTTTCTCGCACTGAACCATCTCACCGCGCGAGTGTGCAGCTGTAAACACATATCGGACGCACATTCTGACATTAGATCTTGCATTTTACGCGAGCGCGCATAGCGGCTCCGGCGCCTGAAGTAATATGGCATCGAGTGAGCCGCCACTTTCGCTGGACTCGAGGCCCACCTGTGCGTTTCGTGCGGACATCAGCGAGATGACGACTAGTTTAAATGCGAGATGCATGGGTATTTTGGCCAAACCGAGTAATAAGACAACAAGTAAGCGTAAATTTGCGTTCCAGGTATGTGTGACTTGCTCTACAAGAGACTGCTTTTGTTGCTCACGTTGACTGTGTAGACATTTTCTGAGCGAATTTCGCATATAACAGTCATGCCATATCCAGAAGGAGAGATTGGTGCAATGGTGCAAATAGAAGAAGTTCATCATACGTCTTATTTGCACCGCACCATATTACATTGGCAAGAAATATGCTGCTCTGTTGATTTCAGTGCTTTTGCCCTCAAAGCTTTACCACTATGCCAGAATCTTTCCCAACTTATTTTACACGCCGACGTACTTGTCGAAACACTTCAGGAAAGTATGACGAATCTTAACGTATTTTCCGTTGATGCGTTATCCCACTGTGTTGTGGCAATTGCTCGAGATTTGAGTGCAGACTTCTTTCAATATTTTGAGAGCACAGTGGAAACGTTCGTAAGCGTTCTAGACAACTGTGCTGGTTTAGAAGCATCCCAGGTTGAAGTGATATTTCGATGTCTCGCAACAATTTGTAATGTACTGCGGCGGTGTGGGCAAATCGAAGTATGTGACATTATTCGAAAGTCAGAAAGAATAAGATATCACAGTAAGCATTTCATACGTAAATTCGCAGCGATGGTGATTGCTCTCAGTATTCGTACTTCAGCAGAATCTTCAATTCTTATGAGTTTGAAATCTGTTCTTGCAGAGTGCGATGGGTATGAAGCTCAAAATATGGTCGATCCAACGAAAATGGAAGCTGCGACGCTGCTAATATACTTTTCTATATGTGGTCACTCTGGCAGTCATTTGCACTCGAAGGCGCTTTTGATTTTGAGGAATCTGTTCGATCCCAAATTCGCAATCGACGTGCGAATAACTACTCGTATATGCATAATGAAAAGTATCATACATTCTCTAGGTTTAGGTATTACAAAAGAAAGATTCCGTGAAATGTTGGCAATGTTATTGGAACATGTTGAGCGATTCACTCCGAAAAAGAATATTCATTCGACCAGAGTTCATGCTAGGACGTATTTGACAGAAATGATCGTCTCTATTGTCGAAGCAAAGCTTCTTATCCGTGAATCGAAAAATGATCTCAGAATTCTCTCGAATTTTCTCGAAGCAAGTGTTCTTTGCACTTTGTCCAGTAGGACAAATCAAGACGTTTGGTTGCCGTTTGTGTCTGCCACTTCACGTTTGATGTCGTCCCTGATCAGTGATGGCATTATATGCGAATTGGATCTAGTTGGAAAAATACCTTGGTGCGATTATGTTTCTTCACTTGATGGTACAAATTTACAGTTGGTCGTGCTTGCACTATTCAAGGGATTGCAGAGCAATTCAAAATTTCTAAAAGATGCGTGTCTTTGCGTAGTGTTAGATGTCGGCTGCATCATCCTCTTGAAAGGCTTCGAGTATTTTACATTGCTGAGCGGTATCGTACGATATTTGCAAGAGGATGGTAGGGCGTTTCGCTTCAGGTCGGATTTCGCTATTGATAAAGATCTGAAGCAAATTTGCTCGCAGTATGAATCACATTCAAATACAAAATGGGCTGTAATTCAGTTAATACCACATTTTCTTAGCAAAGAAGATGCGTTGCAAATACTTAATGCTTGGGTCTCTTATTTCGTGGAATCGACCATGCGCGAGAGCATGAGTATGTCTCTAGATGATTTAGCCATGATAGTCAGTGTGTTAGAGGCGCGCATTCAATTGAGGTACTTGTACAGTTTATCAGATTGGTCCACCGATGTCAAGCTCATCAACCTGGCATTATCGACGCGTCTCGATATATCATGCGCAATACTACTTAAGTTAGAGCGGTTACTATCTTTCGAAACCTCCCGCAAGTTGGAGCTGCCAAAAAATATTTACGACGCTTGTGTTGAAAATTTGACGTCTAGAAACCGTCTAACACGTTTGGCGGCTTTGAGGATTTTGGGATCGAATTTCGGAGAAAAAGATGACGACGGCTTCCTAGAGCAATTCATTTCTACTTTCGTTTACATCAATGGCATATCAAACGAAGGTATCAACATGCTTGACTATTCAAGGAAGAGTGTCAATCTCATTCAGATGCTTTGCCAGAAGATATCAACCCTTTCAGTTCAAAGTAGGTTTCTTTTGATGCGAATGGCATTAGGTACCATTCATCTTAGATTTGCTTATATTTGGAAACCACTTGTCAAGTTGATTGGTCTACTGGCGTCGAGTGACACAGGAATATTCGAAATACTGAAAGTTGAGTTGTCATCAGCTAAGCTATGTCTCTTTGAAAACACAGGCGGCATGGGGCATACTATTTGCGGGAACTCGAGTAGCCAGCAACTATACGATGATGTTCATGATATCATAAATCCGAACGAACAAAGTGTAGATGTGAAGCAGTGGATTGATAACTTAATTTCCGCGCTGGAGTGCACTATTAAAATAAAAGCTCACGCATGTTTTGCGCTCGAGTTATTCTTTGAGGTTTTTAATTCCTCCTTAAGTGGAAGATATGACTTTGTGGACACGCGGTACTCAACTACTATTATCGCCACACTCAAATTACTGCATCAGACAGACACTATTTCATTCGTCGTTCAAGATGAAGGCAAGACGCCTCATGGAAAGGATCACAACATGATAGCAGCATTCCGCTTACTGTCTGGGGATAGAAATGAAAATATAGCATGCGGCGCTTTAAAATGTCTCGAATTATGCAAACTCGAGAGTTTATCTGCTTTGCGGATCAAGCAGCTATGCTTATTGGCCCAACCAAGTTCGCTCAAGAAAGGACTTTCTACAATTAGTTTTGAAGGCGGAGACCTGAACTCTTCTCCAGAATTTCCGGCTATCGATCCGTACCACCGAGAGACAACTGTAGATGCGATCGTACAAGTCTTATTAAAATATATTACTGGCACGGGAAAGAAATTCAAAATACTTCGCCCAATTATTTTAAATTGGTTCACTTGCCTTGACGTATCTGAGGTCCGACCGGTGATGTGTGCGATTCTTCGCCCAGTGATGCCGACTGAGCTTTCTACTCTTTTACTCTCGACCTCAAAACCTGATGACATCCGGGAAATGTCGGTCTCGGCGATCAAAAACGCTAAGAAGTATGAAATTCTGAGCTCCATTTTACACTTGCGTGAAGTTCTGAAGGTCATTCCTAACCACTTTCAGTGTTATGCAAATGTTATAGTTGTTGTTGTTTTTCAAATTTTTGGTCTTGCATGTAAAGAGTTGTCTGCCTGGGAATGTCCTGAAGATGATGAATTTCATCAACTGAAATGCATTAGAACGCAATCCTTGCGCTTGTTGGCGAGTATGATCCCGCTTTGCACAGCAGAGGCTGTCGAGCATGAGTGGGTACTTGCTCAAGAATATCTGGGCCGCATTGCTCTCCAACTTTCATCAGAATGTTCCGGCACAGAAATCCCGCCAATTCTCGATCTGATTGTTTCTATCGTAAACAATGAGCACCTATTCCCTCTGTTTGATATTGGTGAAAGTCTAACTCTTTTAGACTCTGTATTCAGAATACTTACTTGTCCAAATACATCGACGGGGTGCAGAAAGATCATATTCGGTGTGCTGTCTCAGATGGCAGAATGTGCTTGCACGAACGGAAATCCGCTAGACGGCTATCATCGAGTTGTGATCGCGCTAAGTGAACACATAGTCAACTGTCTGCAAGGTTCTTTGCACACTCAAGTTGAATCAGGATGTTTTGCAAAGATGTTATCGATGCGCACTGAACCAAATGAAATTGACCTTCTTCTCAAGCTCAGAAAAATTTCTGACAAATACAAGTGGGGCATTCGTCTTTTTGATGACGTTCTGGTTGCTACGTGCCGCACAAGACTCAATGACAGTAAGCGCGCAGATGCTTTGGGTATGCTTCACAGTATGATTGCTGATATTGATTTCAGTCAAGAACAGATTAGTGTCTACATTGATCAGCTCTCACTTTTACTCTCCAAGGTGCACGCGAGACATGCACGAGTTATACTTCTGAGAGTTTTGCAGGACCTTTGCCAACTGGAACCTCGAATGTCTCAAACTATTAAATTAGTGACGAGTTTGAATTCTTATTCTGACACCCATCTAGATGAAGTAGACCACAACACAAGACTTCAAGCATACACTATCCTGATGGAAATCTTTGATGGCGATGTGGATGAAGTTTCATTCACCTTGTATATTAATCAAGCATTGAGTGATGTGAAAGATAATGACGCCATACTTCAAAACTCTGCGAAATCCTTCATGTATAGATGTTTAGATTTCGGAGCACATTTTGGAGAGACGGCAATGTTGTGTAAGAAGACGATTCTTTGTGTTCTCTTACCAGGAATCGCAAGGCTATTGAATCACATCAATGATTTGGTGAGAAATTGCGCTATAAAAGTAATCCGACATGCCGTTCTGGCAGAGTACATCCCTGAATTGCGAAAGTTGTGTGATGATAACGAGGACGTTGACATTTTCTTAAATCTATCGCACATTCAGGCGCATCGTCGGGCGAAAGCGCTACGAGATTTATGCAATCCAGGGACCGAGAAAGTTCTCAAAACGGAATCGTTCCGGAACTATGTGCTGCCGATTATGATTGCGCTGTTGTGCGATACTAGTACAGATGTAGCAACTACAGCGGCGACCTGCGTAGGATCCTCCTCTCAAGAGCTAGACTCTGAGACGTATCTGCGAACCCTATGCGACCTGGTAAAACGTTCCCCAGTGCACGCGAGCAGTTTTCATTACCGCGCCGCGGCGTGCATGCTTGACAAATACCCATTCAAACCCATGACGTCGTGTGGATTACATGCAGAGAGTAGATCTCAAAGTCAAATGCACCAAGAAGTAGTGGAGATACTCCACCACGTGGTTTTGCCACAAGTTGAGTTGAACATCGTAACAAAAACAACTCATTTCAACTCAACGAAAGTTGAAACCATTCATAATGTCTTGGCCTCGTGCTTAGCGAGCATTGTATCGCTTTTAGATGCCAAATACTTCCAAGAAGCGCTGATACGTGTTCTCAAACTTATAAGTGCGCACATGAGCAGCAGGCATCAAAAATCACGTGATAGCGCCATGAAAGCAATCAAATGTTTTGTCAACAAACTTGGTGAGAGATGTGTCCCTACAATTATCCAGGCACTAGTTAACTCGTTGAACAGTGGCGTGCAACTACAATTTCTAGGCAAGGCGCTCCATGTGGCTTTAAGTAACTGTACAGATTTATCGTCAGAAGTAGCGATGGATGTGTTCAAGCGTGTTATTCCAAGTTTGCAAAGTAACTTGTTTGGAAATGCAAGGGATCATCGAGAAATCTGCTCTGGAAAACTTCCAAGTGAAGCCAAATCAAGATATTCACTGGAAACAATTTCTCTTCTGGCTTCAATATTCACAGAGCAAAATGATCTCGCTTATTTTTTCAGTACAATTTTACATATCCTACCAACCAACCCAGATGTTAGGAACAGAAAATGTTGTGGGAACGTGCTACATGCAATACGTGAAGGTCTCTTGAAAAATAGTAATCTACGATGCGAGCAAATTATAATAATTGCATGTTCATTGATAGAAGAACGTTTGAAGATAGAACGTGATACATCAGTGCAAGTAAGTGACTGGTCTTGCCACTTAGAGTATTCAACTCAGATGACTAACTTCGCAATGGACTTATTGCACGTTGCAACCAAACGAATATCAAACTGTGACCTAGAATCGTCCAACATATGTATACTACCGATCAAATCTGTCATGCAACTCATGTTGCGATGCTTGAACAGCTCATTTTACGACGTCCAAGTGGGAGCTTCAAAAGTTCTTCTTAAGCTCCTTCGTCTGAAATTCTGCACATTTGGAGAATTTCTCAAAGACCTTGAAAAACGCGCAATTGGAGTGTTGAAGTCTACCTCTGGTGCAGAAGATATTTTGGCACAGAATTCTTTAAGTATTCTCGCAAGATTGATAAAACATGGTGATACATCGACATTGACGCTTACTAAACTCACGTTTGTCACATCATTTGCTTTCAAGGATTTAAGGAGTCATCCGGCAAGGAAACCTTCCTTTTCCCTGCTCATTGCTTTAATTTCGAGAAGAGTTACGTTTTCAGGCATGTATGCATTAATGGACGAGGTAATTGTGTTGATCACGCGGGGAAGTTCTGAAGAATTACGCAACATGTGCTCATATGTAACGATCCAATTTTTGTTACTTTACCCTATCGGTGAACGGCAGATGAATAGAATGCTGAAGAGTCTGATCACTTCACTTGATTATCCTCATGAAAATGGTCGTTTATCCGCATTGAATACGTTGCATGGTATTATTTTAGGGTTCCCGGCAGAAGCGTTACGAATGCACTCTGCTGCATTATTCTTGCCGCTTGTTTTACGAATTGCCACTGATGATGTCATGAAATGCCGAAAGCTAGCCGCCACGGTGCTACGATTTCTTTTTTCCAGATTAGACACCGCACACGTGAAACAATTTTTGTCATGCATCGAAATATGGTCAGAACGAACCGATTGTTTGAAGCAAGCCGCACATCAAGTGCTCTTGATTGGTTTCGAAGAGCAACCGTCCATCACTTTTGACATTTTTTTACGCCTTGAAAGCGCTATGCTGAGCACGATTACAGCAATTGCATTAGAAGATAATCAAGCAAAAAAATGGTCAACGCTATACTGTCTTATGGAATGTTTTGAGAGAGCGTTGTCTTTAGAAGAAAATCGCATCGAATACATCAGTTGCCTCGATGGTTTATGTGAAATACTGCCTCAAATTTTACATTACGGTCACGTTTGGGTCCAAAGCTCAGCTATCCGTCTCATCAAGCTGTGCAGCATTAGAAAAGATAAGCGAATTTCTCCAGGCTCTAGATTATATGAGACGACTTTAATGAACAAATGGGCACTTTTGGAAGGTGTTGTCATGCATCTGGAGCAACAAACACAAGTACAAGCTGCTATCCAGTCGTTAGAGATGGAAGATGTGGTTAGCTGTCTAACATCCCTGACAGATGATCTCTTGGGGGCTTATGGCGGTGTACATGATAGGTTTGAAAAGCTTTTTATACGGCTGCGACAGCTTACTGTTTCGGCGTCTGGTGTCATTACAACTGCAATATTAAAGTGGCTTGCAAAGCTAATATGCGTCAAGCGCCCACATAGTGATGTCGACGAGTACTTGTACTTTCATTCCTCATTGATCTGTCACATATATCTGAAACGCAATGATAACGCAAAACAGAAATCAAATATAGCGCTGGCAAAGGAGATATTCTCAGCAATATCTGAAATTATGCCGTCAGAGAGTTTCAGTGAGATTTTGCAGAAAGTTCAATCACACGAGTCTGTGATCAAGCACGTCAATAGGGTCAACTAGTATCTTTGGACATCTACTGGTAGCATGTAATCTTATATTATTGTTTTGTATTTTGCCAACAATCACTACGCTGTCACTAGTGTCCTTTGTGTTTAAGGTAACGTTTTTGTTGTTTAGGTCAGTATTGTCGTCGGTGTCGACAATATTGTTGTCGGTGTCGCTCGCGCAAGCGTGTCAAAATTGTCTACTAAGTGTACGGAATATCGATACGCCTATCCATACTATTAAAATACTGGCGGACTTCAGTGGGTCTCGCAAACAAATCTAGAGACGCGCATATGGCAGGCAAGCGCGAACTAAAGAAAGTTGTGAAGTACCCACAGTGGCCTCGATGCTGAGCCTCGCCTTGCGCTCTGAAGTTTTCGGGCCGTTCAAATGAGCTTTGCCCGGACGGCGATGCAAAACCTACGAAGAAAAATATCGCGAAGTATGGCGTCAGTCACTTCTTTGGTCGTTTGCGTCGTTTCAGCGCTCGTTCGCGTCTGCTCACTGCCAGAGTTATCGGGAGGAAGCCGTGTGACGTGAGGGTATCGGCGTCATGATTGAAATAGCGCGCGCACTACTCACCTTGCCAGAAGCGGTAACTTTGTAACGTTTTGCAGCCGATTTTCGAGTTTTCATCTTACCGGCGATCACTTCGAATGACGCGCGTGCAGCTACTTTCGTCGTAGGTTTCGTGGCGATGCCGGTCGACGATACTGCTTTCCCGAAGGTAAGTTGCGCACGGCTCACGGAACCGTTCGTCGCAGTGCATCTAGAGCACAACGAATGAGTAATCATATTCTCGTATGATGCGTTGCAAAGCAATGACGTCGCGTCGCCCGTGGTCCGACTCGTCTCAGCTTATCCGGAATCAGGGCGAGGTCACCTTGAGCCGTCGCTTAACCTAATTTTGTTCCTCATTAGGTCCGAAATTCTTCCCCTTTTGTTCAACTGAAGTTGAACATCTATTACGAAATTGTTAAGGTAATGCTTTGATTTCACGATTAATCGCTCACCACCGCGTCGACGCGATGGGGAAAAGGAAGGTTAAGTACGTGGCCGAAGAGTAATTATATCTGGTATCCATCGTCAATATTTTTATGTTCCATCTATGGATTCGAAGGGACTGGCAAGTGCAGCACAGATGAAAACGAAAAATATTTTCGTCAAAGAGTTTGTATCAGCATACTCAAAGGTGATCGTGGAGAAAGAATGTCATTTATTACTTGTATCTAAACAGATATACTTGCCTGATTTCTCAGGCAACTGGCCGTATTTTCTTCAAAAGCCTGAGAAAAGTTGTTTAGTGCTTTTAGACTCTTCGAGAACTCACGCTTCAAAAGGTGCGAAAATGACGCAAGAGTTGTGCCCCCCGAATCCGAAAGAATTACTAATCGCGGCGGTGACCTTGTGCGCTTTTTTCTCGTTCGCGCACGTGTCAATTCCTTCAACGATGGGTTCTAAATCATTTTGATTCAAGGTTGGGTGCACCATGCCAGTCTTGATCGCCATGATACAGGCGACTGCTTCCATGCCGCCCGCAGCACCGAGGCAGTGACCAATCATGGACTTGGTGGCATTCATTTTAACATTCGCCACATCTTTGAAAACCTTGCGAACAGCATTGACTTCTGCGACGTCTCCAACCAAGGTGGACGTTGCGT
>Ga0255765_1005460_pt1 | contig 12036 bp, 5 predicted proteins | sample 041ome_8_FD_179965 | JGI IMG/M metagenome (GOLD analysis project Ga0255765, IMG submission 179965) | Coastal salt marsh microbial communities from the Groves Creek Marsh, Skidaway Island, Georgia - 041407BS metaG (version 2) | ecosystem: Environmental > Aquatic > Marine > Intertidal zone > Salt...
GCCGTTTCTTCTGAGATGGGTGTGAATATTGGATTGATACAGCTAACGGAAGCCTTAAAAGCTACTAACATCGATCCAGCACTGATTCCACAGTTACAGAATTCAAACCAAGTAGTTTGTAGAAGATCTACTACCATTACCGCTGATCAAAAAGAGTTATTTGCCGATGGAACGAGCTCAACGGAAGTAACCGTACAGTTGATGAGTCCAGAAAAAGAACCTATAACAACCTCTAAAGGAGAAATAATTCTTTCATCTACTGCAGGTTTAATGGGTATGACCACCGATAATAATGATGGAACCTATACGGCAACGTTAATATCTAGCACGGACATTGATACGGCTATTATAAAGGGTACTTATAATGGTAAACCATTGCGGCAGTACGATGAAGTTCGATTTATTGCGGGTCCTATTGGTGTAGCAAACAATGGTCTTAGTACAGAAGTTATTTTGAGTGATAGCGTCCTTGCCACGGGCGACACTACCTTTGCAACAATTTTAGTTCAATTGAAAGATAATTTTGGCCGATCTCTGATAAATGAAGGGGTTGAAATTGAACTAAGCACGGATCTGGGTGTTCTTCAACAAGAAATTCTACAGACCGACAATTTAGGGCAGGCATCAACAACTATTTCCTCTACTCAGGAAGGTATTGCCACTATATCAGCATTCATTGATCATGATTTAGATCCTACTACAAACAAGATATCCATATCAAATATACCAGGATCAACCATTCAGTTTATTGATCCAACATTTGGGGGTTGTATTGAAACCGACCTAGCAGTTGGTGAGAACCAAATGATCATAGATTGCGAGGTGGTTACCTATGAATACACTACTCGAGACAATAATACTGTTGCCATCTACAGCACCAATGAAGTGGTCGATATGTCATTAACGGCCTTAGATGAAAATGGTGAGCCCATTCAAATTGTGAACGGTAAGATAAAAATAGATTCGGACGGTCTGGTTCGTGTTAACGGTAGAGGAATGAAGCCAGGGTCATTCGTTGATGTATGGGTTTTCTCAAGCCCTGTATATTTAGGAACGGTTGAAGTGCAAGAGGATTCTACTTTCTCTGATGTATTGGAGATTAAAAAGAATATCCCAGTAGGCGACCATAATTTAATTATGAATGGGATTTCAGCATTTGACGAGACTTTATCATTAAGCGTTGGCCTAATGATTGACATGCCTAGAATTGATATTCAGCCTCTATCAACCTTTGATACAACGCCAACCATATCAGGATTTACTGATTTAGAATTAGGTGCATCGGTTAGTTTAACGGTTACAAACAATGTTGAACAATACATCTATACAGGTCTTGTAAGTCAACCATCCACCTGGATTGTAGATGTTACCGATGAACTTCGATCAGGAATTTATAATACCGTTGTTTCCTACGATCTTAATGCAGAACGAAGAGTATCTTCATCTTCAAGTTTGATTATACAGGGTAGATTATCTACTCAGTTATCACAGGCAACGGTACCCGATGGATTCACAGGTATTCCAACCACTATGAATCTTGAATTGTTAGATAATACTGGAAATCCAGTGATTGGTGTACGGGACAGTTTGGAGATTACGGTATTAGGTGCAAATGAGGGTGCGCTCGTTTCCGAACTTCAAGATTTAAATAACGGAGTCTATCGAGCAAGCTATATACCTTTAAAAGCTGGCGTCGATTTGTTAGCGATTTCAATATCTGGTAAGCCATTGGAGAACTCACCGCTTCAAAGCCAAGTAAACTCATCCTTCACCATCCAAAGAGACACCTTGTTTACATGGGTAGAAAAGCAAACAGGTTTCCAGCAGCAATTTATTGCTAATGGTAATTTTGAAGAAATTACATGGGATCTATCTGAAGGTGCTTTACCACAAGGGGTAACCCTCAACACAACTGGTACTCTTCAGGGTACTCCAGAAATCCCAGGCGATTACACCTTTACTCTAAGAGCTACAGACAGCAATGGCGCGGAATCCGAATTACCTGTTCGCATAATAGTGGAGCCTGCTATTCTAAGTTTAGAATGGATTACCGACCCATTAGATACGGTTATGGCAGGGGATGTGTTCCCAGACATTATTTTAGAAGTAAAAAATCAACGAGGTGTGTTAGCTAGTTGGTATACCAACGAGATAAACCTAAGTATCGTCCAAATGGACCCAAGCAAGACATTAGATTCAAAAGACTATGATGGGCCGCTTACCCTTCAACCCGAAAATGCAAGAATAACCATAGAAAATCTGAGCATTTTCAAGAAGGCCAAAGAATACCGTCTGGTCTTAAACAACCAGGAAATTGATTCTACACTGTCGAGTCCAATAATGGTAGTTCCTGCGTCTCCTTGGAAATTGGATGTTGTAATTGGCACACCTGAGGAACGTGTAACCGAGACTGAAATACCAGAAAACACTAGCAACGAAGGGCTCTTTAAAACCAAAGCAACACAGGCTGAAGACGATGCTCAATCAGCCATGTTAGGTCAACGTGTACCCGTGAAATTTATCATCAGAGATGAGTATGGAAATACAAGTGCGTATGAAGAAGGAAATACCGAATTAGAACTAAAAACTGAGAGTACTACTGGTAAGTATTATAAACAACAAAAGAGTATAGACCCGACGAAACAGACGATTATTCCACGATCTCAAGAATCAATAATTCTTTATTATGAGGATGAATTCACAGAACAGGAAACGAATTTAGTGGGTATACCAAGTCCACCAGCCGGTGCGCGCGAAATTCAAGAGGCTACGGGTAAGTTGAAGATTTTATCACCGGATCAATTACTTGTAAAAGCTTTGAGAGATACTATTGAAGTACAAGAACGTATTGCCATTGAGCTAAGATTGATTGATATCAATGGCGATTCTGTATTCGCTCCGTATCCTGGCTTGAAATTAAACCTAGAGAACACGCTCCATAATGGGCAATTCTATCTAAGTGACATCAGCGATACCCCTATAAATGCAGTACGTATTTTGCCTGCAGTATCGAGCGCGACTATATGGTATTCAAATTCAGATCAAGGCGTTGATACGGTGTTGTTCAGAACCGATGGAAAATTAAGAAATGATCCGAATAAAGTTCTCTATATCACGACAGGTTCTCCTGATTTAACCAGAAGTACTATAATGGCAGAAGGGGGATTGGTTCAAACGCCACATCCACTTTCATTGAATCTGGAGGATCGTTATGGTAATGCCATAACTGACGAAGCGAATTTGTTGAAAGCCGAAATTATTAGCGGACCAAACAAAGGAACCTTATATAGTGAATTTGTAGAGAGAGAGGATGGTATCTATACCACTACTTACACTCCTATGATTTCAGGTTATGATAGCGTACTTGTAAGCTATGATGGAATGGCGTTACCGGATAGCCCTGTGGTTATTAGTGTACTTAAAGCCATGCCAAAATCACTCGAAATTGTTTCAGGAAATAATCAAAGTGTAACCATAACAGACACTACTAAATCGGCACTTACGGTATTAGTGAAAGATGATTTTGGGGCACCATATCCAGGTGTTAAGGTTATGTTTATGATTGAAAGTAGCGATGAATCAGATATGATGGTTGAGCCTAAATTAGTTAAGCAGCAGGCTATGACCGACTCTGCGGGCTTTGCTAAAGTGTATCTGAAAGTGGGAAGTAAGCCAATGACCTATCGAGTAAAAGGAGCTTTAGGTACATTACCTGATGTTTTCTTTACTGTTGAAGCACAGCAATGTGTCTTTGAAAACGGCTTTACCAACAGTACACTCTGTGGCCCCTATTATTTTGAATACCTCGATCATGTTACCTCTCCTAGTCCAAAAGATACTATAGAGGTTATTGCACAATTGAACGATCAATTTGGAAACCAAGTGGCCTATGAAGGGCTTGATATTAACTGGCAAATGTCAAACACCTTAGCAGGTGAGGTGCTGCAAGCAAGTATAACTACCAATGCTATGGGACAGGTAAGCATGAGTTACTATGTTGGTGAATTCGTAGGCGTTCAGCAGCGAATCAAAGTATTAAGCAACAGTGCTCAGGAGGCCATCAGTAGCGTGATAAAAGTCAAAGGAGGATCTGTGCCTTCTTTCAAGATTTCGGGTGTTGATAGTCTAGTTGCAGGTGTGGTTAGTGAGCCTAATCAATTGGGACTATACGACGAGTTTGGTCAACCAATGGTGGCCGAAGAAGATTTAGAAATCAAGGTATATATGCCCTCTAAATCAAAAAATTATCTTCTGTATACCAATGAAGATGGGCGCCCAGTATTGTCAAAGAACTTACGGGTTCTAATTCCTAAAGGTTCTCATAGCACAGAGTTCCACGTATGTCAGTTCGAAATTGGCGATAAGATTGTTCGGGCTGAAATGGTCGTTGGCTTAAATCAGGTTCAATCCGACTCGCTGCCTATTGTGTTTACAGCGGAATCTCCAGAGCGATTAATTTTGGAGTCTGGAGATAATCAAATTGGAACGGTTAGCCAGAAATTAGATAACAACTTGAAAGTTAAAATTAAGGATCGTTGGGATAACCCCGTAGAGAATACTAAAGTTAGCTTCAAGCTCATTTCTCAACCCGACTGGACAGCGGGATCCCAGTTTTTAGTTGAATCTACAGAAGTTCAGTTGGGCGAGTCAGATATTGTTATCACCACAGATTCTTTAGGTATTGCTTCAGCATCCTTCAAATTTGGTGATAAAGTAGGTGAATATACCATTGTTGCAGAAGTTCAAAATGCGGGTTCATATGAGTTTAAGCTAATGGCAAATCCAGATGTATTTGCTATGGAGCAAAACTACCCAAATCCATTTAGCTATCGAACCAATATTCCAATCGAATTACCGGTTAGATCCGAAATCACCATCGAAATTTATGACCCAACCGGAGCGTTGGTGGATCGCCCGGTACAAGGAAAAACCTATGAAATCGGACGTCATCTGATTCCGTGGGAGGCGGCACGATATGCCAATGGAGTTTATATATATCGCGTGCTGGCAACAGGCGAAAATGGCAAGAAATTCATTCAATCTAAATCGTTAACCCTAATGAACCAGTAGTCTATATATTGAGAATTAGAATACGACATATCCTATTCTTACTGGTCATGCTTAGCATGTCACAGAAAAGCTATGCTCAGACGGGTATGGCGAGTGTGCCTTTCTTAACGATAGAGCCTGATGCCTATGGTGCGTCCCTAGGTAATACAGGAGTTGCGCGACTCAATAGTGGCTATGCTAGTTTCTGGAATCCGGCCCTCTTAGGTTTCGATACTTATCATACGGTTCGAATGACACATACTAATTGGTTACCTGGATTCTCAGATCGTTATATGTTTGACTATATTTCTGGTACAGCTGCCTTAAGTAAAGGTGGGGCAATTAGCGGTGACCTGACCTATTTCAGTTTAGGAGAGCAACTTGCCAGAGATAATACGGGTCAAAACTTAGGTAATTTCTCTAATTATGAACTCGCTACAAGCCTAAGCTATGGTAAAAAAATCACGGAAACTTGGGCGTTAGGTATTGGCGCTAAATACATTCAGAGTAGTCTAGGCGCGGGTCAATTCGCTAATAATGTAGAGATCTCTGAAGGCAAAGCTTTTGCATTTAATATGGGTCTGCTATATAATAAGAACCTACATTCGTCGGGTGGAATACGTGTTGGTTTGGCTTTACAAAACTTTGGTAGAGGAATACAGTATATGGATGGGGTTGCTAAACATCCTCTTCCAGCCACCTTCCGATTTGGTTGGGAATTTGATTTACCGTCAAACAACTCAGACCATCGAATTACTTTATCCAATGAAGTAAGTAAACCATTAGCTAGAATAGAACAGCAAATCAGCGGAAATGATACGAGTTATGTGGCCATGAGCCCATGGAAGTCTCTCATCACAAGCTGGTCCCCGGTAGAGATATCAACAGGTCAAGGGGTACAGGAGCTAAGCGTAGCTGAGCAAATTCGTCTTGGGCTCGGATTGGAATATGGATTCAAAGAGTGGTTCTTTATACGAGCGGGTTACTATTATGAAGACCCATGGAATGGAGATCGCAACTACATGACCCTAGGAGCCGGCCTTAATATTTCTGGCGTAGGTGTAGATTTAAGCTATATCCTTTCAACCCGTAACAATGACCCGTTGGCAAATACCTTGCGAATTTCATTGCGGGCAAATATTGGGAAGCCTACTCCTTACATTCCAAGTCCAAATGTATATCGTGCAATGCGGTTTGAAGCTCCAAAAGAGCAAATGATACAGCCGATCCCTATTGTAGAATTACGTCCAACCGAATATATAAGCCTAGCAACGGAATACCAGCCTTTACAAAACTTCAACTTGGAAGACAGCTTAAAATATGCATCTGGCATACTTCGCAATTTTGATATTATGTCTTCTACTCTTAAAGATGAGCATAGTCGTATATTAGAGAAAGTTGGAGATTGGTTGTTAGAGCATACCGATCAAAGCCTATTGCTCACAGGTCATGCTGACAGTACTGGAGCCGATGAAATTAATGCAATGCTATCAGAAGCAAGAGCCACATCTGTTGAGCTAAGCCTAATAGGATTTGGTATAGAACCATATCGAATAGTGACGCAAGCAAAAGGAAGTTCAGAGCCGTTAGAGTCCAATCCGAAACAGGCGTTTAGTAGAGGGGATAATAGGCGAGTGGAACTAACCATTTCGGACCATAAGGAACAATTACTTAAGGCTTCTAATGCTAGAATGTTTGAGGTTGTTCCTCAAGCTCAGGAGCAGGTTTTATTGAAGCGTGATGATATATCTTTCGACTATTTAGCGCTTCGTGATACAATGGAAGTTATAAATCAGTTAGCGGGCATAGTATCTTTGTTGAATGAAGATGAAAACTTACAATTGTGGATTATTTCTGGTGCTAATTATTTGGGTAGTGGTATTGATTTCATCAATGAAATCGTAAAAGCCAGAGCGCAAAAAATAGAATCTATTCTGTTGCACTTAGGTAGTAACCCCCAACAAATAGAGGCAATAATAGAGCCAACGTTCGATCACGCACAGATCCGAGAAAAATACCTAGAGCCAAACAGAACGGAGCAGTTGATACTTGTCTTAGTAAACTCAAGTATTCAATCACCCTCGCCAATTACAGGAGGTCAGGATCCTAGCAAAGACTTTGAATCGAGTGAAACTACAGGAACCAATATCGAAAAAGAAGAGCCAAATAATGGGCCATTTATACCAGAGCCTGAAGCTATATTACCTGTCCGAGAACAATCAAATGAAAAATTGCTTGAAATCCGAAAACAGGAAACATTTGAATTGTTCCGCAAAAAAGTAGCAGAATCCATGAGTGCTTATAGCTTAAATATTGGTGCATTCAAAAACATTGAGAATGCAGAAAAATATGCTCAGAAATTTGAAAAAATTGGTTTCTTAACTAATCAATACGATCTAAATACATCACACGGAAGGTTGAAAATGGTATCGGTCGGAGAATTTGAAAGTAGAGATTATGCTAATTTTGCGGCGAAAGCTTTAGAAGAATGGATAAACATTGACTATCAAATTATTCAGAGTCGATCTGTAGAGCCAGAAAACGCGGACGAAGTTTACCGTTTGTTCAAGACCCCAGTTCAAAGCAATCAAACTAAATCTTCGAAATATACCGTAATTGTAGGCGCTTTTAAAAGCATTGAGAATGCAAAAAAGTATTACCAAGAGTTTTCCAACAAGAACTTTATTACTAAAAGTTTCAACATTACTCACGAAGAATTAGGTTCGTTAAATGGAGTATCTATTGGAGAATTCAATAGTTTAAAGGAGGCAAGATCAGCTGCTGAATCTCTGCAATCCATTTCAGGTATTACTTTTCAGCTCATGTCATTTACAGAATAAATAGTATCTTTTATTGTACTATTAATCATTCCTGAATTTAAGCCGTATGCCGCAAAAGAAAGTAATCTCTGGAATTCAGCAAGTTGGAATAGGTAATACCAATGTACTGGCCACAACCGAGTGGTATCGCCGGTACTTTGGGATGGATATTCAAGTATTTGACGACGAGGCGACAGCCGATCTCATGCTACCTTACACAGGTGGCAAGCCTCATGATCGCCGGGCCATCCTAAGCTTAAGTATGCGTGGTGGAGGGGGCTTTGAAATTTGGCAGTATACCTCTCGAAAGCCCACTGAAATGGAAGGAGAAGTTTACTTAGGCGATCTTGGTATTAACGCCGCCAAAATTAAAAGTGTGGACGCTCAAAAGAGCTACGAAGAGTTCAATATGAAGGGCCTTAATGTGGTTACATCATTAAAAAACAATCCCATGGGAGAACCACATTTTTTTGTCAAAGATCTTCATGGGAATCTTTTTCAGGTTATTCAGGGGCAATCTTTTTTCCGGAAAAAAGAACGAATGCTTACCGGGGGGGTTGCTGGTGCGTTAATTGGCTCGTCGGATATAGATCGATCCCTAACTCTTTATCGAGATATTCTTGGGTACGACACTGTTATCTATGATGAGGAAGGGATTTGCGATGATTTTGAAGGGCTTAATGGGGCAGATGTTTCCTATCGACGCTGCTTAGTTCGACATTCACAGCCCAGAAAAGGGGGATTCAGCGCACTTTTTGGACCAACTGAAATTGAGTTGGTTCAACGTATCGATACCGAGGCCAAACTAAGCCCCCCGAAAAAATTGTACCATAACCGATACTGGGGAGATCCAGGATTTATTCACCTTTGCTTCGACGTACAAGGAATGGATGCACTTAAAGATGAATGTGAATCGAAAGGATATCCCTTTACTGTCGATAGTGCGAGTAGTTTTGATATGGGAGAAGCAGCGGGCCGATTTACCTACATTGAAGATCCAGATGGGACGTTAATTGAGTTTGTAGAAACTCATAAAGTACCAATCGCCAAAAAGTTTGGTCTTTTTGTGGATATGACCAAGAGAGATCCCGAAAAATCACTGCCAAAATGGATGCTTCAGGCCCTATCATTATCTCGTATGAGGCCTTTAACCTAGCAAATGCTAAACCAACCATTGTACCCAAGGTGCATTTGGGTTGAATCTACAAGAATACTTAACGGTTCAAGGCTTTTTGTAGATAGTCATTTAGGGCAAAATTCTCCAGTGGTGCGTCCTTACGAAGGTACAATGGATGATGTGGATGACCATTTTTTGAATAAGCACCTCTAGTATAAAAATGAGGGTTTAAATCCTTAATCGCATCGTGAATATCCGATAAACAGCGAAGCAAATAAGGGCGTTTTTCAATTAAGGCCCCCCAGGCACACCATACATGAACCCGTGACTGCTGACTAAATTCATGCAAATAATGACGAATCCAGTGTACATTTTCTCGATGAAGCACTGGCTGAAATCTTTTATGCATTTTATCAGGATTGGTGGCTCTTTGAGGGTATAAGTTCAACATCAACCAGCCATCATACCCATATTTCTCAGCAAATCTAGCAATAGAGGCGACAGTAGGGTCTAGGCGCTCTGGAGTGGCCGTGCTTGGATTTACCCCAAAACAAACAAAAGGTCGAGTTCCTTTCCTACCCAAAGTAAATCGAGCTTTTGGTTCAGAATGATCGTACACCCAGGGCGCCTCTTCTATGTCCGGTACCAATTGCATTAATGTACTGCCTTTTTGTCCAATAGGCTTTTTGCGTCCATGGAATAGTCAGAGGAATTCCGCAAAAAGTCTTTGAAGCGTTGCGTGTTATATTGCGCCATTCCTCTTTTTTTCATGACAATGTATCCGTCGCTATTAATTACATAGGTCGTTGGTACGACGGAGGTATCATAAATAAGAGGTTTTCGGGAGCGCGGAAAGTAAACCGGCATACTGTATCCTTTACGCTCAATAAAAGCTAGCGCCTTATTAGGGTCTTCGTCCAGTGAAACCATCATGAAAACGATCTGTTCTTTAGTTTCCGTGGTTCGAGCCATATCCTCATATAGAGCCTGAATATTGGGCATTTCGGCTATGCAAGGTGGACACCAAGTAGCCCAGTAGTTCATGAATATAGTTTTACCTTTAAAATCGGCCAACGACACAGGCGCGCCAAGTTCATCACTTAGATAGAAATTATAGTCGGCTAGTTCAAAATTAGCGGCTAAATCGTCATTATTTTGGATTTCAGCAGCTGTTATTTTGGGTTGAATGATATGTGTACTTAGTAGTATGCGTTGTGCAAATCCAATCACCTCGGTATGCCACCCTCCGATATACAGAATAAGCCCAACAGCAATAATGATTCCCCACTCACTCAATTCCCGGCGCCATGTTCGTTTGGTGCTGCTTTTTTCTTTCATACGCATGTATTATGTACAGTTTTAACTGGTTGATATGTGCCTTTTGGCCGTCGCAACAAATCTCAGGCGAACCACTATACTCCTAAATAATCGTTCTAATTTCATCTAAGGATTTTTTTTGAATGTCCGGCACTTTTACCCCCTCCTTAGGAAACCCACAAACCAATAATAAAAACGCCTTTTCATTGGAAGGTCTGTTAAGCACTTGATTCAAAAAACCCATTGGGCTAGGTGTGTGTGTTAGGGTGGCGAGTCCTGCATTATGCAAGGCGGTGATAAGAATACCGGTGGCAATTCCAACCGATTCTTTCACGTAATAATGCTTTTCTTTAGCGCCACCATCTTTATGGGCATAACTAGCACTAAAAACAGCAATGAGTGCAGGCGCCTCCTCTAGAAATGGCTTCTCCTCGTTAGTTTGAAAGGCTTCTAAATCTTGTAACCATTCCTGAGTAGCTCGGCCATTATAAAACAAATGTTCTTCTTTTTCAGCCGCAATCCGAAGCTTTTTCTTGACGTTAGAATCGGTAACCACTACAAAGTGCCACGGTTGTTTATTCGCTCCGTTAGGAGCGGTTCCAGCACTTTTTATGCACGCATCGAGTACGTCCAACGGGATTTTTTCCGACGAAAAAGACCGAACACTCCGTCTTTTTTTTACAAGTTTATAAAAATCATTGGACCGTGCTCGCATCTCATCAGGGCTATATTTGGAATATTCATCCCAAGTACGGAAAGGAGCAGAATCTGGCATAAGGCAGGAGGTTAGGTTGATTAAGGGTCAAATCAGTACATCTGGTTTATGTCAATACTATAAATATATCACCATTAATCTACAGGAACTTCGGATAAAACAACAGGAAACCGACTAGTTTGAACAAAATCCCACCATTTTTTGGTCGACTCGTAGCGTTGGCGATAACGTTCCCGCCCACCGCCATTTTGTAGGGCGGGGTGATCTGCCATGCCCTCTAGCCAAGTTGTAACAGAAGCCGAATCCAGTCGACCAATATTTCGGTCAAGAATCACTAAGTGGTTGGAGAAATTCCATATTACTTCGGCTGTATGAGAAGAGTCATCTATGGTAAGCTTCTCAAGGTCATTCGATCGTTCATCTATTATTTTTTCATTTAGCCAGAGTGAAAGCAAGCCCGATAGGTGATTTGATCTTTGTTGAGAGGATTCCGTTTTGTGATTATCTACGCCGGAGAGAGTGGAAAAAGTTGCATAACGATTAAATTCTTCGTCCCAATAACGGAACACTGCAGATTCTCGCAACCATGTGTCATATCCGTTAAATTGGGATGAATCTGGCAGATAGTTACCATACTCTATGGCAACATAATCCTGCCAAAGTAAACTATCTTTTAGACTCATAGCTCGCCGAATAGGCCGGTGCCTACTAGTCGAATCAAGCTTGCTGTCTAGTTGAATTGCTCGCTCCCATTCTCTGTTCATCACGAATGCATCCCGCATAAGGCGTGTTGCAGACTCTGAGGTATCACGCAAGCTAATGTTTTGAATCAGCAATGCAGGTTTATCTAGCCATAGAGCATAAGTGAACCAACGAAGCCTTGCAGATTCAGTAGTACTTAGTGAGTTAAATGCTGTGTTCAGTGCCTCATTCGCTTGTTCAACTCTACCTGTTTCCCAATAGTAATTCCATTCATCAAGTAAGGCATAATCCGAAGCAGGATTACGAGGACAAGCTAA
>Ga0255765_1005461_pt1 | contig 12032 bp, 8 predicted proteins | sample 041ome_8_FD_179965 | JGI IMG/M metagenome (GOLD analysis project Ga0255765, IMG submission 179965) | Coastal salt marsh microbial communities from the Groves Creek Marsh, Skidaway Island, Georgia - 041407BS metaG (version 2) | ecosystem: Environmental > Aquatic > Marine > Intertidal zone > Salt...
CGTTTTTAACCGCAACCAAAACGCCGCGCCGAGTTGGCAACACCTGCCTTTGTATGGCTTGTCTTGGGTGTATTGGCTAACACCGGCATTGGCATGGGCGTTGTGGCGCCAGCGTGGTGCGGCGTGGGCCGAGTTACGCCATGCCAGTGGCCGTGGTGTGCCGCTGCTGCTGCCGGTGGTGGTATTGGCCTTGGTGGCGCTGGCCACGCAGGTTGGCTTGCACTGGTTGTTGGCGTTTTATCCGTTGGCGCTGTGGTGGGCGGTGCTGTCGCTGCCTGTGCCTACCCTGCGTCGCGCTTGCTGGGGTGTGGCCGCCTTTACCGCCTTGCACCTTGCGGTGGTGGCGGGTTTGTACGCCACCAACTTGAACGACTGGCGTGACACCGGTTGGTACAACAAACTGGTGCGTAGTTACCGCACCGCCGAATTGGTGGCTCAGGTCGATGCGCCTGGTACCGTGCTCATGACCACCGGCTACACCGCGTCGGCGCTTTATGGGTATGCCTTGGGACGCCACGTGCCGGTGTTTGGCGTGGGCAGCAAACACGGGCGACACGACGATTTGTTTACCGACTACCAAGCATTCAACGGCGCCACGATTCGAATCTTGAGCGAGCAACCTTTGTCGTTGGCTGAGCACGCGCGCTATTTTTCCAGTATCACAGGCTCAACCGTCACGCAATCGGGTGCGGTTTTTCACGTGTTGGAAGGCGAGGGGTTCAACGCACAAGCCTACCGCCAGCACGTGCTGCAGCCCGCCTACGCGTTGTTTCACCGTATCCCCGATTGGTTGCCGGTGCTCGACGACCCATTGGCGCGTGCGGTATGTGGCCAGCCGCGTTGCAATCTCCGCCCGCGGTAAGCCGTGCCGTAAACTTGCGGCATCATGACAGTCGATTCCTCACCCTTGCACGGCACCGTTTGGGTGGCCGATACCTCTGACCCTGCACGTATCGCGGCGCTGACGCTACCGGTTCAAGACGCCACCACCAACCCGTCGCTGGTGCTTAAAACCCTGCAACAGCCGGCCTACCAGTCGTGGCTGACGCAAGCCGTGCAAGCTGCATCGGCCGCTACGCCAGGCGGCGCCAACACCGACGCCGTGATGGACGCCTTGCTGGTGCGCTTTGCACAAGCGTTGTTGGCGGTGATACCCGGACGGGTGTCGGTGGAGCTCGATGCGCGCTTAAGCTTTGACACCCAGGCCACCGTGGACAAGGCCGAGCGGCTGTTGCAACACATGGACGCCGCCGGTGTGCCGCGCCACCGGGTGCTGCTCAAAATCGCGGCAACGTGGGAGGGTATTCAAGCCGCGCGCGTGTTGTCGCAGCAAGGGGTCGCCACCAACATGACGTTGGTGTTCAACATGGCCCAGGCCACGGCCTGCGCCGACGCCGGCGTTACCTTGATCTCACCGTTTGTTGGGCGTATTTACGATTACGTTAAAGCCCAAGCCGGCGCTGCGTGGGACGAGGCGGCACACACCGGCGTGCACGACCCTGGCGTGCAGTCGGTTACCGCGATCTATCAAACATTTAAGCACCACGGCGTGCGCACCCACGTGATGGGAGCAAGCTTTCGTCAACTCGGTCAAGTGCTGGCGTTGGCGGGTTGCGATTTACTTACCGTAAGCCCGGAATTGTTGGACCAACTGGCCAAACACAGCGAGCCGGTAACCCAGGTGTTGCAGGCGCGGCATACACCGCACGCGTGGCTGACATGGCCCACACCGCACGAGGCGGCTTTTCGCGACGCCTTGGCCGCAGACACCATGGCGCGCACCAAATTGCAAGAGGGGATTGACGCCTTTGTGCGTGACACCGATACCTTGCGTGCCATGATCGAGGCGCAGCGCGTGGCTTAAATAAAAAACCCACCGGGGTCACCGGTGGGTGGTGGAGCAAAGGGGCCGCGTTTTGCGCTGGCCCCTTGACAGCCCAGGGCCAATTACATGCCCATGCCGCCCATGCCGCCCATGTCTCCCATGCCGCCTGGCATGGCAGGTGCGGCCGATTCCTCTTTGGGAGACTCGGCCACCATGGCTTCGGTGGTCAACATCAAGCTGGCCACAGAGGCGGCGTTTTGTAGCGCGGTGCGCGACACTTTGGTGGGGTCCAAGATGCCCATTTCGATCATGTCACCGTAGGTGTCGTTGGCGGCGTTGTAACCGTAGTCACCTTTGCCTTCAAGCACCTTGTTAATGACCACGCTGGCTTCACCGCCGGCGTTAAAGACGATTTCGCGCAAAGGCGCCTCAACCGCTTTGAGCACCAGCTTCACACCGGCTTCTTGGTCGGCGTTGTCGGCCTTAATGGCGCCAGCGGCTTGACGGGCACGCAACAGCGCCACACCACCACCGGCCACGATGCCTTCTTCCACCGCGGCACGCGTGGCGTGCAGGGCGTCTTCAACGCGCGCTTTCTTTTCTTTCATTTCCACTTCGGTGGCGGCACCCACTTTGATCACGGCCACACCGCCGGCAAGCTTGGCCACACGCTCTTGCAGCTTTTCGCGGTCGTAGTCGCTGGTGGCTTCTTCGATTTGCACACGAATTTGCTTCACGCGCGCCTCGATGTCGTCGCCTTTGCCGTTGCCGTCGATGAGGGTGGTGTTTTCTTTGCCCACTTCAACGCGCTTGGCTTCGCCCAAGTCAGCCAGCGTGACTTTCTCAAGCGTCATGCCAACTTCTTCGGCAATCACTTTGCCGCCCGTCAAGATGGCGATGTCTTCCAGCATGGCCTTGCGGCGGTCGCCAAAGCCAGGGGCCTTAACCGCACACACTTTCAGAATGCCGCGAATGGAGTTCACCACCAGCGTGGCCAAGGCCTCGCCTTCAATGTCTTCGGCAATGATCAGCAAGGGGCGGCTGGACTTGGCCACCTGCTCCAGCGTGGGCAGCAGGTCACGGATGTTGCTGACTTTTTTGTCGTGCAACAACACGTAGGGGTTTTCCAGGATCGCCACTTGCTTGTCGGGGTTGTTAATGAAGTAGGGCGAGAGGTAACCACGGTCAAACTGCATGCCCTCAACCACGTCAAGCTCGTTGTCCAGGCTCTTGCCGTCTTCCACGGTGATCACGCCTTCTTTGCCCACTTTGTCCATGGCGTCGGCAATGATCTTGCCAATCGACTCGTCGCTGTTGGCTGAAATCGTGCCCACCTGAGCAATTTCTTTGCTGGTGGTGGTGGCTTTAGAAGCTTTTTGCAGTTGCGCAACCAAGGCGGTTACAGCCTTGTCAATGCCGCGCTTGAGGTCCATGGGGTTCATGCCCGCGGCCACGTACTTCATGCCCTCGCGCACAATGGCTTGCGCCAGCACGGTGGCGGTGGTGGTGCCGTCGCCAGCGTTGTCGCTGGTTTTAGAGGCTACCTCTTTCACCATTTGCGCGCCCATGTTTTGGAGCTTGTCTTTGAGCTCAATCTCTTTGGCCACGGACACACCGTCTTTGGTCACCGTGGGTGCGCCAAACGAGCGCTCGAGCACCACGTTGCGACCTTTCGGGCCCAAAGTGACTTTCACCGCGTTGGCCAACACGTTCACGCCTTCGACCATGCGGGCGCGGGCGTCGCCGCCAAACACTACATCTTTTGCTGCCATGTTATGAATTCCTTCCTAAAACTGAATTACTTCTCGACCACTGCGAACAAGTCGTCTTCTTTCATCACGAGCAACTCGTCGCCGTCCACTTTGACGCTTTGGCCGCTGTATTTGCCAAACAGCACACGGTCGCCGACCTTAACCGACACCGGGGCCAACTCGCCCTTGTCGTTTTTGCGGCCAGGGCCCACAGCCAAAATTTCGCCCTGATCGGGTTTTTCAGCTGCGTTGTCGGGAATCACAATGCCCGAAGCGGTTTTGGTTTCGTTTTCCAGACGTTTGACGATCACGCGATCGTGCAAAGGACGAAGTTTCATTGCATCTCCTGATTGAGAGAAAAAGCCAAAAATAACCCGTGTAAACCAAGGATGGGCAACGCTGACCTTGGCGGTTTACCGGTCTGACAGATGAGATTTTGTTAGCACTCACCTGTTTCGAGTGCTAATGATAAGGCCGATACGCGTGTTTTCAAGGGGCATGTGCGGGAAAACCCTTCAATAACCGGGTGATTGACGCCAAACACCAGGGTTTTATACTGTATAAAAAAACAGTATTGCTCCCATGCATGCATCCACTGAGTTCTGTAAAGCATCGTCGTTGGCCGAGGTGCGGTTTTGCCATTGGGCGAATCGCGCCAGTTTGCCGTTGGCCTCGGGTACCGGTTTGGCGGCGCTTGATGCCGCTTTGGCCGGTGGCGGGTGGCCCCAAGCTGGGGTGATTGAGCTGCTGCAAGACCAGCCCGGCATGGGTGAGTGGCAGTTGCTGCTGCCGCGTTTACAAGCTTTGCAGCAAGCTTCGCCGGGCCAAGGGCAGGTCGCGCTGGTGGCGCCGCCGCACGAGCCATGGATTCATACCCTACACGGCAGCGGTCTTGACACCACCCAGTTGCTGTTGCTGCAGCCTCCGGGGCCGCAGCAAGCGGCCTGGGCCACCGAGCAGCTGCTGCGTTGTGCCGAGGTGGCGGCGGTACTGGCGTGGTTGCCCCAACTCACGCGTGAGGCGCTGCGGCGCTTGCAACGCAGCGCACGCCATGCGCAGCGTACGGTTTGGATATGGCGCCCGCCGCAGGCCAGGTATCAGCCGTCGCCGGCGTCGTTACGCCTATGGTTAAAAAACTTGACGGTCAGCTCAACGCACGGCGCGCAGCTGCGGCTGCAGGTGCTTAAGCAATTAGGCGGCCCACGCGGACAGGAGCTCACGCTTGGCTTGCCCGCACCTTGGCAGGACTGGCTGCAGGCCAGTGCCCGTCAACGTGCACGCTGGCATGGGGCGGTGGCTTTGACACAGGAGAAGGTGCATGACCTGGTGGGCATTGCGCCCGTGGCCGCAGCCGCCTGAGTCGCAGGCGTTGGCCCAGGCCACCTGGGACTCCCTGGCCCAATGGGCACTGGGTTGGACGCCGGACGTGTACCGCTTACCCCAGGCGGTGGTGCTGCACGTGACACCGGCGGCGCGCTTGTGGGGCGGCACGTTGGCTTGGTGTGAGGCCATGCAGGCCCAGTTGCACGGCCTTGGTTGGTGGCCCCAGTTGGGGGCAGGGGATACACCATGGCAGGCGCAGGCGCGGTTGTTACTGGCGGCCGTGGGTTGTCAAAGCGGTGCCGCACAAGACCGCGCCTGCCACCGCATGCCTGCGGCCGATGCGCTGCCACTGTGGGCCTTACCATGCGCGGCCTTGCACGGCAAAGCCTGGCAGGCGTTGGGGCTGCGTCGTTGGGGGCAGTTGCGTGCTTTGCCGCGTGGCAGCGTGGCCAAGCGCTGGGGTGAGGCCACCGTTTACGCTTTGGATCAAGCGTATGGCATGCGCGCCCATGGGCTGGTGCGCCTGCAGCAACCCGCGCACTTTGATCAAACCTTGCTTTGGCCGGATCCAGTCGATAGTTGGGCCCAATGTGCCCAACCCGCGCAGCACCTATTAAGTGCCATGGCGCGTTGGCTACAAACCCGGCAGTTACAAGCCCAAGCCTGCCAGTGGCATGCCCAATACGAAACGCGACGCAACGCCCCCGCCGCCGAAACGGTGGCGGTGCGCATGAGCCAGCCCAGCGCCAGCGCGCAAGCTTGGTGGCGACTGACGCAAAGTCACTGGCAGACGCGCCAAACCGCAGCGCCTTTGTTGGGGCTGCGGCTTGAGGTGACACACACCCAAGCGGCGTTGGCGCCAAGTCACGACCTATGGCAAGGCGCCAGTGCCGCAGGCTCGCAGCCGCTGAGTTTGTTACTGGATCGCATGCAGGCGCGGTGGGGCACCGCCGCGGTGCGGCGTCTGCAATCGGCCCCAGCCACCTTGCCCGAGGCCGCGCAACACACCCTGCCGTGGGCTGCGGATCAGTCGATTCCGCCGCCCACCTTGCTCGCGGCCCTTGGCCCAACGCCAAGCTGGCTGTTGCGTCCCCCGTTGCGGTTATGGGAGCAAGCGCACAAGCCTTGGTATCAAGGCCCATTGCAGCTGCTGCTGGGGCCGCAGCGTGTGGAACAGGTGCACTGGGCGTTGGCCAACGCTGGGGGCAATGAAGACCTTGAGGCAAGTGTTTGGCTGCAACGCGATTATTTTGTGGCGCGCAGTGAACACGCCGGATTACTCTGGGTGTATCGCCAGAGGTGTGCCAACGAGGCCAAGCAAAGCCGGTGGTATTTGCATGGGTGGTTTGCTTAAATGTGCGCCACGCTACCTGCTTACGCCGAATTGGCGTGCCGCAGCCACTTTAGTTTTTTACAGGCGGCATCGGCGCCTGAGGCCTTGGTGCAGCAAGCCCACCAATTGGGTTACACCGCGCTGGCACTCACCGATGAGGCCTCGGTTGCCGGTGTGGTGCGCGCTCACGCCGAGGCCAAGCGCTGCGGCCTTAAGCTGGTGCCAGGGGCACGTTTTACTTTGCCCAATGGGTGGACGTTGGTGGCCTTGCCGCGTCAGCTCGAAGGCTGGACGCAGCTGTGCACGGTGATCACGCAAGCGCGTATGGCTGCCACCAAGGGCAGTTACCTTGTACAAAACAATGCCCCCGCATGGGGGCAGGCGTTGCTGGGCTGTGAATTGCTGGTGGCGCCTGCGCCATACGCCATCCACGATGCGCACGCCGCAAATCAAGCCCTGGCGTGGCTAACCGCACTCACCCAAGCGCACCCCAGTGTGAGCCTGATGGCCGTGCGTGGTCTGCGCTTAGACGATGAGAGCTGGCTGGACCAGCTGCAAGCCTTGGCCACTGCCACGGCCACACCGGTGGCGGCCAGTGGCGATGTGCGCATGCACCGTCGCGGCGCCAAACCTTTGCTTGATGTGCTCACCGCCGTGGCACGCCGCACGCCGCTGCACGCTTGTGGCGACGCATTGGCTGTTAACGCCGCTGCGGCCATGCGTACCCGCATGCAGCTGCACCGACTTTTCCCCGCCGATTGGCTGGCGCATACCGTGACCGTGGCGCAGCGCTGCACGTTCGACCTAAGCCAACTGCGCTATCGCTACCCAACCGAAGTCATCACACCCGGTCAAACCCCCAGTCAAAGCCTGGCGCAACTGACGTGGCAAGGTGCCGCCCAGCGCTACCCCGCCGGTATCCCGCCATCGGTGCAGCAAGCCGTGGCGCACGAGTTGGCGCTGATCGCCGAGCTGCAATATGAAATGTATTTTTTAACCGTGTATGACTTGGTGCGCTTTGCTCGCAGTCGAGACATCTTGTGCCAGGGGCGTGGCTCGGCGGCCAATTCGGCGGTGTGTTATTGCCTTGGTATCACCGAGGTTGACCCCGCCCGCAGCACCTTGCTGTTTGAACGGTTCATCAGCCGTGCGCGCGATGAGCCTCCTGACATCGATGTGGATTTTGAGCATCAACGACGCGAGGAGGTGATTCAATACATCTACCAAAAGTATGGTCGTGCGCGTGCCGCTTTGGCCGCCACGGTGATCAGCTACCGCCCGCGCAGCGCCTTACGCGATGTCGGTATGGCGCTGGCGGTGGACGATGAATTGGTGCAGGCCATGGCGCGCGAGCATCCGGGCATGCATGCCCAAGAGGTGCGACAAGCCGCGCTTGAGGAGGCGCTGAAGCGCCTGGGTCGCGACCCCGCCTTGGCCCAAAGCCACCGTTTGCGCTGGTGGCTCACATTGGCGCAACAACTGTTGGGCACACCGCGTCATTTGGGGCAACACCCCGGGGGCTTTGTGTTGACCCAAGGGCCGCTGCACGCCTTGGTACCCATTGAAAACGCACGCATGGCTGAACGCAGCTTGATTCAATGGGACAAAGACGACTTGGACACGGTGGGTTTGCTCAAAGTTGATGTACTGGGCTTGGGCATGCTTAGTGTGTTGCGTCGAGGCTTGGCGCTTATGGCCCAACGCCATGGCCGTGCGCTGACACTGCAAGATATTCCGGCCGAAGACCCCGCCACCTACGACATGCTGTGCCAAGCCGACAGCATGGGGGTGTTTCAAGTGGAAAGTCGCGCCCAAATGGCCATGCTGCCGCGTTTGCGGCCGCGTTGTTTTTATGATTTGGTGGTTGAAGTGGCGATTGTTCGCCCTGGCCCCATTCAGGGTGGCATGGTGCACCCGTATTTGCGCCGCCGGCAGGGGCTTGAGCCTGTGCGCGTTCCAGGTCCTGGGCTGCAACAAGCCTTGGGCCGCACCTTGGGTGTGCCGGTGTTTCAAGAGCAGGTGATGCAAGTGGCTATGTTGGCTGCCGGATTCGATGCCGATGAGGCCGACAGCCTGCGTCGCGCCATGGCCGCATGGCGGCGCCGTGGTGGCGTGCACCGTTTTTATCAGCGTATTGTCAGCGGCATGGTGGCCCGCGGCTACGACGCGGCTTTTGCCGAGCAAATCTTTGAGCAAATTCAAGGTTTTGGTGAGTACGGCTTTCCAGAAAGCCATGCCGCGAGCTTTGCGCTCTTGGTGTACGTGAGCGCTTGGATGAAACGCCACGAACCCGCGTGCTTTTTGGCCGCGTTGCTCAACAGTCAGCCCATGGGGTTTTATCGGCCAGCGCAATTGGTGCAAGACGCCAAGCGCCATGGCGTGCAGGTGCTGCCCGTGGATGTGTTGCATAGCGACTGGGACTGCACCCTAGAAGGCCCCAAGCGGGACCGGGTGCGTTTGGGGCTGCGTTTGGTGAGCGGACTTGGGCAGGCCCAGGCGCAACGTGTGGTGCAGGCTTGTCGCGCCCAGCCGCCCATTGATGTGGCCGATTTGGCTGCACGCGCGTCACTGCCGTCTGCAACCTTACGCCTTTTGGCGCACGCCAACGCGCTCAGCAGTTTGGCGGGGCCTAGGCCGCAGCAGTGGTGGGAGGCCGCCGCCGTGCAACCCGCCACACCCTTGCCCATGACGGTGCGGTCTGATCCAGCCGACGAGGTGGCATGGCCTGCACCAAGCGCCCCGCAGCAAGTGTGGCACGACTATCGCAGCACCGGCCTGAGTCTGCATGGCCATCCGCTGCAGTTTTTACGTGCCAAACTGCATACCCGTGGGGTGCAACGCGCGCGTGATTTGTACCCTTTGGCGCACGGCCGTCGGGTGCGCGCGGCTGGCTTGGTTACGATGCGGCAGCAGCCAAGCAGTGCCAACGGGGTGTTGTTTGTGACGCTTGAAGACGAAACCGGCCACGTCAACGTGATTGTTTGGCCCAAACTCAAGCAACGCCACGCCGCGGTATGGCGGCACGCCCGTTTACTGGTGGTGCACGGCGTGTGGCAGCGCGATCAAGTGGCAGGACAAGTCACGCATGTGGTGGCCGCTTGGGCGCAAGATATCAGCGACTGGCTGGGCGCCCTGCCCAGCCCGAGTCGAGACTTCCACTAACGACCGGCGGCGGCCTTCAGGGTGGCCGCTTTGTCGGTTTGCTCCCACGCAAACTCTGGCTCGTCGCGCCCAAAGTGGCCGTAAGCCGCGGTTTTTTCGTAAATTGGACGCAGCAAATCCAGCATCTGAATGATGCCCTTGGGACGCAGGTCAAAGTGTTCGCCCACCAAAGCCGCAATCGCCGCATCGTCGATCACCCCGGTGCCAAAGGTATTAACCGTGACGTTCATGGGCCGGGCCACGCCAATGGCGTACGCCACCTGAATTTGGCACTTGCTGGCCAGTCCCGCCGCCACCACGTTTTTGGCTACATAGCGTGCGGCGTAAGCGGCCGAGCGGTCCACTTTGGTGGGGTCTTTGCCGCTGAAGGCGCCGCCCCCGTGTGGGCAGGCACCACCGTAGGTGTCGACAATGATTTTGCGTCCGGTTAAGCCGCAGTCACCTTGCGGTCCACCCACCACAAAGCGCCCCGTTGGGTTGATCAAAAACTCGGTGTCTTTTAACCACTGCGCAGGCAGCACGGGCTTGATGATTTGCTCGGTTATTGCTTCAATGAATGACGCCTTCATGGTCTTGGCGTCTTGGCTTTGATCGGGCGTGTGTTGCGTAGACAACACCACCGTGGCAATGCTGTGGGGCTTGCCATCCACGTAGCGCATGGTGATTTGGCTCTTGGCATCCGGGCCCAAAAAGGGTAGCGCGCCCGATTTGCGCTGCTGCGCTTGACGCTCCACCAGTCGGTGGGCGTAGTAAATGGGCGCGGGCATCAGCTCGGGGGTTTCATCGCAGGCGTAGCCAAACATCAGGCCTTGATCGCCGGCACCGGTGTTGAGGTGGTCATCCGAGGCGTGGTCCACGCCTTGGGCGATGTCGTTGCTTTGCTTGTCGTAGCACACCATCACCGCGCAACCTTTGTAGTCGATGCCGTAATCGGTGTTGTCGTAACCAATACGTTGAATGGTGTCGCGCGCCACCTGGATGTAATCGACTTGCGCGTTGGTGCTGATTTCACCCGCCAGCACCACCAGCCCGGTGTTGGTAAGGGTCTCGGCGGCCACGCGGCTGCGCGGGTCTTGCTTCAGGACCGCGTCAAGAATGGCGTCGGAGATTTGGTCCGATACCTTGTCGGGGTGGCCTTCTGAGACCGATTCAGAGGTGAAAAGAAAATCGTTCGCCATATACACTCCTAGGCAGTGGGGTTGATCCGGCGTTGCCGGCACCTTTTGCAAGAGGCGGCGAACGCTTTAGCAGAATTTGTGAGTCGCCCCGCAAGTAGTTCAATAACTCGGCGACACATGAATTATAAAACCAATGCCTCGCCTGCGGCCCGAGTGGCGCTGTGGGTGGCCCATGGGCTGGCGGCGTGGCCGTTGTGGTTGCTGCATGGCCTGGGCTGGGGGTTGGGTTGGCTGGTGTGGCTCACCGCCCCGCTGTATCGGCAACGTTGGCGCACGCACACACGCTTGGCCGGCCTCAGCGCCGCGCAAGCTCGGGCCTCCATTGGTGCGGCCGGGCAACAAGTGCTGGAGCTGCCCAAGGTATGGTTTGGGCCGCGCCTGCGGTATACCTTTGACGGCGCGCAACACATTGAGGCGGCCTTGGCCGACGGCGGTGGGTTGTTGTTTCTTACGCCGCACATGGGCTGCTTTGAGGCGACGTCGCGCGCCTATGCCGAGACTTTTGGCGCCGCCGCGCCCATGACCGTGTTGTACCGCCCACCGCGCCAAGCGTGGCTGCATCCGCTTCTGCACCGGGCGCGCCAGCGGCCGCATCTTGAGCCGGCATCAACGTCGATGACCGGGGTTAAGCAAATGCTCACCGCGTTGCGCCAACAGCACGCGGTGGGGTTGCTGCCCGATCAGGTGCCGCCAGCCGGTTTGGGGGTGTGGTCGCCCTTTTGGGGGCAGCCGGCTTACACCATGACGCTGGCGCCCAAGCTTGCACAACAGGCGCGGCACGTGCTGCTGGCGTGGGGTGAGCGCTTACCTGCGGGGCGTGGCTACGTGATTCATGTGCGGCCGGCTGAGCCGCCGCTGCCAGCCAACGCCGAAGCGGCCGCCGGCCAGCTCAACGCCTGGATGGAGGCACTGATTCGGCGTTGTCCGGCGCAATACGCCTGGGGCTACGCGCGTTTTAAGCCACCTCGTGGCTAGCGGGCTCAGCGGGTCGGGCCGCGCGCGACCATTGCCACAAGCGCTGGGCCAAGGCCTCTACCCCCACGCCACGCGTTGCCGAAAACAACATCGCGTCGCCACCGCCGCAATTGAGCTTGGCAATCGACAACGCGCGCTGCCCCTCGGCGCGGCTTAATTTATCGGCCTTGGTTAAGGCCAATACAAAGGGCATGCCTTGGGCCACGCGCGGTGCCATCAAGTCCAGCAACGCGTGGTCAAGTTCAGTGAGTCCGTGGCGTGCGTCGCACAGCACCACCAGGCCAGACAGGCCCGGGCGTTGTACCAAGTAATTCGCCATGACCTGCTGCCAACGCACCTTGGCCGTTTTAGGCACCGCGGCGTAGCCGTAGCCGGGCAAGTCGGCCAGCAAGGCGTCGGTTTGACCTTGACGGCCCAAGGCGAACAAATTGATGTCTTGGGTGCGGCCAGGGGTGCGCGAAGCAAACGCCAGGCGCCGGTGCTGG
>Ga0255765_1005513_pt1 | contig 11946 bp, 16 predicted proteins | sample 041ome_8_FD_179965 | JGI IMG/M metagenome (GOLD analysis project Ga0255765, IMG submission 179965) | Coastal salt marsh microbial communities from the Groves Creek Marsh, Skidaway Island, Georgia - 041407BS metaG (version 2) | ecosystem: Environmental > Aquatic > Marine > Intertidal zone > Salt...
AATTATTTTTGAGAAGGTATAGAGGAAAAAATAACTTTAATATCTTTACCTTCTAGAATGGAATTTTTTTCTAAACCTCTATTCAGTTTAAAAACTTTATGTATTTTTTTTATTGTATTTTCTTTATTTGATAACCGTATTTTCTTTTTATAATTATTCTGGTTCTCAATTTTTTTTAATTTAAGTTCTTGTTTAGCTTCAACTTCTTCATCTAGTTTTATCCTAACAAATAACTGAAAATCATCATTATTAATACAACTTACTTTAACAGTCTTGTACGAGTTAAAATACTTCGTAAGCTCAATGTCTCCTTCACAATCATTATAAATACGATTACTAGAAAAAATTGGAACTCCAGATACATTATTTAATGATAACCAATTAGAAATTTTATTTGAAATCTCTTTACCGGATATAGCTAGAGCTGCATTACTGCAAGGTAATAAAATTAATAATATAGTTAAATATCTTAGTGAACTTAAGAACAATCTTTTTATCCTCCAAAGAAATATATTTGAGAAGATAAGGGTGATTGATTTGTGTTTTTATCGTTGTTTTTATTTTGTTTTATAATCATATCTTTAATTTCATTAATACTTGGAAGGTAAAGTTGTTTACCTGAGTAAAGATAATTAGGATTGTTTCGTACAAATGCATTCTTATTAAAATGAACAATGGCCAAGCTTAAAATATTATTATTAAAAGATTTTGATCCATAATAATTTAACATTATATCGCTTAACGTCTCATCTTTTAAAACCACATGCTTGGTACTAAAGTCCATGTCTTGTAAAAATAAATTATCTGAATTAGTATAGTTCCTATCTACATTACCCCTGTATTCTAATACTACAAATGGCTCAGATACAGCTATTCTGGAAAAGAAAAAGATAAGAATAATGAATTTAATTAAAAAAAATACATTCATCGATTTACTCCACAAATTCAACTGTCAAATTGTCTAGGTTAGCTAATTTAATATTTTCATTTAGAGGTAATAGGACACTGTAATTATCATAAATTTCATTAGTGTGAACAATGATAGAGCTATTATTAAGCATAGAGTTTTGAATATTTAATCCTTTTACTATCCCTATTTGTTTTTGTCTAAGCCCTTGTTTCTTACCTAAATCAACCATTAATTTACCATCATTGACAGCTAAAACACCCTCCAAAGGTTGACAGTTTAACTCATTTAAAAAATTACTAATGTTTAAAAAAAGATGATTATAAACTTCTTTATCAATTGAGTTGATATCTAAAGTTGAGATACTTTTAATAAATTGAAATTTACTATCTAACTGATATCTAATTTTTAAATCATAGGTTTTTTTTGATACTAATTTGAACTCAGGCCCTCTAAATATATTTAATTCTAATTGAATTAGGTAATTATTTACAAAACTATTACTTCCACTTATGGAAGATAAAGATATAGCAGGAACCAAACTATAATCCCCTGCTTGAATTTTAGATAAACCAGTAGTTAATGCACTATAATTAAATGAAGAGTTGATATTTGATTTTTTTAATTCATTAAGTGACTTGTTTTGATTATCAATAGAGTTTACGTTTGGGAGTTTAGGAACAATTTCATAAATTTTCTTATACCATAGCGGGGTATATCTAGCTAATTTTGAGGGTACACTGGAATGAACGTCGTAAATACCTTTTAATAAAGTAATATTAAGAGGTCTTTTTTTACAATTTCGATTTGCTAATTCATTTCCAACAATAGCACTGATTTTTATAGTTAAAAAATCTTTGTCCTGACTCTCAGATAATATCTTAAAATCTATAACCCTATTGGTAGCCTTTATAATTGACTGATCATTGATTACTGTATTTGACTTAATAGCAGAAAATCCGTCTATATTAGCTCCACCAGTTAAAGCAGCAATATAAAGTGCATCTTCTAATGCTCTTTTACGTGATGTGTTAATATCGCCTTCAATTAATATTGATCTTCCTGTAGCCTCAACTTGCTTAAAGGTAGAATGAGCGTCAGCTATTGAGAGATTTGAGTTTAGAACTATAAAAGCTAATGAAAAATATATTTTAATATAAAAAAATTTTGAAAAGTAATTAAACATATTTTATTTACGTTCTTCTTGCATTTCTTAACATCATTAGCATCATATCTTTGTCTATCTCTAAAACTGTCTCATAAGTATCAACGCCTGTTGGGTTTATTCTAACAGTTTTTGCGCCCCTAATAATTCCCTTTACTACAGCTCTAAAAGTATCATTTTGAACCATTAAATCTATAACCGTAGTGTTAGAATCAACTTGAATACCATGAATCTGTTCTGCAAGTTCTCTCATGGCCGCCATTCTAGCTGATCTTATAGCCATAAGTCTTTTTTGTGCATCAGTCCTTCCAGGTTGACTAGACACGACTGCATATCCAACAGCTGATAAGGTTGGTATTTTTTCAACTGAGCTATCAAATACTTCCTTTAAGGCTACAACCCCGTCACTCTCTGATTGAATTTGTTTTGCACTCACGCTGTTACTAGAAGAAAAATTAGAATTAGCAATATTCTGCAAACATCCTGTTCCTAAAAATAACATACTGATAGCAGTACAAACTATAATATTCTTTGGGTTAATCGCCGACATGCAAAACTCCTTGATTTAAAAATTATTTAAAATCTATGCAGATTATATGCCAATTTTTTAAATTAGGATATTTTTACAAAAAACTCTTTAGACAACACAAGAGACTGAAAACTGTATATTGGCATCATTCTTGCTTCTAATACACATAAGAAAATAAAAAAATAAGGCACTGATTTATATAAGTTTTTTTAAAAGAATTATTATTAGGAGATGTCATGAATTTGACAAATACATTAGCAAGCCAAATATCACTTCCGGAAAAATTAAAACCTTTTGGTCTTCCTATTGCTGTATTAATGCTAATGGTCATGATGGTTATCCCATTACCAGCTTTTTTATTAGATATTTTTTTTACAACAAATATTTTATTATCATTACTCATATTAATGGTATCAATTCATACTTTTAGGCCTCTTGATTTTTCTAGCTTTCCAACTGTTCTTTTATTTGCAACTATATTAAGGCTCGGCTTGAATGTTGCTTCAACAAGAATAGTATTAAGTGAAGGCCATACTGGACCAGATGCAGCAGGTAAAGTAATAGAGGCATTCGGTGAATTTGTTATAGCTGGAAACTATGTTGTAGGAATTTTTGTTTTTGCAATACTTATAATTATTAACTTAGTCGTGATTACAAAAGGAGCCGGTAGGGTTTCTGAAGTTTCTGCCAGATTTACTCTTGATGCTATGCCTGGAAAACAAATGGCAATAGATGCAGATTTAAATGCAGGTCTCTTAACTAGCGAAGATGCAAAACAACGTAGAGAGGACATAGCCAAAGAAGCCGATTTTTATGGCTCAATGGACGGTGCTTCTAAATTTGTTAAAGGAGATGCTATAGCTGGTATCCTTATACTTCTTATAAATATTATAGGAGGTCTTATAATTGGTATCGCCCAGCATAACTTACCGGTTTCAACAGCTGCAGAAAATTATATTATTTTATCTGTTGGAGATGGTTTAGTTGCTCAAATACCTTCTTTACTTCTTGCCATTGCAACAGCAATTATTGTAACTCGAGTTTCAACAAGTCAAGACCTCTCAAAGCAAATTGGTTCTCAAATTGGAGTTAAACAAGCTTGGTTACCAAGCGCATGTGTTCTATTTCTTTTGGGACTAATACCTGGAATGCCTAATACACTCTTTTTGCTTGGCTCTTTTTTAACCTTCTCTGTCTGGTGGATAATTAGAAGGAAAAATGAGGAAACAGAGGATAAGATAATGCTGTCTAACGAAAATCAAGACGTAGATGACAAAAAAGATGATAATTCTATTTCATTATCTGATATTGCTGATAATTCAGCAATATCAATGCAACTAGGATATGGATTAATACAACTAGTTGATGATGAAAATGATGGTCCTTTAATAGCAAGAATTACAGGCGTTAGAAAACAAATATCTAAAGAGCTAGGTTTTATAATTCCTCAAGTAAGAATAAGGGATGATTTAACGCTTGAAGCCAACCATTACAGGATAAGAATTGGACAGGAAATTGTAGCAGAAGATAAAATATTTCCACAATTACTTTTAGCCATACCAGGTGATAGTGCTCAGACAAAAATAGAAGGTACTGATGTTAAAGATCCAAGTTTTAATATGGACGCAACATGGATAGAACCACATCAACAAGCGAGAGCTGAAAATTTAGGCTATATGGTAGTTGAGCCAGAGGCTGTAATAGCGACACATTTAAACCAGATTTTGTCTAAACAAGCTGCGGAGTTACTAGGTCAAGATGATGTACAGGCGCTTTTAGATAATCTATCTAAGTCTTCCCCACAATTAGTCTCATCAACAGTACCTAAATTAATATCATTGAACATACTAACGTCTATTCTTAAGTCTTTGTTAGCTGAAAAAATGCCAATAAGTGACTTAAAACGAATATTAGAAGTCTTAGCTAGTCAGAATGTTAAAAACATGTCACCGATAGAATTAGCTGAGGCAGTTAGACCAACAATTTCTGGCTTGCTCATTCAACAAATTGCCCCTTTAAATAGTCCACTTCCTATCATTACTTTTTCAGCAGAACTAGAGCAAATGATAGTTAATATTGCAAAACAAACTGGAGCTAATGGGTTAATTTTAGAAGCAAATTTAATACAGAAAATTGTGACTGCTATAAATAACGTAATAGAAAAACTACAAAGTGAAAATAGGAAAGCCGTTATGATAACTGCTCCCGTAATAAGACGTGATTTGTCACATATGCTCAGGCAACATATTCCAACATTAGACGTGCTCTCATTTACTGAGTTACCTGATAATAAAAAAATAGAAGTTGTAGCTAATATTGGATCAGACGAAGAAAATAAGAATTAACTATTAGTTAATAGGAACGGAGAAGAAAATGACACAACATAAAGTTATTGCTGAAGACAGCCTATCGGCCATGGATGAAATTTCCAGAGTCTTGGGCAAAGACGCTGTAATATTAAAGACGGAAAAAATTAACGGCAAAATACATATTTTGGGTTCTAATGATATAGAAGACTTAGCATCATCTAATGCAAAAAAATTGAACAAACAAAAATCAAATTTCAGTCATTTGTTTACTAACCATAATTTGCATCAAAAAACACAAGATCGCAAAATTATATCTGTTATTGAAAAAAATAGTATTGAAGAAAATAATGAAAAAGAAAATATAAAAAACCAAGATAATAATTTATCAAAAAACCAATTTGTCGACATTGATACCTTTAGAAGATTTACTGATAAGATAGAAAACCTTCTAAAGAATATGATTATTGCTGATATCGATGAGTTAAGTTCACATAGCTCAAGCTCTCTTACTATTAAGTTACTGGAAAAAGGTTTCTCAAAACAGATTATTTCAGATTTTAAAAAGGAATTATTGATAGATGAAAACGTTGATCCAGAATTAACATTTTATCATTATTTATCAAAAAAATTAGTCGAGCCATTCGAAAATAATGTTTTAAACTCAGATATGATCTTTATAAATGGTCCAAGTGGTTCAGGAAAAACTACATTATGCTCAAAGATTGCTTCTCATATTCTTGACAAAAAATTTGTAGGTAATGATAGACATAAACTTTCTATTGTTAACTTTGCTCCCAAATCATCCAACCACTCTGAACTCATTAATTTTGGGAGATTGTTAAACTTAAATGTAACATCAATTTCTTCACTAGAGGATATTAGTAGTTTTATTGAAGCAAATAGAGGACAAAGAAAATTAATAATAGACGTGTCTCAAGAAAATAATAACACAACAAGATATCATGAATATATTAACAAACTAACATTAAATAAAAATTGTTCAAATATCGTTGCTATTCAAGCAAGCGCTAATAGAAATATGATAAAATCAGTAATTAATTCTTTTAAAAACTCATTTCCAACCGTTGCCCTAACAAAGTTAGATGAATCTCACATTGGAGCAGAAGAGTTATCAATTTTAGGAGAATTAAAGTGTAAAATTGGTATTTTGTCAGGATCAAGATCAATAATAGGATCATTAGCTTTTGCTAAAAGAGAAGTTTTGGCACAATATATGAAAGACATTAGTTTATAGACCTTTAAATTAGGATTAATTATGACTACTACAATTGCAATTACTTCTGGGAAAGGTGGAGTAGGTAAAACAACCATAGCTGTTAATATAGCGCTAAGCCTTGCTTTGCAAAATAAAGAAACACTGCTACTAGACGCTGATCTAGGTATGGCTAATGCTCATATCTTATTGGGCATTAATCCTAAACTTTCTTTAGAAGATTTTGTAACTGGTAATGCTGAATTAGAAAAGGTGATAACTACTACAAAAGATAAATTAAAATTTGTTTCTGGTGGCAATGCCATTAACAATCTTTTAAATTTAAGTGATCTTGAACGACATAAGATAATAAAAAGCTTTAATGATATTTCTAGTAAACCAGAATTCATGGTAATTGACGTAGGAGCTGGCGCTGAATCGTCATCAATGACATTCATGGCATCGGCAAATAAAGTTGTCGTTGTTCTCACAGGTGAGCCCACAAGCTTTATAGATGCCTACACCCTGATTAAAACATCTTTCTTAGATTATAAAATGGATAATTTTGGCATTATAGTAAATATGTCGACCTCACCTCTTCAAGCAAAAGTAAATTTTGAGAAGTTCCAATCCATAACTCATAAGTTTTTAGATGTTAATTTAAAATATTTAGGCCAAGTACCCACATCTCAAAAAATTAAAAATTCTATTATTTCGAGATCACCCTTAATGTCATCAAAGATAGAAGGGACTGAAACAAATGCGTTTAAAGAAATTTCTAAAAATTTATTATTACTAGAAAATAACAAAACAGGCACAATAAAATTTTTTGATAATTAACCCTAATGTATAAAGATTTAAAATGAATAGTTATTCTAAAATTGTAAAACCAGACATTAATCAATTAATTCATGATCATACAAACCTTGTTAAAAAAATTTCATGGCATCTTCATGGAAGGGTTAGTGCTATAATAGAAATTGAAGATATAATTCAAATTGGAATGCTTGGACTCATTTCAGCTGCTCAAAACTATACACCTCAAAATGATGCCTCTTTTGCTTCTTATGCTAGTATAAGAATAAGAGGTGAAATTTTAGATTTTTTAAGGAAAAGTTCTAATTTAGATAGAACAACAATAACAATTAAAAAAAATGCTGAAAAAGCTTCTCGTACTCTAAGAAACAGACTTGGTCGTGAGCCCCACGATTATGAAATAGCTAATGAACTTGGTATAACCCCAGAAAAATATTTTGAATGGAAAAATGCATTTGAAGCTAGTGTTTCTCGAAGCTTAGATGATTCTTATGATGAATACTCTAATTGGTTTGTTGCTAAAGACATGAATCCAGAGGAACAAATCAATGATTTTGAGTTGAGACAAGCTCTAAAAAATATTTTAAAAACACTTGATGGCAAGGAAGCACTGATAATACAATTATATTTTGTAGAGGAGCTTAACATATATGAAATAGCTGAAGTAATGGAGGTTTCAACAGGTAGGGTTTCTCAAATCAAAACATCAGCAATAAAAAGAATACGAGAGAGTTTAAATAAAGAAGTGTAAATTTAAATGCAAAAATTAGAGATGCTTATTAAAACAGTAGATGCCCACTATGATAGTTTACACCAAATAGAATGCCTTTATCTTTCATGTAGTCTTTTGAATATAGCAAGAGGCACTTGCAATATGATGATTGTAAATGAAACAAAAGAATTTAGAAATACAATTACTATACAGATCCAAAGAGCAATTATGTCTGGCAGTATACAAGTTAAAAATGATTTTTTTAAATCATTACAAACTCAACTTGCTATAAAAAATGAACGTCCAGCAAGACTGGAATTGATAATTAATGATAAATTAAATATTAATAAGAGTGGTATTTTATTTTTAGATAAAGAATTAACTTCTGAAATAAATGAATATAAGTTTTTTATACCACTTTTATAAATTCAAAATTTATATTCAATAATTATCCATCAATGAGTCTTTTAGTTATATCGACTTCTGCCTGAAGTAATCGTGATACACCGGAAAAAGCTTGTTGTGTTTTTAACATGGTTACCATTTCAGAAGTAATATCTACATTTGCTCTTTCTAAATTTCCTGCTTCAATTTTACCAAATGATCCATTCATTGGAATACCATAATTAGGTACCCCAGATTTAGCATTATTTTGAAAGCGATTATTGCCTAATGGTGTAAGTCCAGGTCCATTTATAAACGAAGCTAAAGCAAAACTGCCAATAATTACTTCTTCATCTAATCCATATACAGCTGTTATTTTTCCATCAGGCGCAACATTTATATTTGAAATAATAGAAGTTGTTTGGTCTGAGTTTTGTTTAGTTGTTGGTATTATTAAATTTTTTAAAACCCCCTTTTCATCACCTAGATAACCCATTACTTTCAGACCATCATTTGTAACAACTTCACCATTTGCTGTAATATTAAATGAACCATCTCTAGTAAAAAAAGGGGTATCTATTTGATCTCCTTGAATGACTGGGAAAAATCCTGACCCTGTTATAGCAAGATCGAGAGCTCCACCTGTTGCTTGAAGTGAGCCCTGGCTCATTTGAATACGCGGATCACTAATTCCTACACCTTGACCAGAAAATTTATCGGGGTCAGTGGATTTATGAATAGAATAAATATGTTCAAAATTTGCTGTACTTTTTTTATAAGCAGTACTATTTGCATTAGCAATATTATTTGAAACAATACCCATTTCTCTTGAGTTTGCGTTTAATGCACTTTTTAAAATTGATAACATATGATTACTCCAATATAGTAAAGTAGAGCAATTTTTATGCCATTGACTTTTTATGGAATAAAATTTTATAAACAAAGTATTAAATTAATCGTATTATAATTTAATCAATGTAATTTATTAATATCTGGAGATATTTCATTAATGAGTTTATCAACTAAAAGTACAGATTTAATAAAAATTGATGATAAAAAATCAAACCTTCCTATCAAATTTAATCCTAATGAAATCAATCAGGTTCTGCAGTTAGTTGATAAAGACTTGTTTTTAAAAAACAGAGAAGACGTTAAAAAGTATTTGCCCGACATACTAGGTAGAGTTCTAGCAAGAATCTGGATAGATAAATCATTTAAGGATAGCTTTAAAAAGGATCCTAATAGTGTTTTGAATGAAAATGGAGTTTTTTTACCCGATGATATGATACTTGAGTTTCAAAAACCAAACTCTGACAGACCTAAAATCATAGTTTATGAAAAAAAACAAAATTCAAATTTTAAAATTCGAGTTGTACAATTGCAACTTGTCATGTTAGCAGGCAGATAAAACTTGATATCCTACTTTGACAGCTTCGGGATAAAATTAAAACATATTTTCTATACTTTTTTGCTGGTCATTTTCTTTTCTTTTACACCACAATCCTTTGCAAATGAAAATAATAAAAACCTAGAGAATGTTTATCAACTTCTCCAAGAAAAAAACTTTAAAGATGGTTTACAAGAACTTAAAGTTTTAGCAGAAGAAAATAATGTGGAAGCCCAGCTTCTATTATCTAAGATATTATTTTCTGGAGATTTAACACCTCAGGATTTTGAGGCTTCGTATTTTTGGGGATCATCTGCATTACTTGGAGGATTAAAAAAATCGAATATTATAATAGAAAAGTTAAGTGAATACTTAACTGAAGATAAAGTAAAGAAAATCAAAGAAAATTTAAGAGTTTTTTTAGAAAAAAAAGCGCTTGGAAAAGATAAAAGGGCAATTATTCAAATTGCAAAACTATATGAAACCTTTTTAGAGCAGCCAGATTATGTCAATGCTTATACCTGGTATAGTATTGCAGTAGCTCAGGGTATAAAAACAGCTAAAAACAAAAGAGATGAAATTTTAAATGAACTTAACGAGAAAGATTTACTTGAAGCTCAAACATTATCAATTAAGCTCTTTAAGCAAATTAATAATTAATGGAGATATTTATGAAATATAAAGTTCATTGGTTGATTGACGGCCTTGTAGAGGTTGAAGCGGATGACATAGGAGCAGCTGAGAAAATTATAAAAAATAAAATTGAAAGTTTTATAAAAAATAACTCTAAGTTTTTTGAAGAAGTTGGTGCTAAAGCTGTTCAAGGTCAAGCTTATTTACCAGGAACGGATGAAAAGTAAGATGGAGTAAATTTTGTTAATTCATAAAGTAAATAACTCAATATATTATTTTTGTATATTTTTAGCGTTCTCTACTTATTCATCCTTTTCCTTCTCTAAGGGGAAAATATATGGTGAGTCCAAAACACTCTCTAAAGAATATATAAAATACGAAAATTGTAGACTCAAACAAACTTTGATAAATATTAAAGACGGTCAAAAAGATGGTTATAAATGTGTTTATAAAAGACAAGGCAAAGGAAAAGATGTTACAATTTTTCAACCATCAGCGGTTTGTCAAAAATCATTCAAATGCAAAACTGAAATACAGTAGCTAATTTAAAATCACAATATATTTCCTGCAAGGAAGAATTTAATACTATATATAGTATATAAGTCATAATTTATTATTTATTATCAATATGTTATGGATAATTATCTTTTTATGCATTAATATATTTATATGGAAAATTATGAAATTAATATTTTACGCAGAAATGGTAACTGGAAAAAGGTTAAACAAGACGACCTTGTAACGAGTGATGATAACGAAAATAATAAAACTGAACAGAAACAAGAAGAATTTGAAAACTTAGATGATGATTTTAGATTTTATTTAAATCAGGTTAACTCAATTATTAATAAACTCGAAAACTTAGAAAAAGAAAAAAATAATTTAAAAAATCAGTTAAAAATTTATGAACAAGAATTCATAAGCAAAAAAACCGATACACAAAATAAAATAGATCAAATGACTCATGAAAGAGAGATAATTGATAAGACTATAAATATAATTAAAAGCTTAAAATCTTTTTAATTTAAGGAGCATATAAATGTCTCAAAATAAGTCTAATGCCTTAAATGATGCTAAATCTATTTTTGTTGCAAATGTTAAAGGTGGTGTTGGTAAAAGCACACTAGCTATCATGTTAGCTAGAAGTTTAGCTAGTAAAATACCTCCTCAAAATATAACTGTTATTGACACAGATTTGCAAAGAACTACCACTGAGTTTTTGACAATAAGTAACCCCGAAATAAATGTTGAATTTTTGCCTATAACACCAGCTTTTGAAAATACTAATATTTCTCTTGTTCAACAATTCATTAAACAAAATGAATTTAGACCTGGGCATGTTGTAATAGTTGACACACCGGCAGGAAGTTCTCAAAGGCTATGGAATTTAGTTGCTGAGGGGTATTGTGTCTTGATACCTACAACACTTAGTAATGCCGATCTTTCTCCTACAGAAAATTTTATTAGGAGTATTGATAAGGTAAAAGCAAGGTATGGGAAGTCTCATCCACACCTTATAGTATGCCCTAATAAAATTCCTTTTGGACAAAAGGATTTTTCAATTATGGCAGAAAGATTAAATAATCACGATGTCGTAATTGGCCCTCCTCTTAGGGATCTGGCAAGTGTAAGGCATTTCTATAACGGTAAAGCAGAAAATTGGGAGAATAAAACTAATAGTAATGCTCAGTCGGATTTTGAACAGTTTGGTTCATTCATTGAAAAATTTGTACTAAATGGTGAGCTAGATAAAATTTATTCTAAGAAAGATACTAGTCAGAACATTATTCCATTTGGAAAAGTTAGTAATTAATTTCTAACCTACACCCTAACTGACTTAACCATTTTTCTGTTGGAATATATGGTAAGTCTATTTTACCCTTTCTATTTT
>Ga0255765_1005517_pt1 | contig 11932 bp, 7 predicted proteins | sample 041ome_8_FD_179965 | JGI IMG/M metagenome (GOLD analysis project Ga0255765, IMG submission 179965) | Coastal salt marsh microbial communities from the Groves Creek Marsh, Skidaway Island, Georgia - 041407BS metaG (version 2) | ecosystem: Environmental > Aquatic > Marine > Intertidal zone > Salt...
TCGCGTTAAAAAAATGTGCGCCGCTGCTTTATCGTCAGTCCTCCGGGTGTGTGCGTGTGATGTAATGTGACGTGTTTATTTTTAGCAACAACACATGTGAAGCATGCATGTTTGACTTTTTTTTTTGTTTTTTTTCTGAGAAACGGCTTTTTCACAGAAGAGAAGACAAACGACCGCTCTTTCTGAAAATGCTTCAAAAATCATCATTTCTTCGGTCCGGTTGTTCTTTAAGAAGCACGACGACAACAACAACAAGAACAAGAACTCACTCAGAAGAAGAAGACAAAAGAAGAAGAAAAATGGACCCGCTGGCGACGACGGAACGTTTCGAGCGCGAATTCAGAGAGGCTTTGTCTTTTAACTCTTCTTTGTCTTCTTCCTCTGATACAGTCGTTAAAGCCAGAATCCAATTCGCTTTGGAGGCGGTTTTGTCTGCGACGACGCCTCGCGACGTTTACGACGCAAAAGATGACGAGCACTACCCTTTCGACTCAGACGAGAAAGAACTGGAAAAGATTGAAACTTTGGCGGAGTTTTTCTACCAGTGCGCATCCGTCGACCTTTACCCGCACGCGTTCGATGTGCGCTTGGAAAATGTCACAAACTCCTCGTCTAAAATGTCTTCAATAAGTGAAGAAACGAAAGCTTCGTTACGAAGCGCGTACGTGCGAAACAAAACAGAATTAACCAGAGCGTGCCGAACACTAGCGGAAATGGAAGACGAGAAAACGACGGAGCAATTGGAGAAGATCGAGTGGCGGATGAGTGCGGAGACGAGCTCGAGGATGCGACAGAACAGAGGACGACATCGAGAAGGAAGAGACGGACGGGAGGAGGAGGAAAGCGAAGGAGTAGGAGGAGACCGGTTGCGATACGTGGTGAAAGTAACCCTGAGAAGTGTGGGCGAGAAGAAGAAGAACGCGGCGGCGGCGAAAAGGAGGGTGGAAGTTTTCGAGTGTTCGTACGAGACGTTGAAAAAGCTGAGCGAGGACGTGGAGAAATGCCGGGAGAAGAGCGAGGACGCTCGAGCGAGACGGATTCGACGGTTCGTGAAACGACCGACTTGATGTAATAATAGAAGATTAAATGAATAGAGAGCGCATAGAAGAGAATAAGTTAGACGACGAATAGCGGCGAGTATACCAGTTTTTAAAGCATATTTATAATAACGTAAATTTTCCTCTTCTTCTTCTTCTTCTTAACCGAGCGCGTCCGGAAACACGACGTAGTGCAAGGTCTTCACGATAATATACGTCACCGTAAACGCGACGAAATATCGCGAACAAAACGTATCAAACACCTCCAAAATCTCTCTCGTTTTTCTACTCACCGTTCCGTACACTTTCAAAGGAATCGCTATCACGCTCGCGCCTTTTCTAAATTTCGCGATGCCGCTCGTTTCGTCCGATCTCTCCTTGTCCTCTTGCGTCGATTTAATCTTCTCCATTTCCGTCGCGTACCGGGTGCTAATTTCCGTCGTTTTCTTCTCTCTCTCCGACGCGCTCATGTTTGCATCCAACATTACTTTTTTCGTCTCTTCCATCTGTTTCGTCATCAACTTCTCAAACTCTTCCTCTCTCGCTTTTCTCACGTCGCCCGGGCTCATAAATCCGAGCAAACCGCCCATACCTCTCGCCACCAATCCTACGCTCAAATCGTGATAGATGGCTAAAATCGCCACAACTTTCGTGCTTCCCAACAAGATAAAATTCGCGCCGACGACAAACACCACCCCGGCTAAATACGTCTCCGACGTCTCGTGTCTCGGCAACACCCACCCTAACCCTTTCGTTTGGACGAACGGTATCGCCGTTTCTCTCACGAACGATTCCAACACGCACAACTCCGTTCTGACGCGAATCAACACGTCGTTAATCAGCGGTCGATAATTTTCAATGTTACTATCCCCAGCCAAGGAAAGCGCGAGTCTTTGACCGACTCGAAAGACACCATCGGATGCTGGACAGACTGGCGAGAAGTTCGCGAACGGGTCGATGGATTGTTGCGAACTCGCGGCGAACGCGTTTCCAGCCCCTTCAAAATTTTGGAGGAGGAAACCACTCCCATTTGTACCAGCGGATACGCTGTTGATATCTGTGGTCAATCCAACGTACCCAACAGTCGTTGTCATCACCATCATCCTCGTCGCTGTATTTAACGTCTCGGTATTCGTATTAGTGTTACTTCTCCCAAAATCTCCCTTTTCTTCCGAGAGGAGGAGAATATCCAGCGGGTCGAAGATATTCGCATCCTCGTCGTCGCGATGAGAATTGTCTTCAACAGAAAAATATAAATGTTTCCCCGCTCTTCTCGTCACCGTCGTCCTCCTTAAAGCTTTAGTATTCTTTAAAACGCTTCCTCTCGATCTCCTCGTTTTCGTCGCGTTACCACCGGGGAGTTGAACTCGCGTCCTCGCAGTGCACGTCGTCGTACGCGGCATCATCTTTCTTGATGAATACTACTCCTACTACTCTTAATAATATAACAATAACAATTTGACGCGAATGTGACTCTTGTGCGTAATAAAAAATGAAAGCAAAATCGAGACAAAAACTCAAGAACTCATCAAGAGTCTTTTTGAGCAAAACAGACAAAAAAAAACAACAGACAAAAAACTTTTTTTTTCTTTCTTCGAGAGAGAAAAAAAACCAATAATTAATTTCTCTCGTGCACGCAACAAAAAAAAATGAATTCGTTCGTCAGACAGAAGAAGAGACACACACAAAGAGATAAAAAAATGACGTTGATGAAAGAAGAAGTTCCTCCTCCTCCTTCGGCGGAGGAGTGCGCGAGAGTGTGGCAACTGGAGTACGAGACGCAGACGAGGAAATCTGTGGACGCGTCTTCGAGAGGAGGAGGGAAAGGAGGAGGAAAAGAGAGGAATGGTAGCGGTACTTTTAATAATGGAAAGAACTTTCACGAGGCGGCTGCCGTGGAGGCACTGATGACGATGACGGAGAGAAAAACGACGCACAAAGGGATATCGATCACGTGGCGAAACCTAACGTATACGGTCCAGATTGGCAACAATAAGAAACAGAAAACGAGTAAAAAAGTTTTGGACGACATGACGGGCGCGGCGATGCCGAGACATTTCGTCGCGTTAATGGGTCCGACGGGAAGTGGGAAAACGTCTCTGCTCAACTGTCTCTCCGGTCGAATACCGAAGAAAGACGGGACTTTAACCGGGGAGATTTTAGTCGACGGGAAAGCGAGGAACGAGAAGATTTATCGAAGCAGACAAGTGGCGTACGTGATGCAAGAAGAGTTGTTGTTCCCTCACTTGACGGTGATGGAAACGTTCATGTTGCACGCGAAGTTGCGCTTGCCGCAAAGCATGAAGATCGAAGAAAAGACGAGGTTGGTGAGAAGTTTAATCTTAGAGTTGGGGTTAAAAGCGGTGGAAAATTCAAAGATTGGAAGACCTGGGGGCTTTCCGAGAGGGTTGTCCGGTGGAGAAAGGAAGAGAGCAAACATTGGCATAGAAATGGTGGCAAATCCAGAGGCGTTGTTTTTGGACGAGCCGACGAGCGGGCTCGATTCTTTTCAAGCGCAGAACGTCGTCAGAGCGTTGCAAGATTTAGCCGCGCACGGAAGAACGGTCGTGTGTACCATCCATCAACCTCGAAGTTCTATTTTTAAGTTATTCGACCAACTTTTGTTAATAAGCGAAGGGAAGATGTTATACATTGGCGATTCCGAGAAGGCGGTGGAGTACTTCGCGAAGTTATCGTTCATGTGTCCAGATTTGACGAACCCGGCAGATTTTTTCATGGACATTACGAGCATGGATCGAAGATCAGAAGTGGCGGAGAAAAATAGCAGAGATCGTTTACGATTGTTCGCGAATAAGTGCGAGGAACGAGAGTTGGGCGAGAACGCGGTGAAATTAGCAGGCGCGATGAACTCCTCCTTGTTCGGAAACGGAAACGCCGGCGGCGGCGGTAGTGGTAGTAATAATAGTAAAAATAGAAAGAAGAAAGGAGAAGACAACACTCTCGTGAACGAGTACCAAGGACGAGGCGCGAATTGGTTTCAACAATTCGCGTTACTCATGGACCGCTCGTTGCGCGAACAGAAACGGAACGTGATTGGCATATTCGTTCCAATCGTCATCGACGTCATTTACGCTTTAATTCTCTCCGCGTTGTACAGAGATTTAGGAAAAGATCAACAAGGCGTGCAAGACAGAATCGGGTGTTTGTTCTTCATATGTTTGAACGTTGCGTACACGTCTGCACTCCCTGCGATTAACTTATTCGCTGGAGAAAAGGCAGTCATAGGGAGAGAACGCTCCTCCGGCGCGTATTCGTGTTCCGCGTATTACATTTCCAAGTACATCGCGGAACTTCCAAAACTGTTGCCGAGGTTGTTCTTCTGCGCGTTGGTGTATAACGTCGTCGGGTTCCGCGAAGGCGCGGAATACTTTTGGACGTTCGTTTCCATCATAATCTGCGAAGCGTTGGCGGCGCAGGCGTTGGGCATTTTCATGGCGGCGTCGTTACCGGTTGGCGCGGCGTTAGCCTTAGGACCGGCTTCGATTACCATATTCACCTTGTTCGGCGGCATTTACTTAAACGTCGATTCCATCCCGAAAGGCGCCGGATGGATAAAATACATCGATTTCATTTATTACGCGTTCTCCGCGTTAGCAGCGAACGAGTTTGGCGGCGACGTGAAATTTACGTGTGTAGAAGGAGAAATTCGGTGCTTGGAGAACGGGAGAGAAATTCTGGAGTTGTATTCGTTCGAGAACGTGAAAGTCGGGACGCAAGTCGGCGCGCAGTTTGGTTTGCAGTTGGGCATTCAATTTTTAGCCTTTTGGTTCTTGAAGAGAGGTCAAGAAGCGTACATGGCGTTGAACATCCCCCGAGAGGAGGACAATAAAAGCGTGAATAGTGATGACGATGCTACCGCGAATACGAAAAAGAGAGTGACCAACGCGTAAATAATATGAATTTTTTACCAAGTATTATTGTTCAAAGCTACTAATTATGCTGCTAGTATTATCAATCATCATCGATTTTGCACTTCCATTTGTAAATGCCGCAAAGCGTTCATGGCCTCCTTCGCCTCCTTGGAATCCTCGCCCACTCCTTTCCTGGCCACATCTAAAGCTCTTTGCGTCACGTTCATCGCGTCCGAGACTTCGCCGAGCTCAAACATGACCCGTCCTAAAAACAGCAACGAACTCACGCCGTCTTTTAATCCTTCGGGATCGGTAGAGCTCAATCGACAGTCTGCCGCGGCAGAAAACGCCAGAGCAGCTTGCGTGCGTAACTCCCGATCGAGTTTTCTCGCGTCGTCCGATTTTCCGTTCTTCCCGACTTGATAAAACATCGAGCACGCGAGCATGTGCAAAGCGACGCCTTGCGTGCTCGGATCGTGCGCGAGAAACCTCGACGCCGTTCGTAAAGGTCTCGACGCTTCTTTGTATTGATCAAAACCGAAAAACACTTGTCCCAACGCTAATAAAATAGAACCGACGGCTTCGCATCCGTCTACTTCCTCCTCGCCTTCCGCGCCTTTCTTAATTTCCCAGTTATCGCCGATTTTCACCACGGCTTCGTACGTCCCGACTTCGATTTCGTCGCCGACAAACGGATCTCGCGGCGCGCCTACTAACCCATTTTTCTTGTTGCTGCTACTACTGTTGTTATCACTATCCTCTTTCGTCGTCGCATCTTCTCCGTTTTCTATGAAATCAATCACGTCTTTGCTCACGCCGTCTTTCTTCTTCCCGTTTTTACTTCCTCCTCCTTCCTCGTCGTCGTCGTCTTCCAACAGCGCTCGGTGCCAAGACACGCCCTCGTCGTCAAACTTAATCCTTTTAATCTCCCCCAAAGTGTAAAATCCAGGCAATTCCACCGCCCCAGCCGTGGCTGCCACCGCTCTTTTTAACAACTTGGTCGCGTTCATCTTATCCCCGGCCCTGACGCACGCCTGCGCCGCGCTATCAATCGCTTGACTTAACTGCGCCGGATTGGCGTCTCGCCTCGTTCCGTGCGCTTCTAATCTCGCGCACGTCTCCACGAACTTTTTCGCTCGATACAAAGCCGACTCTTTAAACTTGCCTCTCGCTTCAAACCCGTTCGCTCGTTCCCCGCAATACGACGCCGTCGCGTTCAACAACTGCACGTCCGACTCCCCGTTCTCCTCCGCGACGACAATTCTCTGCTTCCAATACTCCATCACTTTTTCCCACTGCTCGAATCGCTTCCTGTGTCGATTGAACAAGCACTGGTGTAAAATCTTCTCGCTCAATTCCACGATGTTCCCGTATTCCTCGATCGCTTTCGCCGCGCCTTTGTAGTGATTTTCCGCTTGGTCCAGTTTCCCCAGTTTCGCCTCAATCGCGGCGACCCAGGTGAACGCGTCTCCTAACTCCGGATTGTTCCCGTCTAACAAAATTCTCATGTATTCCGGAACGTCCTCGTCGAAGTGTTTGGCTAAATACACCGCTCTTTGAAACACCGCCTCGGTGAGTTGCGCCACCGGAGGGCCGAGTTTAAACAACATCGCTCCGCAGTTCATCGCGTACTTCGACGCCACTCTCGGTCTCCCCGATTTGCTGTATTTGTCGCACGCGGCTAAGAGCATGAGCGCGCGTTGGCGATCGAGCGCGTTCGGGGGGATTTGCATGATCGCTTCCGCTATTTGATCCATTTTAGTATCTTTCTTCTTCTTCTTCGTAGTGTATTAAGAGTAAGAGTCGTAAGAGTATTTTGTATGACGATTATGTAGAGGACGAGATGGAGAAAATTTTGGCTTCAATTAAAATTGCACTTCTCGTCTTTTTTTTTCCTCTCTTACATTTTTTCTTCAAAAAGGAATAAACACACATCAGGAGAGGAATAAATAATAAAAAAATATGGACAGCGAGAAGAGATGTACTACTACTACTACTACTACTACTACTCGTTTAATAATAATAATAATACAAAGATGATGATGATGATGATGCGATTATATTGTTTTTGGCATTTTTCTCACGCAGTAGGAGCAGGAGCAGCAGACGCCAAAGATGCTCTTCGCATGACGTCTTTGGTTTCGTACCGAGTCAAACGCGCTAACGAGTCCAAAAATTTTTCCTTGGTTTTGCGAAGCGCCAAGCGGAGTTCTAAGACGTCGCCCTGCGCGACCGCGGATTCGGTTTTTGCGCTCACTAACGCGCTGACGTGAGAGTGTAAAGCTACGTTTGTATCTTCCAGCTCTTTTTGGCACCGATCGAGCTCTTCCCTCGCTTTCATGGCTTCTTCGTTGGCGTCTCGAATTTCTTTGTCGGCGCGTTTTTGCAAGTCTTTGCGTAAATCGGTGGCGAGCATGGTCGTTTCTTGCACGACGGAGACGAGTTGGGATTTTAAACTCTCGATTTCGGTTTCGCATTTGGCAAGTTCGGTTTCGCAGGCGGTTCGTTCCAAGTCGCGTTCGGATTCTATTCTATGAATCATAGCGTCTGTTTTCTCTCGCTCTCGCGAGATTTCCTCCGCGGATTTTTTCACGACGTGTTCCAACTGAACGATTTGCTTCTCTTTCTTCTCTAGCGTGGACTTCAATGCGGCGATTTCTTCCGCGTATTTCGTCGACATCGCCGTCGTTGTCGCAATTATGCTGTTGCTCGTTTCGAGAGATGCGATATTTTCATCGTTCTTCTCCTCTTGTTTGTTTCTCAAGGCGACCAACGCGGCTTCCAAGCTTTGCGTTTGCTCTTTTAAACCTGACGATTCCATCTTTGCCTGCGCGAAATCAGCCTCTAACCGTTCTAATTTACGCGTCTGCGTTTCTAACGCGCGACTGGATTCAAACGCGCTCTTCTCGATGTCTTTTTGTCCTTCTTCTTTCACTCTCAATTCGTCTCGCATGGCATCGATTTTCCTCTTCAATTTCTCCGTTTCCTCTTCGTGTTGCGTTTCGAGTTCGACGCGGTCTCTCGTCAACTCGTCGTTTTTCCTTCTTAAATCTTTCGCTTCTTTTCGTAACGATTCCAAGACGATGGTCGTTTGTCTTTGTTGTTCTGCTAACGCTTTTTCTCTCGCCACGGCTTCTTCGTTCGTCACGCCGTTTGCGATTATTGTATCCGCTCGGTTATTCGCTAATTCAGGCGTCGAACATTCGCCGATGGGCGACAGATACGAAGTCGTCGATAACGAGCGCTTCACTTCGGACGTGTTGAATTTTCGTAGCGGCGATGCACTCGACGAGACTGGCGTCGTTGTTATCGTTGTTGTTTCTTCTCCAAGCTCTTCGTCGAACCCGGACAAATCTTGTTCGTCGCCGTTCGCTGCGAATGATGATGGTGGTTCCGTTTTCTCATTATCATTCGTCGTTGTCGTCGTCATATTCATCGCGAACGGATTCGTATCGTTATCATTCTCCATACCGCTCGTATCATTGTTCGCCATAAACGACGCCGACAAATTCGCGCTACTTATAAACGACAATTCCGTCATATCCATTTCAGAACGTCTCGACGCTCCGCCTTTCGTCCAGTTCTTCAACCACGTCATTCGCACTTTACACCTCACACGCGTCACGCCGTTGTCCATTCGCATCTCGTGCGTCGTCTCGAACCCGTGTTCGCTCAGAGCGCTCGTGTCCGCGCAAAACTTGCTCGCATCCAAGATTCCTCTTGCGAACGTCGTGCTGTTCCCGCAGGCTTGTAACTTGACGTTGTACGCTTTCGGCTCGAACTGTCCAGTGTGTTCTCGGTATAAAGTCACGATTTGCGTCAGCTTGTTGTTGTTCGTATTTTCTTCAGTTTCCTCGCTCGTGCTCCAAAAACTCGCCGAGTTCGTGTTTGCATCGACGAAACTTTCGCTCGTGAGTGACACTTTGGCGCCTCTGGTGAGTAAAACTCTTACAGAAAACACGTTTTGTGGGAGATTGATACACTCGATGTCGTAGACATCGAAGCGGAATTTCAACTGTTGCTTCGATTTTCTCTCCTTGTGCTTTTGCAGTTTCGCGAACATTATTCGTGTTGTTTTTGCTCGCGACCAGAGTACAAACCCTTTTCTTAACTCTGCGTCGACGATTTTCACGAGAATAGTGTGATACTACGAATACTACTGCTTAAAGAAAGCGCAATACTACACGTTTTTATGTATCAGATGAGGCAAGATTTGTGAGAACAAATTCAAAATTCTCCACTTGTTTGTTGAAGAGATTTTATTTAAAATGAACATTTCGGACGAGGAATACGAGGAGTTAGAATCGTATTTCCAACTCAAACTTAAGGATAAAGAGGAGCAACTTCGTCACGCGCTCCAAATGCGGTGCGAAGCGGAAGAGAAGGCTTTTTTTGCGGTTTCAAAAGTGGACGAGATTAGGGGAAATTGTAAATTAGAAATCGAGAAATGGCGAGAGAAAGCAGAACGCGCGTTTATGATTACCGACGATATCGACCACGCGAAGTGGAAGGAAGCTTTGATAAAGTTTGATTTGATCGATATTGATAGTGAGGATGATGATGATACGAATAATAAGAAGAAGAGAGGGAGTAATGCTACAAAGTTTAATTTGAATTCGATGGAGTCTCTGGCGGAGTTCAGGTTTGAGTTTCAGTCGAACGTTTTACTGTTGAAGAAGACGAAAGAGGAATATTTGCGGATGGAAAAGACGCTTTCAGCAATGGAACAAGAAAATAGAAAGTTATTCTTAAAACTGAAAGACACGAACGCTCTGTTGAAATCTGTGCGAGAGGAAGACTTATCGGACGCGACGAAACGGAACGAAGCGTTACGACGAGAAAATTTAACCGTATCGCAAGAGTTGGCAAACGCGAGCGCGAGTTTGAGCGAAACGAAAGCGGAGATGATGAAATGGAAACGGACGGCGGAGATGTTGATGAAAGAGGAAGAAATAGTGAAAGCAGATATATTCGACGACGAGAACGAGGAAGGGAATGGTATTACATTTGGTGGGAAGCAATTGAGGATGCGCAAAATGGAATTGAGTTTAGAGAAGGCATGGGTCGCCAAGGAAGAGTTGGAGAAAAAAGTGAAACGGTTAGAAAGTGAAGTTCGAAAGGAAGAGGAAGAGAAGGAGAGGGCGTTGAGAAAGGAAGAAATCGCGAGCGCGGCGTTAGCGGCGTGTTCGGTACCTTTTCCTCCTTCTTCTTCTTCTAAAACGACGAAGACGACGCAAACATCGGCGGAAGCGAAACATGTCGTTAAGCTTTCGGCGGCGTCTCACATCGCCGAGCTCGAGAAGAAGATTGAACAATTGGAACGTCGAAACGAAATTCTGACCGAAACGCTCGAGAAGAGCGAGTACGAGTACGCAAGAGAACTCGCTTTGGTTCAATCGGAGCACGAACGAATGCTCGCAGTAGTTTCGAGAGAGCATTTGGTTTGATATTCTTATTTCCTCGCGCGCGCACGTACAGTAGTAGCATTAGGTGTTTGCTTTTTAAAGCAGCAGTAGAAAAAATAAAACGCGCGATACTCTATCAGGATTTGTATCCGTGGTACCTCACAGAAACTCGTGGATGTGCATGTAACAGTGTCCAAAGTAACAATAGTGACGGACGATAACAACAATAAAACAATAAGAAATAAGAGTATCAAACGGAAAAGTGCGCCAAATTAATCACCGCTTCCAACGTTTGCTCTCCAATCCACGACGCTCCGGGTTTCACCTTCACTGGCTCATCAATCGCCGCCGCTTCCACGCATACCATTTCCTTATACTCCTCGTCCCCGAAATCGCCCATACTCTTCGCCTTATCAATCCATGGATTCCACACCACCGCGTCGTTTAAATTCTTCGTGGTCATCGCCACCCCTCTCGTGTGTTGCGACAACACGCCTTTGTCCTCCCACACTCGATCGATAATCTCCAACCTTTCCTTATCTACCAAAGCTACGTTCCTTCGGTAAATCCTATCGACTTCCTTATCAAACCTAATCTCTTCCTCACCTTCCACGCACTTCTTTCCGTCTTCTAACGAATCCGTATATCTCACCCCGTTTAATCCTTTCACGGCGATATCGGTAATACTTTTCGCGCCGAAATACGTGTGCAACGCCGTCGTAAACTCAAACGCCTTCTCGTCTTCGTTTATAACCTCTAACTTTGTGTTTAAAAACTCTTTCTCAATAGACACGGTATAGTTTAACTTAAACTTATACGGAAACTCTTTCATAGTCTTTTCCGTGCTGGATAAAGTAAACGTCGCTTTGGCCAACACTTTTTCTTCATCCACTTCGGATCCAACGAATTCCCACGTCGCATTCCGAGCGAACCCGTGTTGGTTCGTGCACTCTCCGAGCTTCCCAAACTGCGGAAAACATATCGGAATCCCTCCTCGAATCGGTTTCGTTCCGTCTAAAATTGCTTTCTTTGATACGAATAAAAACTCCGGTTTCGTTTTAAACACTTCCAAGTCCGAGAGCGATCGCCAGCTCGCCACGTGCGCGCCAAAGGTGTAGATCGTGCACTCGAACTGCGCGTTTGAAAGAATCACTCCTTCGAACGAGACTTCGTCTTGTTTTCGCTCGAATGGAACGCACGAACATTTTGAGGTTTTACTTTTCGGTAAAGGCCCACCCATCTTCGCGTTCTGTGCGTGTGTGTTTGTGCGTGGTGCGCGCGTGTGACTGTGCGTTCTCCGTTGACTTTGGTGCGAGACGCGTCTGAGATTACAGTGGAGCGATTGGATTCGTTTTTCCCCAAAAGCAACGCACTTTGGTGTCGTCGAATCAACGAGAGAGACTACGCGATGATAAACAGGGCGCACCACCGCGGGACTTTCGTGAAGCAAAAGAACATCATCAAAACGAGGAGGCGTTTGACAACGACCTCTTCTTTTTCTTCTTCGTGTTCTTCTTCGTCGTTCGCGCCTCTGCGAGGCGCGAAATCATCGTCGTCGACGAACGCGAAGACAACGAAGAAGAGAACGAAGAAGGATGCGTCGAGCACATTTACGCGA
>Ga0255765_1005531_pt1 | contig 11914 bp, 10 predicted proteins | sample 041ome_8_FD_179965 | JGI IMG/M metagenome (GOLD analysis project Ga0255765, IMG submission 179965) | Coastal salt marsh microbial communities from the Groves Creek Marsh, Skidaway Island, Georgia - 041407BS metaG (version 2) | ecosystem: Environmental > Aquatic > Marine > Intertidal zone > Salt...
ATGGAGCTCCTTGACCTCCTGCGACAATATCTCTATTTCTAAAATCACTTACAACTGAGATATTTAAGTGCTCTGCTAATAAATGACCACTGCCAATTTGAATTGAATAACTTTTTTCAGGCCGATGCCTGATTGTTTGACCATGATAACCAATAGCAACAACCTCTTCTTTGCTTATTTTATTTTTTTTTAACAATTTCTTAATTATCTGAGAAGTAATTTGCGCATGCTCAAGGCCTAACTGATAACTTTGCTCAAGATCATTAATTTTGGGGCTTGAAATGTTTAAAAATGCTTTCTTATATGTGGGATTATATTTTTTTTGAGCAAAATCTAGAATGTTGATGGTTTTACCTTTAAATTCAATTAAGATAGCGTCGATGCCATCTAGGCTTGTGCCAGACATAACCCCAAAGTATAAATTTTTCATTTTTTGAATCTTAAAATAATACTTTTAACAGAATAGCCTCTCCATAGCTTTCTAGCAATTTTTTAATCTCTGTAAATAGGCTAGAATTAGATATATTTTTTTAATGAGAATATTTATGAGTATTAAAGAAACATTAGCAATTATTAAACGTGGTGCCGATGAAGTTCTCATTGAGGAAGAGTTAATAAAAAAATTAAAAAAAGGCAAACCATTAAAAGTAAAAGCTGGTTTTGATCCAACCGCCCCAGATCTTCATTTAGGCCACACTGTACTCATTAATAAATTAAGACAACTACAAGATTTAGGCCATGAAATATTTTTTTTAATCGGCGACTTTACAGGCATGATTGGTGATCCAACTGGAAAAAATTCGACGAGACCACCCCTAACCGAAGAAGATGTAAAGAGAAATGCAAAAACCTATGCTGAGCAAGTTTTTAAAATACTCGACAAGAATAAAACTCAGATTGTTTTTAATTCTATTTGGTTAAGTGAATTGGGCGCGAGTGGAATTTTAAAGCTTGCTGCTACTCACACTGTAGCAAGAATGTTAGAGAGAGATGATTTTTCTAAACGATTTGCGAACCAACAACCGATTGCAATTCATGAGTTTATATATCCTCTTATGCAGGGCTATGATTCGGTGGCGCTTGAAGCCGACATCGAACTTGGAGGTACAGATCAAAAATTTAATTTGCTCATGGGAAGAGAATTACAAAAACATTATAATCAGGAACAGCAATGTATACTGACTATGCCTCTTCTTGAAGGGTTAGACGGGGTTCAAAAAATGTCTAAATCACTAAATAATTATATTGGCATTCATGAATCGCCTGAGATAATTTTTTCCAAACTATTATCAATTTCGGATGAATTGATGTGGCGCTACATTGAATTACTCTCTTTAAAGTCCTTCTCGGAAATTGACGAATGGAAAGAACGATACAAGACAGGTGAAAATCCCAAAAATATTAAAGTTGAATTTGCAAAAGAGATCGTAAGTAGATTTTATGATGAAAATGCGGCAAACAATGCCGAACAGAATTTCTCCACGCGGGCTAAAGGCCTTATTCCAGAAGATATACCTGAAATAATTATAAAACCAGATTCTGATGAAATCACGATACCACAATTGCTCAAACAAATAGATTATGTCTCCAGTACCTCTGAGGCTATTAGGTTGATGCATGGGGGTGGAATTAAAATTGATGGCAAGAAGGCTGATGATCCAAAAGTTAATATTAGTTCGTATAATGATTTTGTTATCCAGGTCGGCAAACGAAAATTTGCAAAAATTAGTTTTACTTAAAAGATTGATATTTATAGAAAATTCTTTGAATAACTAGAATAAATTGATATAATCACTTCCTTTGAAGATGGGCCGATAGGCCCATTTTTTATTTGAGGTTTAGATTGAGGATAATTTGTGTCGATTAATCTAGAAAGTCTGGTTGAGAAGACAGTTAACAACATGGGTTATGAGTTGGTAGATTTTGAATTTCATAACCAAGGAAGATTGATTAGGATATATATAGATAAACTAGGATCTGTAAATATTGATGACTGTGTTGATGTCAGCAATCAATTAAATCATGTCTTAAGTGTTGAAGATAGTATAGATTATGATCGACTTGAGGTGTCATCACCGGGAATTGATCGGGTGATTAAAAAGCTTGAAGATTTTAGTCGTTTTATTGGCGAAAAAATTAAATTTAAAACACGAATGCCAATAAATGATCGAAGAAATTTTAAGGCAAAAATATTGGGGGTTGAGGGAACGACTATAATCTTGGACGCTGAGGACGAAGGTGAAATAAAGATTCCCTTTGGCGAGATAGATAAAGCAAGAATTGACCCTATTTTATAAATTTGTTTGACCGGAGAAAAAAATGAGTCGCGAGATTTTACTACTTGTTGATGCATTAGCACATGAAAAAAACGTTTCTAAAGACGTCATTATTACTGCCCTTGAGTTAGCTTTAGCTTCTGCAACGAAGAAAAAATTTGAGTCTGGTGCGGATATTCGAGTAGAGATTGATAAAGATACCGGTGAGTATGAAACATTTCGTTGTTGGACAATTGTCGAAGATGAGGAGCTTGAAAACCTTGATGCAGAAATTACGTTAACCGATGAACGTGCGAAAGATAAAGAAATAAATGATGTGATTAAAGAAAAAACAGACTCCGTCGAGTTTGGAAGAATTGGAGCCCAGGCTGCAAAACAAGTTATCTTACAAAAAGTTCGTGAAGCAGAACGTGAGCAAATTTTAAATGATTTTTTAGCACGAGATGAAAAACTTGTTTCAGGTCAGATTAGGCGTATGGAACGAGGTAATGCCATTATAGAAATTGGTCGTTTAGATGCAGTGCTGCCAAGAGATCAAATGATACCAAAAGAAAACCTCAGAATCGGTGATCGAATTCGTGCAGTGTTAATGAAGGTGGATCATACAGCACGTGGCCCACAACTAGTTTTATCACGAACAGCTCCTGAATTTTTAATTAGATTATTTGAATTAGAAGTACCCGAAATTGAAGAAGGGCTACTTGAAATTATGTCAGCCTCAAGAGATCCTGGCTTGCGATCAAAAATTGCTGTCAAAGCGAACGATCAGAGACTTGATCCAGTGGGAACGTGTGTAGGTATGAGAGGTTCTCGTGTTCAAGCAGTGACAAGTGAATTAGCAGGAGAGCGGGTAGATATTGTTCTTTGGTCAATGGAGCCAGCACAATTTGTCATCAGTGCTATGGCGCCCGCTGATGTGGTAAGTATCGTGGTTGATGAGGATAAACACAGTATGGATCTTGTGGTTGCTGAAGATCAATTGGCCCAAGCGATTGGAAAAAATGGTCAAAATATTCGCCTAGCTTCGGAATTAACAGGATGGGAGCTTAATATTTTAACGGAAGAGGAATCTGACAAAAAAAATCAGGAAGAATACTCATCAGTCAGCCAATTATTTATTGAAAAATTAGATGTAGATGAAGATGTTGCTGATATTTTAGTAAAAGAAGGCTTTACCTCTCTGGAGGAAGTGGCTTATGTACCGGAAGATGAGATGAATCAAATTGATGAGTTTGATGAGGAAACCGTCGCTGAATTAAGGTCAAGAGCACGCGCAGCAATTTTAACTGATGCAATCGCAAAAGAAGAAAAGGTAGCTGAGCCAGCAGAAGATTTAAAGGCAATGGATGGAATGGATGCTGATACTGCAAAATTATTAGCATCTAAAGGCATTGTAACAATGGAAGATTTAGCTGAGCTCTCAGTCGATGAGCTTTTAGAGGTTGTAAAATTAGATGAGGAGCGTGCCAAATCACTCATCATGACAGCGCGTGCCCCATGGTTCGCATAGGAAAAATTATATGAGTTTTACAGTTGAAAAATTTGCTACGGAATTAGGATTACCTGTTGAGCTTCTGTTGGAGCAACTCAAGAGCGCAGGAGTAGATATTGCCAAATCGGATGATGCATTATCTGAGGAAGATAAGTCCTCATTATTGCGTTATTTACAAAATTCACATGGTGGAGAGCAAAAACCAAAAGCAAAAATAACATTAACTCGTAAACAAAATACTGAAATTAAAAAAACTGATTTGGATGGAAGGCGCAGAACAATTCAGGTGGAGGTAAGAAAAAAAAGAACCATTGTTAAGCCTGAGACTGAAACTATAAAACCGGTTGAAAAAAAATCAGTCCAGACGACACCAGTGGTAGATGAAAATCAAAGAATTCTTAGAGAAGATGAAGCCAAAAGACAAGCTGCTTTAGCTGAGGCCCAGGCAACTGATGTAAAAGTTAATCAAGATAAAAAAGATAATGCTAAAAAAGTAGCGCACGAGGGAACCCTGCATCGACCTGCATCTAAAGTGGGTGTTAAATCTGAAAAAGAAAAAACTAATCAAAAAGATGATTGGGTCGATAGAACGATTAAAAAAAGACCAATTAAGACGAGACAAGATGCACCGATGGATGGATGGCGTGCACCTAAATCTAAACATAAGTCGAAAGAAGAAAAAGAGCAAAATTTTTCTGCTCCTAGTGAACCTATCTCTAAAGAAGTTCTTGTGCCAGAGACAATAACAGTGGCAGATTTAGCCCACAAAATGTCGGTAAAAGCTACTGAAGTGATTAAGACGCTGATGGGTATGGGAATGATGGTGACTATTAATCAGGTATTGGATCAAGAAACAGCTATGATTGCAGTGGAGGAAATGGGACATAAGCCTGAGGCCGCAAAAGAAAATGACCCTGAATCCCTATTAAATATCGAATCGAATATTGAAGAAAAAATAGAAACTCGACCTCCTGTTGTAACCGTAATGGGCCATGTGGATCATGGTAAAACTTCCCTGTTGGATTATATTCGTGAGTCAAGGGTAGCTTCTGGAGAAGCCGGGGGAATCACTCAGCATATTGGTGCTTATCACGTTAAGACTGCTAAAGGGGTTATAACTTTTCTTGATACCCCTGGCCATGAAGCATTCTCTGCTATGCGAGCTAGGGGCGCAAAAGCTACAGATATTGTTGTACTTGCTGTTGCGGCAGATGATGGTGTTATGCCTCAAACGATTGAGGCCATTAATCATTCAAAAGCGGCTAATGTTCCCTTGATAGTTGCAATTAATAAAATTGATAAACCAGAGGCAAATCCTGAAAAAGTTAAAGGAGAACTTCTTGGTCATGAAGTAATACCGGAGGATTTAGGTGGCGATGCGATGTTTGTTGAAGTTTCGGCCAAAACAGGCCAGGGCATCGATGACTTATTGGATGCAGTTTTACTCCAAGCAGAAATTCTTGAGTTAAAGGCTCCTTCAAATACACCCGCAAAAGGTATTGTAGTCGAGGGAAGATTAGATAAGGGGCGTGGCCCTGTTACAACTTTGTTGGTGCAATCTGGCATATTGAATCCGGGGGATACATTATTAGCAGGAACTGCATTTGGACGTGTTCGTGCCATGATTGATGAGCTCGGAAAAAATATTAAACAGGCGGGCCCCTCAATCCCCGTTGAAGTTATTGGACTCTCTGATGTCCCGAATGCAGGCGATGAATTTATTGTTATAAATGATGAGAAAAAAGCACGTGAAGTTGCTTTGTTTAGACAAGGTAAGTATCGAGATGTGAAATTTGCAAAGCAACAAGCTTCCAAATTAGAAAATATGTTTGATCAAATGGCTGAGGGTGAAGTGAAAATTCTTCCGCTCATTATTAAAGCAGACGTTCAGGGCTCTTATGAGGCTCTCGCAACATCTCTAGAGAAACTATCGACGAGTGAAGTAAAAGTAAACGTTATCCACTCTGCCGTTGGTGCTGTCAATGAATCAGATATCAACTTGGCGACTGCCTCAAATGCAGTTGTGATTGCTTTTAATGTGCGCGCAGATGCTGGTGCTAGAAAGTTAGCAGACAGTCTTGATGTAGATGTCAGGTATTACAGTATTATCTATGAGGCAGTTGATGAAGTTAAAGCAGCTCTCGGTGGACTTTTATCTCCCGAGCAAAAAGAAAATATACTTGGTTTGGTTGAAGTTAGAGAAATTTTCAAAGCCTCCAAAATTGGAACGATTGCTGGCTGCTTTGTATTAGATGGTATTGTTCGAAGAGATTCTAAAATTAGAATACTAAGAGACAACGTTGTAACATTTGATGGAGAACTTTCTTCTTTAAAAAGATTTAAAGATGATACCAAAGAGGTGAAATCCAATTTTGAATGTGGTTTATCTGTAAAGAACTTTAATGATATTAAGGTAAATGATCAAATAGAAGTTTATGAGGTTGTAGAGGTTGCAAGGAAGTTATAAATTGGAAAAAGATTATCCAAGAAGCGATCGCATTAGCCAGCAAATCAAAAAAGAATTAGCCAATTTATTTCAAAATGAATTGAAAGACCCTGCTTTAAAAACAATAACTATTCTTGAAGTAAATGTTTCCCCTTGTTTGAAGTTTGCTCGTATTTTCTATGTTGCTCACGAGTATGATGAGAAAGAATTTGAAAAAGGTATTAAAAGATCAATGCCCTTTATCAGAACCTGTTTATCAAAACGTATGACAACACGAGGTATTCCAAAACTTGAGTTTGTATATGACAAAACTTTTGATGAAAATTATAAATTAGGCCAATTAATTAATAATCTATTTAAGTCATAATTAGATATGCAAAAAAGAAACATCAAGCTCGATGTTAATGGTTTGATTTTGGTAAATAAACCCCGTGGCATGAGCTCTAATCAAGCCTTGACAGCAATAAAAAAGAAATTTCATCCAAGAAAAGCAGGCCATACAGGTACCTTAGATCCATTAGCTACAGGACTTCTTCCCATATGTCTTGGACAAGCTACAAAATTTTCAAGTTATTTATTAGATGAACAAAAAACCTATCAAGCAACAATTCAATTGGGTTACACAAGTTCAACAGGGGATGCTGAGGGCGAAATAACACCGATATCTCCTAATTCAAATTTATCTAAGGATGATATTTATCAAGTTCTGGAAGATTTTAAAGGAGAGATTTCTCAATTACCTCCAATGTACTCTGCGCTTAAGCATAATGGAAAACCCTTGTATAAGTATGCCAGAGAGGGTATCGAGATAGAGAGAAAATCTAGAAATGTCAGTATTTATGGTTTATCAGTTTTAAAATGGGATAATGACGAACTTACCCTTGACATATGTTGCTCCAAAGGAACTTATATTCGAACACTTGCTGCTGATATTGGTGACAAATTAGAAACTGGTGCATACATAAGAACGCTTCATAGAACATCGATTGGAAAATTAGAAATTAAGGATGCGATTAGTTTGGATGAGCTTGATAAAATTGCTGAAGAAGAACGATATGGTTTATTAAAGCCAATGGATTCAATTTTGTTCAGATTTGATGCTATTTATTTAAACAAGCCACAAGTAAAAAATTTAAAAAATGGAATCATTTTGGAAATTGAGAATTTAAAGAAGGCTTATTATAGACTTTATGATGACAATATGGATTTTATAGGCCTTGGATATTGCTATGAAGATGGCTGCTTAAAAGTTCGACGACTTCTGAATACATGTGAATAAATCAATAAAAACATATTGTTAAATTTGCAAAATGCCGTTAAAATGTGCGGTTCTGAAATAGGAGAAAGTATTAATGACAAGTACTGCTGTAGAAAAAGCAAAAATTGTAGCAGATTATCAATTAGCAAAAAAAGATACAGGTTCACCTGAAGTGCAGGTTGCCTTATTAACCGATCGAATTAATTATTTGACTGAGCATTTTAAAGTTAATGCAAAAGACCATCATTCTCGAAAAGGTCTATTAGCTATGGTTAGTCAGAGAAGAAAATTATTAGATTATCTAAAAAGAAAAAGTCTTGAAAGATACCAAAGTCTTATTCAGCGACTAGGTCTTAGAAAATAAGATAGTTTATCTATATTGAAAGCCGATAATCAGCTTTTTGCGAGTATCGGCTTTTTTATTATTGTAAAAGTCATTATTGAGTAGTGGGTAATGACCTAAAAAAAGGAAATTAAATGTTTAACAAAGTAAAAAAGAGTATTAAGTTTGGAGATTATGAATTAACAATTGAAACGGGCGAGATTGGCCGACAAGCAGATGGTGCTGTTGTTGTTAGTTACGGAGACACTGTTGTGTTTGTGACTGTAGTGGGGAATAAAAATGTTAAAGAGGGCCAAGACTTTTTTCCATTAACAGTTGATTATCAAGAAAAAACATACGCTGGGGGAAAGATACCAGGAGGTTTTTTTAAGCGTGAGGGCCGTCCTAGTGAGAAGGAAACATTAACATGCCGTTTGATAGATAGGCCATTAAGACCTATGTTTCCAGATGGTTTCTACAATGAAGTACAAGTCGTTGCAACAGTCATGTCATCTGACAGCGAGATTGATTCGGATGTGCCATCAATTATCGGTGCGTCTGCAGCATTAGCAATTTCAGGAATACCATTTTATGGCCCAATAGGGGCAACGAGAATGGGTTATGTGGATGAGAAATTTGTTGTGAATCCAACAAAAACACAACTTGAGAGCAGTGAGCTGGACCTTGTAGTTGCCGGTAACGATAAGGCTGTTTTAATGGTTGAATCCGAAGCTAAAGAGTTACCAGAAAAAGTTATGTTGGATGCAGTTTTAGAGGGGCATAAGGCAATGCAACCTGTTATCAAAATGATTACAGAGCTTGCTAAAGAGGCAGCAAAGGATCCATGGGATTGGGCTCCTGCTGAACCAAATTCAGAAATTATAAAACAAGTTGAAAAGATTGCATTGAAAGAATTAGAAAAAGCCTTTGCAATCAAATCTAAAAGTGAGCGCTCATCTAAACTTTCTGAAATTAAAGATAAAGTTCTTGATGAATTAGTCAAAGAGGATACCCCCTTGACAGATTTAAATGTCATTAAAAATGAATTTTTTAATCTTGAAGCAAAAATTGTGAGAAATAAGATTCTAGATGGAGAACCTCGTATTGATGGACGTGATACTCGAACAGTTCGCCCAATTGAAATTAGAACAGGTGTTTTACCAAGGGTTCATGGCTCAGCATTATTTACTCGAGGTGAGACTCAAGCCTTGGTTGTAGCAACACTTGGGACTGATAGAGATGAACAAATTATTGATGCGTTGCAAGGTGAGTATAAAGACCGTTTTATGTTCCATTATAATTTTCCTCCATTTGCTACAGGAGAAACTGGTAGAGTCGGATCACCGAAAAGACGGGAAATTGGCCACGGAAATTTAGCAAAAAGAGGTTTAAAAGCCGCACTTCCAGCAAAAGAGGACTTTGATTATTCAATCCGAGTTGTATCAGAGATTATGGAATCAAATGGGTCTAGCTCTATGGCATCTGTTTGTGGAGGAACGATGGCGATGATGGATGCGGGTATCCCTATTTCAGACCACGTCGCTGGCATTGCTATGGGTCTTATTAAAGAGGGTAAACGCGTTGCAGTATTGACAGACATACTTGGTGATGAAGATCATTTGGGTGATATGGATTTTAAGGTTGCAGGGACTGACAATGGTATTACAGCGCTGCAGATGGATATCAAGATTACGGGTATCACAGCAGAAATTATGCAGGTTGCTCTATCGCAAGCAAAAGAGGGTATCGATCATATTTTAAAAATTATGAAAAAAACTCTTAAAGGACCAAAAACTGAGTTATCTAAGTTTGCTCCACAAATTATGACAATTAAAATTCATCCAGATAAGATTCGTGATGTTATTGGTAAAGGCGGATCTGTAATTAAATCAATTGCCGCAGAAACTGGTGCCACTGTAGATATCGACGATAGCGGTCTAGTCAAAGTAGCATGTACGTCGGGAGAATCGGGCCAAGCAGCTATTGATCGAATTAAAGAGATTACTGCTGATGTGGAGGTCGACCAAGTCTATGAGGGTAAAGTTATTAAAATTTTAGATTTTGGTGCAATTGTGTCTTTGTTGCCTGGTAAAGATGGTTTATTGCATATTTCTCAAATTGCGCATGAGCGAATAAAGGCAGTTAAGGATCACTTGTCTGAGGGTGACGAAGTGAAGGTTAAAGTTATTGAAGTAGATGATAAAGGAAGAGTAAGGGTAAGTGCAAAGGCTCTTATTGAGCCACCTGCTCCTGAGGAAAAGCAAGAGGCTGAAGAGGAATAAAAAAAACCCGCGAAAGCGGGTTTTTTATTTAGCCATTTGTTTTTCTCTTATTTCGTCAAGCGTTTTGCAATCAATACAAAGTGTTGCAGTTGGTCTGGCTTGTAATCTTTTCAAGCCAATTTCTTCTCCGCATTGTTCACAGTATCCATATTCATCGCTTGCGATATTTTGCAACGTAGCCTCAATTTTTCTAATTAACTTTCGCTCTCGGTCACGATTACGTAATTCTAAAGCCATGTCAGATTCTTGGCTGGCTCTATCATTGGGGTCAGCATAGGCTGTAACTTCGTCTTGCATATTTGAAACAGTTCGATCTATGTCATGACTGAGCTCATCTTTCCACTCATTAAGTATTTTCACAAAATGTTCCATTTGAGCCTTACTCATATATTTTTCATTAGCTTTTGGTTTATAAGGGGTAAATTCCTTTAATCCACTTGCAGCTTTCTTCGCAACGGGTTTCTTCGCTGGAGCAGCTTTCTTCGCAACGGGTTTCTTCGCTGGAGCAGCTTTCTTCGCAACGGGTTTCTTCGCTGGAGCAGCTTTCTTCGCAACGGGTTTCTTTATGACATTTTTAGCAGCAGCCATTGCTTTTTCCATTAAAGATTTTTTTTCTGCCATTTTTGCATCCTATAAAACAATATTTAGGCGGGGAGTTTACACTTTTTACGATTAGATGAAAAGTATTAAAAAAGTTTTTGCGCTATAAGTGTATTTTCCATTAATGTTGCAACGGTCATTGGCCCAACACCACCAGGAACAGGCGTGATATAAGCCGCATTCTTGCTGGCAACCTCAAACTCAACATCACCAACCAACTTATTATCGACACGATTAATTCCAATATCGATGACGATTGCGCCTTTTTTAATCCATTCACCTCTGACAAGATTTTGTCTACCAGCAGCAACAACTACCAAATCTGCTTGCCTTACTTTTTCCTCAAGATTTTTTGTTCTGCTATGGCATGAGGTTGTAGTACATTTTTCAAGCAACAGTTCAAGTGCCATTGGCCTACCAACATTATTTGATACACCGACGATGGTTGCATCCAGCCCTTCTAAATTTATATTGGAGGCTTTGAGCATCTTAATCACCCCGTAGGGTGTGCATGATCTTAATTTAGGCTGCCTAATTGCTAAAAGTCCTATATTAAAGGGATGAAAACCATCTACATCTTTTTTGGGATCAATGGCATTGATTATGACATCTTCGTCTATATGTTCAGGCAGTGGTGATTGAATAAGAATCCCATCTATTTCTTGATTAGAATTAATTTCCTTCACTAATCTAAGTAACTCGTTTTGGGTTATTGAAGAATCAAAGTCATATGCGACTGACTTTATACCCACTTTTTCGCAGGCTAATTTTTTGTTTTTAACATAAACATGTGAGGCTGGATTATCACCTATTAAGATTACAGCAAGACATGGATTTCTTATACCATTTGATGCTCTTTCTAGGATTTCTTGTCGGATTTTTTCAAGAAGATCTGACGCAATTTGTTTGCCATCAATTATTTGAGCTACCATAAATTTTTAAACCTATAAGTTTAGTTTCACATAAATTTTAACAGAAATTTGGAAGTATAAATTGAATGACAAAATATAAAAAAAGCAAATTTGACCAATCTTCGAAATTAGGCTATATTGCGGCGTTCGGGGTGTAGCGTAGCCTGGTAGCGCGCCTGCTTTGGGAGCAGGATGTCGGGAGTTCGAATCTCTCCACCCCGACCAATTATTGTCCAAATAAAGAGCGCCTGGTAACAATTGCTTTATTTGATTAGTTAGCTGCCCGTAGCTCAACTGGATAGAGCACCAGCCTTCTAAGCTGGGGGT
>Ga0255765_1005541_pt1 | contig 11897 bp, 6 predicted proteins | sample 041ome_8_FD_179965 | JGI IMG/M metagenome (GOLD analysis project Ga0255765, IMG submission 179965) | Coastal salt marsh microbial communities from the Groves Creek Marsh, Skidaway Island, Georgia - 041407BS metaG (version 2) | ecosystem: Environmental > Aquatic > Marine > Intertidal zone > Salt...
GAAGAAGAAGAAGAAGAAGAAGAAGAAGAAGAAGAAGAAGAAGAAGAAGAAGAAGATGATGATGATGAAAAGAAAGACGACAGCGCGAAAGAATCCGAAGAAGAAACAGAAGAAGAAGAAGAACAAGGTCAGGTTGCGAACCCTGCTTCTCCTTCCTCTCCAGAGAGAAAGGAGGAGGAGAACGAACGTGTTGAACAAAAAAATAGTCTAGTCGCAGAAACGCGAGCGGCGAAAGCGGCCGCTACCGCCGCCAAAACAACAACAACAACGACAACAACAGCAAACGCAACAGAAATACAACCGACGAAAACTCGAAACAAGAAAGAGAAGAGAAAGTTGAGGAAAAAACTAGCAGAGGAGAAAGCGGAGCAGCAACTCGAACGCCGCGCGAAGAAGAGAGCCAACGACGGCGGAGGGCAAAGGAAGAAAGGATCGAAGAGCAAGAAGGCGTTTTTACAATCGAACTTCAAGCCAACGCTGGCGTTGTAAAGATGAAGCGAGAAAACAGAAACGTTGTATGTAGTGATTTGCCGTATTGCTTGAAACCAAAATTTTGCTAATAGTCTATCTATTTTTACGCTTGCCCCATCTGCATCGCTTTCTTTTTTGCGCGCTTCTTGGCATTTTTCTTGGCGTTGCGAGACCGAATATCCAACGGAGCAGCATTTGGATCCACTCCATTTTCGTTCTTACTAGAAGACTTGTTTCGTTTACCCCACGCGGAAGCAGCGTACGATGCCATGCGCGCTTCTTTTTCGTCGTCGTCGTCGTCTTTATCTCCTTCGTCTTTATTTTTGCGCTTTTTACCTCCTCTCTTCTCTTCTTCCCTCTTCTTCTTCAAGAACTTCTCGGCTAACTCGCGCGCTCTCGCGCGGTTTTTGGCGCTCAAGAACCCTTCGTCTTCTCTGTACGGCGCGAGTTTCTTCAAACTGACGATCTGGTTCAAGTCCTTATCGTCCAAGGTGAGAATTTCTCGCGTGGTCAAGCCGTAATTGGACGGCGCGACTTCTTTGTACTGAAACCGTGTCGGTAAACCGTCGACGAAATCCTCGTAATCGAGAGAGTAAAACTCATCCATCTTCTGTTGCAATTCTTTCTTCCATCTCTTCAAGGCGCGTTTGGAGTACACGTTTTCTTGTCTTTGCTCCTCGTCTTCCTCGTCTTCGTCTCCTTCATCACCTTCGCCTCCATCTCGCTCTCCTCCTTCGTCGTCGTCGTCGTCGCTATCATCATCATCATCATCTCCGTCTAATAAATCCTTCTCAGCTTGCAATTTAGCGTCCACTTTCGCCATATTCTTCCGAATCTTCTCAAAGCGTTCGTTTTCCCTCGCGTTGGCCTCCTCCGGTGCTTTCATCAACACTTTCAACTCGTCCTCTAAATCATCGTCAAACTCTGGTTTAATCGGGTTCCCGTCTTCGTCCTCCAACTCTTGATAAGCCTCGTCGTTCTCTCTACTCTCGTAAAATTCTCGCATCACCCTATCGTGCGCGTCTGGATCAAATTCAGCGGTTAAATCGGCAATCTTAGCTGCGTCGGCGCCGGAAATACCACCGATTTTTGAGATTAAATCGACTTTTTTACGAATCTCTTCTCTCTTCAAGTTTTTCAAGCGTTTGACCTCTTCCATTAACTTTTGCCGCTCCGTTTGTTTCCTCTCTTTCACGCTTTGTCTCTTATCGCGACGACGCGTGTCTTCACGACGAAGTGTCCCGTCGATGTTTCTCGCGTGCGATCGAATAGACGTTCCTCCTGGCTCTTCGAATCGGAAGTTATACTCGTGTTCAAATTGTTCTTGTCTTTCCAAATCTTCCTCGGAAGAATCATCTGAATCTCCGTTCGTTCGATCGGCGTTGACATCCGTCCACTTGCGATTGACTATGTAATCTTTCAAAAACTCGTCCTCGTCTTTTAAAACCTCGGCTAACTTTTTCTTATTCTCCTCTTCAGCGTTGTTGTTGTCGTTGTCGAATTTCTCGGCGCGTTTCTTCACCACCAATCCTCCGATGTCTTCTTTATCCTCGTCTGAATCCGTATCCCCGCTGCTACTGCTACTGCTGCTATTATCGGCGGCACTTTTAAACGCTTTTTTCAACGCTTCTTGCTCTTCCACGTAAGATGGTCCGGCATCTTTGTTTCGTTTGCCTAATCCATCGTCGTCGTCGTCATCGTCGTCCGATTCATACGCCTTGGCGCCGCCTTCGAGCAAGTCTCTCGCTTGAACTTCGCGCAGTGTCATCTTCTTCTTCTTCTTCTTCTTTTTGTCGTCGGAATCCGACTCGGATTCATCAGACTCGGAGGAGGATTCGTACAACTTCGCGTCCGGGTCGTACACCGCCGGATCCTTATTCTTCAACTTTGTCAACACCTCCAAGAACTGCTTCTCTTTCGTCTCTGGAATATCGCCTTCGTCGCTGCTACTGGAACTGCTGCTGCTGCTCATTTCATCGCCGCTCTCCCCGCCGGACCCCCCATCGCCGCTCTTCTTTTGCTTCATCATCATGCCTTTCAGCAAATACTCTCGTCCGACTTTCTCCTTCAGTCGGTGTTCCTCTTTCCGTCGCTCGTTGTGCTCGAAGCGCTTCGCAAACTTTTCATTGATTTTCAGCGTGTCCTTCTTCCTCGTCTTTTTCTTCTTTTCTTCTTCTTCTGAAGACGAAGACGAGGACGAAGAAGAGGAGCTTCCATCGTCGTCAAACATTACGAGCAGTGGGCTTTGAACGAACGAACGCTCCTAAAGCTATCTTCTCAACCACAGAACGAGAGAAGGTTCGCTCGCGATTACGCCGACTGCTGTTCTCTCTTGTTCTCTCTTTCTCTCTTTGCAAAGGTGGCGGCGAAGTAATGATTCACACGCGTAGAACAAAAAGCGCTCTTCCTTTTTTTTCAGAAGTGAAACCCTAAACGTTTTTCTTTTCGGAGATATTTTCCTTTCATAGTCCCTCATTTAACCTAAAAACCTCCAACGGGGGGGACCTTTGTGCTTCTTCTTCTTGTTATTATTTGTATTGAATTACTCGTGCGCGTGTGTGTGTGAGAGAAAGAAGAGACAGAGAGAGACAGAGAGAGACGAATAATAATCATGACGATTACGACCGATGATGCTTTTATCGAGAAGAAGAAGCGCTCGGTGAGAAGAAAAAGCGGAATGCGTTCCAATTTCTTCTTCTTCATCTCGACCTTTTTATTGTATGTAACAACCATTACTTTAACCGCGACGGCGTTTGAGTCGCCGGCGAAGACTTCCCTGAGCGCGTACGAGATCGTCACGTTTTCTAAAGTGGAAACAACGACGACAACTGGAGGAAGAAGTTCTTCTTCTTCTTCGTCGTCGGACGGCGAAAGGATTACCGCGGTGGAGTTCACGGCGTTCGGAACTGATTTTCGAGTGCTCGTGGAGCCATCCTCGTCGAAATTTTTAAAGAATGGAGATTTGTTCGTGGACGCGTTGAACGGGAATCAAAAATCAGTCGATTGGCAGTTGACGAACGAGGTGGAACGCGAGAAGACGTGCTTTTACGACGGCAAGACGGTGGTCTCCTCCTCGTCTTTGTCGGCTGCGAAAAATGCGAATAACATCGCGTCTGGAAATTTATGCCCGGGCGCTCACGCGCACTTGAACGTAGTGGCGAAGAACGCGAGTATTTCCCTCGCGTTGCCGCACGCGGATTTTGCCACTGACGTGGCGCAGGAAAAGATGCGACGTCGTAGACGCGCGCTTTTGCAAAACGACGACGATGACGAATCGAACGCAACGGGTGATAAAAGCAGTTTGAGTAGACAGCTGCGATCGACGTATTTCATCGCGTTTCGCGCGGAAGACGAACTCGACAGCAACATCGACGGGACGAGATTCGACAAGGTGGTTTATAAACCATCCTCTACGGACACCGCAGATCACGGACACAAGAAACGAATGAGACGAAGTTTGCAAACCAGCGACTGGACTGCAAAGTTGGAAACGTACGTTATCATCGATAAGAAGCGCTCCGAAGATTACATAAATGCCGGGACCGGGAAGACGGATTTGGATTGCGTGATGGATTCGTTGGCCGTGATGAATTTCGTCAACGCGCTTTACGAAGACGTGTTTGATGTCGAATTGGACGTGGTGGTGAGTGGATTCGGTATTTTCAGCGCCAACCAAGGAAATACTGTTTCGAGCGGTAATCTTGGTACGGATGAGCCGTGGACGCATTCGACGCTTGCTACCGGAGATTGCGACTATTGCGAAACGGACGAAGAGGTCAACTCAGATAATTTTTTGGACCAAGTCTCCACTTGGGGACGAACAGAAGTAACAGAAGTAGACGCAAGTTTCTTCAATGGCGCGGACGTTATTTCCGTACTGTCTGGGCACGATTTCGACGGAGGTACCATCGGTTTGGCGTATTTGAGTCAGATTTGCAGTTATTGGCCGTATAACATAAACGAAGTTAGGTATACGAATACCTTACGATACAGCGCAGCAACCGTGGCGCACGAAATTGGTCACAACCTTGGATTCCCGCACGATGGCCAAGATGAGTATGGCACAGCAGATTGTCCTCCTGCGGGATTAATCATGGCTGCAATGGCGGGTGCGGAACTCGAAACGCAATGGTCGACGTGCTCGATCGAAGTATACAACAATGTAATTGAAGGCATGAAGTCGTGCTTGACGCAAGGAAACAGCAAAGTTTGCGGCAACGGAATCGTTGAAGAAGGTGAAGAGTGCGATTGTTACGGTAACGATTGCACGAACACATTATATTACGGTGCTAATGAACAAAACTGTTGCGATGCGTCCACGTGTAAACTGAAAACCGGTAAATCATGTTCGAGCTACCACGACGGCTGTTGCACGGACGAGTGCACCATCGCGGCGAAGGATGTCGTGTGCAGAGCCGCCGCTGAAGGTGGATGCGATGTCGCAGAAACATGCGATGGCGCTTCGAAATCGTGCGATTCGCGCGATTACTGGAAACCGTACGGTACAATTTGCACAGTTGATTCGAGCACGGGTGGATGCTATAAAAATGAATGCAGAGTTGGGTACCCACAAAGAGAAAACGAACCGTGCTATCTCGAAGGCTATTACGGTGTGAATTACTATGAATCAACGAAGGGTTCCCCGTGCTCAGACACACCAACGGATACTATTTCTGGTATTTTCTCAAAAGTATGCGACGGCGCAGGCGCCTGCATCTCCCCTGCAATGTTGGATTACGATAACGGTGCCATCACGAATACGCAAATGTGCGACGCGAGTGAGAGTATTCCGGCAAACGGAAGTATCGGTGACTGCGACGAGTTATTCTCGCACGGCAAAACGTGTACCTTCAGTTGCAAATCTGGATACACCCTTTCCGGAACAACCTCGTGCTCTGCGGGCAAGATTGTAAGTACCGCGGTGTGCAATCTCGATTCCATTGCAGCGATAGAAGCTTCGTTGGAACTCTCCGGCTATTCCGTTGCGACATTCGTAGACGCGCAAAAGACCGCCTTTGTCGAGGGCATGGCTTCGTACTTGGCTGTTGAAGTCAAGCGCATCACCATAACTGACATCACCGACGTTGTTTTTAGTGGCGCGCGGACTCGACGAAAGTTAACCGAGACGACCAACGCCGTCCAAATTGATTTTAAAGTCGAAACGACCGCGTTCGACGCCCTCGCCGACGTCGAGGCAAAATTGGTTACCGAAGACGCGACAAATTTGATAGCGGCGCTCGACGGACAAGCTGGTTTGACTGTCGCCGCCACTTCTATCAAAGCGCCGACTACCGTCGTGAAACTCGCGCCTCCGCCGAGTCCTCCACCGAGTCCTCCACCGGTGAGCTCCTTGATTTCGCCGGCCGTACCTCGCGCCTTCTCTTCGGAACGTCAAAAAACGTTCTACTTTTTCGCGCTTCAAATCGTTTGTTGCGTCCTCCTCGCAATGCCGTAGAGGTTTTGAGAGAGTATTGTCGCGTTGTGTTTATGTACTGATTTATTACACCATGATTTATTCTATACGCATTTTTCAGCGCTTTTCTTCCTCTCTCGTGTCAATTTTACTCGCGAAAACAACACGAAGAGCATTCGATATACATATCCATAGGGTTGGACACCCTGACAATTTTTTTTAGATATCAGATAAAGACGACGTTTTTTTTCAAAAGCTCTATTCTAATCTCTCGAAACAAAACGCGCGGAGGAGATATTCGCTTTGAGATCTTCACAGAGTGAGTGTGTGTGTGTGAGAGAGAGAGCGTTTGAAAGATTGCGAAGCGTTGATACGGCGTCGTAGTCTCGTCTTTTCTCTCGAACGACGATCGCGTTTTTATCATCGCGATAACAATGGGCGCGTTCAAACGCGTGGCTTCCTCGTTTAAGAAGGCATCGTCGTCCGTGGATGACGACGACACCACGTTCGGGAAACCGCCTCTCGCGTCGTCAAAGAAGACGACGACGAATAACGGAGGGTACGTGCCGCCGAAAAAGAACGAATTCACGTTCACGCTCCCGTCATCCGCGGACGAGCGAGACCAGAAGTGGGACGTGATCATCGTCGGCGCCGGCGTCGCGGGTGCGTCTTTGGCGTGCGTTTTAGGCAACGAAGGGAGGAAAGTGTTGTGCGTGGAACGGGACACGTCGACGCCGGAGAGAATCGTCGGGGAGTTGTTACAACCCGGGGGGTATAAGAAATTGAAAGAGTTGGGGTTAGAGTCGTGCGTGGAGAACATCGACGCGCAGAAAGTGTACGGGTATACCATGTATAAAGACGGGGAAGAGGCGACGATGATGTATCCGCTGGACGAGCAATCGCTGAACGAAGACATCGCCGGGAGGTCGTTTCATAACGGAAGGTTCGTGCAACAGTTGAGAAGAAAAGCGTACGCGAATAAAAACGTCACGTTGAGAGAAGGTACGGTTAAATTTTTAGTGAAAGAAAATGGAGGGATGTGGAACGATGAGGCGAACGACGGCGGCGTGGCTGGGATCGCGTACGACATCGGGGGCGACGAGTGGGTGAACGGGCAATTGGTCGCAGGGAAAGAACCACCGAAGAGATTCACGTCCTACGCGCCGTTGACGATCGTGTGCGATGGGCACTTCTCCTCCCTGAGGAAGAAATTAGCGGATAATAAGATTGATCACCCGTCTCACTTTGTCGGGTTGATTTTAGACGGGGCGCCGAGCGAAATTTTAGGAGAAAACGCGAATCAAGGTCACGTGGTCTTAGGCGACCCATCGCCGGTGTTATTCTACCCGATCTCCTCGAAAGAAGTTCGATGTTTGGTGGATATTCCCTCGCACGTGAAAATGCCACGCGTCAAAGACGGGTCGATGGCGAAATACGTCTTGGAGAAAATTTTACCGCAAGTTCCCAAGCGGGTGCAACCCTACCTGAAAATCGCCGTCGAACGCGGCGATTTTAAAGCGATGCCGAACAAAACGATGCCAGCAAATCCGAAACGAACGAAAGGAGCTGTTTTGCTCGGAGATTCGTTCAACATGCGACATCCGTTGACCGGGGGTGGCATGACTGTCGCGTTGAGCGACATCGCCACCTTCAAATCGACGTTGGAACCGTTGGGTCCGTCTTTCCGCGACGGCCAATCGGACGCGTACAACGTCTCCGGCATCCAAAAAGCTGTCGACGAGTTTTACGCGCACCGAACGCGACCGGCGTTAACCATCAACACCTTGGCCAACGCTTTGTACAAAGTCTTTACGAAATCGGAGAACTCCGGAATGGAAGAGATGCGCAAGGCGTGCTTCCAATACCTCAAACTAGGCGGCGGGTACGCTCGAGGTCCCATCGCTTTACTCTCTGGATTAGATCCAAACCCTCTGAACTTAGTCACGCATTTTTTTGCCGTCGCGGTATTCGGTATGGGCCGTTTACTCGTTCCGTTACCGACTCCCGAGCGTTGCTGGGAAGGCTTAAAAGTGTTGAGCGGCGCTACGCAAATCATCGTTCCCATCGTCAACGGCGAAGGCATCATACGCATGTTCTTCCCTGCAACTATTCGCAGACGTCTCGGGTACATTTAACGAATACATATGCATATACATATGTATATAAATAAGTGCACTTTTAATATAATATACAATCTTAGACGAGCGGTTTGTTTTCTTCGTTTCGTTTGTTGCGCTTTCGCGCGTATTTTTTGAGAAGCATCCACCCGGTCACCGTTAAAACCTGTAATTAAACTGAACTTATCCCCTCATTGTAAAGAAATGCGCACGCACGCGCGCGCGCGATACTAACGCAACAAAGAACGATTTGAACGCGCGCGTGGGTAATACCGCCTCTCTCCATGGAGCAAAAATGCCTTCGCGACGACGACGACGACGACGACGACAATCGCGGCGAGGGGGAACGGTTGGAAAGCGTGGAAGAAGAGATATGCTTACGTGGTGGGGATAACGATATCGGTGGCGACGCGGACGACGACGATTGCGTCTACGAACCGACGAGCGCGCGTGAGATGCACCGCGCAAACGACGAAGGCGTGTCAGAAGAGCGACGACGCAAAAAAGTAGCAGACGCGAACAATAACATCAATTCGAACACCTTAGCCGCTCCCGAAACGAGTAAAAACGAAGTTCCAACCTTCTCCAAAAATGTGCACACGTTGGGATCGAAAGCGCAGCAAAACCGCGCGAAGATGAGAAAAGTGGTGGAGGAAGCCGCGTTGGCGGACGTGATGACAGATTTAGATATCGTAGATAACGGATACCGAAATTCACCGTACGTAATCGTCGATGGTGATGGAGTTTTGTATTCCGGAGCGCCGAAACCGCGAAACGAGAAGGAGCGGTTGTTCGCGGTGAGAGCGAGCGGGATTTTAGACGTCGAGAACAAAGACGCGAACGAATACTTTGATTTGTTAACGTCGATTTGTGCGACGGCATTGAGCGTGCCGATGTGTTTAGTCTCTATCCTAGATAGCAATAGGCAAGTATTTAAAGCAAACCTCGGGATAAATGCGACGGAGACGAATAGGAACAGCAGTTTCTGCGCGTGGACGCTTTTACCGAAAGAACCGAAAGTGCTGCTCGTGGAAGATGCGATGCAAGATTTCCGATTTCAAACAAACGATTTAGTTTTGGGACCATCGCATCTACGGTTCTACGCTGGAGCACCGATAATCGTCCGAGGCGTGCGTTTTGGATCGTTTTGCGTTTTAGATACGAAGCCGAGACACGACATGTCCCCGGAAGATTTGGGTTTGTTGACTCGATGCGCGAAAGCGTGCGCAAAAACGATCGAGAAGACGGCGATGCAGATGTATTTTATGGACGCGATTGACGATAGCAATGCAGGATTTATGTTGGTCAGTCTCGGCTCGGTGAGTAAAGGAGAGAAAGAAGATGAGAAAGAATACGAAGAAGAATACGAAGAAGAGGAAGAACCCGTTCCAGAAGAGTACACATACAATCACGAAGACTCGGAAAATATGGACGACGACGAAGAGGAACTCGACGCGGCGATGTCGATCGTTTACGCCAACGAAGCGACGAAAACACTCTTGGGGTTTTCGAAGGAGAAAAAATTCGCAGGCGAGTCCTTGTACGAGATATTTTCCGAAGCGAGCGCAAGCGGTCAGATCAAACCAAACTCAGGCGAGGGGAGCGTCGATGAGTTTTTCGAGGAGATTTTAAGCGATGAAAACGGCGAAAAGAACAAGGAAACCGGGAAAATGAATAAGAGAGACTTTGGCAGAGAATTTTCGATTTTGAAAGAGTTTTCCGTGAGAATACCAATAGCTTCCACCGAGCAGGAAGGAGACGAGGGAAACGAGAAGAACAAGACGCAAACTTCCTCTCGCCATATCCGCGTAGAGCTTTCGAGGAAAACATCAACGTTTCGGCGGGTGCAAAACAACGACGCGAAGAACTCGGCTCCGTCACCGCCTTTGACGCCTAGGGCGCAAAGCACCACCTCAGACGACGAAAACGGAGACGAATTGAATGACGCGTCTGAGCGACTGCCGAAAAATTTAACCCCGTTTCACGTGATTGTCGTGAATATAACAGACATCACGCAAGAGGTAAACGAACGTATTCGATTGGAAAAGAACGCACGCGCGTGATACAAACAGGAAATAAAAAAACGACGCCTTGAATTGTTGTTGCTTGTGCATGTATTTGTAAATATATTTTGTTAAACGATATTAATCGTCATCTTTGAACGGATACGGTTCGTCCTCGATCGGTCCTAACGACGTCACTCGCAACGCAAACTTGCAATGCTTCACCACCCTATCACTTTCTTGCGTTTGGCCGACGTAACTGGACGATAGATCGCTCCTCAGCCCGTCTTTAACAAAGTGCACTTTCACTCTCACGTTGACGGATTCCAAAGCGCCTTCAACAACACCGCACACAATCTCGCAATAGGATAAACTATTCGTATATTTTTCCGGCAACTCCACAAAATCCGCCAAGGAGAGATCCTCGATCGCTAACGTTACGCTATTATCATTATTACTCTCGCTATCATTGCTGCTATTCTTCTTATTATTATTGTCGTCGCGATTACTGTTGTTCGTGTTGGCGGTAGTAGTAGTATTACCGCCGCTGCTCCAATCGACCAGTCGACACCGCGCGTTGAGAAACATCCGAAAACCGACAAACGCCACATTCTCCATAACCTCTCGAAACGTTTTACACGAATCCGCCGTGTTGTTACCACCACCGCTACCACTAATATTCCCACTAATATTCATCATTTTCGCCAAATATTCCTCGATCAATCGATTCCCGATTGATTTCCCGATCGCCCGTAACTTCGCATTCACGTGCTCGGCGTCCCCACTCGCATCTCTCAACAACTGCACGAGAAACGCCCCGTACGTCAGCGAGAACAACTCCGAGTTGACTTTCTCCAGAGACGTCGACTGAAACGTGACTCTCCCGAGCTGCTCTTTCGGCGTTTCCGACGCCGGCGTCAGAACAAACGGTGCAGAGGAAGGAGAAGTCGTCCGTTGAGGAATCGAAGTTGGTTGGTGCTGTTGGTGGTAACTCGCAGTTGGATGCGACTGATACGCTTGAGCTTGAGAAAGACCAGGAGTGGCTGTTGCTGTCGTCGTCGTCGTCGTCGTCCTCGTCGTCGTCGAAAGTGGTGGCGGCGGCGGCGGTGCCACGCTCCTCAGCCGATGCTGCTGCTGTTGTTGTCCGTCCGGTGAATTCATCATATTCGCTCGTCTTTCTTTTTTGAAGCGGAAAAGAAAGAGGACAGAAAAGGCCGAAGAAGAAGAAGAAGAAGAAAAAAAAATGAAAACCCTAAACAGAAGCAAAATCGCTCCTTTTTCTTTTCCGCCCGTTGACGCGATAGAGATAGAGACGCAGACAGACAGACAGACAGACAGACAGACAGACGCAGAGACGGGAACGATGATGTTGGGCGCGTCTTCCTCGTCGAGCTGTCGTTGCGCCGCCGCCGCCGCCGCTCGACCGTCTGAGACGACGACGACGACGAGCCCCGGCGCGTATTCTTCTTCTTCTTCTTCGTATTCCCGAAGAGATGGATTAACAACAACACGTCAGCGGCGAGGCGGAGGAGGAGGAGGAGGGGCGGTGATCGTCGCGAGCGCGAGTTCGAACAACAACATCGGGAGAATGAATTCGTGGACGAGCTGCTCGACGTCGAAGAGGAACGACTGCGGGTCGTTATTACGAAGGAGGAGGAAAACGTCGCCGCTAAAAGCGACGGCGACGCGCGGCGACGACGACAGCAGCAGCAGCAGCAGCAGCAGACGACGACGACTGTGTGCGTTTGTTGCGAATGAAGATTTATATCAAAACGATAAAAACGGCGCGCGAAACCGAAGGAATACTAAACATCGCACGCACGCAATTCTTCCAGATTCAACTCCGGCAAATACGATGTCGTCGTCGTCGTCGTCGTCGAAAGATGGGAATAG
>Ga0255765_1005552_pt1 | contig 11886 bp, 9 predicted proteins | sample 041ome_8_FD_179965 | JGI IMG/M metagenome (GOLD analysis project Ga0255765, IMG submission 179965) | Coastal salt marsh microbial communities from the Groves Creek Marsh, Skidaway Island, Georgia - 041407BS metaG (version 2) | ecosystem: Environmental > Aquatic > Marine > Intertidal zone > Salt...
AACACCTCCTAAAACCTTCCAAGATGGATTTTCTTGTATAGATTCTAAAAGGCTGCTTGTACTAGCGTATGCTATTGCAAAAAAAACAATTTCTGAAAAAACAACACCAAGGTTAAAAAAAACAGCAGCCTTAAAACCCTTGCTAACACTTATTTCTAGAATTGTGAAAAAAACTGGGCCTATCGTGAAAGACAGTATTAATCCTAAAAAAACAGCAGGAAGAAACTCGCTAATCATTTGTTGACTCTATTATGCTGCCTCCTAGTGAAATAACCTGGTTAAATGTTTTTGGATTTCCAAAAACCTCTATCGACCCTCCAAGAGATGAATTTGCTTCAAAAATATCTCTAGCGTAAGCCTTACAAGACCCTCCAGAAGAAGCCTTAACATCTGTTTGACTTGATGTTAATTCGTATGCTTTAATTATTGCGCCTGATTTTACATTAGCATTAAAAGAAAAGGTGTTTCCTTTAAGGTTTATAACACCTCCACTATTAGCATTTGCTGTAACTTTCTCTGTGTTTATGTCTAGCTCTATTTGGCCTCCAGATGCCGATTTTAAATATATTGTCGACTGCTCTATTTTGCTTTTTGAAATTACTGTTGCTCCTTCTTTTGCTTCAATTAAAAAGATTCTGCTCTTATGTGTTAATTTTACAACCGTATTTTGTCCTTTTAATTTTTTTACTAGTTGCATCCTAATAACCACCGACCCTGTTTTGTTTATAACCACAACATTATCAATGTTATCTCCTGTAATTTTTATTTTGTTTTCTTCCCCCGGCTCCATCACAACATTTATTCCATCTAAAACTTTTAGTTCTTGAAAATCACCAATGTTTTTTTCAATTTGTGAAAAAAGAAACTGTGTTAAAAAAAGAAAAATGTATTTGTTCATTTACTATAAATTATTTGATAAAATTACGTTTTTTCTAACAAGGTATAGTTAATTTGGTTTTTTATCTCATTTACACCGTCTACTTTTATTTTAATACTGTCGCCTAGCCTGTACTCTTCCTTTGTGTGTCTTCCTATTAATAACATTTCTTTTTCATTATATATAAAATAGTCTCCTGGTACATTTTTAATTTGAATAAAGCCTTCAGCCTTACTTTCTTCCGATTCGACAAAAAGTCCCCTGTCATTAATACCTGAAATTGTTCCATTAAAAACTCTTCCTATTTTTGTGGACATATATTTTACTTGCATAAATTTAATAGACGCTCTTTCGGCTTTTGTTGCAATTTCTTCTCTTTTTGAACTGTGTAAACATTTTTTTTCTAAATCTTTTTTTGTTTTCTTTTTATTTAATATTTCTTCAAGCTCCCTATGAACAATAACGTCAGGGTATCTTCTAATAGGCGATGTAAAGTGTGTGTATTTTTCAAAATTTAATCCAAAATGTCCAATGTTTTTAGTTGAATATTTTGCTTTGCTCATACTTCTAATAACTAAAGTATCTATTAAATTTTTTTCTGGGCTACCTTGTGTTTGTTTTAAAAGTAAATTAAGCTGTGTGTTTAGGTTTTTTGAGTCTCTAAGCTGGGTCTTATAGCCGAGTTTTTTTGTAATTCTTTCAAGGGTTATAATTTTTTCATCATCTGGATAATCATGTATTCTAAATATTCCCTTTTTTTCTTTTGTAAAAAGTTCAGCAACTTTTTTGTTTGCTAAAAGCATATACTCTTCAATTAACTTGTTTGCTTGTAATTGCTTTTTTATTTTGGTTTTTATTGGATTCTTATTTTTGTCTAGAACAAAACCAACCTCAGTTTTATTAAAAGAAATAGAACCTTGTTGATGTCTTTTTTCTCTTAATGTTTCTGCAATTTCATTAATTTTTATAATTGCTTTTATTATTTCAAATGAAATGTTTTTTTCTTTTTTATTTAAAGAAATTTCTTTTGGAATTATGTTAGATTTATTCTCTATAATATATTGGGCTTCATTATAAGAAAAACGTTCGTTTGAATTTATTATTGTCTTTCCAAACCATTCTTTTATCAACTTTCTGTTATCAAACACAAACAAAACAGAAAAGGCATATTTATTTTCCTTAGGATTAAGAGAACATAGGTTGTTTGAAATTGTTTCGGGTAACATAGGAACAACTCTATCAACTAAATAAACTGATGTTGCTCTTTTTTGAGCTTCTAAATCGAGCTGGGTGTTCTCTTTTAAAAAATGTGATACATCTGCAATATGTATTCCTATTTCAAAAACATTTTTTTTTATTTGTTTAAAAGAAATAGCGTCGTCAAAATCTTTTGCATTATCTGGATCGATAGTAAATGTTGTTATTTTTGTTAGATCTTTTCTTTTTTTATCTTCTGTTTTATTTTGAAGTAGTTTTAATTCTTTAGCTTCTTTTATGTGTTTTTCTTCGAACACATATGGTAGTTCAAACTCTTCTAAAATAGCGTGTATTTCGTTATTTACTTCTCCTTTTTGTCCAAGATTTTTTACCATCTCAGCATATGGTGTAGACCCTGTCCAATCTTTTATTTTAAAAACTATAATATCGTTTTCATTTAAGGTTTTGTTTTTAATATTAAAAATAATGTTGTCTTTATTCGAATTATATTCAACAAACTGATTGTTGTTTTGAAAAAAAACAGACCCTACGTATTGTTTTTTATTTCTTTTTATTACATCAACAACTTTTACTTCTTTCGAATTAATTATTAAACAACTAACTAGATCACCATTTAACGCGTTTTTTATATTTTCTTGTTTTATATAAAAATCTTTATCGTGTTCTTTTGATATTAAATATGCTGATCCTTTTTTTGTTTTATCAATTTCTCCTTCAACATAGTTTGATTTATTTAATAAAAATTTTCCTGGGGAAACTTCTAATATGTAACTATTGTAACTTAGATTTTGTAGAGATCTTTTAATGAGTTTTTCATTTTTTTCTTTTATGATCGCTTTAAGTTGTCTGAAATTAAAACCTTTTTTTGGGTTGTTTTTTAAAACTTCTAAAATTAAGTTATCGTATTTTATTGTTTTTTTCTTACTCATTTATAAAACAAAGATACTTCTAATAAAACTTAACTATTAAAAGAATAGTCAACAAATAATAATATTAATTATAAATTTTAAAAAAATATTTTAGAATATTATAGCTTGTTAATACGACTAATAATAAAAAAAAAAGAAAAAAAATATGTTAGATATTAACCAAAAATAAACAATAAAAGAAAAAAAACATGAGAGAAAACAAGCAATATAAACAACTGTTAATAAAATAAATGTTATAAGAAAAAGAAAAAAAATTGTTAATAATTAAAAAAATATTGTTAGATAGTTGAAGATAAATAATAATAAAAGATCTTTAATTTTAAAAAAAACCAAACAAACAAGAGTTATTAATAAAAACCAACAATAAAAACACAAACAATTAACAAATGAGAATATCCATAGGGAACGATCACGCAGGAACAGAATATAAACAAGAGATTGTTAAAATTCTCAAAAAAATGGGGCATGAAATAATAAACAATGGAACAAACACAAATGAAAGTGTTGATTATCCAGATCATGTTCACCCAGTAGCAGAACAGGTTTCAAAAAACACAACAGACCTTGGAATAATTATATGTGGGAGCGGTAACGGAGCTAACATGACAGCAAACAAACATCAAAAAATAAGATCAGCTTTGTGTTGGAATAAAGAGATTGCAAAACTTGCAAGAACACACAACAATGCAAATATTTTAAGCATACCATCACGGTTTGTTACTCTTGAAGAAGCAAAAGAAATAGTTAATGTTTTTTTAGGGTCTGACTTCGAAGGAGGGAGACATTTTAATCGAATTAATAAAATACCCAAAACATGAAAATTTCATGGAAAATAAAAACCTGGGAACAGTTAAAAACAAAAGAACTCTATTCAATATTAAAATTAAGATCAAAGGTTTTTGTTGTAGAACAAAATTGTGTTTATCAAGACATTGACGATAAGGACAAGCTGGCGATTCATGTTTTTGGGTTTGTTGAAGGAAAAATAATAGCGTACTCTAGACTTTTTAATAAAAAAGAATACTTTAAAGAAACATCTTTTGGAAGAGCTGTCGTTGAAATAACAAATAGAGGTAAAGGAATTGGAGATATGCTAGTTGAAAAATCATTATTAACTATAAAAGAAAAATACAAAGAACAAAAAGTTAAGATTTCTGCCCAAGCACACCTTGTTAATTTTTATAAAAAGCACGGATTTAAAACAATCGGGAAAGAATACCTAGAAGACGGCATCCCTCACATAGCAATGTTAGCAAACATCTGATAATTATTATAAAGAGTTTCTTAGGCTTTCAAACAGGACAGACAGTTTCTTAGAATCTTTAATTGTTTTAAAATTATAGATTAAAAAAAAAGAAAATCCGTTATTTAAAGGATTTGATTTTACAGAATTTCTTACAATTTCTTTTAACCGTCTTTTTATTAAATTTCTATCAACAGCTGATTTGAAATTTTTTTTTGGCACACTAACACCAAAAAACACACCCTTTTGATCAAGCTCAATATACTTCAAAAGAAGCCCATCTTTTTTAAGAACCAAACCCTCGTCAAAAATTTTTTTAATCTGTATTTTACTTTTTAAAAGACGAATCATTCAGGCGTTTCAAAAAAATTATCATTTTGATTAATATCAGCAAGTCTTTTAGAAGGGTCTATTTCAAGACTCACTAAAATTTTTTCCGGTTCACTAATAAAGAAAGAATATTCACTATTAACCCACTTCCAAGAATCTAGAACAACAACATCTTTGTTAAATTTTTTAGAACCAAACATTAAGTCAATAGGTATGTAGTAAAGCTGCTTAGATCCGTCTTTAAAAGTTGCTAAAATTTCCAAAGGCATAGGCATGTTTTCTTTTCTTTTTAACAAAACTCTCTTTGAGGTTTTATCATAAGAAGAAATTTCATAATCGATTTTATTGGTTGTTCTTGTCCAATCGTTTAAATACCATTCGAGCTCTATGTCAGAAACTTTTTCTGCCACCCTTTTAAAATCGTTTGGAGTAGGGTGTCTAAATTTAAACTCATTATAATACCTTTTGATAGTTTTGGCAAGATTGTCTTTTCCAATAACATAACCAAGCTGTGAAAGAAAAACAGACCCCTTACTGTAGGCGTTAGCACCATAAGTAAAATTAAAATTCCATCTGTCAGAATGAATGGTTTGAGGTTGGTCAATTTCTATATCTGGGTTTCCTTTTTGAAAGTTATTTATCATAAAATATCTATCATAACTGCTTTTATGAGGAAAGTCTGAGAAAGAGCCAGTTACATATTCCTCAGAGAGAGATGTTATATATTCAGTAAAACCTTCATCCATCCAAGGATGCTTGGCTTCATTGTTTGCTAAAATGTGTTGAAACCAGGCGTGTGCAAGTTCGTGTGCCGTTACGCCAAGTAAACTAGAGTAAGGCCTTTCACCCGTGATCATGGTACACATCGCATATTCCATTCCTCCGTCCCCTCCCTGAATTACCGAGTATTGTTCCCAAGGATAAGGACCAATGTTGTTCTCAAAAAACTCCAAAAGCTTTAAGGTGTCGCCTTGTAGTTTTTTCCAATCCTTTTGATTGACGGTGGGCTTGTAAAAAAAATGTAAATCAACACCAGACTCAGAACTAACAACATCATGTGTGTATTCAGGATCAGCAGCCCAAGCAAAATCATGAACATTCGGAGCATAAAACTCCCAGGTTAAAGTATTTAAATCGCTTTCCTTGGTTTTGTTTGCATATCCGTGGCCAATTTCTTTCGCATTTTGTAAATATCCCGTTCCCCCAACAACATAGTTTTTATCAATAGTAATGTTGACAGTGTAATTACCCCAAACACCATGAAACTCCCTCCCAATATAAGGGTTGGGATGCCAGCCTTCAAAATCATATTCCGCTAGTTTAGGAAACCACTGAGTCATTGTTAAATGAACCCCCTCTTTGTTTAGTTTTCCAGAACGCCTAATTTGAAGAGGAACCTGTCCTTTGAAACCCATTTCAAGCTCTGTTTTTTTTCCCGGCAAAAGAGGCTTGTTAAGCCTAGCTATTAATATTGTTCCTTCTTCGGAAAAAAACACCTCTTTTTTGTTTTGCTTTAAAAACTCAACACGCAGTTCTCCAAAATCTTTTTTTTCTAAACCCAAGATTCTGCTTCCAACCCTTCTGTCAGGGTCCTGAATTGTTCTAGAGCGCAAATCCATTTGACTTCCAGGACGAAAGGCATTAAAAAACAAATGATAGTAAACCTTGTTTATTGTGTCGGGCGAATTGTTTGTGTAAACAATTTTTTGATTTCCTGTGAAGGTAAAATCAGAAACGTCCATATCTATGTCCATAAAGTATTCCACATGTTGCTGCCAGTTGTTTTGTGAGAAAATGAACAGAGGAAAAAATAAAAAATAAAACAAAAAAGATTTCATACTGATTAATTAAAAAGTTCATTAAAAGAAAAGGATTCGTTTAACCTAACACCTTTTTCTGTGTTTTTCAAAGTTATTACCTGGTTGTATGGGTCGTGCTCTAAAAATAAATAGTAGTTTTTTTCTACAGCCTCTTTTAAAAAAAGCTCTTTTTCTGTCATTGACACCAGCGGCCTAACATCGTAACCCATTATATACGGAACAGGAATGTGGCCAGAAGTTGGAATAAGGTCAGCAGCAAAAACTAAGGTTTTGTTTTTGTATTTGATTTTAGGAATCATTTGTTTCTCTGTGTGTCCATTTACAAAGAGAATTTCCATGCCAATTTCTTTTTTTAATTCAAAACCAGACTTATGAGGGGATATAAAAGACAATGCGCCAGAAGATTCAATTGGAGAAAGGTTTTCGTTTAAAAAAGAAGCTTTTTCTCTAGGGTTAGGGTTTGTGGCCCAGTCCCAATGATTTTTATTAGACCAGTATTTTGCGTTTTTAAACAACGGCTTATAAAATGTCTTTTTTTCGTCCCAAATAGTGCCACCGCCACAATGATCAAAATGAAGGTGAGTAAAAACAACATCTGTAATTTCATCACAAGAAAACCCAGCTTTTATAATTGAACTAACAAGGTCGTGGTTACCCCAACGATAATAATAGCTAAAAAACCTTTCTGATTGTTTTGTGCCCATTCCTGTGTCGATTAAAAGTAAACGATCATCGTTTTCAACCAACAAACACCTTGTCGACATATTAATCATGTTGTTGGAGTCTGCAGGATTTGTTTTTTGCCATAAAGATTTTGGGACAACACCAAACATGGCGCCTCCATCTAATTTAAAGTTTCCTGCTTCAATGGGGTATAGCGTCATAACAACAATAAAGATAAAGAATTACTTAATAGTTAGTCTTAAAACAGAGCAAGCGGAATTTTGCACAAACTTGTCTCTTCCACCCCCAAATAAAACGTTAAGCCAATTGTCTTTTTCAGGCGTTCCAAGAATGAGAAGATCATAATTTGCCGATTGATCTGAAACAGTTTCAATTGGGTTATCACTTTCAAGTATTAGAACTTCTTTTTCACAAGAAACCTCTGATAGTAAGCTTTTAGCAGATTCGTATATTTTGTTTTTTTCTGAAACAGTTTCGTTGTTTGGGACAATGTTTAAAAGGGTTAGCTTAGCCCCATAAAAAGAACAAATGTTGTTCGCAACGTCAATAAAAGCTTTGTTTTTACGCCCAGGTCTTAAAGCCAAAACAATTTTTTCAAAACGCCTAATGCCGTTATCTTTATAAAGAGCAAAACTAGAATTAACGTTTTGTAAAATCCAACCAATAGGGTTTCCTACCCATATTCCAGAACTTGCTCTCCCTTCCCAACCCATAACAAGCCACTTACATTTTCTTTGTCCAGTAATGTTTTCTATAGAGTTTGCAACATTGTGAGTAGACACACTTTCATATGTTATGTCCGCGTTTAATGTTTTTTTCAAACTTAATACACGCCTTTTTATTGACTCAGATTTGGGCGAGTGGACATCAACAGCCTCTAAAAACAATTGGTTTGGAGCTTCAATTAGATTAACGGCGTTTAGTTTTTTGTTTTTTACAAAAGAGCAGGCAATCTCTACAAGGGTTTCGGGTGACTTTTCCTCTCCAAGTAGCGGCACCACAACCTCTGCATCGCTATTTATAATCTCTTCAGATGTTTCGTTTTTTGAAGGCGCTTTACTTTCTGTGGTTGATTTACCTTTAAATAAAAAAGACAAAATCCCGTAATTGGAAATAACTCCGCTTCTGTCGGTTTTACTTCCATAAATCATAAAAATAATAAAACCTAAAACAAAAACCCCAAAAACAGAAATCAAAGGCATTATTCCTAAATAAGCCAACAAAACAATTCCGCTAAAAATTCCAAAAAGCTGAACGTAAGGATATAATGGAGACCTAAAAGAAGGGTTGTACCACTGAGCGTTTGTTTCTCTTAACACAATAACAGAAAGCTCATTGAAAATAAACATCAAAACCTTAAATGCGCTTGCCAGTTTAGCAATTTTAACAACATCTAAAAAGAGTATAGCAAGCGCTATCAAGGTAGAGGTTGTAATTATCGCGGAAACAGGGGTCATAAATCTTGAGCTAACAGAACCTAGAAATCCAGGCATAAGCTTGTCTTTTCCCATAGCAAAAGGAAACCTGGAAGAGGCCAAGACCCCTGAGTTTGCCATGGACAAAAGAGTGATTACCCCAACAGCTCCGGCGACATAACCTAGAGCATTACCACCAATAGATTGAAATAAAGTATGAATAGGCTTAATATCGGTAGACAAAATTGAAGCCTCTACATTTCCCACTAAAACAAGGGCAACAAAAACATAAATGGTTGTGATTAAAAGCAAAGAAAAAATCATTGTTCTGGGAAGATTTTTTTCTGGGTTTTTAATTTCGCCAGCAACGGCAGCTATTTTGGTTACACCAGCATAAGAAATATATAGAAAGGCAACCCCAGTAATAAAACCAGAGCTTCCATCAACAAACACAGGCTCCAACAAGTTAGAATCAAATGAACTTGTTCCAAAAACAATAATTCCAACCAAAGAAAGAACGCTGATAGAAACAATTATAAGTTGGGTTTTTTCAACCTTTTTAACACCAAAAACATTAAGGAGCAGAATAAAAAACAAAGCAAGAAGAGCAATTCCTTTTGTAAGCGAAGCATCAACCTCGATTAGAACATATAAATACGCGCTTAGGCCGACTAAAGAAAAAGCACTCTTTAACAACAAAGAAAGCCAAAGGCCAATTCCTGCAATCGTCCCAAACAAAGGGCCAAAAGCCCTCTCAATATAAACGTAGGTTCCACCAGATTTTGGCATGGCTGTAGCAAGTTCTGACTTAGACAAAACAGCTGGCAAAATGCAAAGAGAAGCAACTAAAAAAGCAAGCCAGACAGACGATCCGGTTATACCAACAGCTAGCCCAGGCAAGACAAAGATTCCACTAAGCATTCCCCCAACACTAACCGCTATTGCGCCAGGCAAAGACAACGTTCTTTGTAGTTTTTTCATTGTTTTAAAGATAAAGAATCTTTAAGGAAAAAAACTTAAAATTATAAAGGAGTATAAAAAAGACAAAACTAATCGTTAAGCTTTAGGACTGCCATAAAGGCTTCTTGGGGAATTTCAACACGACCAACCTGTCTCATTTTCTTTTTACCTTTTTTTTGTTTTTCTAAAAGCTTTCTTTTTCTTGTGATATCTCCTCCATAACACTTTGCCGTAACGTCTTTTCGTAATGCTTTTATTGTTTCCCTTGATATAATTTTTGCACCAATTGCAGCCTGAACAGGAATGTCAAACTGCTGACGAGGGATTAGTTCACGAAGTTTTTCGCACATTTTTTTACCAATTGTGTAAGCATTGTCAAAATGAATTAAAGCAGATAAAGCATCAACAGAGCTTCCGTTCAAAAGAAGGTCAACCTTTACCAGTTTAGAGGGCCTAAGTCCAATTGGAGAATAATCAAAAGAGGCATAACCCTTAGAAACAGTTTTAAGTCGATCATAAAAATCGAAAACAATTTCAGCAAGAGGCATGTCAAAAACAAGCTCAACCCGCTGGGTTGTTAGGTAGGTTTGGTTTTTTATTTCACCTCTTTTTTCAATACACAAACTCATTACGTTTCCAACATAGTCAGATTTAGTAATAATAGTAGCTTTTATATAAGGCTCTTCAACTCGATCTAAAGCTGATGGATCTGGAAGATCCGAAGGGTTGTTAACTAAAACCGGAGAATTGGGTTCCTTTCTAGTAAAAGCATTGTACGAAACGTTGGGTACAGTGGTTATTACCGTCATGTTAAACTCTCTTTCAAGACGCTCTTGAATAATCTCTAAATGAAGCATTCCAAGAAACCCACACCTGAACCCAAAACCAAGAGCAGATGAGCTTTCTGGTGAATACACTAAAGACGCGTCGTTTAGCTGAAGCTTGTCCATTGAAGACCTAAGCTCTTCATAATCTTCAGTGTCAACTGGATAAATTCCCGCAAAAACCATTGGTTTTACATCTTCAAAACCAGAAACACCTTCAGTAAGCGTTGAGTTTACATCCAAAATAGTGTCGCCAACTTTTATTTCTTTGGCGTTTTTAATTCCCGTGATTAAATAACCAACATCTCCTGCGCAAATCTCTTTCTTGGGGGTTTGGGTAAGGTTTAATGTTCCAACCTCATCGGCAAAATAATTTTTTTGTGTAGCCAAAAACTTAATACCCTGACCTTTTGTGATTTTACCAGAAAAAACTCTAAAATAAGTTTCAACACCTCTAAAAGGATTGTACACAGAGTCAAAAATTAAAGCCTTTAAAGGAGCCCCATCATCTCTGTCTGGCCCAGGAATTACATTTATAATGGCGTCAATAATGTTTTCAATTCCCAAACCAGTTTTTGCTGAGGCATGAATAATCTCTTCCTTCTTACACCCAAGCAAATCAACAATATCATCACTAACCTCTTCTGGGTTAGCAGATGGCAGGTCAACTTTGTTTAATACAGGTATGATTTCCAAATCGTTTTCTAAAGCAAGATAAAGATTGGATATTGTTTGAGCTTGTATGCTTTGAGCGGCATCAACTACCAAAAGAGCACCTTCACAGGCGGCTATAGACCTTGAAACCTCATAAGAAAAATCAACATGACCAGGTGTGTCGATGAGGTTTAAAATATATTGCACGCCATTTTTTTTATAATCCATTTGTATTGCGTGGGACTTGATTGTAATACCCCTTTCTCTTTCAAGATCCATATTGTCAAGAAGCTGATCTTGTTTTTCACGGCTAGAAACAGCCCCAGTAAAATCAAGAAGCCTGTCGGCTAAAGTACTTTTGCCGTGATCTATGTGAGCAATGATGCAAAAATTTCTTATTTCAGACATAAAATAAATAGTTTGCAAATATAGTGCAATTAAGCGTTTAAGTCTATTAAGATTAAAATTTTACTTTTGCATAAAATTTTGAATTTTGATAAAAATCGGCGACATAGAAATTCCTGAGTTTCCTCTCCTGCTTGCTCCAATGGAAGATGTAAGCGACCCTCCTTTCAGGGCGCTTTGTAAAGAAATGGGGGCTGACGTAGTATATACAGAATTTATTTCAAGCGAAGGCTTGATTAGAAACGCCCAAAAAAGCGTTGTAAAACTAGACATATTTGAAAAAGAACGACCTGTAGGAATTCAAATTTTTGGAGCAAACCTTGATTCAATGCTTCAGTCAATTGACATAGTCGAATCTGTGAAACCAGATATAATCGACATTAATTTTGGTTGCCCAGTAAAAAAAGTAGTCTCTAAGGGCGCTGGAGCAGGAATTCTAAAAGACATTGATCTTATGGTTAAGCTAACTAAAGAAATGTGCAAAAGAACTGATCTCCCAGTTACCATCAAAACAAGACTAGGCTGGG
>Ga0255765_1005554_pt1 | contig 11884 bp, 8 predicted proteins | sample 041ome_8_FD_179965 | JGI IMG/M metagenome (GOLD analysis project Ga0255765, IMG submission 179965) | Coastal salt marsh microbial communities from the Groves Creek Marsh, Skidaway Island, Georgia - 041407BS metaG (version 2) | ecosystem: Environmental > Aquatic > Marine > Intertidal zone > Salt...
AACGTCATCCGCGATGCGGTGACCTACACTGAGCACGCCCGCAGAAAGACCGTCACCGCCATGGATGTCGTCTACGCGCTCAAGCGCCAAGGCCGCACCTTGTACGGTTTCGGCGGTTAAATGCTTTATCAAAGAGTTTAATCGTGGCTTTCTAGCACTCTCTCGCGTCACTCGAGTCGCGCAAACCATTTGGTGTTCATTCAACACCATCAATGACGACAAGATGACGATGAGGAATATATTATTCATTAGCCTACATACATATAGCTCTCAGTTGTTGTAACTCAACCGTTGTACTATACGCTTTGACTACTACCGCCGCTCGTTGACGACTGTGCAGCAAACTAACACCACCTCGGCGCGTGAAATAATCATCGGGCGTTGACTCACGCGTCATACGGCATATTTGCACGCATGGCGATCGCCGTGCGCGACACCGACGACAGCGCACGGTACGTGCGCTATGCGAACGATCGACCGACGACGGAAGAGCTCGAGCGCGTCGTCGCGCGTGTGCGAGCCTTTGCGCTCGACAATGTCGGTTCGTGTGCCTGGCGCGAACAGCGCGCGGATATCGCGCGTTTACGCGCGTTGGCGTACGACGATGCGTTGAACGATGGGAATGGCGATGATGTTGATAGCGCACATGTCACCGTGGCGCAGACGCTCATACGTGCGCAAAAGCTCGAGACGCTAGTGCGAGAGTTGGTGTGTGCGGAGACTTGGAGAGTCGAGGCTCTGCCACGCGCGCTCGAGCTCGAGCCCACGTTGACGCGAGATGTCGTGATGAATTTCGCACTGTATCTAACAATCTATCATGAGTCGGTACTGTGTAACTTATTAGAGCTCACGGTGTTCGAGCAAGGGGCGTACGAGGATATGAGCGACGACACGGTTGCAGAGTTGGCGGATTACTGCCATCGAGCGCTCGTGCGACTCAACGCATCCACCAAGGCGAACATATTCGTCTTGAACGAGAGTCAGTCACTAGAATCTAAAATCAACGACGTCGAATTTGCTACGTCGCTGTCTGCGCTGGGTATCTTGCGAAGCATTACAGATACGCTGTCAGAACGCACGCTGAGCGTGCAGGCGCGACTGTTGGACTCGTACGACGCGCTCGGCGTGTTGATTCCATTACTCGACGCAAAACCTTGGTTTCGTAGGTGTGCTAAACTAAACTCTGTGCAACAATATAATGATGGAGTGTGGAGTGACGTCAATAAAGCCGACGAGTGGGATAAGACGGTGCGCATTGGCAAGTACGAGGCGCAAGTGTGGCTGGCGACGCATGCGCTCTTGTGCGAACCATCCTGCCGGCGCAAGTATCAGTGGGATGAGACGCGCAAAGCGACAGCATTACGGCTTAGAAAGCATTTAAATGAGTCTAAAATGGATCAGCTCCCTGTTTTACGCGATGTAGCACGCGTACTGGATGAACTGAACGTCAACGCGCCGCAGCAGCCGCAAGACGTAACCCAAGGCCGGTTCATCTTGGAAATCATACCAACGATTCGAGCAGACCTTACTCGAGGCGTTGATTACCATGAGCTCGCACGGCACATTGTGCAAACGCATTTCAATGCGCATTCAAGCGAGCTAAAGCGAGAACTTGCCGCTGATGTCGTCACGGCGTGTGAAATTCTTACTCCGCCAGAGCGTAGAGCTCCGATATCCATCGAAAGCACGCCGAAGACGCAATCATCATCCGTGGTTAAAGTGGCCATCTTACGCGAACGACGCAGTCTAACGTCATCTGAAACGTCATACGATACCGTGTGCGCGCTGGAGTACGGCATCGACGGCGAACCAACCGAGGTTCACACCAAGACATCAAACGCTCGCGGATTGCGTCGGAAACTCAAGCGTCGCGAAGTTGACGTTTTGTGCGAACAGTCGACCGATACGTTTCGCCCATTTGACGGTAAAATTCGCATCACGTACGAATCACAGACTATTTCTTCAATATTGCGTCTCAGACCAGCCATAGATCACGATAAACCAAACATGTGGATCACCGTCGGCTCGCTCAAAACTGATGGTTTCGCCGCGCAGCTCAAGCTCGTCGCGTGCACATCCGACGTCACCTATCGTCTCTCCGATGCATACATCACCATTCGTGCAGATAGATGAGTATTTAAAGACATGTTGGATTAATGTATCAAGTAAATACACATCAATCGCGGATACGTCGCCAATATCTGGCCAACATTGGCCGCTCGCGCGTTTTATTTAACCCACAACACAAATTCTCATTTCCCCCCGGAACTCCGCCGCATTCCACGCCTCCGCGAAGTACCTTCCCGCGATGAAAACGTTGGCATTTATCACAATCATCATCACCGTTTTGGCGCACGCGCCATCACCCGCGCACGCGATGTTTCCGCCCGCGAAAGACAAAGGCCCAGTCGCGCGCGCCGTCAAGACGGATGTCAAGTACATCAAGTGTCAAGTGTGCGAACTCGCCGCCGATGCGGCGTACGAAGAGTACGTCGCGGTCGCCGCCGACAAGGGCAAGAAACTCACCGAGTTAGACGTGCTCGAACGCGTGGAGAAGTTGTGTGATGTGTCCGATAAAGCTGCGGATTGGATCATCAACAAGGATTTGCAAGAGAAAGGAACCAAGCTCAAGGTTGTGGATATGGGCAAAGAAGTCTACGGCAAGTGCGGGGTGGAGTGTAAGACCATCGTCAAGGCGTGCGAAGACGTACTTGGACCGCGCGATACGGACGTGGCGGAATATTTATTAACCACAGCGACGAGTGCTAAGGATGTGCGCGAGTGGCTGTGCCGCGAGGAGACGTCTTCGTGCTCGAGCGCGCCGCCGCCTTTACCGAAAGATCGACCGAAAGGGGAGAAGTTTGTCAAAAGAGAGAAGAAAGATGTTGACATGGAGCGTTTGATGGCGAGCATGCAAGGGATGCCAGGCATGGGTGGCGCACAAATGTTCAACAGAGAAGACATGATGGCGGGCATGGGCGGCATGGGTGGCGACGACGATGACGACGACGAAAACCCATACGGCTCGTTCGATCCTTCGATGATGAGCGATTCAAACGAAGGCATCGGCGCGAAGATCAATGATGTCGCCGCCAAGGCAAAGGATTCTGTGAAGAACGCGTGGGGTGGTGTAAAATCTTTATTCTCCAAAAAGAAAACCGACGAGGAACTCTAATGAGCAAAATATTTTTTTATTTTCATCAGTGCCAATCAATGCAATGAGAATATCGCTTTATTACATAAAACCATACGTTCTAAATCTACGGTCACGGTAGCCATCGTACGTGACTAAACTAAAGCAGCCGCGGCGCCCGTTCGTTCGTGTTGATTACGTTTGCTTTGTCACGCGATGACGACGACATTTCGTCGACGTCCGCCGCGCGCGCTTGTTATACTTTCTCTCTCTCTCTCTCTCTCTCAGTTCTATACTTAATATGCCTCGTCGTCCGAGTCATCCTGTTCACATTTTCCGCACGTGCACACATCCATGGGAAGGTTGTCTTCTTCGTACTCGGTTTGTTTGTACATGCGCGCCTCGTCCTCGGCGAGCGGAGGCGCGACGTCAAAGCTTTCGATGCGACGCGGCGCGCTATACGAGCGACCTTCGCCCGTGCCGAGCTGACCCCAATCACCTCGTCCCCAGACGTACAACTTTGAAGCTTTATCGCTCGACTCTTCAACGATGGCACCCGTGTGATTGTGACCAGCAGCCACCGCGACGACGTTTTTACCTCGCAACGCCTCGACGCGCGTAAACGTGTGCGAGTTTTTCAAATGCCCGTGTCCGAGTTGCCCATAAGAGTTCTCGCCCGTGGTGAACACGCCACCGCACGAGGTGAGAACGACAGAATGCGTAGCACCCGCGGCTGCGAGTGCGACGCGGCATTGCGTGCCACACGAACACTGTTGCACGCGATTAGCGACAACCGTTCCGTCGCCGCCGCGCACAAAGTGGTGAATGTTTACCAACTCGGGTAACAAACGATTCGCGGCGCTTCGCGGCGGCATCAACATGTTATATACGAGCTTCGACGGCGACGCCCGTGGACGTCCGATACCGAGTGCACCGTGCTTTCCGCGCCCACAAACGTACATGCGCCCACCACCGGTGACGAACATCGAGTGATACCCACCCGCGGCCATGTGCACGATGGGTTCGGGCAAGTCGACAAACGTCTCCACGAGACACGGCCACGGGACGCCTTGAAACCATCCCGCGGCGGCGGCGAAGGATAAATCCCCCAATCCAAGCTGGCCGTATCGACAATTCCCCCACGCCCAAACGCCACCGTTGGAGGTTATGCAAATACTATGCGAGCCACCCGCCACGGCGCTCACCACGCGCATATCCTTCAACGCCTGCAACTGACGCATCGGACCGGCGTCTTGAAAGTGCCCGTGTCCGAGCTGCCCACTTCGACCGCGGCCGCACGAATACAAATCTCCATCTTTACCGATAGCTAACGTGTGTGATGCGCCTGCACTCACGACGCTCACCTTGATGCCGCTCATCCATCCGCGCACGATACGAGGCGCGGGCACTTCAATCGGCGTCGTTCCGAGGTGCCCGCATTCGCCCGAACTCGCCAATCCCCACGACACGACGTCGCCTCTTCTCGTGAGCGCAACGTTGTGCGAACCACCGAGAGAGATGGTGTCGACGCCCATGAACTCCTCACCATCCCGTTCCAACGCGCGCTGCTCAACTTCATCCAACTCGCGCTTGGTTACATCCACGAACCCGGGCGCGAAACGCGACTCAAAGCCGCCGTCGCCGAGTTGCCCGTGAAAGCCGCGACCAAAGGTGGCGACGACGTTTCTCTGACCGTTGTCCTGGGCAATCACACACGCGCTGTGATAGGCACCTAAAGAAACACTCGCCGCACAACGCTCTGCGCGTTCGCTAAATGTACAATGATGCATAGCTTTAAGCCTCGAATCCCGAGGCGCGAGCGTCAACGCCCACGACCGAGGCGCCGTCGGGAGCAACGCCGTGGCGACGCGTTCGACGACGCCAGATTGCATAAAATACGAACACGTCGACGCCACGCATCCGAGGTCTCGAACAGACAAATTCAACAACACCAATTCGAGAATTTCAACTGGCAGCACACCGAGCTGGCCTAAATCCGACGCACGTTCTCTCGCCGAGCCTCGTCGACGCTTGGCGCTCCGCGCCGTCGCCGGTCGCGCCGCGCTCCCCGCGCCCACTGAAAATTTACGCTTCTCCGTCGTCGGTGGCGACACCGGACCTCGCGTGCGATGCAACCCTATTAAACACACACGTCATAAAACACACATCAATCGTCAGTCAACACCGTGCCCACCACCCTAAGCGCCCAGTCCCTCATTCGTCTCGCGTCGCCTTCGCGCGACCCGCGCGCGCACTTTCCCCTCTCTCGCGCGTACCTTCATCATCCTCAACCTCCGCGTCCTCACCGTCGTGATCACCACCCAAAGCGGGCGCTTTCCCACGAACAACAGAATACCCCGTGCCATCGTCGATCGTCATCGTCGTCGTCGCGGGCGTCGGCGCATCCGCGTGCGCGGACGTCGCGGCGCGAATCATCATCACGAATCACGACGACGGGCAACGACTGGATTGCGATTGTGCGATGGATGAATGAATGAAACGACGACGCGTGACGACGACGGATCGCACGCAGAGGCGTTCTATCTCTAACGTGTTCTATCGTTCACCCCACGGTCGTCGGCGTCGCGCGCGACGAGAGTCGGCCGTCGGCGCGCGGTGCGACGTGCGCGCGTGTGACGCATCGGACGCATCGGACGCCCGAACGCACGACAAAACGCGTGGACGTCACGAGTGTCGGTTGATGTCCTCTCACCGGGTGACACACACGCGGAGGGCAAAGCCGGGCAAAGCCGAGGTTGGGTGTGTGGTGTCGTGCGCGCGCGCGTGGTGGACGACGACGGATGAGGTTGGTGGATGAGGGTAAAGGTGATGGGGGTGGTGGTGGTGCGTGGTGCTGCTATGGTAGAAACGTGAGTATTAAAGACGCGCGAGACCCGCGAGGGGGAGGGTCGCGCGCGGGTTTGGGGTACGCGCGGATGCGCGAGAATGGACGTCTCTAGTGACGGAAATGGCGGTGACCGGTGGTGACGAGAGCGACGCCGTACTTGTTGCACACGTCTATGGCGTCTTGATCGCGCATGGATCCGCCGGGGTGGGCGATAGCCTTCACGCCCGCTTGGCACGCGATTTCAACAGAGTCGCCCCAGGCAAAGGGGAAAAACGCATCCGAGGCGAGCACGGCGCCTTGCGCTTCGTCGCCCGCCTTTTCGAGGGCAATGCGCACGGAGTTCACGCGGTTAGGTTGACCAGAGCCCATACCGAGCAAACGACCGGTGGTGGCGACGGTAATGGCGTTGGACTTGACGTGCTTCACCGCGCGCCACGCGAACTTGAGCGCTTCGAGTTGCTCCGCCGTGGGCTTGACGTCGGACACGGGTTCAAACGTAATGTCCTCCGGCACCAACGTGTCCGAGGCTTGTTCGAGCCACCCGCCGCCGACTTGGCGCAGGCTCTTTGTCGCACCTTGTCTGGGCTTGGTTTCCAAAATACGCAAAGTCTTAGACTTGCCCTTCAACACTTCCAAACCTTCGGGGGTGTACGACGGGGCGATGACGATTTCATAAAACATGCGCGTCTCGCCGTCGGTGGGCGAACGGAACTCACGAATTTCACGCGCCATGTCCGCATCGACCGTGCAGTTGAAAGCAACGATACCACCGAACGCAGAGATGGGATCGGCGCGCACAGCCATGCGGTAAGCTTCGAGAAGGTCGCCGCTCGCGCCGCTCGCGCTCGCGATGCCGCACGGGTTGGTGTGCTTCACGATGACGCAAGTCGGGTCGCTCGTGGGGTAATCGCACGCGCAACCATACGCAGCGTCGGCATCGAGGTAGTTGTTGTAACTCATTTCCTTGCCGTGGTGCTGGATCGAGCGCGCCACGCCCTCGCCCGCGGCTTCCGCGAGAGAGCCGTCGGCGTACACCGCCGCCGGTTGGTGCGGGTTCTCACCGTAGCGCAACGCCGCGGTCAAAGTCATCGGCACGGACAACTCCGGCGCGGGTGCACCTTCGCCAATCTGACTCCACAAATATTCAGACACCACAGAGTCGTACGAGGCGCAATGTTGGAACGCCTTCCACGCCAACATTTTTTTAAACTTCAAGTCATCCGCGGCGCTCGGCTTGGACTTCAAGTGCTCGACGAGCTTGCTGTAATCATCCGGATCGACCACGACGTACACATGCGGGTGATTCTTCGCCGCCGCGCGAATCATCGCCGGCCCACCGATATCGATATTCTCCACGCACTGCGCAAAGTCCCCGCCCGCCGACACCGTTTCCCGAAACGGGTACAGGTTCACGCACACCACGTCGATGGTGTCAATGTTATGCTTTGCAATCGCCGCCATGTGCGACGCATCTTCACGCTTGGCTAAAATCCCCCCATGCACCCCAGGATGCAACGTCTTCACTCGCCCATCGAGCATTTCAGGAAACCCAGTCACCGCGTCCACGCTCGTCACGCGCACCCCGGCTGCCTCGATCGCCTTGGCGCTCCCGCCCGTGCTCACGATGTCGTACCCGAGATCGACCAACCCTTTAGCGAGATCCGTCATCGCGCGCTTATCGCTCACGCTCACCAGCGCCCGTGGCTTCGCGCCGCCGCTCGCGCGCACCACCACCACCACCCGCGACGACGCGCGCGCCGAATGCGCCGCATCATCGCGCCTCGTCGTCATCATCCGCATCGGATGCGCGGTCCCGCCCATCGTCGCCCGCATCGTCGTCGTCGTCGTCGTCGTCGTCGTCATCATCGTGTATACGTCGTATACGTACTATACGTATACGTATATATATATATATACCTCGCGCGCCGCGCACTGCGCACACCCGTCACCTCTCACGACGGCGGTCACGACGACGACGGTCACGACGCCCGCGAGCCATCGTCGTCGTCGCGCGGTCGTCGTCGGCGGCGGCGCCTCGCGCCTCGCGCGCCATCGATCGATCGATCGGTCGGTCGGCAGCCCATCGACATCGATGCGCATCGCCCATCGATGCGGCAGCCCATCGATGCGGCAGCCCATCGATCGAGATCGGCGTGACGCGAGACGTTTCTCGGACATTCGGCGCACAATTCTCGGACATTCGGCGCAAAAGGAGTCTCGCGTCGCGCCGATCGCATGTCCAGCCTTATTATACTTGTAGCAGCCGTACTAGTATGATGCTTGCTGTGCACGAACGACCATCGCGCGCGCGTATGTGTACGAGTGCACATCGTATACTACGTACCCATATAGGGCGAACCCGACCGATGCGCCCCTGTCGCGTGGAGGGACAAAAAGCCACGGAGGATCGCGGGCGACCGCGCCACGCGCCATCGGTCCGTCGCGCGCCGAGGCGTCGTCAGCATCGTCGTCGTCGCGCGCCCGCAGTGGACGACGGACGACGACGACGTGAAGGTGGTGGAGCGTCGCCATCGATTCCATTCATCCATAACGCGCGTGCGTGCGTGCGTGCGTGAGCGTCGCGTCGCGTCGCGTCGCGTCGTCGACATCATCAACGCGCGCCGCACGCACGGCGCGTGGTGGTGGCGCGCGGGACCTGACGTGAGTGACGCGGATGACGACGAAACCCTACGACGATGGCGTGCGCGCGACGACGACGCGCGCGGAGGCGAATTCGAGTGCGATGAATAGTGAGGTAGGGTTTGTGTGAGGCGCGACGCGCGATGTGTGCTCGCGCGGCGCGGCGATGGCGTCGGAGTGGACGTCGATGGTGACGATGATGACGATGATGACGATGATGCGAAGCGCGACGGCGATAACGCCCTACGACGACTTCCGACGACGACGACGACTTCCGACGACGACGATGCGACGACGACGATGCGACGAGGATGAATAGTATATACACCACCATCGTCGCCTCGTCGTCTATCGCCTCGTCGTCGTCCATCGTCGTCGCCACTCCTCGCCACGCGCCCCGCGGCGGCGGCGGGCGGCGGCGACCCTTCGCCGAGGATTTTTTCATGGATTTGTTCATGGATTTTTTCCTTCGCGCACCCGAGCGCCCGACTGACGCGCGGTTTCGCTATGTACATATATATAGGAGTTGAAGAGCTTGAATCCAGCACATTTGAAGGCGTTGTTAGGGCAAGAAGTGGTGATGACGCTGAGTGATCACACCACGCGACAAGGGGTGGTGTATTCGCTCGATCCAGAGTCGTTCACCGTGGTGCTCGCGACGGGGACGTTGCGACCCGAGGCGCTGGGGGGGCCGAGCGCGGATGAGTGCGTGGTTATACCAGGACACGCTGTGCGTGCGGTGGAAGTCATGGGAGGGAATGCGTTGGCGCTTGATGCGTTACGTGGGACGTCGTCGCCGGGGTGGATGCTCACTGGCACGAAGCATGGGTTTAGCGCGCACGCGCAAGGCGGCGCCGAGGGCGACGACGGCAGGTTGAAGGCGATGAAAGCCGCCATGGGGTCGCGACAAAATTCATGGGGTGCGAATAGCACATACGGGGGCATGGCGGCATTATTAAAACCCAAGGCGTGCGAACAGCTCGAGTGCGTGAAGAGGTGCTTGAATGAAAACATGGTGCCATTCGTCGAGCGCGCGAGCGACCAAGGCGCCGGCGACGTCGAACTCGTCGTCTTGGGATCGCTCGTCGTGCGTTACCCGTACACGGCGGATTCGTGCGCGTGTGCGAATGAAATCGTCTTGGCACGCGTGCGGGAACTCATCGCCGCGGGTTCGCCCAATGGATCCGCCGCATAAACACAGGAAAAAATAGAAAAATATAGCACAAAAACAACTCCATTTAGTTGACCACGCGGTCACGCTTCCGTCAGCCGCTCGAGACGCCTCGACTGACAAAATAGAATCGATTTTTCAATCATGATTTACATTGAATCTCTTTGAACGCATGAGCTTCCTATATCTGTTTTGTTCGTGATGCTGTGTGATTTGTGCATTAAAAAACATGAGTGCGTGACTACTTGGCGAAGCGCGCGTCTTCGGCGACCAACGCGTCCAATCCGCGCTCGAGCGCCGCGCCAATCTTGAGCTCTGTCGTAGGCGTGCTGACACGCTCGTTCGGCGTGATGCGAGATTTTGAAAACGCTCGGTACGCGTCAAGCAAGCGTCGCGACGGTTTCACCGTGGGCATAATTGGATGTCGGATAGCCTTGACGTACGTCCTGGCGAGGAGACATTCGAGCGCGTACGATTGGCGTCGCACGTCATCGTCGCTCATCGCGCCGATGCGGGACTTTTTCTTTGCCGGCGCGACGGGCGTGATGAACATGAGATTGTTTTCCTCTTTTGCCTTTGGCGCCACGGCGGTGGCGACGGCAAGCACCGCTTTCGCCGTAGGCTTTTCTACAGCCTTGCGCTTGGGCGCCGCCGGCGCGTTCTTCACCTCTGTCAACGCCGCGCGAGACGGCGCGCGACTCGGTGGCGGCAACGGCGCGCGCTTTTGCTTTGGCGCGGCGTTCTCCTTATTACTCACCTGTACGGCGACTGCACGCGCCGCCGCAGCGGCTGTCGCACGCGCGCTCGAACGCGTTCCCGCCGTTGGCTTTTCGCGCTCGCTCGCCTCGTCCAACGTCGACGCCAACTTCAAAGGCGTCACCGCACCCATGGTTGTTCGTGCGCGCTTCTTGCCGTCGTGCGCCTTCGTCGTCGTCGTTACCGGTGTCTTTGCCACCGCCACTGTCGTCGTCGTCGTCGTCGTCGTCGTCGTCGCCGCGGCAGGCTTTTTCGCCTTTGCCGCGACGTCGGCGGCGCCAACCTTTGCCGCGTCTTTACCCGTCGTCTGTTTCACCGCCGCCGTGCGTCCTTTCGCATCGCCGACGACGACATCATCGATAGGGAATCGCGTAAACGTCTTCACCGCGACGGAGGAAATCGCCCCACTCGCCGAAGCCACCAACGTCTTATCCGTCACGACTTCAGAAAAGTCTCGCAACGCGCTCGGTCCCGGGGCGTGTTTCCCCACCAACGGATCCCACGCCCACGGTGCGAGCGATGCGAGCTCCTTCGCCTGCCTCGACCGATTACGTTTATTCGATTGCAACGCACCATACAAGTTTGACTCACCGGGCGTGGTCACCATCGTCGCCGGCGTCGCGTCCGCGCCCGCGTCCGCGCCCGCGTCCGCGCCCGCGCTCGCCGGCGTCCGCGGCGTCCCCGCCGACGCCCCGTGCCGCGCACCCACTCCACGCCCGTGCTCGTTCACCGCATGCGGCGTACGCACCACGGGCGAATACCCTCGCCCACCCACCCCGTGCTCGCCATGCATCATCACCCTCGTCGTCGTCGTCATCTGTGTCGTCGTCATCTTCACCACCGCTGTGGTCCCGCGCTCGTGCGCGTAATCCGCCGCCGACGCCGCCATCGCCGCCGCGAGTTGCTGTCGCTCCGTCAACCGCGGCATGGTGGTGCGCGCACACACACACACACACACGCGCGTGCGTGTACGGTACGCGCGCCGCAATGTGACGACCACCACAACACCAACCACTGAACGCGACGTTGGTTGGATGCAAGAATTCAAACCACCCACAGAGGGGCGACGCGAGCTGTCGCTGTCGCGCGCGGGCGTTTTCAAACGCGTTTGTCCGCGCGCGAGGTTTATTTACGAGGTCGGGTGGACGTGCATCACGTGGTCACTCGATCGGGTTTCCCCTATAGTATACGTGGTCACTCGGGTTTCCCCTATCCTTTTATGCTGCTATTGTACTACATATGTGTCCAACAAAAAGGGCTTTTTTTCGGACAGCATAAAAGGATAGTACGACGTCGTGCACTCGTACACGTCAATACAAAATACGGGCGCGACGTG
>Ga0255765_1005562_pt1 | contig 11873 bp, 8 predicted proteins | sample 041ome_8_FD_179965 | JGI IMG/M metagenome (GOLD analysis project Ga0255765, IMG submission 179965) | Coastal salt marsh microbial communities from the Groves Creek Marsh, Skidaway Island, Georgia - 041407BS metaG (version 2) | ecosystem: Environmental > Aquatic > Marine > Intertidal zone > Salt...
GCTGCCAGAGACAGGGGACCATAACCCAGGCCTTCCCAGAGTTCGCCTGTGACCAGAATTTCAGCAAAGTCCTGTTCAATGTGGCCAACGCCTTTCTTCAGGGAGCCAGCATAATCAATGGCGGCCTGGCTCATGTTGCCATTACCCATGACGTTGTAAGGCACACAATCACGCACTGTATTATCCAGCCCTATAGGGGACAATAGAGGTGATCCGGCAGAATCGCCCTCTTGCGCTTTGGTGTTTGTGCGTGAGTCTACGCGACCCTGAACAGAAGGCGATGCCGCCAGTTGAGCTGGAGTCGGGCTATATTGAGGTAACTGCACACGGCAAACGATAGCACCGGTGTCGGGATGACGTACGGCGTCCATCCCCAGGAACATGCGGTCAACCCTGATCTTGCCATAGACCTGAGACAATTTGTCAGACTCACCGGACTGCCAGCTGGCACGCAGGTCCCAACCATTCGGTAATACCGCATCGAAACCCACCGACCAGGAATTCATGGACAGCACGTTATGGGTTCTTTCGTTGGAACCAATTTCAGGGGTATCCAGGAAGCTGCCCAGTTTATACATTCTGAACTCATCCAGACCTTCAGCATCCATGATGGCGGCAACGCTGTCAGGCAGGAAGGCATTGTCACGGGTGATGGTGGTATACCAGCCATCCTGCAGTGAGTAACCGCCACGCTGACCACCGTCATTATTAGACTCGGAACGGCCGGCCATGATTTGTGCAAAGCCGGTTATTGAATCAGTGAACTGGTATTGGGCTCCCAGGAAAAAGGAACGACCAACTACTTCCTGCCCACTCGGTGCACCACCAAAGGCTTTATTGGCAATGACACTCTCTGGACCCCCGGATTGGTTGTTTCTGCCAACCACATCGCCTGCAATAAATGGGGTGATATCCGTGCCATCCGGAGTAAATTTCATGCCATCCAGTGCGCCACCAGTACCTCTGATAAGGCCATAAGGGGAATGCTCGTTGGAATGTACCCAGGGCAGCGTGATAAAGCGTGGATTGGAAGGAGACTGGGTAGCGCTGGTCCAGTTAGGATTTTGCACCGGTCCCCAACGCTGGAAGTAATCTGAATCCAGATCTTCCGGGTCACGGGTGATCTGATTGATATGCAGTGCGTCAACAGAACCAATGATATTGAGGCGGTCACCAACCTGAAAGCCGCCGGCAACGCTTGCGTTCCAACGTTCACCGTCACCCCATTCGGTGACACCGGTACCGGTTTCGATTTTCAGACCCTGGAACTCACGGTCGATAACAAAGTTGGTCACACCACCCAGGGCGTCAGCACCATACGCGGCGGAAGCACCACCGGTGACCACGTCAACAGTACGGATCAGGGCATTCGGGAAGGTATCGACGTTAACGGAACCACGCTTTTCAGCAGGTACCACACGTGAACCGTCAAGTAAGACCAGGGTACGGTTGGCACCGAGGCTGCGCATGTTCAGGAAGCTGCCACCGGCAGTGCTGAATAGTGCGCCGGAACCACGTTGTGCCGTAGCCGTGCCAAAGAACTGCGGCAAGGCATCCAGTTGCTCGGCAACGGTACCGCCGGGTTCAAAGTTGGTTAATTCGTCAGGCGTAAGCGCCGTAACCGGTGTTGGTGTCGCCATACCATCGGTAACCCGGATACGTGAACCAGTAACGGTAATCTCTTCGATATTCGCTTCATCCTGGGCGAAAGATCCTGGGCTATAGGCAACTGCAGCTGAAATAGTAGCAATTGCGAGCGCCAGGGATTTTTTTCTTACCCCAAATAGAGGGTTGTGCTTATTCATAATATTTCCCCTTTAATAAACAATAATCCAAACAAGGTCAGGATCACCGCACAAAGCAGTGTCTAACCTGATTAGTTTCGTGTGTACTCACTGCGCAAAGACATTTTGTGCAGCCAAGAGGAGTCAGAATTCGGACTTGTCCCTGTGCCGAAATATTTACCTGAGGTCCAGCAGCTTTATTGCGAGAACATTGCTTTCGACATGCCAAATTGCCCATGTGTAAACAATGTGTGAAAGCCTGTCGTTACTCTTTTTTTTTGTAGCCAGATCTGAAAATTAAATACCTGCATACATCAGGCTATTAATTAAAAAATCTATTACATGACCTATTACATGGTCTTTTACAAGCTTCCCCTATCTTTCTGATCGCTTTCAGCTATCAGGTAAGAATGCCTTATTTCCTCCTAATTTCAGAGTTCGCGGCTGTTTCTACAAAATTGCTTGTTTGCCCGCGAATGGAGGCACAATTACTTTTATCCTCTACGTACACTTACTTTTTACTCATTAAAAAAAGTTATTGCAACAATAATATAAACTAATTATATTCGTCATAAAATACAGTGGGTTACAACAACTATTAGATAAACGAATTTAAGTAAATTATAGAAAGAATAAATAAAACTTATACTAGCCATTTTTAACAATTTCGATATACGAAAATATTGTATGTTATTTCATTAATCGAAAAAGCAGGTTAGACCACTCATCTCGCTGAGGGAATATAAGGAAGAATTGTGACTCCGGTAATGCAGTTGATTTGGATGGGTCAAGCTGGCATTAATTGTATTCAACAAGGTTAGTAGGGGTGCCTATTTTTCCGACAGGCATGGTGTTGAAAGCGATGGAATAGCGCTTTTCCAATTCCTGCGAATTGTGAACGCTGTGATGCAAGCCGGATGGAAAAAGAATGAGGCGGGCCGGTTTGGGGTTGATGACAAAAGACTGCTCCGCTCTATAATTTTCTTCTTCGGCAATGATTGCCGGGCTCACGCTGAACAGATCTTCGCCTGCAAAATTGTGAAAGATAAAAGGGGAGCCTTCCGTCAGGTAAAAGCTGCCACTGATATAGCTGTTGATGTGTTTATGAAAGCGAATGGATTGACCGGTACCTACAATATTCCCCCATGAATTACAGATTCGGATTCCTTCAACTTGATGTGAATAGGCACGAGAGAATTCCAGGCAGTTGCTTATAATTTCTTCCCTTACTCTGGTGAACAAAGTATTATCAAGGAGTTGTTGTTCGTTAGTGTATTCGCCGTCAGTAGGGATGTCTTCAGTCTTGCTGCCATGCTCAATCAGTTCTATGGCTTCATGAACAAGATCAGGTGTGAGTGATTCAAGTTCAGTCACTGCAATTGCTACAGGAAAAATATCTACCACGTCCAAATGAAGTCCCTCCGCAGGCGCTTGATCTGTTTGATGATGTTCATGCTTACAGGTGATGTTAACGCTGTTGAATTGAAAAGGTGAACTATTTTAATTCTCGAGATTGTCAGGATTCAATACTCCGATAACCACGTATCAGGCAGTTTCATCTGTCAGAATCTCACTGGCACTCTGATTGTAGTATCTGATTGACCAGATCAGAATTGCCGCTGAAATAGTGCCAAAGACTATAGCAATGGTCAGCATGGATTTGTTAATAGCAAGAGCATCCCTGAACACGTAGTCATTGAGAAAGCCGACACTGATGGGCCCGATGACATTGTTGATCATACCAACTACAAAGATATACATGGCAATGGTCTGACCGCGAAACTGGTTGGGCGTGATGTAGTTGACTGCCGCGGGTGCCAATGCCACTGGCATGCCGAAACAGGCGACAGCCGGGCATAGTAATGCCCAGGCCACGTAGGGATTGGGTGCCATGGCGGCGGCACCTGCAAACACCATGGCCCCCAGCACTGCCCAGACAGCCACTTTAATATAGGCATGCTGCTGACCTTTTTGTAGCAAGCGGTCGGCTACTGCGCCGCCAAGAATGATGCCCAGCGTACCCATGATCATGATGATAGAGCCAAAGGTCAGTCCAATCTGAGAGGACTCCCAGCCATGGATACGATTGAACAGGGGGGTGGTCCAGGCAAAAAAGCCGATGGCCATGGCGCCAGCAAGCCCGAAACCCAGGAACATGATGGCGTAGGCCATGAAGTGAGTCTTGAAGAAATCCTTTGTGGCAGCCAAACCGCTGTCTACTTCCGTGCCGTCACGCGCAACCATGCCATGGCGAAAAGGCTCTTTCACCGTAGCCATGATAAGGACCAGCAGCAAACCCGGGATGCTCACTACAATAAAAGTCATTTGCCAGGCACTGAGTTCGCCGATCAGGGGCAGCACAATGGCGTCCTCAACATTGGCTACGATTCCAATCACCAGGCCGCCAAGAATAAATGACAGGCCCACTCCCACATAGACGGCCATGAAATACAGGGCAATGGGTTTGCCGCGTTTATCCTTGGGAAAATAATCACTGATCATGGAGTTGGAGGCAGGAGACAGGGCGGCCTCGCCAACACCAACCCCAATACGGGCAATGAACAAATGGGTAAAGCTTTTAGCCAGTCCGCACATCGCTGTCATGACACTCCACAGGAACATGCCAACCGCAATAATCATTTTGCGGTTTTTTTTGTCTGCCAGCCTGCCCAGGGGAATGCCGGCAAAGGTGTAGAACACCGTGAAGGCAAAACCCTGCAACAAACCAATTTGGGTATCACTGATATTAAGGTCGGCTTTGATGGGTTCAACGAGCAGTGAAATGATTTGCCGATCAATAAAGGAAACGACAAAGGCCAGGAAAAGAATAAAGACTACATACCAGGCATAGGTTGGATTGGGATATGCCTCATTTTCCGCACTATTTCTCATGAACTCCCCCGAATAGATTTTTTTTATTATTATTTTTCAGTGAGCGAGTTTACGGGATTATCCTGAAGGTGAATACCTTCACTGGTTTGAGATACAAGATACAAGGATAAAGGGATAAAGGGATGAAGGGATAAAAGATAAAAGATAAAGGATAAAGGATAAAGGTGGAGATGAGTGTGAGTCGCCAATAGCTTATATTTTTGCTGTTTGCAAAAAAGAACTTCATACAGAACTGTAACCTGGATCTGACCTTTATCTTTTATCCTTTATCTTTTATCTTCTCATTTCTAAATTGAGCCTTCTCAGTACCGGATTAATCTATGTCAGCCGAAGCAGCAAATCATCATACAAAAGCCAAAATCAAATACGTGGTGAAAGGCGAGCACACTATTTTTTATCCAGGCGATCGGGAGAAATCCTATTGGCCGGGTGAATTTGTTGAAATGGATGTTATGGACCTGCACTCTTTGCAAGAATCTGAGCGACCTACAGTTGAACGTAACGGCTTTACCTTGCTCAGGCATGACACACAAATGAAAGAAGATGATTATTACAACGAAGAAAAAATACAGGCTGTTTATTATCCGGAGATGTGCGAGCTGGCCAAACAAATAAACGGGGCGGAAAAAGCCATAGCTTTTGGTCATGTGGCTCGCAGCGACAAACCCGATGCCACACAACATTCGCAACCCTCTTATGCAGCCCATGTGGATTATGGGCGCAAGACCATTGAAGAATATGCCTACAACATTCTTGGCGATGAAGCGGCAGAGTGGTTGAAAAAACGCGTCGTGCTGATGAATTTCTGGCGTCCCATAAAAACGGTTTACCGGGCTCCACTTGCCCTGGTTGATGCGGCCACTGTTGAACAGGAAGATTTAAATTCTGCCGAAGTGCGAGGCGGTTTGAACGATCCGAATCGGCCACCCCTGTTTGGCTGGAACCTGAGTCATAATCCCAACCACAAGTGGTACTACGCTTTTGAGATGCAACCCGCTGAGATTTTTGCTTTCAAGCTCTACGACTCCGATGAAAGTGTGCCGCAGTACACAGGTCACACGGCAATCGACCTGCCCTGGGCTGATGAAAATACCCCGCCTCGACACAGTATGGAGATACGCACGATTTCTTTTATCGACGAGTAAGCAACTATTTTTATAGACCGGATGGCGCTTTCGCAAACAGGCGCCAGCTAACTAGGTGTTTTTGTTAACCAATCGACAACCCGCATCATCGCTGACCACATAGCCTGCGGACGGATCCGCAAAATGTGAGCCGATAATCAAAATATCCTGATTGGCCATGTCATCAATAAATGCCTGCCTGGATTGTGCCCCCTGGGCCTGGTCCATATCAAAGCGCACTATGCGTTGTGGTTCCTCCAGCTGGATCGGGCAATGCATCAGGTCACCGGTGATCATGGCTTTTTTCCCCTGTGACTCAATGCCAATACTGACATGTCCCGGGGTATGGCCAGGTGTTGGCCGCAAGGTAATTTCCGGACAGATCTGGTGATCGATATCGATCAGGTCCACCAGACCGGCGTCCACCACCGGTTGCACGGCATCGGCCATATGGTTGAGATCATGGTAACCCCGGGTATCTTCCAGCATTTTCCAGTGTTCATACTCCTGCTTGCCAAACAGATAGCGCGCATTGGGGAAGGTGGGCACCCAAAGGCCATCGACCAGATGGGTGTTCCAGCCAACATGATCGAAATGCAGGTGAGTACATAACACCATATCAATTTCCTCGCGCTTGAAACCTGAGGCAGCAAGGTCGTCGAGAAAATCGGTTTGCATGTTGGTGAAAATATCAAACTCACGCTGGCGATCGGCGCCAATGCAGGTGTCGAGCATGATTTGATGTTCTGGCGTGCGCATAACGAAGCACTGGAAGCTGATGATCATCTTGCCTTCAGCGGTTGCATAATGCGGGAGGAGCCAGGGGTATTTCTTTACATCATCCGGCTCGCCATCTGGCCATAACATGCTTATGTCATCTTCCCAGCCGTTGACCTCAACGATTCTTGTTATTTCAACGTCGCCAATTTTCCAGGTGTGTAAATGTTCTATTGCCATTGGTCTTCCTTAAATAGTTATCGTGCCAGGCCAGATCTGGCTGCGCTTGTCGGCAAACGCCCTTGCAGGCCTATGCCGACCTACAATTAGTTCAGTTGATTATTCGAAGCTGAAGATGTCCACATCCGTCTGCGGTTTTTCCAGGCCTTCTTCAAAGTACTTCTCCCAGATTTCAGCCCAGGGGCGTCCGAATATGTCAGGTACATAGGCTTCGTAGGTTGCACCAGGATTCATTGGGGTAGGGACACCATCTACGGCAAATATGGTTTGTACACATTCGATGTAGGAGTAGGGGTCGCCTTCACCAAGACTGCTAACCTTCCTTAAATTACGCACGATGCGTACTGGTTCAACCAGGGCCTCGGGGTCATACAGAATGGCTTCATGATTCAAATGCGTGATATTGCCATCGGCATCCCGTATTGGTGTGTAGATTTCGATGCTTTGCATCTTGCTGGAAAATTCAAACTGCGAATGGGCCATCCAGCTCTGGATGTTTGAGGTCCAGCTGATGACCGCGTCGCCATCCCAGAAGCCTACAGTCTCACCATACCAGCGTGGCACATCCTGGCCGAGCCGGGGAATGGCGCCTTCAAGATTAAACTCGCGACCGAAATGCACTTCGGTGATGAAGTTACGAGCTACCCCGGCTTTTATTTCAAAAATATCCGGTGTAACGATCATGGTGTGGTTTTGCATCAGGGTGGAAGCAAAATGCCAACGACGCATAAAGCCTTCAGGCCAGCAATATTGTGACGGCCATTGCGACTGACCACGGGCCTGGTGGTAGGCTTCCTGGGCAACACGTTGTTGGTATTCCGGAGTCAGTATCGATAATACTGTCGGGATCTGGGTGACCATCATGCCATACCACGTGCCCTGCAAGCCGCCGGGACCACCCTCATCCCAAAAGTAACGACCACTGATTTCGCCGGGTACCGTGGCATAGGTGTGTTGGGTGGGGCCGCCGCGACCGGTGGTTTCAGCCAACAGTGCTTCGTAATGTTCCTGCGCCGATTCAAAGTCGTAGGGGCTGACTATTGATTCACGGGGATAGTCGCGATCGCAAAAGCCCCAGGCTGCAGTCAAGGGCGGATTGTCACCGCCCAGGTTAGGACCCGGGTAGGCACCGCCCTGGGCTTCCAGGGAAAAGCCGGAATTACAGCGCCAGTAGCGCGGATCCATCCAGTATTGTTTGTCCTGGTAAAAATCTGTGGTGGTAAACAGGTCAACAGGCAAAGGCTCCACTCCATCCGGAACAGCACCATTTTGAGCGGCGACAGCATTGAAACCAAAAATATTGATGGGACCGACTGTCTGGTAATCCCTGGCATCGGCGATGGGTGCGCCGCGACCGACACTTTCAAAACCTGGCTCAGGCATCATTTGCCCAAAAGCCATTGAATATATAAAAGGCAATGCCAGTTTAATTGTTGAATTCAGTAATTTGTTACGCATGAAATTCCTCATTAATACAATTTGCGTGTGATGGAATAAGTTAGCATAAAGCGCATCAGGCCTGAAAAAAATCTCAGGTCGATTAGGTCGCTATGCAAGTTCTGTCATTGGCTCCGGCGCAGGTTTGCCAAGAATCATGTCAGCGGCTTTTTCGGCAATGGCGACGACACTGGCATTGGTATTCGCCGCTGGCACGCGGGGATAAATAGAAGCGTCGGCAACCCGCAAGCCTTCAAGGCCATGGACTTTCAGTTCAGCGTCAACCACGTCATTGTCTCCCTTACCCATACGGCAGCTGGAACCAGGGTGGTGGACGGTGATCAATGTTTCCCGCACATAGGCATCCAGTTCCTCATCACTTTGAATATCAGTACCCGGTACGCGTTCATTGGCCTGGTATTTGCCAAAGCTGGTGTGATGAACCACTTGTCTGGCCAGTTTCAAACCGCGCACGAGATTATCGATGTCTTGCTGTTCTTTGCCTAAGGCAAGATCGATGAGTGGTGCTGCCAGTGGATCATTACTGGCCAGAGTGACTGCACCACGACTAAGCGGGTACAGGCAAACAGTGGCTACTGCATAGCCGTGATTGATGGGAATGGGAAAGGGTTTGATGTTGCGCCGTGCTGGTTGAAACACCAGTTGCATGTCTGCGCGATCTGATTCAGGCAGGGTTTTGATATAGGCATTGGTCTCAAACAGGTTGCTCGCCATGGGGCCGCCTCGGAACAGGGCGTATTGGAAAAGCTGTACGATGTCCCTGGGCAGTGCCTTCCAGGAAATGGCATAGGAGGTACTGTCACGCATATCCAGAGCAGTATAGGTGGAAGGGTGATCATGGAGGTTCTTGCCGACACCCGGCAGGTGATGCACAACCGGTACCCCAACCTCGTTCAGGTGGTCGCTGTCACCAACACCTGAATTCATCAGGAGGTGAGGAGAGTGGTATGCACCTGCGGCAACAATAATTTCCTTGCCTGCACCCAAAGTGCGAACAGTGCCATCCTTGCCCTGGATTTCAACGCGGGTAGCTCGCGTTCCATCAAACAGAATGCGCCGGGTTGAGGTTTCAGACATGACTCTCAGGTTTTTTCGGTTCATTGCAGGACGCAAATAAGTGCTGGCCGTGGAAACGCGTTTACCTTTCCAGATAGTGCCCTGACGATAACCATAGCCATTGGGGTGCGCGGAGTTGAAATCATTGCAGTAAGGAAAACCCAGATCTTTCATGGCGGCATTGAAAGATTCACACAGTTTGTTGGGTTTGCGAATGAAACTGACACCCATGGGGCCACCGGCATAGTGATAGGGCGAATCGGCCAGTTCCGGGTTATGTTCGGAGCGCAGGAAATAGGGCAGCAGGTGGGCATAATCCCAGCCAGTGTTGCCCTCAAGGGCCCAGTCATCGTAATCCATACCATCGCCACGATAGTAGGCCATACCATTGATAGAGCCGCAGCCGCCGATCACTTTGCCTCGTGGCAAGGGGATTTCTCTGTCGTTCAGTGCAGATTGCGGCACTGTTTTCAGACCCCAGCCATATTTCTTGCTCATGATGGCGCAGCCAACAGCTGCCGGGATGGAAATAAAAGGATGCTTTTCCGAGCCGCCGGCTTCGATCAGGCAGACCTGGTTGGCAGGATTTTCACTAAGTCGTGCCGCCAACACACAACCGGCCGTGCCGGCACCGACAATGAGGTAATCAAATGTTTGCTGTAAATCTGAAGAGGGTGCTGTCATATGGATTGCGGATTTTTTATTATGTTGTTCTTGTTCGTTCAGTCTGGTCTGCCAGACAAGAAAGCGAATATAACAGAAAGGAGCTATTTTGAAACTTGAGCAAAGCATTACCGCCCGTGGTTATGATTTCCCACTGGGCGGCGAGTATGAACCGGAATTTCAGGCGGTCGTGGATGCCTTCATGGAAAACTTCAGAGTAGAGGATGAAACAGGTGCTGCCTGCTCCATTATGCAAAACGGGAAAACCGTTGTGGATATCTGGGGTGGCTGGCGTAATGGCGACTGCGATGATCCCTGGGATAAGGCTTCAACCGTTTGCATGATGTCCGTTGCCAAGGGCGTCACGGCTATCTGCTTCAATATGCTTATGGACAGGGGCCTGATCCATCCAAACGACCCTGTCATTAAATATTGGCCAGAGTATGGGCAAAACGGCAAGGACAGCACGCTGATCAAACATTTTCTGGATCACACCGCCGCTGTTCCTGTGCTAACTACCAATCCTCTCTGGCAAGGGGCCATGTTTGATCGGGAGGCTATCGTGCATGCCCTGGAAGAACAGGAGCCCTTGTGGGAAATCGGTACCAGGGCGGCCTATCACGTACATCATCAGGGCTTTTTGTTGGGTGAAGTGATGCGCAGAGTGACCGGGATGACTATTGGGCCTTTCCTGAAACAGGAAGTCTCCGGACCACTGCATGCGGAATATTACATTGGTGGCATGAGCGAGGAAGAACAATCCCATGTAGCAGAAGTTATGCCCAACATGGAGGCGAAATTGTTTGCAGCAAAAGACGGGTCAGACCAGGGCTCATTGCGCGCACTGGCTTTTAAACAAAACCCGAATGAACCCTGGGCGACCACCATGAACAGGAAGGAATGGCGTGAGGTGGAAGTCGCCAGTGGCAGTGGTCACGGCAATGCCAGGGGCGTGGCGCGTATTTATGGTTGTGTGGTAAATGGAGAACTGGATGGTGTTTCTCTTCTGAGCAAGGACGGCCTGGAAACCATGATCACCGAGCAGCACAACCAGACAGAAGGTTTACAGGAACGTCCCTATCACCAGGCGTTGGGTGTTTTACTCAATACCCCTGAAGCGGTTTACATGGGGCCGAATATGCGCAGCTTTGGTCACCATGGCATTGGCGGATCCATCGGCTTTGGCGATCCTGATGCCAAAATTGGTTTTTCCTATTGCTGCAACAGGATGCATGCGGTGGGCACCAATGGGCCACGTGCGGCAAGACTTATTGATGCGCTTTATAAGATAGGATAAAAGCTAAAAAATAGTCACAAGTCACAAGGTACGACTCGTTAACCTAATCTCCTTTAAAGAGGTGGTAGTAAAGGTTCGAATATAGTTGAACCGATATTAAAAAACCTTAGGTTGAATAGTCGTACCTTGTGACTCGAGACTGCCCGCAGGGCGTTGCTTGAGCCTTGTTTAGTTGCAGGCCGCCACACCCCCATCCACATTGAATATTTCTCCGTGCACAAAACTGGCTTCCGCGCTGAGCAGGAAGGCGATGGCGTTGGAATTATCTGCTTCTGTGCCATTGCGGCGCAGGGGAATCCAGCCGGCACGTTTTTCGTATTCTTCCTTGCTGTTCAAGCCTAAAGAGCCAGGTGTTGGCACAGATGCAGGCGACACTGCATTGACGCGAATGTTTTGTGGGCCCAGTTCGGCCGCCATGGTCTTGGTAAAAACCGTTACGGCACCTTTCACCGTGCTATAGACGGAGGTGTTGGCAAAGCCGCGAGTAGCGACAGGAGAGGCGAGATTGATGATAGTTCCACCCTTATCCTTGTCGTAATGCTGCAGCATGGCCTGTGCTGACCAGAACAGGGCCTTGATGCCAATATCAAGCATGGCCGAAAGGGTTTCCTCGTCCACATCCTGCACAGGACTGTATCGCAA
>Ga0255765_1005571_pt1 | contig 11857 bp, 8 predicted proteins | sample 041ome_8_FD_179965 | JGI IMG/M metagenome (GOLD analysis project Ga0255765, IMG submission 179965) | Coastal salt marsh microbial communities from the Groves Creek Marsh, Skidaway Island, Georgia - 041407BS metaG (version 2) | ecosystem: Environmental > Aquatic > Marine > Intertidal zone > Salt...
CGTCGTCCTGCTCGTCGTCGTCGCGCCAACAAAATCATCGATCGTGGTGCTGCTGCTGCTGAAACATTTTTTACGATTGCGCGCCGCTTCGCTCCCGCCGCTCGTCGTACTGCTCGTGTCCAAACCGCTCAAACGGCGGTTGTTCAGCGATGCCACCAGAGAGTTCCGACGAGCCGCCCCGCAACAACACCGCACCACGGTTCGAGCAATCAAACGCTGCTTGTTCACACCCATTTCTTCGTTGTTTAAACACTCTCAAAAGGGGGTTCACACGTTTTGAAGAGAAGACGCACACGAAAAAAAGAAGATTTCCCTCCTTTTCTTTTCGAATTGAAACCCTAAATAAATTAAGAATCTGTACTTTAAATTTCAGGGTTTAGGGTTGGCTTTTTTATTGTTTTCCCCATACTCCCTTTGTATTACAAAGGAAAAGGAAACAAAACAAGCCGGAGTGACCTTCGCTGGCGCGGAGCGCAGGCTTCAAACCTGTGGGGGCTTGACGGCCCAGTTGTTCGATTCAACCTCACCGGCGACGAGAGAGAGAGAAAATAAAGCGAAGCTCTTTCTTCTTCTTCTTCTTCTTTTTTTTTCGTTTCAAAAACGGTTGTTGTTGTTGTGTTTCGGTGGTGTGAGTCTCGTCTTTCCTCGCAGCAACCAAAAACAACACAAACGTCTTTTTTTTTTTTCAAAAATATTCGAAAAGGAGAAGAGAGTTGCCAAAAATAAACACGTGACAAACACGAACATGATCACGACGACGCCACCATCGACGCCGGCATCTTCGGAGCTTTTCGAAGGAGAAGAAGATCATCTTCATCATCGCAACGAGGAGCACGACGTGCAGCAGCAGCAGCAGCAACAACAACAGCGCGAGTTTACTCGATGCTCGGAAGAGGAGGAAGAGCAGAAACAAGAAGAAGAAGAAGGTGTTGACTTGTTTTCGATGAAAAAGAACGACACGAACAAGCGCGCGATGACGTTGCAACTGAAACGCGCGTCGTTGTTCCACGCGCTCGCGAAAGAAGCGGACGAGAAGGCGAAGAGAGACGCGGAAGAGGCGCTGCGTAAAAAACGCGAGACGCAAGCGCACATACGCCAAACGCTCGATTCGCAACAGGAGCAAAAACGACTCGCGAGGGAGAAGGAAAAAATGGTCGAGAGGATGTTGGACACGCAACAGAGACGCACGGCGGAAAAACTCGACGAGGAAAGAAACAGGAAAGAGAAAGAGAAGAGGCAGTTGGATCAAGAGCGAGCGAGAGAGGCGGAGTTTGAGATGCGCAAAGCGAGAGAGGAGAAGGCGTTGCGTAAAAAACAAGAGGTGGAACGCGCGGCGGAGTTTGTGAGGAAAGCGGAAGAAGCGCAGGAGATGTTGGACGCGAAACGCGCGGAGGAGAAGAAGAGACGGTTGATGCTGGTCGAGGCAAAGATGGCACAAGGTGACGGTGAAGGCATCGAGAAGAGACGAGTGGAATTTCTCGAGATGGAAGAGGAAAGGTTCCGATTAGAGGCGAGGAAGAAAATCGAAGCGCTCGAGGAACGAGAGAGAAGAGAGAAGGAAACGAGACGACTGAACGATTTGAAGTGGCGCGAGAGTTTGGAGGTGCAAGTGGCGGAAAAGGAACAGCGAGAATTAGACATGGCGATTGGAAACATGTCTTTGCGAGAGATGCAGTTTAATGGCATCTCGGCGTGATGAGCGCGCGCGCTCGCGAGCACACTCTCCGCGCTTCGCTCGTTTGCGAAAGAACGAATATTTGCGCGTAACCAACCAACCAACCAACCAACGAACCGGTTGCTCGCACAGAGATGATTTTGGAGAGAAAAGGGAGATGCAGAGACAGAGAGAAAGAAACACTATTATTATTATCGTTATTATACTTTTTACAAACTATTCTTCGCGACTTCCTCCGCCGCGTCGGCGACGACGCTCTTCTCCCCTAAATTCGCCCACACCTTCTCCACCAAACTTTCGCTCGGTTGCATCTTCTCCGGCATCTTCTCCTTCCAAAACTCCAAAAGTTTCGGCCACCCGGTTTCTCTCAGATACGGTTTCACGTATTCAAAGTGTAACTTTTCTATTCGCTTCCCGAAAATCATCCACGCGATGCACGTCGTCAGCAGGAGGAAAAAGACGTTCAAAACGAACGCCTTGTACGGATGCGCGTCCAACCACTTGTCGATTTTTTTCGAGTAATACTCCATCGGATCCTTTTCGCGCAGCTTTCGCATGGACGCTCTCTGTTGACCTCTCGCGTTTCGGGCGGATACAGGTTTAGAAGAAACATTTCTTCCGCGTTGTTTTGCCGATGGTGGTGGTGGCATGACGTTGGTCTTTCTTTCTGTCTGTCTGTCTGTCCGCGCGCGCGAACGCGTTTCTGATGATTTTGTGTAGGTGTTTTCCAAAAATCTGAAACCCTAAACAATGAGTACAGAAAATTTCAAAAGGGGGAAAGACAGAAAAAAAGAGAGAGAGAGACACGCGAAAACACACGCGCGCACACACACGCAAGGAAGAGATACGCACGCGCACGCAAGCATATATACGATACATATATAGCATATAGGCTTGGAACTGGCGTATTCTTTTATCATTATAGCGCATACACACACACACACACACACAGAGAGAGAGAGAGTTAAGATTATATATATATAAGTTTTTAGGGGAAAACCGAAGAAAAACGATGCGCGCGTCGTTGGTGTCGTCGTCCTCTGCTAAAACCGTCGCCGGTGGTGCTCCTCCTTCTCGGGGAGACGACGAAAACGCGCTGTGGAACGCGCTGAGTTCTCGCGACGAGAACGCGAGCGACGACGCTTTCGTGATGATAAAATCGCGACGACAGCAAATGCGCTCGTTAGGAACGTCGTCGAGGAAAAAGAAGAATGCCGTTGAAGCGAATAAGAATAAGAAGAATAACAACTTTGACGGGAAAAAAGAGGCGAGAGACGTCTCCTTGCGCTCGATGAGCGTGGTACCGGTGGTGAGGTTTGGCGTCGTTGAGATTACGAAATCTGCGGAAGAGAGAGTGAAAATAGTCAACGATACGAACCGGAATTGGAAAATTTGCGAGTATCGGTTTGAGAGCGTTGAAGAGGAGGAAAGCGACGGCGGCGGCGAGAGCGAATACGAAGCGCTCGGATTCGCGAAAGAGAAGTTACCGAGAATCGTGCGAAGAGATGAAGAGTTGACGCTGTCGTTGAAATGGACGCCGAAAGTTATTTCGAAGAAAGCGACGGCGGTGGGAGCGTTGAAACTTGTGTGTAAGACGTGCGCGACGGAGGTGTTCGACGAAGGAGAGGCGAAGACGTTTACGGTGAGATTGAGAGGAGTGACCGTGATGAAGAAGGAAGAAAAAGTGTCCGAGCAAAAGCACGGGCAAGAAAAAAAGGATTATAAAATGAATGCAAATAACGAAGAAGAGAGTGAAGAAGAAGAGGAAGAAGACGCGTTTGGCGCGAACAAGGAGAACGTCATCGAAGACGACGCGTTTGACGAAGCGTACGAAGGTTATAAAGGGTTGCCGAGCGCGTACGCGGCGGCGGCTTCGTGGCGAAGACAGTCGAACCAGGAAACTTTGGCGAAGCACGCAGCCGCTACGAAAGCGAAAGAAAAACTCGCGAAGGAGTCGGAACGCGAAGAGGAAGAAGACGCGTCGGTGCCGATGATGACTTCGTTGCGTTTGCTCAACTCTAAAAATGCATCAACAAAATCATCTTTAAAAGCTAATGATAGGGTGGCGTCCGAACCGACAACGGAGAAAAGAACAGAAGTAAAAACATGCAGCGCGTCGTCTGTTACCTCAGACGGGTTTGAAAGTGCGAGAGAGTTTGCGAGTCAACAGGAAGCCGAGTTTGTGTCTTGGTTGAACCGAACGATATCGCCTCGCGATACCTCTGAAGAAGTAGCGTCGACGTCTTACTCTATGAAAATGAAATCCGAACAGTTGCGAGCGCGCGAGTTGCGAGACGCACGAGCCGCATCGCGGCGAGTCATGGCATATCTGTACTCACAAGACGCGGAAGTTGGCGTCATTATGCGCGAGGTGGAATACAGAAACACGAGTAAGCTCATACGCTTGAAAAGCGACGGCGGTATTTTCCTTCGCGACTTGCGCATGAAGCAAGATTTCATTAAAACGCTCAGCTCGGTGAATGCATTTTGGTTGAAACTCGGCGTTGATGCCGTATTGGGGGACACCATGAGATGGCAACCGCAAAATCCCAGAGAATGCGCGAAAGAATGCTGCGAAAAGTTGTTTCGTTCGCACGAGATGGAGATCAAATACGGATTAGGTGACGAATTCCCGGGTCAACCGCCATTTGCGGACGGCTACGAGAACGCGTTGAACGACGTCGTGTTGCAAAGAATCTTATTGCTCGTCTTGTTGCTCGACCGCGCGCAAAACCACAAGGCTCATCCAAAAGCACCGAAACTGTTCAACTTAGATGCCTCGATCAAGTCGACGAGAGAATTAGCGCAAAAATTGCTCACGGCGTCCTGTTACGGCGAAGGTGACATTTTGCGCAACTTGAAGAAAGCCGGTTTTATTGTGCCTTACGAACAAACTGCCGCGAGCGAGTACGATTTCACGGTCACAAACTTAGCCAGCGATCTCAGAGACGGCATTCGGTTGTGCAAACTCATCGAAATGCTAGCGCCGGACGTGACCTTTGCCTCCATCGATAAGAAGACGCAAAAAGTAGTCGAACATCACTCGTTGCTCTCGGAGTGCGCGTTTCCGGTGAAAACGAGAGAGGATAAACTAAACAACGTCCGAGTAGCTTTAAATGCTGCGAAAGATGTTTTGGGAGTCGCGTTTCCCGGTGCGTGGTCGAAAATAGCGCCGTCAGATATTGTTGATGGCCATCGCGAGGCGACGTGTGGTATTCTCTGGGCGATGATGACGCACGAGCACACGAAAAATATGAGCCGTAACGCGCTCGCGGCACCGAAAAACATGTTGACGAAAGAAATTTGTAAGTTTCCAAACGCGACGATACCTACGAGCACGATTCAGGCGTTAGAACGCGAGATGCGCAACAACAAAGGTGCACTCGCGTCTCGCCCGAACGGCATGCCGAGATGTAGCCTCGAGGCGCTTCTCTTGACGTGGGCAAAAGCGTGTTGTTCCGAGTTATCTCTCTCTTCTTCCTACTCAATCAAATGTTCCAATTTAGGAAGCGATTTTGCCGATGGACGGGTGCTACTTGCCATTCTCCGTAAGTACGCACCGAGCCTTACCGGTTTGAGGCGTTTATCGCGAGAAAATCTCGATTTGAATAATCCGATTGATATGGACGAACGCAAACGCGCGAGAGAAATTGCGGCAAAGAACTTTTTGCAAGTATCCGAATGTTTGAAAGCCATCGGCGGTGTCCCAATTCCTGGATTCGATGTCCGCTTCTACACGTCCGCTTCGGCATTGCCGTCCTCTAATAACATCAGCGGCAGTTTCAATTTAGAGAAGGATATTCCGATTCCGCTAACTGGAGACGTGGCTACCTACCTCTTGTGTTTGTGTTCGCGAGTGATTCAGCACGTGGAACGAGTCGACTCAGCGAAAAAAATTCAGCGCTGGTGGCGATTGAAACGACCGAACAGACCGAAAGTAGCAGACGTTGCTCGCATGTGGTCTCGAGCGCAAACGGTGATTAGTAAACATTTGAGAGGATATTTAGCCAGGAAAGAGTTCAAGCGCTCGTTGGACGCGGTGGTGACGCTTCAAAAAATATACAGAGGACGAGCCGTCCGAAAGGAGATCCAGAAGAAACACGTTGCCGCAGTTGTCATAGAAAAACACGCGCGGGGCTTCGTTGCGAAGAAAGGATACGTGAGATATCGCGAGAATGTTATTCGAATGCAATCCTTCTACCGCGCTAGACGAGCGACGTTGGAAGCGAACGTCAAGTACAACATGGCGATGGTGATTCAAGCGTCAGTCAGAGGATGGCAAGTAAGACGCAAACTGCGCGTACAAAAAGCAGCGATAATTGAGATCCAGAAATGCTTTCGAGGGTATTTAGGCCGCAAACGCGTAAAGGAGGTTGTAGAGGCGAGGAGGAAGCAAACAGAGCGCGAGGAAATGGAGAAGCGAGAGGAAAGGGAAAAGCTAGAACGGTTGATTGAAGAAGAAATGCGACGGAAAGCGCTCGTTTTGGAAACGGCTGCGATTGCTATTCAAAGCGCGTTTCGAACTTTCAAGTTACGAAATGAGTTCGTAGTCAAACGTGCAGCCACCGAGAGTGTTCAAAATATTTACAGAATCCATCGAGAGCGAAGAGAGCGACGAAGGGCGAACCAGGAGCGACGAGCGTTGAAAGAAATTGACGAGAGGAATCGAAAGGAAGAGGAACGAGTCAAAGCTGCGATAATGATCCAAAGCTGTTACAGGATGTATTTCGCGAAGGAGTTGTTAAAGTTCCGCAAATACCGTCGAGACAAAAACGCAGCGATGAAACTGGTAAAGTTCCAGGCGCGCGTTCGAGGAGTTTTGGCGCGTAAAGCTTTCGCAGCGGCGCAAAAAGAGAAGGATGAAAAATACCATCTCGCGGCTATGACAATGCAACGCCACGTCCGCGGTTTCTTGCATCGTCGTCGTTTACGAAAGCACAACGAACGGAGAATGAATGCCTTGTTCAAATCCTCCCGAGCGTGTGGGCGCAAAGATGTGAAAACGTTGATCGCGAACTACGCGTCCATTGCGAAAATATGCCGGTCGAAACTCTTTGGTCACTTTGCGATCGAGGATTGTTACCTGCGGTGTCCAGATTCTGTGACTATTCTCGTGGAAACCTTGCAAATGTGTAGAGATTACGAGAGCGCATCAGATCTCGAAAATCCATTCCTGTTGGCGTGCGATGTCCTCCACTCCATTTGCGTTTACAAAAACGCCAAATTTTGCGAGTCAATCATGCGATCGCACCAATACTCTCGAGACGTTGCGAGATGTCGAAAAATTAAGGATACGACTATGTATCTTTCCTTGACGAACGAAAATCGGGCGAACGTGTTAGCATCGGCTATTAAAAGGAAGAACGCAGTTGTCGGAAACGATGAAGACGAGGTCAACGACGAAGACAAGATTATTTTGAACGAATTGCGAGCGTCTGCCGAGCAGTGCAGGAAACACGCGGATAAATTGAACGTTGTGTTGGAATGCTTAAGAGACGCACAACCTTCGATTTGGGAGTACGCGCAAACTCCAAAGAAGAAGAAAAAGAGCGTTTGGGACGCGCAGCAGCAGGAACAGCGGCAACCTTCCTTTCCGCAAATGTCGTCGCCGCAGAAAGCCTCTCCGCAAAAGAAACCTAGCGTTGCTCACGCGAAATCGCCGACATCAAAGAAAAAAATAGTATCCATCGCTTCACCGGCGGTACGTCAATCACCGCGCTTGTTAGAGCTCAAGGAGAAAAAGAAAATGGCGTAATGTACATTGCACATAGCATAGACTTTTTGTAGATTAAACGAGTAGTAAATTATGGTGTTACATGCCTTTTTGATCGTGTAAATCCCCTCTTCCGAAAATGACGACGTAATATCATTTCATCGTGAAACTGACGTCAGTCAGCCCAATTCTCACAAAATCCAACAGCAATGTCACCAGCATGCAACTACCTAAACTCTCCCAAACCACTCGCCACATAGAATACACGTTCTTTTTCCCTTTCGGTGAGGTTACGTCTTCATCCACCATTAAAAACATTGGAAAACTGACTATGAAATAAATCCCGTAAAACGCGCTCCCGAGCGTATACGCCATGTTCCTATCCGTAAACTCCCAATACGGAAACGCGCAAATAGTCAACGTTTCCATAAACGCCGTCGTATACGCTAACGTTGCCACTACTGCCGCATAAAACACATCGCGAAACACATCCTTCTCGTAACTCGTCTTAATCTTCCGTAAAATCGAATTCGTAACCGCGTGATAAAACATGAAATACGCGTGCGTCATGAGATACATCGAAATCGGCACGTCGTTCAACCTGTGCGCGTCAAAAGTGTACTTCGCGTTCAACACGGAATAAAAGTAGTGCGTCCATATGTAATTCCCGACGAAGGATAAAATTGCAATCCACGCGTTCGCTTTCACGACGTACCGTTCCAAAACCGGTACGCCTTTATCCGCCTCGAACGGTTTCCAAATCGGGTACAGAATATACGGCAGCGCGCACGCCGCGCAGTACGATAAATAATGCCATCGCGTGAATTGTTCGTACAGTTGAAACGCGATGATTATCACCACCGAGAATATCCAGCAAAAGGAGACGATAAATATAAACCTCTCCGCGCTTTTCTTCGAAGGGTTCGTTTCGCACTCGAACGAAGAGGTAGAAAAAGACGACGACGACGACGACGACGAAGTCGTGGTGCTTTTCCTCGTGCCGCTGCTCCTCTTCTTCTTCGCGACGACAGCGACGGGGGTTAAAAATCGTCCGAGGATGAAGCAGGAGAGGAAAATCGAGGCGAAAATCTTCGCCATTTGCGCTTGGATCGATGTCATCTCTTCCTCTTTCTCTCTCTTCTCTGTGTAACTTCTGCGGAATTCGCGTTTTCAAATTTCCCCAAAAAAGAAACACGCGCGCTTATTTATAATAATAATCATTCAAACATGGGAGTGGTATTAGAGAGCGATTCCGACGACGAGGAGAAGAAGGAGACGAAGAAGATTGTCGAGAAGGAAGAGGAGGAGTCCGAGGTGCGCTCGCTTTGCCCCCCGCTCTGTTTTTACTTTTTACCCTGTTTTACTCTCCGCTTTGTTAACATCATCACATCTTTGCCGCTGCTCTTGCTGCTGCGCGGGGAGGACACTTTTGAAAACGTCGCGTTCGCACACACACACACACACACACACACACACACACTCTCTCTCTCTCTCTCTCTCTCTCTGACGCGCTCTTTCTCTCTCTCGATATCGTCCAGGAGGAAGCCGAAAGCACGGACGAAGAAGAAGAAGAAGACGAACAACCAAAGAAAAAGAAGCAAAAGAAAGACAAAAAGTCAAAGAAGAAAAAAGCTGATTCGGATTCGGAAAACTCAGACGTCATCGACGATTTATCCGGCGATGAAGTCGACGCTTCGCTCATCATTCCCGGTGGCAGGTCCACTCGATCGACCAGGCCGGTGTTTACGAAGCAAATGTACGCGGCGGCGAACTTGGACGACGAGTCAGAGGACGAAGAGTGAACGTAATAGTTTTTAAATAAGATTTGAAAATTTTTTTCCCTAATATTAACACAGTTGTACCTCTCAAAGTCACATATTCTCGCTTCACTTAAAATAATGTCCTCTACCTCCTCCTCCGTCCTCCAGCGCAACCGCGCGGAAGTGTTCTCTTTGTTTCGCCAGTGTTTCCGCGTGGCGTTGAAAATGACCCAAAAAACAACAGGAGCAACGACAACGACAGCCGCAAAAGAGGATTTAGCGAGACAAGCGGAGTACATCAAGACGGAGTCCCGGAATAGATTTCGACAGAACCGATTTTTGAAAGAACGAGCGCACATTCAATCGGCGATTGATTACGCGAAGATGAGGATATACATGGCTGAGAATTACGGCATCGCGTACGAGAGGATGGCGAACGTGGCGAGTTCGGGAGGTGGTGATGTGAAAATTATTCACGAGGGGTTACGAGAGGAAGTTGGGAGTTTCCAAAGCGTCGGTTTGCCGAAGAATGTGTCGGGGGAAGAGGCGAGAAGGCGAGCGAGGGAGAAGAGGAGACGGATGTCGGAGAGTTTGGAAAGTAGTAGTAGTAGTAGTAGTAGCAGCAGCAGGAGTAGTGATAATAGTAGCAACAGTAGCGGCGCCGTTTGAGCGAGCGACATCGCAGGTATTAGTTTTTATGATTAGGTGAATATTTACTACGACGCGCGCTTTCTATGTGCCTACTTTAAAACAAATGCATGCTATTTCGCGTCACCACCACTGCTGGGAGTGAACACGCTCTCTGTGCCGTAATTTTTCCTTTCTTTGTACCCATCGATGGCGTACAGGAACTGCAATATCGGGCGTCGCACATCTTTACTCTTATTTCCGATGCCTCTGTGCATCAGACGATAATCGTACATGACCCAATCTCCTGCTTTAGCGTTTTGATTCGATTGGACGCCACCTAAAGAGAGCGCAGCTGGACCAAATCCGAGTAAACCACCATTTTTATGCGATGTCGGCCAAAACTCTGTGTAGCCAACCGTATCGTCCAAATCGACCAAGGTCATGAACACGCAGACGGCGTACGGCTTAGCGTGCGCTTTGAGTAAAGCGCCCGTTTGTTCGTCGTACGTTTCCTGGTCGCCTCGATGTGCACCGTCGCAGTGCCACTCTTGGTCCATGCAATTCGGTTCCGTCCAAACGATGGATATGTTGATGTCGATATCCTCGTCGTCCCGTAAAATTTCCTTCACCGGGTGCACCCAAGGCGCTTCCGATTTGGCGAAGCGAAAAAGCGCGTCTTCTTCCTCTTTTTCTTTATCGAATAACGCGTCGAATCGATACTTTCCTCTGCTCCCGATTTCTTTATAAGCAAACACATCGGTTCCTACGTTAACGTGCGAATGATTCTTTCGCATGGCGTTCAATATCGCCTCGATTCTCTCGTTTGTTTTCGTTCGAAACGAGTCTACGAGCGTTTTCGACACTCGACTTTCGCTTCTGTCCGCGGCGATTAAATATCCGTTCGTTTGGAAGTTTTCTCTCAAACTCTCGTCGTTTATCCTACATCTATCGTAACTATACCTATCGAACCCACATTCTCCGTCGTCGTCGTCGTCGTCTTTTAAAAACGGGAACCGGCACGGTGCCGACATCAACACGTCCGCGTCCTTCGCTTTTATTTTCATCCCTCGCACAAACTCGAGCACATTCTCGTTACGTCTCACTCGTTTCCACATCTTTCTCAACAGAAGCGACTCGTCCCCAGACGTCGCTAAAAACGACACGAGGATGTCAAAATACGTCTTAATTTCCTTTTTCTCCTTTGCTTCTTCTTCTTCTTCTTCTTCTTCTTCCAATCGAGCTCCGCGCTCATCTCTCACTATTCTCCACTCGTGCGCTTTCAACTGTCTTCGCTTCCACTTCAACTCAAAAACGTCTTCATCTTTGTCTTCTCCTTGAAGACGACGACGAAGACACCACGTCTTCCTCTCGTCGTCGTCGTCTTCAATCTCAAAACAAATCGCCACGAACATACGGCGTCTCTTTTCCTCCACCTCTGCTCGCGCATCTGTTTCTTCTTCTTTATCGTCGTCATCTTCGCTCTCTAATTCCATCACGTTTCCTTTTGCGATGGTGTTCGCTCCTTTTCTCTTCCCTTGATGTGTGTCCGAAAAAAAAAAATAAAAAGAAAAACTGAAAAAAAAAAAAGAAAAACAAAGAGACGCGAAGAGAGAAGAACATCACGTTTAAGTAACAAACGAAAGCTCGCGTCACTTTAAAACGCACACGCGCGATAGATAAAGTTATTTTAATATAAAAGAAGAGGACGACGACGAGGAGGAGGAGGTCGTGCCGAGAAGAAGAAGAAGAAGAAGGATTTGACGACGAGAAGATTTTATATATATTTACGACGCGCGCGCACGTAAAAGAAGGCAAAAAGGAGAGCGCACGGCGTAGCAGAAACTCACTCTCAGGATAGAAAAAAACAATGACCGACCAGGCGGTGCTCCTGTTGCGAAACCAACTCAGAGGTAAGCCGCGTGAGATGTTGTGAAGTCTCTCTCTCTCTCTGTGTGTCTCTTTGTTTCGTCTCTCTCTCTGTCTCTCGTGGTGTTTTCTTTTATCACGCGCGAGTGTGTAAGTGTGTGCGTCTCTCTCTCTCTCTCTCTTTCTCTCGGAGAGAAGGAGATGGAAGACGAG
>Ga0255765_1005586_pt1 | contig 11844 bp, 7 predicted proteins | sample 041ome_8_FD_179965 | JGI IMG/M metagenome (GOLD analysis project Ga0255765, IMG submission 179965) | Coastal salt marsh microbial communities from the Groves Creek Marsh, Skidaway Island, Georgia - 041407BS metaG (version 2) | ecosystem: Environmental > Aquatic > Marine > Intertidal zone > Salt...
AATAAAAGGGACTAAGCCACGAGGCAGTAGCAAGGATGAAGATATAAAAAATAAAGACATCTTAATAAACAGTAAAAAGGACCAAGCCGAAAACCTAATGATCGTTGATTTGCTTCGTAATGACCTCGGAATTAATTGTGAGACAGGAAGTATTTCGGTTGAAGAATTATTTAAACTCGAAATTTATCCTAATGTGTATCATTTGGTTAGTACTATTTCAGGAAAACTAAAAAAAGATTCAACAGTTTTTGATTTATTTTTTGATGCTTTTCCTGGCGGATCAATAACGGGTGCACCAAAAAAAAGAGCAATGGAAGTTATAGATGAATTAGAGAATCATGCGCGAGACTTTTACTGCGGCAGTGTTGCCATCTTCAGTTTCAATAATAGGATGGATAGTAATATTGGTATAAGAAGTATGGTTCACAAAGATAACCTTATGCATATATACTCTGGTGGTGGCCTTACGATTGCCTCTGATGCACAAGATGAATATGCAGAGATTATGCAGAAGTTGGGTAATATACAGAAAACGATAGAATATTTTAATGGGCAATTATGATTCTTGATAAAGAGACACTAAGAACTGAATTAGCGACGCTTGATGGCTGGAGTAGTCATGAGAGGTCTATTGTTCGAGAAATACCAATGCATAATTGGAAGGGCGTCATGATGCTTGCGAATGCCATTGCACACCTTGCAGAACAGGCATGGCATCATCCTGATTTAACCTTGACGTTTTCTTCCATCTCTATCAATCTTTCAACTCACGATGAGGGGGGCGTTACAGATAAGGATATCATCCTTGCTCGAAAAATTAATGATTTAGTGAGCTGGAATCCTAAAGATGAGAATGCTCAACTTGGTACCCCTAGCGTGCCAGAGTTTAGGTATTTAAAAAAAGATTAATTTCTAGAATTCTCTTTTACTAAAACTCCCATAATTGAGAAGTATTGTTGGTAATATTAATAGATTTAATATTGTTGAAGTGAAAAGACCGCCAATAATAATTGTTGCCATGGGGCCCTCAATTTCTTTCCCCGGCTGACCTGAGCCAAGCGCGATGGGCGTAAGGGCAAGACCTGCAACCAAAGCCGTCATAAGTATTGAGGGCAGTCGCTCCTTAGCGCCTTGTATACAAGTTTCAAGGTTCCATAAACGATTTTCATTTTCTACAAGGTGTTGGTAATGGGAAATGAGCATGATTGAGTTTCTAAGCGTAATACCAAAGAGTGTTACAAATCCAACTAATGATCCAATCGATACCCATCCACCATAAAAAAGAGCTGCTAAAACACCCCCAATTAATGCAAAAGGTAAATTTAAAACAGTGAGACTTAGGTTGCGTAATGATCCGAAAGCAATATACAGCATTAACAGAACTGCACTTCCAGCAAGAATTGAGTGGGTAATGAGCTCTTCCCTTGATTTAGCATTTTCTTGAGCTGAACCTGTTAATTCATAATAGACACCATTATTAAAATTAAGAGCCTCTAATTTTTTTGACAATTCATTAACAAAATCATCGATATCCTTTTTTTCAATATTTGCTGTGATTGTTTGTACGCGCTTCCCATCCTGATGCAGGATCTTAGAGCGGCCATTTTGCTGTGTGATGTCAGCAACTTTTTCCAAGGGAAGCACTTTATTATTTGCAGTGCGAATGGGTAATTTTTTTATGTCAGCAATGTCATCTTTGTAAAAATTATCAAGTGTGACAACAACGGGTATTTTGACTACACCATCATAAACAACTGGACCAGGAAACCCTTCATATGCAGAGCGTATGGTATCTAGTACCTCACTTTTATTAACCCCTAGTTGCGAGATTTTACTTTGATTAATTCTTATTCTTACCTCCGGAGTTCCTGGTGGAGATTGTATGGTGATATCTTTTGAGCCCTGAATTGTCTCTAATAATTGTGCAACTTTTTGAGCATCTTGGTCAATTGCATCTAAGCTATTACCAAAGATATTTACCACCACAGATGCGTTATAGCCAGATATAGTTTCTTCAATTCGCTCAGTGAGAAATGTATTGATTGCAAAATTCACTCCCACAAAGCCATTTTCTTCTGAATTCTTACCGTGAAGAATGTCATTAATTTGCTCTAAAACCTTGTCTTGACTTGGGCCATCCAGAGGGTCTAACTCAATCTCAAATTCACTGTAGTGTGTTCCAAATGTGTCAGCTCCCAAGGGCGACCTCCCAACCCATTGAGCTACTGATTTTACTCCCTCAATCTGTCTAATTTGCTTGGTAACTAAATTGCCTACTCGGATGGATTCTTTCTCAGAGGTACCCGGGTAGGCTGTCATATGCATAATAAAGTGACCTTCATGCAAAGGCGGTATGAACTGTGTTTTAAGGAATGGTATAAATGCTAACCCTACACAAATTAATAATAGAGATATAAAGACAATTAGTTTTGATTGGCCCTCAATCTTTCTTAATAATTTTTCGTAATATCTCTTTATTACTCTAATAACGGGTGAATCATTACTTTCAATATTTGAGTAGCCTAAAAGTAAGTAGCATAAGGCAGGCGTAACAGTCAGAGCTACAAACAAAGAAGCAATAATGGATGATATGTAAGCAATTCCTAGTGGGCCAAAGAGCTTTCCTGCGACACCTGAAAGTGAGAGTAGGGGTAAAAACACCAAAACAATAATGATTGTTGCAAATACGACAGACTTTCTGACCTCCATTGAAGAATTAAAAACAACCTGATAAATGGGTGCCGGTTTTGATTTAGCTTTATTTTGTCGCAATCGTCTAAATATATTTTCAACATCAATAATGGCATCGTCAACAACTTCACCCAACGCAATTGCCAAACCACTCAAAACCATAACATTTAGCCCCATATTAAAGTAGCTCATTACGCAAATTGCTGACAAAAGTGAAATGGGGATGGCAATTGCAGAGATAAATGCTGTTTTTATGTTAAATAGAAAAAGGTATAGAATCGAAATGACCATTGCAGCCCCAACAATAATATCAAATCTTAAGCCTTTAATTGAAGCATCGATAAAGTTAGCGGGCTTAAATAGGTCCGGATAGAGCTCAATAGATTCTTTCTTCATCAGGGGCTTTAAGTTATTGAGTGAGCTTTCTAATTCTGAGGTGAGCTTATACGTATCAGATCCTAGTTGACCTTGAACAGAGAGGTATACCCCCACTTGCTCATTAATTGATACTGCGCTGATGGAGGGTGCTGCACCGTATTCAACATTTGCCACTTGCTCTATAAATATTATTTTCCCTGCACTATTTACGATGGGAGTTTTCTTGAAATCATCTAATGATTTGGACTGACCATCAGCATTGATGATGATCCTTTGATTATTATTTTCAATAAACCCTCCTCCCGTTAAGCCGGTTGAATTATTAATGGCCTCTATGACCTGAGCAATTGCGGTATCATGCTTTAACAGTTTTTCAGGATCGACTTGAATTTGAATTTGCATAACTGAACCTCCAAAACGGTTCACATCAGCAACACCCTGCACGGACATAAGTTGAGGAATAATGACTCTTTCAGCAAAGCTTCTCAACTCAATCGCATTTTTTTTATTTGATACAATGCCGACGCCTAAAACTGTTGAGGCAGATGAGGTCAGAGGAGTGATGGTTGGGATGATGCCACTTGGCATTGTCGAGGTAAGGGTGGCTATTTTTTCAGAAATTGACTGACGATTCATGTAAATATTAGTATTTTCCTCGAAAATAATCGTGACAACCGAAAGTCCTGGAATGGATTGTGATCTGATTTGTTTAATCCCGATAGTGCCCCCAATTGCTAGCTCTATGGGCCTAGTTACAAGCGTTTCAACTAAATCCGAAGAGAGCCCTGGTGACTCTGTTTGAATAACTACTTGTGTTGGCGAAAATTCAGGGAAAACGTTGAGTGGACTGAGGCGTACCTGATAGATTCCATAGGCAATAATCAGAAAAGCTAAACCGATAACTACACCTGGGTATCTTATTGAAAAACGAATGAGAGCGGCCATCATAGATAGCTAATCCTCATTTTCGTTCTTGATCTGGTATTTAAACTCTTCTGATAACAATAATTGCGCCCCATCAACCACTAAGTAATCTCCGTCACGTAAATTTGTTTGTTTTATTAGCCACCCATTTTCGGTCTCATGTGGGTTCTCTAATGGCTTTCTTAGAAACTTTGGAGCATCGGCATTTCTAATATAAACCCATTGTTTTCCATGGCTCCACACTACAGATTCCTTAGGAATAAAAAGGTAATCATCAGATGTTTTTTGTGGCACCAATTTAATGATTAATTTTGAGCCAGGGGGTAATAATTTTTTTTGAATTAGATAATAAAAACCCTCACCCTGAATTGATCGATTTAATTTTGTTGAGGGGCCCAGCAGAACACCTTGGTAATTTTTTTGGTCATTCATATTGAACAGCGCAAGAATATTAGGCAGATCTTGATTGAATTTATTACTATCAATTATAATTTGTGCAAGTGAGCATTCCTGCAGTAGCAGGCAATGTTTATTTTTTTTAGAATTTGAAATTATTTCATCAAGTTTGCTACCCCAGTTGTATTGAATAGTGTTTCTAGCTAATTGTATTTCGCTTTCACTTATTTCATATTCGTTTTTAAGGCCGTTCACTAGGATTTCTTGTTCACGAACGACTTTGTCTGAAATATTTTTATTATCCTGGTTAAGTCTAGTATATTTCTCCAAACGAGACTGCTCGTCATCAATTTGTAATTTTAATTTGTTCAAAATAAGATGATGTTTTCTTATTAAATTTCCTAACTCAATTAGCTGATTGGTATCAATGACCTCGCCGTGCGAAGAAATTTCCTTTTCATACGTTGTTTTTTGTATTGGCTCAACCTTAATATTGCTGTTTTTTTCAACCGCTTCAGAGAGAATGACATATGTTAGCCCCCCATCAACCTGCGTGTAATCAACAATAATCTCTTCCTCAAGCTCATCATCGTCAAAAAGTTCATCTTTTGAAACGAGGATCAGCAGCCAAATAAGTATTAGGATTAACAGCGACTGGATGACTATAATTAGAAAAGATTTATTGTTCATAAAAATCAGCCGCGTTATTAAAGAAATTTATTTGAAATATTGATTCAGCTTCCAAGCCAACTTGAATTAAATTATATACGGCATCGTGGAGTTGACGATCAAATTTTGATAAGTTTATTAATTCTTGCTCTAACATAAAACGATCAAGAAGGCCCTCATCAAACCTCTTTAGTAGTTGGCTTGTGAGGTTTATTTTTTTTGCATTAATTTTTTTGGCATGTTCTAGTTGGCTCATGAGGTTTATAAAATTGGCTTTTATCAATTCAACATCATTATTAAGCTTCAATTGATATTGCATGATCTTTACAACCTCTGCATCCCTTAGTTTTGAAGCTTTTGCAATATAAATTTCGCTCCTTTCATTAGATTTAAAAAGGAAATCGATACCCAGCTTCCAAATATTATTTCCAAACTCATAAACATACGCTGGCGTGAAGTTAAAATCTGGGTATTGCTTTGCATATTCATATTTAAGTTCACCCTCCGAGATTGCATAATGAGCTAACATGACTCTTAGGCCTATATTGTTTCTAAAGGCTTCTTTTTTTAGCTCATCAATCTTTCTATTATCTAGAAATTTTAAAGTTACTTTTTCTAGTGATTTTTCTAAATTTATAGGACTCAGTGGTATTAAATTAAATTTTTCAATATCTATACCTACAAGCAAAGCAATTTCGTGGGTCAAGAGTTGTTGCTGGGACTGGTAATTTAAGAGTGTTTTGTGAACATCATTTAGCTCAAGTTCTAAGGAATCGTAGTCAACTTGGGAAGCAATACCCATATTGACCCTATTTGACAGCATATCAAGTATTGACTTTCTTAGCCTCAATTCATTTTTGAGGGTACTTATCAAATCACTATTTTTTGAGAATGTAAAAACTTTTTTTAATAAATTATTTTTCGCTTTCCATTCAATAGATTCATACTTAAGAAGAGCAAGCTGGGATTGATTAAACGCTATTTCATGCCTTATGATCTTTTTATTGGCAGACTCAAATGAAAAAGAAAAGCTTGCGCCGAATAAATTTTTTGAGATCTCCTCATTACTATCGCCGCGACCGACAACTAAGCCAATTGAAGTAGGGGGACTTAGTAGCGAAATTTTTTCATTTTGTTGAATTGCTTCCCACTCTGCATGGGCTACTCTTAACTCATAATTGAAAAACTCTTGAGCTAAAAAGAGTTCTTTGATCCCCCAAGATTTAATCGGCAAGGAGTCTTTGGGGTAATTTTGTGACAGTAAAAATTTTTCGAATTCATCATTGTCATGTCCAGCTTCAGCTATTTTAAGGTTTAATTCTTCTACCTCGACTTTCGCCTCCTCATAGGGAAGATAACTGCATGATGTCAATACAATGCATGCACATGTGATTGTCGTTGCTAGAATGGAATTTAAAAACCGCATACCAAGCTTCAAAGTTGCTCATTGTCCAAATAAATAGTTAGGCTCAATTGTAAAGCAAACCGCTTGTTTTATAACACAAATAGTTGGAATTATTCCTTTTCCAAACAGACTAAGCTGTTATAATACGCGATAATTTATTTTACAGATTTTGCGAGAGTGGCGGAATTGGTAGACGCACTGGATTTAGGTTCCAGCGCCGCAAGGCGTGAGAGTTCGAGTCTCTCTTCTCGCACCAATTATTTTAGGAAATTGTATGGCACAAGCAGTTGAGAAACTTAGTGATATTGAAAGGCGTGTGAAGGTTACGGTTCCAATTGAGCCGCTCCAAGTTGAAATTACGAGTCGTTTTAAACAGATAATGAAGACAGCTCGTGTGCAGGGGTTTAGGCCTGGTAAGGTTCCACTTAATGTGGTTGAGCGTCAGTATGGTGGTGATGTTAAGTCTGAAATATACGCAAAGGCGATAGAAAAAAAGTTTGGAGAATTTGTTCAAGCTAATAATCTTCGCATTGCGGGTATGCCTGATATTCAGCATGAACCTCTTGAAAAAGTTACCAAGGACTTTGAGTTTACTGCGACCTTTGAAATCTTTCCAGAGTTTAAATTAGCTGATATCAAAAAGCTGCCAATCAGTAAACCCGATGTAAAAATTTCCAAGCAAGATGTTGAAAAAACTATCGAAGTCATCAGAAAGCAAAGAGCAACATACAAGTTAGTTGACAGGGTGGCCAAGTTAGATGACAAGGTTAATGTCCAGCTTCAATCATACATTGATGGAGATGTAGCCGAGTCAACAGGTAAGGAGCCTTTTGAAGTTGTCCTAGGTGACGCTTCAAGAATCAAAACTTTTGATGAACAATTGGTTGGCTTAAAAAAAGGCGATGGCAAAGAGTTTGAATTGAAATATCCAAAAGATTATGCAACAGAGCAGCTGGCTGACAAGACAGTCAGATATGTAGTTAAAGTGCTTGATGTATTTGAAGCTGAACTACCCAAAATCGATGAGTCCTTTGCTAAGTCTTTGGGAGTTGATAATGGTGATGTCAAGCAACTGAATGAAGAAGTGAATAATTCACTTGCTCAAGAAATTGAGAGGAGAATTAAACAGAATTTAAAAGATCAGCTTTTTAAAGGGCTCGTTGATGCGCATAAATTTGATCTTCCAAAGTCATTAATTAATGCTGAGATTAATCGTCTTGCTCAGGTGGCTTACCAAAACATGAAACAAAACGGTATGGATGATAAGGATATTAAACTTGACCCGACTATGTTTGAAGATAGAGCAAAACAAATGAGTAAAACCAGAATTATTATCTCTAAAATCGTTGAACTGAATAATCTCGAGGCATCAGCAGAACAAATTAAATCTAAAGTGGAGGAATTTGCCTCCAATTACGATGACAAAGATCAAGCAGTAAAATGGTTTTACGAGGATCAGAAGCGATTAGAGGAACCTCGTGCTTTAGCTACCGAAGACAATGTTGTTGACTGGGCGCTTAAGTCATGTAATTTAAAATCAAAAAAAGTTAGCTTTGATGATGCACTTGCGGGGAAATTTTAATGAAGAAAAGTAACGTGGATTCTATTAGCCAATTTTCAGCTAATAACTTGGGTTATGTACCCATGGTTATTGAGCAAAGCGGTCGCGGTGAGAGAGCCTATGATATATATTCGCGCCTTCTCAAGGAACGTGTTATTTTCCTGATTGGTCCTATCGATGATATGACTGCAAATGTTGTAGTCGCTCAAATGCTATTCCTGGAAGCCGAAAATCCTGATAAGGATATATCTTTATATATTAACTCTCCAGGTGGATCTGTTACCGCTGGAATGGCAATATATGACACAATGCAGTTTATCAAGCCAGATGTAAGTACTCTTTGTATAGGGCAGGCTGCCAGTATGGGAGCGTTACTATTAACAGCTGGGACAAAAAAGAAAAGATTTTGTTTGCCTAACTCGCGAGTCATGATCCATCAACCTCTGGGTGGTTTCCAGGGACAGGCGTCGGATATTGAGATTCATGCTAAAGAAATTTTATATTTAAAAGAAAAATTAAATGAAATTCTTTCCAAGCATACTGGTCAACCTTTAGAGAAGATTGCGATCGACACAGATCGTGATAATTTCATGAGTGCGAGTAACGCAGTTGATTATGGCATGGTTGATGAAGTTATCGCTAAGCGCTAATTTATTTTAATAAACGAGTTGATATGGCTGATAAAGATAAAGAAAAATCACTTTTTTGCTCCTTTTGTGGAAAAAATCAATCAGAAGTTAAGAAATTAATTGCGGGTCCCTCCGTATTTATTTGTAATGAGTGTGTAGATCTCTGTAACGATATCATTGTTGAAGAAACGAAACAAAATCTGGATGTAAATGAAAAAACAGATTTTGATTTACTTACCCCACAACAATTGTTTGATAAGCTCGGTGAATATGTTATTGGTCAAGGAGAAGCTAAAAAGAGTCTAGCTGTTGCTGTCTATAATCACTATAAACGACTTACAGAATCAAACCTCGACTCGTCACTGAACGAAGTTAATATCTCAAAAAGTAATATCCTATTTATTGGGCCAACGGGCTCCGGTAAAACGTTATTAGCTCAAACTCTAGCTGACTTGCTTCAAGTACCATTTGTGATTGCTGACGCGACAACATTAACTGAAGCTGGTTATGTCGGAGAAGATGTCGAGAATATTATGCAAAAGTTATTGCAAAAATGCGATTACGATGTCGAGAGAGCGCAAAAGGGAATTGTTTACATTGATGAGGTTGATAAAATATCCAGAAAAACTGATAACCCCTCTATCACTAGAGATGTCTCCGGTGAAGGGGTTCAGCAGGCACTTTTAAAACTTATCGAAGGTACTGTTGCCTCAGTTCCTCCTCAGGGTGGCAGGAAACATCCTAATCAAGAGTTTGTTCAAATTGACACGACAAATATACTATTTATCTGCGGCGGTGCTTTTGATGGTTTAGAAAAAATTATCCAACAAAGGACCGAAAAAAACAGTATCGGTTTTGGTGCAGAGGTGTTTAATAAAAATGATGTAGCAAGTTACACCAATTTAGTGCGAATTGTTGAGCCAGAAGATCTAATAAAGTTTGGACTGATACCAGAATTTATTGGAAGACTGCCAGTAATTACAACCCTTGATGCGCTGGATAAAGACGCCTTAATTGAGATTTTATTAAAACCAAAGAATGCACTCACAAAACAATTTCAAAAATTATTTATCATGGAGGGCGTGGATTTAGAATTCCGTGATGACGCCCTTGATGCAATTGCAGAAAAAGCACTTGAACGTAAATCTGGTGCCAGAGGCCTTAGATCTATTATTGAAGTTGCTTTAAAGCAAATTATGTTTGAAATACCAAGCATATCGAATCTTGAAAAGGTTGTAATTGATAAGAATGTTATTTTGAAAAACCAAGAACCCTACATGATTTTTTCTGAATCAAAAAAAGAGCAATCAACGTAAAATTTTGATCTTGTAATTTTAATTATCGACCGCATAATAGTATTAACTTAATTTGAAAAAAATACGAATGAATAAACCTATCACACAAACACTTCCAATGCTTCCATTGAGAGACGTTGTTGTTTACCCCCATCTAGTTATTCCATTATTTGTTGGCAGAGATAAGTCGATAGCCGCCATTGAAAAAGCAAATAATGGCGATAAAAAAATTTTTCTGGTGGCCCAAAAGTCTGCTGAAAAAGATGAGCCAGATGCATCTGATCTTTATCAAACAGGGACAGTCGCTACAATTCTTCAGATGTTAAAACTCCCAGATGGGACTGTTAAAGTGCTCGTAGAGGGCGTCGATAGGGCCAATGTCAACAATGTAAATGTTGTTGGAGACTTTTGGACGGCTGAAGTTAATGTTATTGACTCACAGGAAAGAAAAGACAAGAAAACCCTTGCTTTCATGAGATCTATCTTTTCACAATTTGATCAGTATGTGAAATTAAATAAAAAAATCCCTCCAGAAATATTGACATCATTGACAGGGATTACGGAACCTGGACGGATGGCCGACTCAATTGCAGCAAATTTAACCCTAAAAATAGACCAAAAACAACAAATTTTAGAGACATTTGATGTTAAGCAACGATTAGAAATTTTACTCAATATCTTAGAGTCTGAAATAGACATCCTCCAAGTTGAAAAGCGAATTCGTGGAAGAGTTAAGCGTCAAATGGAGAAATCACAGAGAGAATATTATCTGAATGAACAAGTTAAAGCGATTCAGAAAGAATTAGGTGAGCAAGATGAGAATGCTGACATTGAAGAGCTTGAGAAAAAAATAAAAGAAACCTCAATGTCAAAAGAGGCCGAAGAGAAGTGCTTTTCTGAACTAAGAAAGCTTAAAATGATGTCACCAATGTCAGCTGAGGCATCGGTGGTAAGGACATACATTGAAACGATTCTTAATCTTCCATGGGATAAGAAAACAGATATCAATAAAAATTTGAGCAATGCTGAAATAAGCCTTGAAGCCGATCATTTTGGCTTAGATAAGGTAAAAGAGAGGATAGTAGAATATTTAGCTGTACAGAATAGGGTGGGGAAACTTAAAGCCCCAATTTTATGCCTTGTTGGCCCCCCGGGCGTCGGAAAAACTTCACTTGGCCAAAGTATTGCAAAAGCCGTCAATCGTAAATTTGTTCGTATGGCATTGGGTGGTGTGAGAGATGAGTCTGAAATAAGAGGGCACAGAAGAACCTACATCGGCTCAATGCCAGGAAAAATATTACAGAATATGACTAAAGTTTCTGTTAATAACCCTCTCTTCTTACTTGATGAAATTGACAAGATGGGGCAAGATTTCCGTGGAGACCCATCCTCTGCGCTTCTAGAAGTCCTTGACCCAGAACAAAATCATACTTTTGCCGACCATTATGCTGAAATTGAGTATGACTTATCGGATGTTATGTTTGTCGCAACGGCTAATTCAATGAATATACCTGAGCCATTACTTGATCGAATGGAAATTATCCGATTGGCTGGCTATACAGAACAAGAGAAATTGAGTATCGCAACTAAATATTTATTACCCAAACAATTAAAAAGTAATGGTTTAAAGGGTTCGGAATTAAAAATATCATCCAGTGCTATTAGGGATATTATTCAATACTACACCCGTGAAGCTGGCGTGAGAAAACTAGAGCAAGAGATTGCTAAGATTTGTCGTAAGGCCGTAAAGCAGCTTTCAACAAAACGAAAGGTTCATAAAATCTCAGTCACCTCAAGAAATATCAATGAATTCCTTGGGGTTAAGATCTATGACATAGGACTTGCCGCGAAAAAAAATCAAATTGGCCAGGTTACTGGACTTGCTTGGACGCAGGT
>Ga0255765_1005591_pt1 | contig 11838 bp, 12 predicted proteins | sample 041ome_8_FD_179965 | JGI IMG/M metagenome (GOLD analysis project Ga0255765, IMG submission 179965) | Coastal salt marsh microbial communities from the Groves Creek Marsh, Skidaway Island, Georgia - 041407BS metaG (version 2) | ecosystem: Environmental > Aquatic > Marine > Intertidal zone > Salt...
GTTGGATTCAGGTAAGAAAAGGACTATATCATGGTTGGCTGATTCACATTCATTAAGAAACGAAGGTATTCCGGACTCATTTAATTTTAAAGGCGGAGTTATCTTTATTACAAACTTAAAATTTGATAAAATGAAAAGCCAAAGAATACGTGATCACTTAGATGCTATTCAATCTAGGTGCCATCATTTAGATTTGACATTAGACACAATGCGTGACAAATTATTGCGTATAGAACAGATTGCTAGAACAGGTGAGTTGTTTGCTAATTATGATTTTAGTGGGCATGAACAAGCTGAAATAATTAATTTTATGCGTGAACAAAAAAATAAATTAAGAGAAATGAGTTTACGTATGGCAATTAAGATTGCTGATTTACGTAAAAGTTTTCCTAACAAGTGGATGCGTATGGCAGAATCTACTTGTATGAAACGAGCTTAACCAGTTTTACCACGTCCTATTCCATTGTCTGTCTCCATTGGATGTTGGTAAATTTAGCCTAGAGTTTTTACCGGCTCTAGGCTACCTTTTAGGTTGAAGTTCCTTAAAAAATACTATATACTATTAGTATGCTAACTCTAGATCATGTTGAAGATTATTTAGAATATCTATCAGGATATTCAACCCAACCAGCACTTAAAAATCTTAAAGAGCCTAACTTCCGTTTGGCCAGATATGATATTAATGTAGTTAACAATATGAGTTCAAATACTTCATTTGGTATAGCATTAACTGATAGGCAAGCAGATTTAGCAGTTAAATTGATTAAAAAATATAAAAGACAATTTCAAAAACATGAAGTTGATATTAGTCCTATTGAAACTGATCCTCAATATCGAATATCTCCCAGAAGGCCTAATAGAGATAAAATAGTTTGGTTTGAAAATGGTCAAATAATGGTTAAATTTCCTTACAATAATGAGGAAATAAAAGATCTACAACAGTTTAGAGACGAAAGTTGCGGAAAAGTTGTTTATAATAAAAATACTAGAAAATGGGTGATTAGCCCAACAGAAACTAATATTGAATGGATAGTAAAATGGGCTGGTATAAATAAATTTGACGTCGATAAACATGTTAAGACTTTTTATCTTCAAATACAAGATATAAAACAAAAATCATTTAGCATTAAATTAATTAAATCTAAAAATAACTTTGAAATTACTAACAGCGAAAAAGCACTCAATGAATTCATTGAAAAAGAAGCTGGTGGCTTTGGGTTTGACAATATAAACAAACTCGTTGACTATGCTGGTATTTGTGGATATGAGGTAAGTACTGAAGTATTACAGTTAGTTGACAATAAGTCATTAAAATTATTTGGGCCACATTATGAAATTCATATCAGCCCAACACCAGAGAATTTAAATTCTATTTTTGATTACGCAGAAGCAACTAATAGATATCCTATTTGTATCTATAATCCAACAATGTTTGATATTGATTTATCAAGATTTGATACGTCAGATGTTGTGATATTTGATCAGAAAGGAACAACAAATACGCCAGAGTATAATCCATATATGGCTAAAGTAATTTATGCTAAAACTATTCCAAGTAGTTGGAATTTTCCGGTACCTTTACTAGTAACAACTTTTGAAATGATGGTTGGTGGGAGAAGGCAGGACTGGACCAAACGTGCTGAAAAAATAATATATTATGGCACAACTAAGATCAAGGAACAGGAATGAAACAAGTAAAATCTTTTTGCCATCTATGTCTAGCAGAATGTGGTATTAAAGTTACAGTTGATCAAGGAAAATTTTCTAAAATATCACCTGACAGCAATGATCCTGTGAGTAAAGGATACGTCTGTGAAAAAAGTCAACGACTTATAGAGTTTCAGCATAGCCCTGAAAGAATAACTTCTCCATTGAAAAAAATAAATGGAAAATTTGTTCCTATATCATGGGAGCAGGCGATGAAAGAAGTTACAGAAATCATTGGCACACATTATGGTGATATATTCTATATGGCTCCATTAAGTCCATCATATTATGTTAATACCATTTATAACTTTGAACTAATGAGTATGCTAGGTGCTAATTATGCTTCTAGTGTATTAAGTTATGAAAAAGCATATGAAATATTAACGCAGAGTCAATTTTTTAGTGATGGAGTTTACCCAGATAGAGAAAACGCTGATTTATTAATTAGTATTGGACAAAACACTTGGATAACTCAACACTATCCTAGAGCAAGAAGTATACTCAATGATATTAAAAATGATCCTAATAGGAAATTAGTGATAATTGATCCAGTACGCACAGAAACAGCCGAACGTGCTGATCTTCATCTACAGATTCGTAGTGGCACTGATGCTTGGTTACTAACTGCTATAGTAAAAACAATCATTGATAGAACAATGTTTGACAAAAACTTTTTATTAAAAAATACAGAAAACTTTGCTGAAATTAAAAAGCATTTTGCGATAGTCAAGGTTGAAGATTGTTTAACAGTAGCAGGAATAACAGTTGAACAGTTCAATAGTTTAATTGATTTAATAGCAACTAGCAAAGGTGTATGTATGGACACAGGAAACGGTATATGTCACACACCTTATCCTTTTGCTAATAATTATCTTATAACTTTGATTTATCTTCTAACTGGCAGTTATAACAAACCAGGTACCATGATGCCATTTAGAAGTTTGCCCACACCACAGCAAGTCTTTAAGAAAGAACACACACCAATTACCGAGCAGAAACAGTATCAGGGAATGATGTCAAGTGCTGTGTTAGCAGATAATCTAACGTTTGATTGTGTAGTTATTGATAATACTAATCCTGTTCTCAGGGCACCAAACAGTACTAAATTTAAAGAAAAATTAAAAAAAGTTAAACATGTTATAGCACTAGATAGTTTCCACACAGAATCGACAAGAATGGCAGATTATGTTTTACCAACCCCAACGTTCTTTGAAAGATACGAAGTTGTTAATTTTGAACATCCATCAAGTCAAATAGCACAGCTCAGTGAACCGGTATTAAGCATGCCTAGTTATGCTCGTACATCATCAGATATATTTGAAGAAATGTTGCAGTCATTGAAAATTGTCAAGGCAAATACAGAAAAAAGAATTAAAGAATTATACGAAGAAGGTAGTGAATTATTTTATCAATTGGTGTTAGGTGAACCAAGTCCGTTTTATATTCTGAGAAATACTATAGGTCAGAAATATAAGGACCCTTCAATTGGTGTTGTTTGGTGGTTTGTTTTAAGACATTATCTTAAAGATTATGACTTTGACCAAGCATTGGTACTGACAAACAGTGTTGTTGATGTGTTTAATCAGACTGGTAAGTTAAAATATCACAATCAAGTCGAATTAAGAGATTCAAAAATTGATTTAACTCCACATTTTATGAAGTCTACTTTAAAGTTTAATTTCAAACACATAGTTGATCTTGAATACCCATTTGTCGTTCAGTGCGGTTTTAGACAGTCTAAGTCAATGAATGAGGTAATAAAAAACAAACAGCGTCCTACAGTAGAGATCAGTGAGATTGATGCCAAAGAACAAAACCTTAAAACTGGTGATATAGTTAAATTAGAAAGTAAATCAGGAGGGCTAATAATTAAATGTGAAGTTGTTAATACTCTTAGACCAAAAGAACTTAGGATAGCAAACCATCAGCTTATTAACCAATTAACAGTTGATAATAATCAAGATTATTTAAGTCCTCAAAATAAATTTGTTTTTGTGAAGTTGTATAAATCATCATGAAAGACATTTGTATTGTGATACGGAAAGGAAAGTGGTCTAATCTAACTTTAGCAACAGTTAAGTTTGACAAATATGGACAAGATTTAAATACTCCTTATGTTTTATGCGACGATTGGGAAGATGGATGGGCACTTGCTGTAAATAAAGGGTATACTAAATTATTGCTAGTAGATCATGGTTTAGTTTTTTTAGACATACAAGAATTTATGTCAAGACTAGAGAACTATCCACATAAGGGATTAATAGGACACATTACCGATCCATTAAATGGCGACCCATTCTACCTTCATCCTCAAACAACATTCATTGATACTGAATATTTTGACTCTGAAGATTTAGATACTTTAGATCACTTGAGTCCATACCCAATAAGAAGTGATAAAAACATACATCACGACTATACTCCATTATGGTTACGGCCAGGACGCACTGAGCCAATACAACAACAATCAGATCTATTTGGAGCAAAACTGATTGTGACACAATTAGAACAAAATGATTTAGTTAGTAATTGGTCGGATCAGATGCGTAGTTTAAAAAAGTATTTGTATGATGACGAATATGCTCATAAATGGATTAGCGAACAGCAATACCAATTTGATATAGCTGAAAATCACTTGTGGGTATTAAACAATGAACCAACTTACCTAGCCAATGGAACTGTGATCAGTCCTGCTAGTGGATTGTTTTGGATTAAAAATTTGTTTAATACAGATGTAGAACGTATATATCTATTAGATATTAGTCAAACACAGATTGATTTTGTTACTAAACTACTTAACGAGTGGGATGGAAATAATTACGGAAAGTTTTGTTTAGATTACATGTTTAAAAACAAAGTAAGACATTTTAACTTGGATGATCCCAAATTAACATTAGAAGAAAAAATATCTTTAATTAAAGAACAAAGATTTATTGATTATGTTAACAGTAGAATTACCGTTGATACATCTGATTGGACAGCAGTAAAACATAAAGTGGTTCAGATAGAAAATGTAGATATGGTCAAACGACTTCCTACACTGGTCAGCGAAATAGATGGCCCTATTAGTGTGTGGGCTAGTAATATTCTTGATTATAGATATACATTAATTAAAAACTCTCCTAGTGAGTATGATTTATTCTTAGACACCGTTAGTAACAGTAGGATTACTTTATTATGATTGATAAAAAAAGTGTAGCATTGTTATTTGCTAAACATGTTGCTAATCATAAGAGTGATTCGTTGCCATTTAAGCAAGGCGCCAGTTATGAAGATATAATTAATATGGGACTACCATGGTTAGAACTAGCAATAAAAATACCAGTAGATATTATACTTAAAGAAATAGAACAAATTGAAACATATTTTGTTGACCATAGAACAGATTACAACAATAACCAAGGTTGGAAAAGTTTTTGTATCCATGGAAAGAGTTTTGATACTACTCAAGAAGTTAATGACGATCGACCATATATATGGACATCAGAAGCAGAACAATACATGCCTAACACTGTTACATTTTTTAAAACATTATGGCCAGGAGTAACATATCGTAGACTGCGAGTAATGAAATTAGAACCGGGTGCTAGTATTGAAGTACACAAGGATAGAGGTATTAAAGGTCTGGCCGAAATTAATATTGCTATTACTCAACCCAACGGCTGTAATTTTTATATGGAGAATCATGGTATTGTTCCATTCAAAATTGGACAGGCATATATGTTAGACATTAGCAATAGACACTGTGTGATTAATAACAGTAACGAAATAAGATATCACATTATTGTACATCATGAAATAATCAATGACAATTTTAAACAAGTCATAAGAGAGTCTTACAATAAACTATATGATGAAAATAGTACTTACTAATAATACAGAATTCAATGTTGATCTAGAACAGAATAACACCACAGCCATTTGGATTAAACAATGTTATAAATTGTTACAGTCAGTTCCTTTAAATTTTAGTAAATTTGATTGTTCAAAATTAAATTTGCAAAATCCTAGTACTATTGTTGAAGATTTAAAACAATATGCTGATCAAATTGAACTTACACTAGATGTCGCAAGATGCACTGAACAAGAATATTTAAATGAATTACATAGAATCTTTGAACTTACTGTTTTAAAAACTGATAGTTGGTTGTTGTTTCATGAAACACTACATCTATTAGAAATTTTAAATAATTCAAATTCTTTTATGTTACATAATGTTGCTATTATCAATCATAGAGATAAGACTGGTCCGTTAGATAAACCATTTGATATTAACTTGCTTAACGAAGGTACGCAGTTTGTAAAAAAAGGAACCTGTTATTGTGATTGGTCTGAATTAGGAAAACAACCTCATCGATATTGGATTGATGGAGAACCAAATAATCTTCAAAGAATATGTGAGTTAGCAAAACCGTGGACTACATTAAGACCCAGGTTTTCTATAGCATTGGAAGATATTGATTTTACATTACCTAAATCCTTTGAAAATGATTTTATATCCTGGTGGAAACCGTATGAGCAAGAATGGTTAACCCATTGGAACTTGCCTAAATGGACAACACAGGATATGATAACTGTATTACCTTTTGGTACTATTAACAATGTTGATCAGTTAACCGCAGAATTAGTTTCTGGTAATGTTCCTTTAAGAGTAGTGGTTGATTAAGAACACACATGAGTATATAATAATAGTATGGCGAATGTAACACTACTAATTAAAGATGAAGTTAATGTTAAGATTGAAGGATTAGATCTACATGAACGAAAAGAGCTTACTAATAAATTTAAGTATGAGATTCCTGGTGCTCGTTATATGCCAGCAGTTAGACTAGGACGGTGGGATGGTAAAGTAGGGTTCTTTCAACTAGGTGGTTCAACGTATATTAATCTACTACCAGATATTATTCCTTATCTAGAAAGTCAAGGATATGGTATTGATATAGAAGATTTACGAGAATACCAAACTCAGTTTACATTTGAAAAAGTTCAGGAAGACAGTTATGCGGACTATGTGTGGCCTTCAAAACACCCTCAAGCAGGCAAGCCAATCATGTTGCGTGATTATCAAGTTGAAATAATTAATAAGTTTTTAGAGAACCCACAGTGTATTCAAGAAGTAGCCACAGGTGCTGGTAAAACTCTAATCACTGCTGTACTAAGTCATAGATGTGAACAACATGGTCGTACTATTGTTATCGTTCCAAACAAAAGTCTGGTTACACAGACAGAAGCAGACTACATCAACATGGGATTAGACGTAGGTGTTTACTTTGGTGATCGCAAAGAGTTTGGTCGTACACACACTATCTGTACCTGGCAAAGTCTAAACATTTTACTAAAAGGATCACGTAATCGCGAAGTAGACATCACAATAGGTGAGTTTCTACAAGACGTAGCCTGTGTCATGGTAGATGAAGTACATATGGCCAAAGCGGATGCCCTTAAAACTTTACTAACAGGAGTTATGGCCCATATACCTATTCGTTGGGGATTAACTGGCACAGTACCTAAAGAAGAATACGAATTTGTTAGTTTAAGATGTAGTCTAGGTGATGTATTGGGTAGATTATCGGCTAGCGAATTACAGGAGCAAGGAGTACTTGCTAACTGTCACGTAAATGTGTTACAATTAGTAGATCACGTTGAGTACAAAAGTTATCAAGATGAGTTAAGATATCTATTAGAAACAGAGGGCAGGCTTGATTATATCGCACAGCTGGTAGAAACTATTCGTACGAGTGGCAACACTTTGTTGTTAGTTGATCGCATAGCACCTGGACAAGCTCTGGTAGAAAAAATCAAAGACGCAGTGTTTGTGTCAGGAGGAACCAAAGCAGATGACAGAAAAGAACAATATGACGAAGTGGCAACTAGTGAGGACAAAGTTATTGTTGCTACTTATGGCGTTGCCGCTGTTGGCATTAATATTCCTAGGATTTTTAATCTTGTTCTCCTTGAGCCTGGCAAATCTTTTGTACGTGTTATTCAGTCAATTGGTCGAGGCATTAGAAAGGCTGAGGATAAAGATTTTGTCCAGATTTGGGATATAACATCAACCTGTAAGTTTGCTAAAAGACACCTAACAAAACGCAAACAATTTTATAAAGAAGCAAACTATCCATTTGTGGTAGAAAAAACGGAGTGGCAATGAACATATTAACATTAGATAACCAAGCATTTGAAATGAACGAAATACCAGAAGAAGTAGAAGATATGCGATTTTGTATATTAGATAATTCGGATCCTAAAAATCCTGATTATTTCTTTATACCGTTGATCTTCTTAGAGTCGTTTAATTCACCAGCATTGGTTCTAAACATCGGAGGCAATCTGGTTAAGATGCCAGTTGATTGGCAGTTATTGATTGGCGAGCCAGATTTTGGTGATTTAGAAGTAGTACCATTAACCAGCATTAATGATAGAGGATTTAATGTCTTTACATTTAATCCTATTAATAGTTTTAGGCCACAGTTCTACCCAATCGAAATAGTAGATATCTATCAGGATGTTAAATGGTATTTCCCAAAACTTAAACCAGGACAGATGTTAGCAGTACCAATTAACCAAGGAAATAAAGAAGAAAGTCCAAAATGTGCTTATTTCGTTAAAGATATTTCCAGACAGAGTGAGGTGGTAAACTATAGTCTAATATGGTAGTATGAAAAAAGATAAAGCGTATATTTACGAATCGCCTAACGGTGGCAAGACAGTGTTTAGGCATGAAATAGGTAAACCAGAAACCAAGGAGTTAGTACGAATGGGTGATGACGATATAGATATCACAGATGACGAATACAATGATTACCTAAGTGAAATAGTAGACAAGCATTGGTTAGGTGATGAGTATGAGCCAACATATACCTGGACTGATGATAATGACAGTATTATCAATGACCCTGAATGGCAGGCAAAATTTAAAGATGAAGTATCTTGGGCTGACATAAAACGTAAGTCTAAAAATCATCCTGCTCTAAAAGAAGCCATGGACCAAATGATAATGATATATAATTTAAGTATTGAACATGATACCGAGGATAATGACGATGTGCCCTTTTAACCCAGAAATGTTTAGACAGAAACCAAAAAGAAAGTCTAGTGGTCCTAGACCAAACTTAATGACCCACGAAAAACGTCTTAAAGAATCAGCACAAACAGTAGAGCAATTACAAGAGATTGTTCGCAGACAATCTGACCAAATTCAACAACTACAAAATAAAATTAGCACACTAGAAAGTACCGTTAATATTATTGGACACGCTGTTAATAAAAGATGAAAATTTTATGTTTAGGAAATAATTCCAGACAAACAGATGAACTAGTCTCTAAATTAGCCAAAGTAAAAAATCAAACTAATTACGGATTAATAACATCCATAGATATTGAGTTAAACTCTGGTTATTATCACACTAGCATATTTGATTTATCTAAAGATCAAATAATACAAGTAAGTTCAAAATTTGATTTAGTTTTAGTTTTAGACCAACCTATAGAAACTTGGGATCATCCAAACAGTTTTTATCTAACTTGGGACCTATTAGACAGCATTGATCAAACAAAAATACAGTATCAAAATAAATCAAATGGAGATTCTGTAAGAATATTTTCTAAATTAGTAAATGAAAATAAAAGTTTTTGTATTTTTCCATTCATTGAACTATTAGTTCAAAATGGGTCAACTACAGTATGTTGTCGATCGTGGGAGCCTATTAAAAAACTAAAAGACATTTCAGATTGGTCAACAGATTCTGATTACTTATCGATACGTACAGATATGATTAATGGCAAACTTGTTGAGAACCACTGTAAGAGTTGTTATAATTTAGAATCTCATGGTATGCAAAGTGCTAGACAGGTCGAAACAATTGAGTGGGCAAATAGATTACAGTTAACATCAATAGAAGATGTTATTAACATAACCACTCCTGTGTATTATGAGGTTAGACCAGACAATATATGTAATCTACAGTGTAGAACATGTGGTCCTGAAAGTTCAAACCAAATATTCGATGAATATGTAAAAATTGGATGGATTGATAAAGATACCACATATGAATATACCAATTTTGACTTTGTTAAATTAGATAAATTGGAAAAATTATATGTGTCTGGAGGTGAACCTACAGCAAGTTATGATCTACAGAAATTTATGATAGACTGTATTAATGATCAAAAAACAGATTTTGAATTTATCATTAATACAAACGCTACTAAAATTAGTAGTAGAATGAAAGAACTTTTTAAACAGTTTTCTAAGCTATCATTTATTGTTAGTGTTGATGCTTACCAGGCACTTAATCATTACATAAGATACCCTAGCACGTTTGATCAGATAATAGACAATGCTAGATATCTAATCGATCAAGGACACGTTGTTTCTTTTAATACAGTAGTATCAATTTATAATATAAGTAAATTAGCTGAACTATTTTTATTTCTAGATAAAGAATTTCCTACTTGTTTGATACATTGTAGTTTAGCAGGCGACCAAGATAATATCTATTCACCATTTCTTTATCCTGATTATAATCTTGTTAAACCTGATTTGGAAAAAATATTCGATACTAACTGTTATAAGAATGACAGATTGTTTAGAACATTTATAGATGGTTTAATTAATTTTAAAGAACAAACAGATATTAAACTATTAACCAAATTTTTTGAGTACAATGATCGATTAGACCAATCTAGAAATATTCGATTAAAAGATTACCTACCAGATCTTGATAAATTTAGACAACTATGTTATAATTAATTATATGAATACAGATCCTTTATATATTGGCAACGAAATGGCGGCATACGATCGTAAAGATCGCGCCTACTATGACAAGTTTACTGATGAACAAAAGAAAAAGTTTTCAACTTATCTAATGCTCAAGTATGGTGCTAATGTCAGTGGTAACAAAGACTTTCAAGAATGGTATCTTAGAGCCACAAATGAACGTGTTAACAAACATTTCTTTGACATTAACAAGCATACAAAACTACAATGGTTAACCTGTACCACTGTTAGTCCAAACATGGGCAATCAATTTCACTATTGGTTAAAAGCAAAAAAGAAAGAGGGGGATAATAAAAGTCAAAAGTTTTTGGCCAAGATTTATCCAAATATGAAATCAGACGAGATAGACTTATTAGCAAAATTAAATGATAAACGAGATCTTAGAGACATGGCGCGAGAACTCGGATACGATGACAAGCGAATCAAAGACGAGTTATAAATGTAAGTACTGTGAGAAAGAATATCGCAGAGAATCTACTCTGGCGGCTCACATGTGCGAAACTAAACGCAGATACCAACAAGAAAAAGAGGTAGGAGTTCAATTTGGATTTCAAGCATATCTACGCTTCTACGAAATGACACAAGGCTCAGCAAAAATGAAGAATTATGAAGATTTTGTTAAGAGTCCTTACTATTCGGCCTTTGTTAAGTTTGGCAGGCATATGATTAGTATTCGAGCTGTTAATCCAAAAATGTTCATTGAATGGGTTCTCAAAGAAAATAAAAAATTAGATAGATGGTGTCAGGAAAGTGTTTATAATGAATTCTTAACTCAGTATATTAGAAAAGAAGCAGTACAAGATGCGTTGGAAAGAGCATTGACAGAAATACAAGACTATGTAGATGAAACTGAAGGCATAGCAGGACTTAAAGATTATTTTAGATATGGCAACACTAATCGTATAATAAGTCATATTAACAACGGTAGAGTTAGTCCGTGGATAGTATTCAATTGTGATAGTGGTGTTGAGTTTTTAGATAAACTTAATGAAGAACAAATTGCTTTAATTATAGAAACTATTGATCCTACCCATTGGCAACGTAAATTTGTTGATTATCTAGCAGACACTGAATGGGTTAAAAGTATTCTTAAAGAGGCCGGGTTATGAAATTTAAATCAGATATTGACATAGACTTTGCTGACAGAGATCAGGCCCTAGCATTATTTAAAGTTACTCCTGCTAGTATTATACGTGACGGGAAGTTAACAAAACATAACACAGGAGTCTATGCTACTGATGTTCCGCAAGATCCATTTACAGGGTGGGCCAGTATCGACCATAAAGTGGCAGAAGATAGAGGATATCAAAAATTAGATTTACTTAACGTAAATGTCTATAAGAGTGTCA
>Ga0255765_1005595_pt1 | contig 11833 bp, 11 predicted proteins | sample 041ome_8_FD_179965 | JGI IMG/M metagenome (GOLD analysis project Ga0255765, IMG submission 179965) | Coastal salt marsh microbial communities from the Groves Creek Marsh, Skidaway Island, Georgia - 041407BS metaG (version 2) | ecosystem: Environmental > Aquatic > Marine > Intertidal zone > Salt...
ATTTTGTTAATTATATCGGCAGGTCTCCTCGGAGCTTCGCTATTTGTTTTTGAGCCTTATATGGAATTGATTGGTAGGTATGCCAACTTCAAGCCCTTCAACTGCGTGTTCTGTTTCACGTTCTGGGGTTGTGCTGCGGTGTTCTACTTCATTGAATTCCCTATGTATTATTCGGTTATCTCCGCCTTTATCGGCGAGATGGCCTATCGTAAGCTCACTACCTATGGCACAGAAGACTGAAGACTCCGGATTCCGCTTTATTTACTGGGACGATTTATGTCCTTACTCTAATAATAACTCTAAAGAAGAAGAAGAAAATGCCGATTCCCAATCCACAGCAAGACGAAACAAGAAAGGAGTACGTTGAACGATGTATGGGTGACACCACAATGGTAGACGAGTACCCAGACAACAAACAACGCTTTGCCGTTTGTAACGTCCAGTGGCGTAAATCACTTAAAGGATAAAAAAAGGAGGCTCCCCAGCCTCCTTTTCCTCTTTAACCTAGAAAATACAGTTAAACCTCTCTCCGACCTAGCGGGTTAAATGAAAAATTTAATTATACGTTTCAAATATAATAAAAATAGCAATACAACAATAGCCCACCATAAAACAGTTTCTGTTTTGAGATTCTCTTTATATACTATCTTATCTACTGCGACATCTTTGGTGAAGAAAACGGTATCCGGAGGACAAACCGCATCAACCAGTATAGTGTCGTTTATACGTATAATCTTGAGCGAGACGTTGTTCTGTATCCTCTCAATCGTATCATACTTATTGCTTACGATTGTATCCCTTAGTGTCCTTTCCTTGGTTACGAGAACCGTATCCACCCTTACAACCTCCTTTTGAATTAGAGTAGGGTCCTTTGCAATCGCACGGTTTAGGTAGTAGTTCGCACCACACGACGTCATCAGAAACAGACATACACTAAGAACCGCAAGCCTCACAATCTTCTGGGTTATCAATGTTACAAGTTGGCTGAGGAGCTTCCTCAAGGTCATTAAGCCAGTTGTCAAAAGTTGATGTATTTTGTTCTTCCACCTTGTTTAATTGCTTTAAGAATTTGTTTACGATTTTTTCCCTCGTTATAGGAAACGTGTACCCACGATGGGTTGTTATCATCTCCGAACTCCCAGATGAGTTGGTCCCACTCAAGGTTGTCCTTGATGTAGTTGAAGACCTCTGCGTTGCGCTTCCCCATATCAATGTCGCTGGCAGCGCCCTTCAGGGCGCAATGCTGTGAACTAGACGAGCCGCCAATGGCTTGATTAAGTTCCACAGAGCGAAAGCCAGAGCTGATGTTAATGGGGCCTAGCGCATCTCGCAAAGGTTGTAATACGTAGTCGCATAGAATACGCATATTTTCAATTTGAGCCTCATTGGGCTCGTTTAGAAGGCCTTTCTTCACAGCAGTGTAGCTGTGTACCATTTCCTGTAGAGTAAAGTTCTTAGAGAGCTTCATTTGCCTTGACCCTTGTATGGCTTCTTATATTTTTTAGACGCTTTATTAGCGCTTTCTTGCTTTGAGTGCTTACCGCGCTTCTTACTCTTGCTAACGTAAGAGGTTGCAGTCTGTAACTTTGCCATTAATATCTATTTACTACTTCTTGTATTTCTGTGTGGTGTACGTGGAGCTTCATATCTAATCCAGCCTCCCAGCGGTATTTCTCTTGGCCCCCATTAAAGTAAATGATGGTGGGGACCGACTTAATGTTGTGCTTTTCTTTCATACCGGGCTTCTTCTCAATATCCACACGATACAGCTTTGCCCCATCAACCCTACTTAACTGGTCGTAGGTGTTTGACTTGTTGAATCCGGCATTAAACTCTATGACCATCTTGTCGTTAATCATCTGCCTGTTGACAGAGAAAGACATAAAAAATAAGGCACAGGCTAACAGCGCTCTCATCTGATTTCGTATAAACGGGTTTCAATTTTGTCAAGCTGATGCTTGATGTCCTCAATATTCTTGGCGTTGTTCATAATAGTCTCACGGACCAAGTTGTCTTTGAGGTCAAATTCAGTGCGAGAGATGGCTGGCTCTGGAAGTTTTTTGGCGATGTCAATCTCGGCCTGCAAATTGTAGTACGCGCCTACAGCAATAGATAGGCCTACGCTCAACGCAATGAGCGTCTTAATACTGACACCAAGCATAGTATCTTCACCCACTTCCGTAAACTTTCCTTCACCCTGATAGAGTTTCATTTCTTAGAGAATTTTTCAAGCCCTGCAATACCAAAGCTGCCTAGTGTTACAAATACAAAACTGTTATATACAAACTCATTAATAACCAAGTCTTTCCCCACCCAGCCTGTAACGATGTCAGCAACGGCAAATATTACCATAACCGCAAAGCTCATAAATCCGATAACACTCTTCTCTGAGATGTCATTGGTATCCTTGAATATATTGAAGAAAGACATAGCTTTATTTTCAATAATCTACAAAAAGAAAGGGCTACCAAACGGCAGCCCTTTCCAACCAAAACAAAACTCAACTAAAAATTACACCTCTTCAGGAGACGGCGTAAATTCTCCGGTCTCAATATCTACTGAGCCGTTTCCGTATTCTTCACGAATTTCATTTAGCAGTTGCTCTGCCTTCTCTTCTGCTTCATCGGCCTGAGACCCTAGAGCCTTCATACGTGCTTTAATATTTCGCATTGCAAGATGAAGGTCTCCAAGCTCCAAACGTAATTTCGTTCGGGTATCACGATAGGCATTAACCTGCTCTAATTGTTCTTCTTTAATCTTAGCCATAACCGGTTATAATGTTAACAGTCAAATATAATAAACTTATACCTGTTCTGCAACAACTGAACCAATAGTTTTGGTGACTGATTTAGGAGCCAACTTGTCAGTAATCTGTGAGTCGACTGACGATTTGAGTTCGGCAACACATTCTTCGCCCATCTCTGCTTCTACCCATCCGATAACATCTTCGTGGGTTAGCTCTTCAAAGGCTACAAAAGAGGAAGCGTCAATGGTCTCTACGGAGATTGTTTGCGTACCGATAACGGTAGCAGAAACCTCACCAGACTCATCTGTTCCTGTCAAGCGCCAGTGTACGTTATATACAACGTCAGAGAGCGATTCGTGATTGGGATATGTGTCTACAGTTTTGCAGTCCCAAGAATAAACATTAGCCATTTTTATTTGCTTTTTTATTAATATACAAAGGTTTATCTACTATTCCTACTATTGAAGATTGGAGCTCCTCCATAGAAATATCTATTAGAGGAACCCCTGACTCTTCAATCTCTTTACGCAACTCAGGCGTTAGTGGTTTCATTATCAATCCGTGGTGTACATTGGAATTGCATAGTCCGTTGTTCCAATGCGAACCGCCAACCAAGCATTTGGTTCCGCAAGTACTTTACCATTTTCTGTTGTTCCGTAACCTTCTGAAATCTGATTACCGTCTAATCCGTTTGCTTGCGGTGCAGTAGCGGTATGATGCATCTTGATACCGGCGTAGTTGGCGTTACCAACACTAAGGTAGTTGGAGGTATCAACGTACATCGCATTACGGGAAGTACCATCTGAGTCGTCAAAGCGAAGGGAGTTACCAGCAGCGTTTCCTCGGATAGCGATAGCACCACCTGATACGTCCAACTTATATGCAGGACTAGTAGTACCAATACCTACGTTACCAGGGTTTGTTATTACCATCCTTGCATCAGATGGTGAGACAATAGTTCCGTCTAAAGTTGTATTTGTAGCAAAGATTAAATCTCCTGTTCCGTACCCTCCGTAACTTCCTTGCTTATGAAAGATACCTGATTTTTTTCCCCACGTTCCAAAATAAATACCAGTATATGTTCCTGCTGATTCTGTACTGTTTTTCAAGTACAACATACCACCTGCATTTCCAGCACTTGTTTCTTGAATATGTAATTTTGTTTCAGGACTAGTAGTACCAATACCTACGTTGCCGCTGCCGCTTCCATAATAAAGGTTTTGATTGCTTCTTGCCCAGTTGGATATTTGAGTGTTTGATTGAGTACTTGAAATACTTCCCAAAGAAGATGTCTCTCTAACGTCCCATCCGTCATTCCATCGGTAAGTCTCAAAATTAGCGTGACCAAACTGAGCCTCTGTTACGGCTACTTTTAAATATGACCAAGATTGAGTTGTCTCCCCTATATAAATACAGCATTTAGTTCCATCGTGACCAAAACGAACATTAAAGTTTCTATCTACACTTGGGCTTGATGTAATGTAGGCATATGTGTTCGCCCAATAACCTCCGCTTCCTGTGTAATTATATCCTCCCAACTCTACGGTGAAACCTTCAGAATCTGCGTAATCAAACACTTTTACTACAATTCGCATCATAGTGTTGCTCCAACTCAATGGAAGCGTTATTTTGATTGCGCCCGCTGTAGAGCCACTTGAATAAGTAGCTCCACCTGGGTTTACAACTCTGGTAAAATTACCATCATCACTAGTAAAGCCACCAGTAGACCTAATCTCTCCTGCTACGTCTAGTTTAGCAATTGGACTAGTAGTACCAATGCCTACGTCGCCACCTGCAGTAATCCTTACTTTTTCAGTATCATTAGTGGTGAATACAACGTCTTTGTTGGCGATTGTCCCGAAGTACATTTTGTCCGAGAGAGTACTAGTAGTTCCGTTTGCCCAACCAAAATGTCCAACAAGCGTTCCTGCAGAGCTATACAGCCAAGCTCCAGAATATCCATCATCATTTGTATTCTGAATATATAATGGTGGTTGAGTTCCAGACTCTACCACGCTTAATTTTCTAGCAGGACCAGTAGTACCAATGCCGACATTACCAGCATTGTCAACAATCATTCTGTCTTGACCAGCAGTCTTTAGGAATATCTTACCAGCACCAGTAGTGCCTCCTCCGTTAACCTCACCGCCTTCAATGGATACATTCCCAGCATAAGCGCCAAGTCCTGTATTAGCTATAGCATAACCACCCTTGATATATACATCACCACCTGCTTGTGCTTGAGTTGGGTTAGCACCTGTAAATGCATTTGCACCTTGAATAATTAATTCTTTAGCACCTGTAGCAAATGGGTTAGTTGTTGACCCCTGTATCCCAACAGTGGCAGAACCAGAAGTTGAGAATGGGAAGTTTATGTTTCCGTCTACCGTAAGCTTTTCAGAAGGACTAGTAGTACCAATACCTACGTTGCCTGATGCGTCAATTCGCATACGCTCATTGGCGGAACCAGCGGTGTAGAAACGAAGATTTGTGTTTGCTGCTGTGGTCTTAATCATTAAGTCACCGGCCTTAGCGTATACATATCTGGCTCCTGCCCAGGAAGCGTTAGCGTAGTTAGAACCGATTGAACCAAGTACAAGGGCTTGGTCAGCATTATTTTTTATATGAACTTCAGAATAATCACTTGTGCCTGTGCCTGTTGTCTTAAAAGTTGCAATATTATCATCAGAAGCTCCACCTTCTACGTGAAGCTTAGTAGAAGGACTAGTGGTGCCAATACCTACGTTTCCATCACTAGTGATACGCATTTTCTCACCACCTACATCTCCTATTGTAAAGCTTGTATTAGAAGCTGGACTTTTTAAATCCCAGTAGTTGTATGATAGTTGTCTTATTCTTATTGAAGACTCAGTACCAGATGCTTCTCTTACTTCAAGTTTTTTACCTGGACTAGTAGTACCAATACCCACGTTGCCAGAACCATCAATAACCATTTGGTCAACAAGACTGGTAGATTGCTTAAAGGTGCTAAATACCATCTTACCGCCATCGTTAACTCCATTGTCTAGCGTACCTTCAGCTTCGGTTCTAATAGAGCCAAACACGGCAGTCATATTTGTACTTGAGTCCAATGACTTAAAGTCAATCTGCCCTATTACTTGTTCGTCTACAATAGTTGTATCTGTATTAGATATAGTTAGGATTGGAGATGATGCTGATATATGTAGTATTGAGGATGGACTAGTAGTACCAATACCTACGTTTGCACCCGAAAGATTTAAAACATTAGTAGTTGAATCAGTATTAAAACGCAATGAACTTCCTGAAGCATATAATTCAGGACCATCAGCAGTTGCTCCTGTGCCAAATTTTAATAAACCTATATTACCAGTAGACCCATTACCTATATGTAGGGTTTTATAACCACTATATACGGTTGGAGAGTCATTACCAATACCTACGTTGCCACCCGATTCAAGATATATTCCAGTGTCAAGACCACTAGTTGTTGAGCTTTGAATTTGAATACTCGTTGCAGCCCAATCGCCCGGATAGCCTGCTCGTAGCTTAACCAAGTTTGCTACCCCAGTATCAATAAGTATACCGCTCCCAGCAACTGATGAATCGTAAAATCTAGCATCGCCAGCTACGTCTAATCTGTATGATGGACTAGTAGTACCAATACCTACGTTGCCTGCGCTATTTATACGCATTCTCTCCTGGAAACTCACATTAGCTTCACCAGTGTGAAAGGTTAGAGACGCCTCGCCCTTAAAACTACTATCGTTTATTGAGCGTATTCTAGAAACAACACCAGCACCACCACCAGATGCGTCTGATTGATAAAAGTCAATCGTTCCTAAAATTTGATTTGCTCCAAGACTTGTATCCGTGTTGTAAAACTCTAAAAGAGGGTCTTGACCTGTGGTAGCGTAAGTTCCTGATATTCTTGAGACGCCGTTAACATCCAGCTTAGCTCCCGGACTAGTGGTACCAATGCCTACGTTGCCAGAAGGCTTTACAACAAGCAAATCATCATTTGCATAAAAACCAATGCCCAAGTAATTAGACGCATTATTGTCTCCAACATAGTCAAATCTTATTGCTGCCGAGTTGTTTGTGCTGTGATATCTTCCAATAACTAATGCATTTTTTCCATCTGTCTTTTTTAAAGAAGATATACCTATAGCGCTGTTAGTGGCAGAATAATCAGTGTATACATCAAATCCACCGCCGCTTACGTGCAGCTTAGCACCCGGACTAGTAGTACCAATACCTACGTTGCCTGTAGACCTAACAATCATTTTGTATCCCCCATCCGCATAAACACCTAATACAGCTGCATCGTGAGCTGAAGTAGCATCTGAGCGAACTAACAACGCTTGGGCATTTGCATCAGAACCAGTGTTGTGTACACCTGCAAGCCAAGTATCAACATCTTTTTTAACGTCTAATGTATAAGAAGGACTAGTAGTACCAATACCTACGTTGCCATTGGTATCTGAAATAGTAACCCTTGTGCTACCGGAAGTTCTTAATTGCAAGTCCTCATTGTAGCTACCAATTAGCCCGGTATCTACACGCAATTCAGAATCAAGGTAAAACTTTGAAGCAGTAGTAGTTAGGTATCCCCAGCTGTCATTTACATTAATTTGTATATATTTTGCATTATTTGTACCTCCGGTTGCTCTAATGACTCCGCCTTCTACGTGAAGCTTTTGAGCGGGACTATCAGTACCAATACCTACGTCACCGCCATCAGTGATTACTACCTTATCGTTATGATTGAACGTGTTTGCCATATCAAGAATTGCTTACTGTTTGAGAACTATTTGAACCACCGACAAAGATGGTAGTAACTAATGTTAAAGATTCGTTTGCGGAGTCGTTTGTAACCGTGCAAAGCAAGTCACCTCCGTCATTAGTAAAGGCCACAGAGAAATCGTCCTCACCACTGGGTCCAGTGTCTACAACCTTAAAGGCTACGGGTTCTCCATCTCCTGCGTGTACAACCTCGTAAATCTTTGCTACCTTGTAGGTATCTGTCTCCGCTACGAAAGTCGCTCTAGCAGCCTGTACGCCGTTCGTATTGGATATTCTGAAAGCGGTTTCTGATGCAGAGGTATCAATAATAGACTTGATAGAGTAGATTCCTGCTCCGTACTGAACAACAATATTGCTGCCGACCGATACACCACCACTCACGTTTAATGTAGTGGTATCTATATTGATATAATTACCATCCGGTACGACAATTTGATTGCTGCTTAGATTTCCTCCGCCTCTGATATATACACTATCACCATTTTTGGCGCTAACATATGTAGAGCCATCTGACTTGCCAGACAAAATCATATAGTCGTTGGAGCCACTCATAAAAGTGGTCTTTAGCCCAACATAGTCAGCTGAAACGCTATAAGCTGCTTCTCCCAACAAAAGGTTTGCTGTTGGTCTAATACTTGTCGCATCAACGTCTAACTTGTAAGAGGGAGATGTGGTTCCAATGCCTACGTTTTGACTAGAGTCAATAAACATTGCAAGCGTTGTGCCTCCAGTAGTAATCCTTACAGAGCCATCGGTGTTTCCGTATACCTGACCCTTGATTTCGTCAGACGCATTCACAAAGTTTACACCTCCAATGTTTCCGCTTGTTCTGTCTGACTTGATGTTAAGGTCCGTAAAAGAATTTCCGCTATTTAGTCTAATCTCACCCGCTACATCTAATTTGTAAGAGGGAGATGTTGTACCAATGCCTAGGCGACCTTCAGCTAAGTCAAATCTAAATTTTTCAGACAAAGTAACTGCGGCACCAACAGTTGTTTGTTGAGCAGCTGCGTAAGCTATTCTAATAGAATCTTCATCTATGGCTAGGTAGTTGCGCTTTCCGCTAAAGTTGTCAAATGTACTTTTCCAGTCCGCAGACCCATCTTGTTTTACACCATAGCCTATGTATGTACCACCACTACTTCTTAGGAATCCAATGCTAGCTAAGTGGTCGTCTCCACTGTATCTATCTGTAATTACTAACGCTCCGCCTGTCGCACTATCAGTGCCTAAAGAAAGAGCCTCCGATGTTGTTGCTCCACGAGCAGTAACTGTAGAAAGTGTATCAGATTCGGATTCAAGTTTCCTATCTAATATGTCCTGAAGTTCGTTTACATCTGCAATTTCGTGGGTGTGGTCAATCTCCGCATACAATCCTGCGTGGTTGCCCCAACCATAGGCCGCATCCCAGTTTGTGGCGTTATTTGAAGTAGTATACCACGAAGAGCCAGTATAAATTGGGTCAGTCTCTGATTCAATTTTGCGGTCAAGAGCATCTTGAAGTTCAGTTATGTCTTGAATCTCGTGTGTGTGGGAAAGGTCTGCATATAATCCCGCGTGATTACCCCAGCCGTAGGCGGTATTCCAATTACTTATGTTTAGATTGGCTCCAGTGACATCTCCTTTGGCCCTAATCATTCCATTGGTCAGCCCTGTAACAGAGTCTCTTACGTCGGCCGCAAGAGCCGTAGAAAGTCTTGGTTGATTGAGATATACAGCGTCACCTATAATTGACATCTCAAGGGATACGTTTGGCCCACCATTAAGAAGAACCTCAACGTCTCCGTTGCTGATTATGCGTACACCCTTAATCCACTTGTAGTTGTTATTGGTGCTAGTTAAATAATCAAGTATTTGTACGTGAGCATTTGAGCCAAGATAACCCTCGGAGACAATAAATGTAACAGATGAGTGTGCGTAACCCCTAAGGAAACAAATGACAGGAGAGCTTCCGGAGTCCGTTATCTGAAATAACTTATACCAAGCATCCTCTTCTGGGTCGTTGTCTACGCTAGAGTAGTTAATTGTTACACCACGCGCATATCTATCGTCAGACTCCGTTTCCGTATAATAACGTCCATCGTGTGTGTGGCTATCATCTAAGACAGAGACGTTTCCGCTTTCATCAACGCTAATGTCAGCACCTGATTTTACACCACCAAGAGAAGTTCCTGCAATCGGAAGAGAATAGTTGTTGGCATTGTCTTCAATACCATCTAGCTTCTCCTTATCCGATGCTGACATAAAGCCGTCTAATTCGGTAGTAGCTCGGTCGTGTCCGTGGTCGGCATCTGATTTCCCAGAAAGTAGGGTATCTACTTCTGTCTCCGTATAATATCGGTCATCGTGGTCGTGATTAGATGCTGCGTAATCTGGAGTGAAGTTCTCCCAGATTCCATCGGTGCTGTTGTAGCCCAACAAGTCGCCATCGGATGGTGAGGCTGCACTAACATCGTGCAACTCGTGAAGCACATTGCCTTGAGTAATACGAACAGCAATAGCACCATTATCTGCGCTTGAAACAACAAAAGCAATTGGAAGGCGTAAGTTTGGTGCAGATGGTTCTACGTTAGTAAGGCCTCCATCGTTCTGCGGGTCACACCACAATACATCACCCTCTTGAAAAAGTTGAGTGTCAATGCCACGAATCGTTCCCTGCGTTACCACTTTTCCAAACTCGCCAGCCGCAATATCACGTAGCGCAACACCAATAATATACTTGCTGTTTACAGTGCCATCTGAAACCATTAAGCCCGCCTCAACCTTACTTGAGTTGCCTACAGTTCCAGTAGCCATCACAACAGTGCCACGAGCAATAACTTCATCGGTTCCGTTCTTAACGTGCCAGTGCATATCCTGACCGATATTGAACCACTGAGAATCATATGGGTAAACGGATACCGTATCTACGTCGGCGTTCCACGCCATATAGCCTTGAACCTCGTCTCCAGCAAGTGTAACGGCAGTATCAAACTGAACATAGTCGGTGGTTACTCCACCAACATCAATTGAATTTGTCGTAGTATTACCACGACCAGTAACATCGTCAAGCGTATCAGTTTCCTCTAATGAAATAGTGCTATTAACCCATTCTGAAGAAGACTCATCATAAACAAGGAAGTCTCCGCCTTCGGGGTTACTTATTTTTACATCAGATAAACTAGTTAAATCTCGCTGTGGAAGCCCTGAAAGGTATGTGGTGGTATCAATGCTACCATCGGCCTTCAAAAAGCCACTAGAAGTACCAGCAGGGGTCTTAAATCCATTGAATGTAATCTTGCTGTCAGTGTCAATGTATCCTACCTCTGTAGTTCCCCAATTAAAAGATATTAGTTTTTCTGTTCCGTCCTCTTCTAGTTGAATATTACTATTGGTGTCAGCAGTAATATTCATAGCACCACTAGAGCTGTGCGTGGGGGCTTGAACGCCACCAACAATAATGCTATTGGTAGTAGAACCACCTAAGGTGGTTACGTCATCAAGGCTTTGAGATTCAGTATACGATGTGAGGTAGGTACTTGTGTCAACACTACCATCCGAACGAAGGAATCCCGTTGTGCCGCTAGTCTTGAATCCGGCACCAGTAACGTAGCCTTCGTCATTAATCGTTACAACATCTATGTTTGCGAAGTTAAATCCCAAAAAGGTGAAATCCGTTTCACCTTGGTCCATCTGATACGTTGACTTGATAACCAACTTACCGTTATGCTCCATAATAGGAGCAACAATCTTTGTAGATGTCACATTACCTACAGAGATGTTGTTTGTCGTAGTGTCGCCACGGCCAGTTACGGAATCAAGGGTATCAACCTCGTCTATTTCTGGCATATCGTCAGTAATCCATAGGCCGGTTCCAGAATTGTAACGAAGGATTTGCTGGTCAGTAGGGTTTAAGTTGCCAACGTCAGTAAGCGAAGAAAGCGTGGCTGAAGTAGTAAGAAAGTCGTGTGTCCAGTTGACCCAACTCTCACCATCAAAACTGAGTAGTTGCCCCGTGGAGGCCGTGCTAATTATTACATCCGTAAGGTCATTGAGTTCACCTACGTCAGATGAGCCAACAGTAATCCATTCAACTCCAGTTCCTGTAGTAGATAGCACCTGACCAGAGGTGCCAACGTCTGAAGTGCCATCAATGAGAACGCCTTCAATCTTGATAGCATTAACAAAGACCTTTTTGCCTTTGATAAACTGATTCCCTAATGTGCGTACAAAGGTTGAGAGATTCTCCATTAAATGCTATTTAATCGTTAGGTTATTCGCACTCGTTGATTGTGGGTTGTGTGGGATAAAACACAGAGGAGT
>Ga0255765_1005602_pt1 | contig 11820 bp, 2 predicted proteins | sample 041ome_8_FD_179965 | JGI IMG/M metagenome (GOLD analysis project Ga0255765, IMG submission 179965) | Coastal salt marsh microbial communities from the Groves Creek Marsh, Skidaway Island, Georgia - 041407BS metaG (version 2) | ecosystem: Environmental > Aquatic > Marine > Intertidal zone > Salt...
TCGGCACGGTCCCCCCGAGGCAGAGGGCCGTATCAGTGAGATTCAGGGACTTCCCGGTGCGTCCGAGGGCGTACTCCATGGCGACCTCTTCGGCGGTGAGGGCGACCCCTCCCCAGATTTTGAAGTTGGAGTACGTAGCATTGTTGTGATTACTTGGTGAAGCCTTGCGTGAATCGGCTGCAATTCTGAGTATTGAATTTGATGTAAGACTGAGGTTATCGGTGAAAATAGAAGATTGGACAAAACCACCGTCAATGTATGTTGTTAAAGTTGATGCACCTTTATCGTAAGAATATAATAAGTGATACCATCTATTAACTACGGGTAGAATGCCTGTGCTGCATGTGGATGTTCCAAGAAAGTTTATATAGAATCCAAGACTGGAACCATGATAAACAAAGGCAGAGATCGATGAACCTGCACTCGTTGAATCGTCACGACTTCCGATTTCAAAAATAGTATCGTATGTATTGGACGTTATTGTTATGAACTTAATCCACATACTTGCAGAAAATGAAAGGTCCGTACCAGTTGTAAACGGACATGGCGCCTCGATGAAATCATTCACCCCATCAAACGTGAACGCCCGGTCGGTCGACGAGTACGCCGCCCCGTTCGTCAAGGTTCCGTTACTGCCGTTGCCCGAAATGTCCACCACCGACGTCCCCGAGACCACACTGTCGACCGTGGTGTCGTAGTGGACGACCAGGGAGTCCGCCCGTGGGGTCTCCGCCCCGGCGGCGTGTCCGGAAACACGCGGGAGCGTGAGAGCCTTGCCGAGGGTCATGTGTCCGTCCTCGAGAGAGGAGGGGGCAGGGGTGCCGAATAATTTAAATTCGGAGAGATTAAATCTGTTTCGCCACGTGGAATCACCACCCGCTGTAATAGTTTGGGCTATGAGACGGAAATATGAATAAAATGACGTACTGTTCATTGAGAAATGTGTAAGCTTTTCTTCGTATACATTTTTTGCAATAGTTCCAATCAAATACCAATTTTCCCCGTCATTGGAACCAACCAAAGAACCCGTCTTTGGCATTCTTGAACCACCGTAAAAGTTTCCGCTGCTAGTTGGCTGAGGTGCTATCGCAAATGAAGAAAGTTTTACTTTATATGGTATTTGTAATTGTATCCAAGAACCATCTATATGACCCCCGTCTGCATAAGTCGTCGCAGAACCTATATAATCACCAGAAGATTCTTGATACTGGTCGGCCCCGTTTCCATTTAAGTCGGTTTGACTATCCCAAAATGTATTTTGTAGTTTGTCAAATGCCATCCAGGCGCGATAAATATTTCTTTCTCTGTCACCAATCGCCTTAAAAACCCCATGCCCCTCCATGTAGGTCTCCGCAGCCGTCATCGCCTTCGGTGGATACTCCTGTAAAGTCTCAGTACCAGCGACCTCGAACCGGGACGTCGGGTTGGGCACCCCCACCCCCAAGTTGCCCTTGTGGAGAGCCACCAAGTTTTGGCGGTGTCCAAAGCGGGGGGCGTCGTATTCATAGAGTTCCCGCACTTGCTCAGCGTTGAGGGCCTTCCCAAAGAGGCGGAAGTTCGCTATGGAACCTGTCAGGTAGTTGGTTCCTCCACCAACTTCACGCCCAAGTCTGAGTGATGCATTTGCTGGCAAGGCTCGAGTGGTCGCCGTACCGAATTGACCAGATGAAGTTAACTTGACACCATCGAGGTAGAAATCGATGTCACTTATACTACTCGTCGTTCCTCTCATGACGACGGTACTGTGATACCATCGGTCAAGCTGTACAGAAAATGGGAAGTAAGCACCACTACTGTAAATACTCACGAGTATTATATTTGACTTTATATAGAACGTCGTAAACTCTGTAGCTGTATAGTCTCCTAATGAAAATATCGCATCATAATTATTTCCGGGGTCAACGGACGTCTTCCACCAACAACTTACGGAGTGTACCCACGCTCCCGATGGATTACTCAAAGTCCCACTGATGTAATCCCCACTCCCATCGAACACCCACGCGTTATATTCGGCGTCGAAGCCATTGTTACCGGTGATTGCAGCGGTGACCCCATTCCCGGAGAGGTCATAGACATTCGAACTGTCCGCGAAACTGTACGAATTACTATCGTTGGCGTCCCAGTACACCTCGAGGTGCCGCTGACCTGGCTTATTCGGGATGCTCATATGGACGACGTCCACGGAGGTGTCGCCTTCTTCGTAGCCATAAAGTGAAAGCCTCTCCATCGATACATAATTAGTTTGATTAGCTGTGACATGAAGTAAATACCTATCATAACGAGTTGTGTGCGTGAAATTTACCCGCGCGGGTACATAAGTCGTGTATGTTCCTAAATTGTCGAGTGACCCTATTGAATACCAATTTGTACCATCATTACTCGCGTATACATTACCCGCGGTAACTCGTTGGCCAGAAACTCCGCTACGCGCATAAAATTCTAAATATTCAAGTGTGATTGCGTCTGGTAATTGTATACTTATCCATGGTCCATTAACGCCGTTAAATACATCAGGTTCGCCATCGAATGAAAGAGACGAAGATAGCCAGTAATACCCAACAGTGTTTACAAATGAATTGTATGCATACGTTGAATCACCACCATACACACTACTCGCACTCGCCACATACCCCCCGGAGCTATTCGCCGTCATCGCCACCTCCGGATACTTCGTCAGTGGCCTATCGTGCTTGGGAAACTCCATGACGACGTCATCCCCCGCGAAGAACTCCGCACCCTTGGCCATCCCGAGACTGCCGGCCACCTGCAACTTGGCGGACGTCGGGGCGGCACCCACCCCCGTGGCGGCTTCGAAGAGTTGGAGTTCGTTGATGGCCGTATAAGCAACTGCTCCGGAAGTGTACGTAGTGTTTGTGACAGCCAACCTGAAGTATTTGTATGAGTTCGTACTGTTCACGTCGACACGAGTTGGAGTGTAATCGGTGTATGTCAGGTCACTATATGAAACTAACTTCGTCCACGCGATTCCATCGTTTGAACCATACATAAAACCATTTTTGGGAGCTTCATTAAGTTTATTATTATCTACATCTCGTCTGATTATGTTAAAATATGACAACTGTATAGATTGTGGAAGTTGAATCTGAAGCCACTCGTGATAAAATGTATCGGAACCCGTGGTTCGACTGACTGCAGCCGAACCGCTAGAAAATGATGTACTGCCCGATGCCCAAGATGGCGTTCCACCATCTGTGTATTCGCTCTTATCCTCGAAAGCGTGAAATCCGATAAAGTTGCTATTGAATGATGAAGATTGGCTCGCCACATACCCCTCGGACTCCGCAGCCTTCAGCGGCACCTTAGGCCACTTGATGTACCCCGTTTGGAGGGTCTCGCTCGAGATGTCACCGGAGATGTGCACGTTCTCCATGCGGGTCACCGGTTTTTCGGCGAAGAGGCGCCATTCGTTGAAATTAACAACTGTCTGTGAATTACCACCCACTATATTTGTGATGACGAATCTATAGTATTGATAGGGTGTTGTCGCGTTCACGCTAATACGTTCTTTCTCATCTGAGGCATACGAGGCGCCGCTGAACTCAGTCAATTTGTACCAGTTCTCGCCATCATTCGAACCCAAGAATACACCTGCCCCGGGTGCCCTATTTGATGCGTTGGTAAATACAGATTCGGGTGTTCTATATACATCGGTGTGTGAAAGAGTTATCGCATATGGGACTTTTATTTGTACCCAATGTCCCAAGTACCTGGTACCACCAACATCCGTGGTAAATTCAGTAGTCCCTGTATATTCATACGGGCTCGAAGTGTTATATACCGTACCATAGCCTTGTTGCCAGTAAGAACCATCGGTGGGTTTGTGATTAAATAGGCGCCACGGTGGGCGTGCCTGCTGCCCCGAGGCTGTATAAAACGAAGAAGCGGTGATTTCATATGTCCCGTGTCCATCGACCGATGCGTTCCATAGTTTTCCCACACTCGTATAAACTCCCGTAATTTCATCAAAAACGATGGGTTCCACCGGATGTTCGGTGTAGCCCACATCCAAACCGGAGGCGGCCGTCGTGGACACGACCCCGGCATCGACCGTGAAGGTTTCGGTGAAGAGGCGCCATTCGCCGACGACACAGTTTTCTTGAGATGCCGACGTGCCTATTGCTTCAACGACGAGCGCGTAGTACTTGTACGACGCGGACGCGTTTACGGTGAATGTATGGTCTTCATCCGCCGTGTACGATTCGTCGTCGACGCTGAGCAGAGACGTCCAATTCGAATCGTCATTGCTTCCAAGCACGGTAAAATCGACAGGTGCGCGATTTGCGACGGACGATTCCCGACCGTTCACGATGATGTGTCGCAAAACGGTTTTGTACGGGAGTTCGAGTTTCACCCATTCACCCTGGACACCGCCTAATGTGCGTGCGGAATCGGTGTGTGCACCGGTTGAAGAATCGAAATAGTTACCAGAGTGCCAAGCGGTGTTATTTGCACCCTTAGTTTTATTGAAACAGTTCCAGTCTCCGAAATTCGGTTCGTTCCCTTCGCTCGAACTCGTCACTTTATACCTCCCGTGTCCATCGACCACCGTAGAATCGCCCGTGAGGGCCGCCGGCGGTTGTTCCGACACGATCGAGAGCTTATTGGAAACCAACCCGTTGGAATCCAAAAGTTGTCCCGTCGCGGTATCGTACGTCACCAAGTTCGACGCGACGGTCGCCAAGGGCAGAGTCGCGCTCAAAACGCCTACATTCGCGGTCCCGTGGACGTCCAAGTTTTCGCCCACCGAAACGTTCGAAACCGATGTGAGCGTCGTCGTGTGTATATCAGCGCCTGGAAAGTTTATGATGTGCGTCGACATTATCTAATATTGGGGGAGGTTTTCTTTGCAGTGAGGAACACTCACCGGAGAGAAAAGGGAAAGGTGTTTGAAAAAGTAACTAACCACAGTGATATGTGCATCCCACAAAGGCGGCGATGTGCACGGCATTGGCTTCATCTGTTTGGGTCCCATCCGCTGTGAGGTATCTGATTTTGTAGGCCTTCTCTGTTTCTGTGGGGTGGTCCTCCCATTGCAACTGTCCATGTTCGTCCAATACATTGACCCATCGTTGTTCCACTTGTTTGTACGTAAACTTAGTGGCATCTTTTTCATTTTTTGGCAAAACGTCCGTCTTATCCACTATTTTTTGATACCTGGTGGTGTGCATGGTGGCCTCCGGATACTCCTCCGGTGACACTTCCACGTCAACATATTTAAAAAGCTTGATGTCGTATTTCATTCTTTCTTCACTGTCGAGCGCATTCCACTCTTCTTCACTGAGTTCCGCGTCGGATTCCTTGTCTATGTATAAGGTCAAGTCGGCCGGTTCTTCTGATTTCGTAATTTCTTTTCTCTTTTGCACAGTGTAATATGTTTCTTCAAAGGTTCGAGTTTTGTTAGGTGCAGTATTTGAATATTCAGCGAATGTGATATTACTGAACGCGTACCACACGTCGTAATCTTCCTGTGTGCGCACGATACGTTTGACAGGTTTATTCACTGGATTAAAATCACAATCCATCGTGATTTTTGCGACGCTATAATTGTGGAGTATGTCGTCGTCCTGACGCATGCCGTATCCGGCGACGTTCGAGGTTGTGATGTAATCACCCGATTCCAAATGACCATTCGTGTTGACTACCCAAATGCCACCTTCGCCGACGGAGTTGATGTATATTCGTGTGTCCCCCTTTTCCTTTGGAAATTGGGCCACGTACGTGCCGTATCGGTCCACTCGATTCTCGGGGTCTTCGCTCGACGAGATGACTCCGAAGCACGATTTGTCCATCACTTTCGTTGACAGCGAGACCAAAGGCAACGCTTCATTGACCGTAAACGTGAAATCAGTCCCACCACTCATTTTGAAATATTCATTCTTGTTCGCGCACACGATGAGACCCTCGTGTTCTTCAGCTTGGTCGTGACGAACTTCTTCGACGAGACATCTGTGTTGTCCGGTGAAGTTGTTCAAGTCAGAGTTCGCTGTAGCGCCATCGAAATACCCAACTTTGTCAAATGCAGTACCGGCGTGGAGAAGTGTGTCGCTATTACTGGTGAAAGACAAAGTATCTTCAAAATCTGTGATGTCGCTAGTATTATATAGTTGTAATCTGGATGTCCAAGCGATGAAATTTCTTCCATGTCCCGTCCAGTTCTCATCCGTAAAGTTTCCCATCCAGAGACCCTCAGCACTATCGGGAGAAGATAGATTAGTACCGCTTGTTTGCGTCGCATAATGGGTGTAGTTCATGTTTTGAGCGAAATCAGCCGTCGTCTTATTTAAATGTAAATGTCTCTGGTTTGTATTATATGGCGTTCTCCATTGTACATCTCGAGCCTCCATGTAATGGTCGAGATTCTGATTAGAACTTAAATGAAGACCATAATTATTTGCGATGCTCCCACTGGTCTGATTTGTAGCCCCTTTAAGTTGGAACGAGTCGGTGATGGCGGAACCAGCATTGGTTATACCGACGTTTACCCCACGTAGAGTCGATACGTTGCCGCTGGTCGTACTCACCTCAGATGTCACCCCAATTGCATAAGTGACATCCCCTGTTCCATATTTCAAACACTGTGCATAAAGACCAACAAGCGATTGAACTGGTTGTGAAGCGGCCGCTTCTTGGTAACCGTAGAATCTCCCACCCGCTACTACGTAACTTATCGTACCCGTAGACCTCGTACGAGCGGCCCCTTCGACGCCATATATGTAGTGAGGGTTTGCAGTTCCGGACGAAAACACATACGAGTCCACACCTTTCACGGTGTGCCTGGCGCCTGAAGAGCTTCCGGAGAATTGCGTTTCAAAGTCAGTCTTGAATCCATATGCATAGCGATAGGCGGTCAGTGCAGTGCTTCCGGTGATTGTCGCGTCTATATAATTAACAAAATGATTGTGTGTGCTATCCTGCTCTTCATTGTGGTATATATGCATTCTTGAGTAGTGTTCGGCCTTATCAGTACCAATCCCTATATTTCCATCTGCACTGATGGTGACGACGCGATTGAGTGTGTCGTTCTTTTTCGTATGAAATTCCAACATGCCATCATCTTCCTGATTACCTTCGTTATCACACCGCCACCCGATACGTGCGACTTCACCAAGCGCAGCATTGACGTCGTTTGTGTGAAACGAAAGATAGCCTCCATCAGCTAGAATTGTACTATCATCGAAGTCACCATGGTTCGTCTCGAACCTCGCGACTTCGACAAAAGGTGAAACACCTGCGTCACTGTAGACGTGTAATGGAGTGGATGGACTATCAGTCCCAATGCCGACGTTGCCACTCACCGTCAAATTGCTCGAAAGCTCCACATTCGCACTCACACTTAATTCCTGTGAAACCGTCGCATTCCCACTCACACTTAACTCCCCGCCGACCTCCACATTCCCCGTAGCCGTGAGTGACGTCGTTGGGTTCGTGAACTGCACGGTGTTTGCCGTAGTATTCCCTTGAGACACGACGTGATCCAGTGTAAAGAGGGTCTGCACGGTGATCGTGTTCATCGTGAGATTCCCGTTAAATTCGAGATCACCTTCGACCGAGAGGTTCTTCCCGATTTCCACGTTAGAGTCGACCACGAGTCCCGTGGTTGGGTTATTGAGATACACGGTATCATTCGTGGCCGCACTCACCGCAGTCACGTGACTCAAACCCTGCGACGCCACCACCTCAAAGTTCCCCAAAAATAGGGAATCTGTCTTCACGTTCCCGGAAACTTCGATGACGTTCGACGCCGTGTCGTCGATCACTACGTTTGAACCCACGTTGAGTGCACCGTTTACCTGTAAAGTGAGTGAATTCGCCGTGTCCATGGTGATCGCGTTTTCGTAAGCATTACTCAGTGTGTACCCCACATTCAAAACATCTTGGGATTCGTCGTAGACGATCGCGACGTTCCCGGTTTCCCCGTGACGGGTCATGATGATCCCGAGATCCCCGGTGTTTAGGTTATTTGCACCCAATTCCATGATTGGATCAGATACGATCATGTGCACGGTGTTCGCCACCAATAGTTCTCCGTTGATACGAAGGTTTGATTCGAGAATGACATCGTCTTCGAACGTTTTTATGCCCGTAAACGTGTGTGCACCACTCTCGATGCTCGTGATTCTAGAAGAGTTATCACTCAAATCTGTTTCGAGGGTACCAATTCTGGTTGCATTCGACCCCAGATCCGTCTCTAGGGTACCAATTCTGGTTGCATTCGACCCCAAATCCGTCTCTAGAGTTCCGATTCTGGTTGCATTCGACCCCAAATCCGTCTCGAGGGTACCAATACGTGTGACATTCGACCCCAGATCCGTCTCGAGGGTACCAATTCTGGTTGCATTCGACCCCAAATCCGTCTCGAGGGTACCAATACGTGTGACATTCGACCCCAGATCCGTCTCTAGAGTTCCGATTCTGGATGAGTTATCACTCAAATCCGTCTCGAGGGTCCCAATACGTGTGACATTGGATGCAAAGTCGCTCACATTCGAAGACTGGATTCCGTAAAGTGCCGAACCGTCACCGGAGACACTTGTCGTCGTGAGCGCCCCAACGTTAGCGTTTCCGTGTACGTCGAGGGTATACTCCGCGGTGTCCGTGCCTATACCCACGTTACTCGCCGTGTAATACAGGGAATCGTTACCGGACGTCCAAAGGGAACTCACGAAAGGGGAACCACCTTGGTAAAAGGTTCCCGTAAAGTTAATGTCCCCGTTAACGTCTAGGTCGTAGCCGGGTGTAGTCGTATTGATCCCTACACGACTTGTGGTCGTGTCCACGTAGAGATTACCCGTACCAACTTCCACGTTGGATCGATAATAGAGAGAATCGTCCCCGTCCGTCCAAAGAGAACTCACGAATGGGGCACCCCCTTGGTAGAAATTACCCGAAAGATTGATGTCCCCGGCGACGTCGAGTGTATAATTGGGATCCGTGACCCCGATACCCACACTCCCCTGCGTGTACGCGATGTTCGATTCCCCTGTGTACATCCACTTTTCACCGTTGACGATGCGAAGATTACGAATTTTCCGCCCATCCGTGGACGCTGAAGAGAAATTCGTGTATTCCCCATTCACATACGGCGTAGAGCGCTCGATATCCTTGTAGTAAAATTTGCGAGACCCACCGAGACTGATGGCGATCATGCCACGCTCGTAGTTAATCACGACCTTTTGCCAATTTTCTGTGGCTGTGAAGAGTCCCGTGACCGTGGCCTCCGTGAGTAGGGTACCGTCGTAGTAAAGACTGATTTTATCGTTGTTATCATTGAACGTGAAAGAGTAGCCGTCTCCGCCCGTGTTTGTGGTGGTAAACACGTTTGCATAGAGCGGACCCGGATTCGTGCCTGAACGGATGTCCATTTCGAAGTCCATCACCCACGCATTGGGAAGCTTTTGACCCCAATACACGTAGCCATCCGCGACATCGAGGTAGCCATTCACAGTATCACGAACACCTGGGGTACTCGTGAACCCCGTAAAGGTTGTTGTGGATGCCTGATCATCATATATGAGGATACTATTGGCTCTCGTGACATTGAGGGCGGTGTCCACGCCCTGAATGTTAGAAACCTCCAATTTGCCCACACGCAAAGTGGCGTTCTTAATATCTAAAGTACCCACGGGTGACTGTATAGACATTTAATATATCGGGAGAGAATTATTAAATGCGAGTGACGTAGTTAATTAGGTGGAGTTGGCCAAACAGGATTAAATGGATCTGTTACCGTTGAAGGGAAATCTCTTAATAAACGTCTATAGTTCACCCATTCGATGCGCTTTTCTTCGGACATATTTGATTTAATATCGTCTAATTGTGATATATCGGATTTTTTTAAAAGTTCGTCTCTCTGCGTTCTTATGAACTTCATTTCGTGTTGAGTTTTTTCTTCCCATTTTTCATCATTTCTGACTATTTGGGGTGCACCTGTTTCGTCACGAATAAGGTCCACGCATTCATAATGCAAAGGTGGTAAGATTTCAACGTGTACCCAATCGTCATCTTGATCCAAAATGTGTTCGTATTCGTAGCAGTTTTTTATTTCAAGTGTATCCACATCATACGCTATGTAATATGGCATTATACATTAGTAAGACAAAATATAACTAGGCAGTTAACGGGTTTATCATGTAATTACCCTGTACTGAACCTGTACTACAAGTAAGTCTGATATACCCGGGTTTTCGACTTGCAGATGCAAATTGGAAAAACCCAGAACCTTGATACTTGGTAGAACCTATACCGGCGTGACAACCTACAGACTCAAACATAAAATGATGTCGTGAAACAGTACCAATAGTAGACGTCGATACGTTATTATAATAAGGTTGACCTAAAGTTATTTTTGCATAATAACTTGGAGCTGTGACTTCTCTAGCTGCTGTTAAATAAGGTGTGGTGGTGTGAGCACCGAACGTATGATCGTATATTCTCATGGAATTGCCCTCACCCACACCAACATTGAAACCGGCGTTATCCTGGCATCCTGATATATAAAATGACCCATAGTTGGTTCCAGTAAACCCAAACACCATATGGATCTCCCAGGCGATTATTGGTGCATTGGTGCTACCATAATCAAGCTCAGCTGGTAAATTGAACGTACCACTACCGCTGAAAGTGCCACTTCTACTACCGGCGAATTGGAATAATCTTGTTTTACCGTTAACGTCCAAGGTGTATGCCGGATTCGCCGTCCCGATGCCGACGTTGCGTGTTGGTAGGATGCTTATATCACCACCGTCATTAAATATAATACGACCCCTAGCACTATTCTGCCAATATGATTGAATCTGCCCAACGGTTGAACCATTTGAACCATTTCCACGTGTTCCTCTAAATTCAATACCTCCGTAGCCATTACCAGTGGTTTCGTATTTGGCGAAAACGGCACCTTCGGTAGCCCCCGTATTAATGTGTAATTTAGCACTCGGACTCGTCGTCCCGACGCCGACGTTGCCGTCGGCTTTAACAACCATCTTCGAATTATTTAAATCAACTTTGGTAGTATTGTTGTTAGTGTTCTCCAGACAAAAGTGAAGTCCTCCATTATATCCACTATAATTACCCCCAGACGAAAAAATTGCCATCTTAGCGGGTGCCGCTGCATTAAATGGTGTTCTGAAATACACAGCAGCATTTGAATATTCCGCACCAGAGCTCACAGTTAGAGAACCTTCTTCTGTTCCGACGGATGAGCCATATGAAGGTGTTGGGTAATGAACATCTAGTTGGTCTGTTGGATTCGTCGTCCCGATGCCGACGTTGCCTTCTAAAATAGTACTATAAGACGCATTCCCCAATCTCAGATTACCAGAATCATTACGAATGTTGTATGTATTCGCACCACCGTCAGCGGTACGTCCGCTACCATTTATGAAATGTACAGCACCACTAGTAGTCGTTCCTGGTCGTGGACCATTAAGTAGATACGAGTAACCCGTTGTTGGTGCTGAATTATTATTGATGTATAAACCAACAATATTAGTACCGGTATTCTCTATTACTGCTGGTCCACCATACACATGTAGTTTTCCACTTGGATTCGTCGTCCCGATGCCGACGTTGCCGTCTTTATCGATGACAAATCTCTGTTGAGGATAATCATATCCGGCACCACTGGTTACTGTATTTGTAGTGTATACCCTAAATTCGTTTTCTACTGCATTCGTATCGGCAGGCCAAAACCCAATCTTACCCGCATATTTACCTTTACCCGTTGTATCCGTGTTATAAAACCCAATGGACGCATTTTTGGTCGTATTACTGTCCCGATCTTTATTTATGATTGCGATCGTC
>Ga0255765_1005604_pt1 | contig 11818 bp, 10 predicted proteins | sample 041ome_8_FD_179965 | JGI IMG/M metagenome (GOLD analysis project Ga0255765, IMG submission 179965) | Coastal salt marsh microbial communities from the Groves Creek Marsh, Skidaway Island, Georgia - 041407BS metaG (version 2) | ecosystem: Environmental > Aquatic > Marine > Intertidal zone > Salt...
TCAACAGATTGATGTTCCAGCAAAATCTTATTCCGCTTCACAAATTTCAATGAGAACAACCGATAGCTACTCTAAAGCAAGAATTCTTGACGTTGATGGTAAAAAGATTCAAGAAACTTTGGATGCAGGCGTTGTCCCTATTATTACTGGTTTTCAGGGTATTACAGAGTCCGGTGATGTTACAACCCTTGGAAGAGGTGGTTCTGATACCACAGCTGTAGCTATTGCTGCTCAATTAGGTGCCGAAAGATGTGATATTTATACCGATGTTGATGGCATTTATACAACTGATCCAAGAGTAGTTCCCGAAGCTAAGAAGATAGATGTAATTACTATGGAAGAAATGCTTGAAATGGCAGGACAGGGTGCTAAAGTAATTCAGATTAGAGCAGTTGAGTTTGCAAATAAATATAATGTACCTGTCAGAGTTTTATCAAGTTTTGAGCCTGGTAATGGCACCCTAATATCTCTTGAGGAAAAAAATATGGAAAATGGTTTAGTTTCTGGAATAGCTTTTCAAAAGGACCAGGTGAAGTTTACCCTTCATGGAGTGAGTGATACTCCTGGAATGGCTTATGGTATTTTAGGTCCATTAAGTGATGCAAACATTGAAGTTGATGTCATAGTTCAGAACGTCAGTGTTAATGGAAAAACAGATTTTACATTTACTGTCTCAAAAGAAGATGAATCAATGGCTACTGAGGTTATTAATGGCTTGAAGTCATCCCTAGAATTTAATGATTTGTTAATCGACTCAAGTATTGCTAAAGTTTCTCTAGTTGGTGTTGGTATGAGATCACATGCTGGAATTGCTAGTACAGCGTTCAAAGCTTTATCTGAAACTGGAATAAACATTCAAATGATAAGTACTTCAGAAATTAAAATAACAATTGTTATTGATGAAAATGAAACAGACACGGCTGTAACCTCACTCCATAAAGCATTTAATCTGGATAGTTAATATGTATGACTTAGTATTACAAAATTGCAAAATTGTTAATGAAAACAAAATAATCGAATCAGATATTGCAATTAAAAATAATAGAATTGAATTAATTAGTAACTCTATAGACTCTGAAACAAAGAAAACTGTTGATCTTAATGGAAAGTATGTATTGCCTGGACTAATTGATGATCAAGTTCACTTTAGAGAGCCAGGATTAACTCATAAAGGCGATATTGCAACAGAATCAAGAGCAGGTCTTGCTGGTGGTGTTACAAGTTATTTTGAAATGCCTAATGTCAATCCAACAACAACGACTAATGAAAATTTAAGTAAAAAATTTGATATAGCAAGCACAAAATCTTTATCTAACTATTCTTTCCATCTAGGAGCAAGTAATACAAATATAGAAGAAATTAAAAAAGTTGATATTAATCAAGCAGCAGCATTAAAAGTTTTCATGGGTGCTTCTACAGGAGAGATGCTTGTTGATAGCCTTGATGCGCTTGATGATATTTTTAACTATTCACCATTGATTGTTGTTACGCATTGTGAAGATCAAACAACTGTTAAGAATAATGAAAAAATATTCCTTGAAAAATATGGAGATGATTTATCAGCTCAACACCATCACTTAATAAGGGATGTTGAGAGTTGTTATTTATCAAGTTCTCTTGCCGTGAGTCTTGCTAAGAAATATGACTCTGATTTGCATGTTTTTCATCTAACAACCGAAAAAGAAATGGAATTATTTACCAAGGGTGAGGTTGACGGGAAAAAAATAACTTCTGAGGTATGCGTCCATCATATGCACTTCAATGAAAAAGACTATGCTGAATTAGGCAATCAAATTAAGTGCAATCCATCTATTAAGGAAGAATCAGACAGACAGGCTCTCATAAAAGCACTTTTAGAAAATAAAATTGACATTGTTGCAACAGACCATGCCCCGCATACTTGGGACGAAAAAATGAGGAAATACCCAGATGCACCGGCGGGACTGCCACTAGTTCAACACGGCTTACAGATATTAATGGATTTTTATCACCAAGGCATATTAACTCTCGAAACAATAGTTGAAAAAACCACTCACAATGTTGCAAGAAGGTTTCAGGTAAAAGATAGGGGATATATCAGAGAGGGTTGCTACGCTGATCTTGTAGTAATTGATCTAGATAAAAAATATCAAGTAACTAAAGACAATATTCTTTATAAATGCGGATGGTCACCCTTTGAAGGTAAAACATTTAACTCATCAATTCACATGACAATCTGTAATGGACATATTGTATTTGAGGATGGACATGTGAAAGATGATATTCCTCTAGGAATGCAAATAGAATTTGATAGATAAGTAGGTATTTTTTTTTATCAAAGAGTTATAATCTTGCATCAATTTCGGAGAGTTGGCTGAGTGGTCGAAAGCGCCTCCCTGCTAAGGAGGTAACTGGGTAACTGGTTCGAGGGTTCGAATCCCTCACTCTCCGCCAGTTTTTTATGCTTTAATACGTCTATGAATTCAGAAGTAATTAAAAATTTTTTAAATGGTTATTCAATCGAAGTAACACCAAATGCAGCAGCTAAAATAGAAAATTTTGCTGAAGTACTTCCTGCCAATACCAGAATATATATTGCCCATATTGAAGGAACTCCGTTTGAAGAAATGCTTAAGACTGCAAAAAAAATTACTGATGAAGGATTTATCCCAATGCCTCATTTTCCAGCAAGAATAATAAAGGATAAAGATATACTTGATAGTTGGTTATCCCAGTATTCAGGAGAGGCAAACGTTCAAGAAGCTCTTTTAATTGCTGGAGGTTCTAAAGAGCCCGCTGGTGTATTTGATTCATCAATTCAAATAATTGAAACAGAATTGTTTGATAAATATGGTTTTAAACGTTTGCATGTAGCAGGTCATCCTGAGGGTAATAAAGATATAGATAAAGACAACACACACACCATTGTTAATAAAGCTTTATCCTGGAAGAATGAGTATGCTAAAAGGACTGATGCGCAGGTTGCGATTGCAACTCAATTTTGTTTTGATTCTGAAGCCATAATCCAATGGGCAAATAATCTTATTGATATGAACATTGACCTTCCAGTTCATATTGGTATAGCAGGGCCTGCAAAACTTCAAACTCTAATTAGATATTCTATTGAGTGCGGAGTGGGTGCATCTATGAAAGTATTGCAAAAAAGAGCTAAAGATATAACAAAACTTCTTTTGCCATATGAACCGACTTCTGTAATAAATGAATTGGCTGAATATAAATCACAAAATCCAGATTTTAATATTGAACAAGTTCATTTTTTTCCACTGGGTGGCACTAAAACAACTGCTAATTGGGTAGAAAAATTCTAAAAGAGTTCATTAAGCATACATCTTGCTGAACCACCACCATACTTTTCTATCGTAGTTAAATCTGAATGTATAATTTTTTTATAATATTTTGAGAGTTTTTCTTTTTGATCATCATTTAAAGCGTTAAAGGCTCTGGATGACATTATTAAAAAGTATTCATTAGAATCATTTTTTGCTTCAAGACTGTTACCACAAAAATCTAAAATTTGGTTTTCTTCTATTTCATAAATATCATGAAATCTTCTTACTTTCTCTTCAACTATTTGTCTGTATTGAGGAAGGATGACATCAAAACAGATACCAATTATTTTTTGTCCAACATACATAAATACATCGGTATGGTAGATCGCATCACCTTTGTGACTTTCAGTTTCAAATAACACTAATTCATAATTATTATCGTTACACCATTTTTTGGTTAATTCAGAGCTTGTTCTTGAAGAAATAGCAGCATAAACAACCATGTTTACTCTATCAATAACCATACTGCTTGTAGCTTCAAGAAAAAGATCTTTATTCTCATATTCAGTTAAATCGCCATTTAAAGAATAATTCATAGATAAAAATTCAACCATTTCTTTAGTTTTTTCAAGTCGTCTATTTGCAGCCTTCATACTAAATAGTTGAAAAGTCTTGTCTTCAAAAGTAATAAACCAGTTAGGAAAAATATGATCAGGACATTCAGGAATACCTTTCATTGATGTAACTCTAATACCGTTTTCTTCAATTTTATTTTTTAGCCCATGAAATTCTTTTAGAGCTTTCTTCTTTACATCATTTTTTGTCAATTCAGCATCATGATCTTTTTGATAGTGATTTGAATCAGCAGTTTGCTCATTTGAATAAAAAGCTTCTGGTTCAATCATAAATAGATGATTTGATGATTGATTTTTCATAATGCTCCCCTCATTAATCCTAATGGGAGTAGAATACTATTATGGTAAGTAATTTACAAAACAATTTAATAAATAAAGAAGCTTTGTATGGAGCAAAGAATTATTCACCCCTACCAATTGTTTTAGAAAAAGGTGAGGGCGTTTATTTGTGGGATGTCGATGGCAATAAATATCTGGATATGATGTCAGCTTATTCTGCTGTTAGTCATGGTCACTCTCATCCAGAGCTTGTTAAAGTATTGATTGATCAAGCAGAAAAGTTAGCAATTAGCTCCAGAGCCTTTTACACAGAACCTTTCGGGGAGTATATTGAAAAACTTTCAAAGTTAAGTGGATTTGAATCTATTTTGCCTATGAATACCGGAGCTGAAGCTGTTGAAACGGCTATCAAAGCTGCAAGAAGATGGGGTTATTTTACAAAAGGTATAGAAGAAAATTCTGCTGAAATAATTGTCGCAGACGGTAATTTTCATGGTAGAACTACCACTATAGTAGGTTTCTCATCAGAAGCAGATTATAAAAAAGGATTTGGTCCTTTTGCTGGTGGCTTTATTCAAGCTGATTATTGCAATACAAACTGTGAATGTTCAAAAATATGCGAAAAATCTATTCAATCTATAAAGAAGGCCATTAATCATAAAACTTGTGCTGTTCTTGTAGAGCCTATTCAAGGTGAGGGTGGAATTATTACTCCACAAGATGGCTGGCTTAGGCAGCTAAGAGATTTATGTGATGAAAATAATATATTACTCATTTTGGATGAAATTCAATCAGGTTTAGGAAGAACCGGTAAGATGTTTGCATATGAACATGAGGGAATTGAACCTGACGGTCTAATCTTAGGAAAAGCTCTAGGAGGCGGTTTATTGCCTGTCTCTGCTTTTTTGAGTTCTTGGGAAGTAATGGATCATTTTAATCCTGGATCGCATGGCTCTACTTTTGGAGGCAATCCGCTTGCAGCAAAAGTAGCATCAAAGGCTCTTGATTTATTAATCGATGATAATTTAATACAAAACAGTTACATTATGGGCAATTACCTTAAAACTAAACTTCAAGAAATAAATCTAGATTTTATTAAAGAGGTTAGAGGTAAAGGATTATGGATAGGAGTTGAATTTGATAAAAAAATATCTGCAAAAAAAATATGCCTCTCATTAATGAATGAAGGAATCCTTGCAAAGGAAACCCATCAAACAGTTATTAGATTTGCTCCCCCGCTAACAATTACAAAAGATGAAATAGATTGGGCTATGGAAAAAATTATTAAAGTGTTTAGAGAATACCAATAATGGAATATACATTTATAAATAAAGATGATGATCTTAAGAAATACTTATTCAATCTAAAAGAAGAATGCATTATTAAGCATGAAGATAATTGGTTTAAAGAAAAATCACACACCAAGCTTTATCCGAACATTGATGAAGCAAAAGCAAAAGTAGGCAAACCATATTATTGGATACTTAATGCAATAGACAAATACGAAGATAAGGATTGTGAAGACAAGGATTTAGCTTTAGCTGAGTTAGGCATACTTGTATTCAAAACAAACTATTATTCTCAGAAACTAACTTCAGAGACTGAAAACATTGAAGCTAAAAAAGATCTTGCAAATAGTCTTGCCAGCTTTGGTTTAAATATAAAGTTTGTTGCTGAACAAATGATTTCGATGGAAACTCCAAAATATGCTAGATTGGAGATGGAGCACGACGAAGCAATTGAATTAATTAAATCTTGGATATAGCTTTAAATGCCTACAGATTTTCAGAAAAAAGTTTGGGCTGAAATTGATAAAATTCCCTATGGCTCAACTATCACTTATAAAGATATAGCTATCAAGATTGGCAAACCGAATTCAGCTAGAGCTGTTGCAAATGCATGTGGCCAAAACCCGAATCCAATAATCAGACCCTGCCATAGAGTAATATGCTCTAATGGTAAAATTGGAGGTTACAGCGCCCCTGGGGGCGCTGAAATGAAAAAGAAATTATTAGAGGAGGAGCAAAAAAATCTTTAGTCTTCTAAAGCCTTATTAATCTTCCAATTTATAAACTTAAGATGATTTTTATAAGTATCACTTCCAAAAGGTCTTTTTGAAAATTTCTCAATTTCCATTAATGATGAATAGACAGCTGACTTTGAAACTTCATCATATGAATCATCATCCAATGCATCAATTAGACCATCTGTATATTTTGATTGAAGATTCATTTTGAAAGTATTTGCCTCTTCTCTTTGAACAAATATTGCATTGAATAAATCATTTAAAACCTCATTAGGCATATAACTATTACCATATTGAGCACTGTCAACAAGCCTTTGCATTACAGTAGGATGCAGTATATGAGCTAAGATCCTTCCTTGCATATTCAGAACCATTTCATGCAGTTGAGGGTCTTCGTTGCCACTTCTAGGGCTATAGGCAGCTCTTTTTTCACTTTGCAAAAATACAAGTATCTCTGGATCAAAACTAAAAGCATCATTTGATAAAAGCTTATCACTTATCAAATTCATCGCATTTTTTTGATCACTATATGAAACTGCTTCAAACGGAGTCATTTCATTTTGTCCATTTACTATTCTATTAGAATAAACCCCTCCAATTAGCCTTGATACTCCCTCTAAAAATCTGCCTTTTTCTCTGGTAAGACTATAAAAAGTTGATCTAAATTCTGTCGACGTTTCACCGTCATTTAAATATATATTTGGTAAGTCTTTAATTTTTGAATCAAGCACTTCTATTCTTTGTGATGTATACGTAACAGGATCACTTGATAGATCATATCTCTTTGCTCTTGGATCAATATTAGATCCTGGTGACCCCATTGCATCTCCATCAGTTCCATAAATATGTTCTGGTAAGACGGATTGAGAAAGAATTTCATTTCTTTCTTCATCAGTTAAATTTGGAGTATATCCAAATTTTATTGCCCATTGATCATAGGAACCAGGCTCATGAGGGAAAAAATTACCTTGCTTGACTCCCTCTGGAGCTATATTTATTGGGTCATAATCCATAACCGAACCTATATGACTTTTACCAGTTATAGAAGTGTCGTGAATATCTTTCGCATCATATATCCATGATGATTTAAAATTATGTCTTAGCCCAAGCGTATGCCCAACCTCATGCATTGTTAATGAAACAATCCATTGCTCTAAAGGATCATTGTCTTCTGTATAGCCCCAAAGCTTTCTATAGGTATATCCTCTCTTAATTGCATTAAATTCTTGAACTATATCGGCTGCAATTATTTCACCGGTTCTTGGATTTGCAATACTTGGGCCGTATCCTGAATATCTTGGGTTAGGGGTAGAGGCCCACCTAACAACATTATATTGCACATCACCAGCATCCCATTCAGCATCATCTGGCTGTATCTTTGCAACGATTGCATTTTTAAAGCCTGCTTTTTCAAATGCAACATTCCAGCCTTCAATACCCTTAACAACAAATGGTCTGATTTCTTCAGGTGTTGAATTTTCAACCCAAAATACTATTGGTTTTACAGGTTCAGATAATTCATCATTAGGATTTTTTTTCTCCAACCTCCACCTATTCATGAGATCTCTAGCTGGATATGTGTCATAGGTTGATAAATCTGTAACTTTTTCAGAAAAATATCCAATCCTTTGATCTGCTATTCTTGTTTCAAAATTATCATCTGGCATTTCAACAAATAAATGCCTTGCTGAGATAAATGTATATCTTTTATCGGCTACAGCATCAATAGAGCCTGAAGGTTTTGGTGTTGGATTAAAAAAACTATAGTTAATTTCAATAGCTGTGTTTTTTGGATAATTCCTTACGTCAGCAATATAAGTTTTTTCTTTATCAAGTTTTCCAAGATCTAAGTCATAGTAATCCATATATTCTCTTGGAATGTTAGGAGTGACACTTGTAAGGATTTCACTTAGAAATAATTTATCAGCACTTATAAGCAATTTATCATCTTCTTTGACAACTACTTCGAATCTGCCCATAAAAGCTTCAATAATATTGGTTAGTTTAGATTGAGTAATTTTATTTGGTTCATCGTATGTGAATTTAGTATTAATTTTATATAGACCAACATCATCTTTAAACATTCTAAATTCTAATATTGAACCATCTCCTAGTGATCCTCCACTAGCACCAACTGCTTGGGGACCATTTAATACGTATGTAAAGTAGATAAATTCTTTATTAAGCTTATCTTTTTCAATTATTAGATAGTATTTATCTTTTTCAGTTTCATGAAGAATATTTAAGAAGCCTTCTAATTTTTGGTATTCACCGTCCTCAATAAAATCATCTATCGACTCGTAATCCTTTTTTTCATTTTCTTTATCTTTTTTTTCTTCTAATGACTGTGAAGGCGTTTCTTTGACTTCTTCAGCATTTTTCTCTTCTTCAGCTTGAAAATTAAATGAAAACAATAGTATTAAACTTAAAACGTATGCTCGATAGTAATTTTTTGAAATGTTGATGAATTTATTCATGTATTTTTTATCCTTAATTAAAATAGCTGGTTATTCTATCTTAGAAATATATATACTGATAGTATATATATTATGAAAAATACATACGCATTAATTACTGGAGCATCTTCTGGTATTGGGCTGGAAATAGCAAATAACCTTGCAAACAGAGGCTATAATTTAGTTTTAACAGCTCGAAGAGAAGATAGGCTGATATCAATATCAAAAGAAATTTCTGAAAAATATAAAGTAAAGGTTGATTTTATATCATGTGATTTAAGTGATATTGATACCCCAACCGAGATATTCAATTTCTGCAATGATAAAAACTATGAAGTAGATATTTTAATTAACAATGCTGGTTATGGTATTAAGACTCCTTTTCATGAAACTCCAATGCAAGATGAAGAAGATTTTATAAGAGTTCTTGGAACTTCAGTTATAGCACTCACAAAAATTTTTCTACCATCAATGATGGAAAGCCAAAACGGAAAAATTATGATAGTTTCATCTGTAGCCTCATTCTCACCTCCATCTGCAATACAAGCGCTATACGGACCAATTAAAACTTTTATGAATAGATTCAGTGATTCAATTAATATTAACTACAATCATTTAGGAATCTCGTCTACAGCTTTATGTCCAGGATTTACAGTTACAGAGTTTCATACTGCAAGTGGTGTTCAGGATGAAATGGATAGGGTCCCGAGTTTTCTCAAATTTTCTGCTGAGAGAATAGCAAAGGAAGGAGTAGAAGCAATGTTTGCTGGAAAACCTATTTGCGTCCCAACAATGACATATAAAATTTTGGTTTTTATGCTTAAAAACTTCCCTGCATCTATACTCTCATTATTTGGTAGGAAATTAGCCCCAGGTAGGTACGATAAATAGTATTTAATTATTCATCAAAATGCTGTCTGCAACAAACGCATTTGTTGCTCTTTCCTGAGCAAAAGTTGAATTAGGCCCATGACCAGGTATAAATTCAATATCATTTCCAAGTGGCCATAATTTATTTTTAATAGATTCTAATAATTCTTGATGATTACCACCAGGAAGATCTGTTCTTCCGATAGAGCCCTGAAATAAAACATCTCCAACAAGAGCAAGTTTGTTTTCTTTGTTATAAAAAATTACATGACCTGGAGTATGACCAGGACAAAAATAAGTATCTAATTTAACATCACCAATTTTAATTACATCGCCTTCATCTAGCCATCTATCAGGTGAACAGTTTTCTGACATCATGCCAAACATTTGACCTTGTTTTTTAAGCTCGTCTAGTAAAAATTTATCTGCTATATGAGGACCTTCTATCTGAATTTTTAGGATATTTGATAACTCTTGAGCACCGCCAGCATGATCTATATGCCCATGAGTTAATAATATTTTTTCTGGTATGAGATTATTACTTTTTGCAACATCTAAGAGCGTATCTATATCTCCACCTGGATCTACAAATGCACATTTATTTGTTTGAGTGCAGATCACTATTGAAGCATTTTGGACAAAAGGTGTAACCTGAACAACTATTGTTTTTAATGATGGCATGTTACTTTTTTTTAATTTTTATTTTTGAGATTGAATTATCTTCAATCTTTAAGACCTCAAATCTATATTTATTTATTTCGACACACAGATTTGCATTTGGTATTTGATCAAGATGCTCAGTAATCAAACCATTAATAGTTTTTGAACTATCTTCAGGTATTGACCAATTAACAAAATTGTTAAGATCACGAATTCGAGAGTTACCATCAGTAATAATCGAGCCATCTTTTAATTTAGTAAATTCTTTTTCTAACTCAACCTTATCACTTCCAAATTTACCTGCAATTTCTTTAAAAATATCTTCAATAGTTATTAATCCTTCTATTTCTCCATATTCATCAACAACTAAAGCCATATTTTTATCATTATCTTGAAACTCCTTAAGCTGCTTCATTAGAGCTGTGGATTGTGAAACAAAATATGTTTTTGTAAGAATATTTTGAACATTTTCTTTTGCCTCTAATCTTTCTAAAAAAGAATGAGAATTCTTTAGATGCAACGTTCCAAGCTCATTATCTATAGAATTTTTATATACAGGAAGTCTCGTATATTCAGAGGACTCAATAATTTTTTTGTTAGTTTCATAATCAAGATCTATATCAATACCAATAACTTCTGATGCGGGAGTCATAATATCTTCAACAACAAGCTCTTCCATACCAAGAATGGATGAAAGCATTCCTCTGTATTGCTTTGGAATTAAATCTCCTGACTCATCTAATAAAGTTTTGAGTTCTTGTGTATTTAGATTGTCATTATCTTTGGCGTCTTTTACATTGATATTAAAGATGCCTAAGACTATTGAGCTAATATAGTTTGTAACAGCTATTAAGGGTCTCAATATATAAAGTAATGTTTTTAATAATAAGGATGATCTTTTAGCAAAACTTTCTGGTTTGACTGCCGCCATAGTTTTTGGAGTTATTTCTGAAAATATTAAAATGAAGGTAGTGAGCAAAACTGCACCAAGAAGAACATTCCCTCCAAAATAATTCAACATAATTATTGTTACTATTGAAGAAGCTAAGATGTTAGCAAAATTATTTCCAACAAGAATTGTTGCTAAAAGCAGATCAGGTTTCTTGAGAAGCTTGAGTGCTCTTTTTGCGCCTCGGTCTCGTTTTTTTGAAAGATTCTTTAGTTTAATTTTATTAGCAGCCATCATGCCAGTTTCAGATCCTGAAAAGAATGCACTAAGGATTAATAAGCTAAACAAGCTCAAAAATAAAAATAACAAAGAGGGTTCTGAATCTATCAATTAACTATTTATTAAATAAGAATTTGCAAGATACGCAAAGAGGACTGCCCACATTGAAATAAATAACCCTCTTGTTGCATATTTGATCGGAAAATTAAAAAACTTTGTACCTATTAACGTGATTAAGTATATAAACCATGCAATTATGGTGAATGAAGACTTAATAATCAAATTATTCGTGAAAATTGATTGAATTGCAAAACCTGATATTAAAGCCAAGGATAAAAATAATAATCCTACTCCCAATATTTTAAAGACAAGCTTATAACTTCTTTCTATTGGAAAAGACTCAGCATTTTCAAAAAGTCCAAGCTTTATTTTTCTAACATTCCTTTCTAATAAGA
>Ga0255765_1005609_pt1 | contig 11808 bp, 20 predicted proteins | sample 041ome_8_FD_179965 | JGI IMG/M metagenome (GOLD analysis project Ga0255765, IMG submission 179965) | Coastal salt marsh microbial communities from the Groves Creek Marsh, Skidaway Island, Georgia - 041407BS metaG (version 2) | ecosystem: Environmental > Aquatic > Marine > Intertidal zone > Salt...
TGGGTAGTGCTCACCGTTAAGAATGATCTGCATTTGTTACTCCAAGTAGTACACGTAAGTTAGTAATTGCTCTTTGAACATCTTCGACTGTATGTTTGATACGTTCCATGTCTAAGTTGTTTCTTAGTTCAATTTCCATTAAGTCGATGATTTCATCAAAGCTATCTTCTGGCATGATAAGAATATTCTTAGCACGTTCACCATTGATTTGTTCGATTTCGACTAGGCTGTCGATAGAAACAGTAACACCATAACGTGAATCGTAGTTGAATTCAGTTACATTTAATTCATCGTTATCGATCTCTACATCACAATCTTGTAGGCGATCAGGTAGGTTTTTGAGTTTATCAAATAGATCATTCAGGGAAGTCATGATAAGTTCCTGCAGTTAGTATTGGTAAATAGTCTTCGTAGTGCCAGTACAAAGTGTCATGGATTGTGGAGTAGTCGAGGTCTTCTAGATAGTCAGCCATGTCAGCCCATTGATTGGCTGTTAGTTTGTGACCATCATCGAATGCATCTCGATCCCACCACAAGAATACCATTTCATCTTCTGGCTTGTACCACTTTTGGAGTAGTCCAATCATTTCGTCTACACGCATGGTTATCTCTTTTTGATATGTTCATTGATAATGCTATCGCCTTCATGACGATAACAACGTAAGCAGTCCATGCATTTTTGACCAGTACAGTTACCTTCTACTGGATTATCTTTGGCAAGCACATTGAATACTTTGTGGAAGTATTTAGGTACTTGGATGATTGTATTTACTTTAGGATTAGAGTAAATGAGTATTAAGTTTTTAGGGAAGAAACCTTCTTTGTCAAGATACTTCTTGATAAGATCTTTACGTTTTGTCCATAACGCAAAGGTAGTCTGTGGATTCTTCCAAGCGATATTAGATAGATTGTAGAGGTGAGTCATGTTGATAAGCTCACCGTGACCATTGAATCGAAACCATGAAGCATTGATGACAGGTAACGATTTGAGTGGAAGTACATCTGACGACAACAAGTCTGAGTTACGTTGGAATGCAGGTTGACAATTCTTACGTGATTTAGTCAACATAGATTGAGAGTAGCAATCCTTGCAGATACTATCGCTCTGCTGCATTTTTTGACAGAAGGAGTTAGTTACAGTATTCGTGTTGATAGCAGGAATACCATTAAGTTTACCCGACATGGTTGAAACATGTGGTGACAATGTTACAGTTTGCATTAGAATGCCTCATTGATTAGTTCTTTGATTTGATCTTCCAGATCATTTTTAAAGTTAACTGTCGCAATAAGTTCCATGTGCGAGAAGTCTTTGTAAGTAATACCATCAGCATAGCTGTCGTAGATATCTTGTAGTTCCGAATCGTACTTGTCATTACATTGCTGCATGACATTCTTGAGAATCTTGTAGATACGATGTACACTTTCTTTTACATGATCATCATGCAGCTCGTTGATATTACGTTGAACTTTATCTTTCCAGTACGTTGTATCCATATTATCCTCTATATTAGTTGAAGAATCTGTAATAGAGCATCATACCTAGGATGGTCATAGGCATGATAGCTCCATTAGCAAGTAGCTCTGCCACTTACTTAGTGCTGATGAATTTACCAGTTTTGATACAACGTGCTACGGACAAGTAGCCTTTGTTGCTTGAGAATGTACCTTTGTGAGCGTAACGGCTAGTGACACGACGGAATTGTACGTCAGCAGACACAAGGTTTGGTGTACGGTCAGAAGCTTTACCCGTTAAGACGAAGTTTAGGAATTCATTGAATTTCATTGTGTTGCCCTCAAGCAATAGATTGGTTGTAGTTTGAAGACCAGATCAAGGTCTTGTGAAGGATACGTGATTGTCCCACAATATCCATTGGAGATAAACCATGAGAAGCACATTGCTGCTCGTAGTTATGGACGATGGTTTCGATAACCTCTTTTGTTAAGGTTTCGTCATCGTATTCTTCTTCATACGCACCACGAAGGTTGTATGCAAACTGACTATTTGTAAAAGTCATCATCTTCATCCTCATCATCGAGACTGTCATAATAGTCGTCGAGTTCTTTTTGAGAATCAAACTCAATTACATCATTGAGATTGATAAAGTGTACTGGTTCAGGTAATACTAGTGAGCATATCCACGCACTGATATGACCTATGACCAGAAATGGAGTGACCAAGAATGTCCTTATAGGTGGTCCTGATAGTTCACGCATAAACCTCCCTTGTCGCGATGTCGGTTGACCCAGGCTCTAAGGGAATCCCTAGCACTAGGCTAGAGACTCCCTCGGATACGTGGTTTAGAACATATCGGAAGCTGATAGTTCCTCGTCAGACAAATCATCTGCACCTTCGATGGCAGAGAAGCCACCAGTGTTTGGATTGTACTCGACAAGCTTGACTACTTGAACACCACTGAGAGTGGTAGCTATACCTTTACGACCAGAGACTTCGTAAGGATATTGGAACACCTGAATGTTACCGACTGAACCATTGCCGATGATAGTAGGATCCATCTGCTTGTTAGAAGCATCCACTACGTTGACAGGTTTGTTCTCTGAACCATCAGCTTTGACAGCCTTACGCTTTAGAGAGACAATAAACTTACCATCTTTCTCTTTGACATTGAAGTGTTCTTCAGAGAGAGTCTTAGCAAGTGCCTCATCAGTAGTAGCAATTTGAAGTTCCCACTGAAGTGTACCGAATGGAGATACAGGCTTAGCTAACTTAGCCCAGTTGAGTTCTACATTGTCGATACGATAATTACGTTTTTCAAACATGATTGAAAATTCCTCTTGGATTTACGATTGTTAATTAGAGTGACAGTCACTCATACAAGGTGCGATGCGAAGCGAGCACCCACCTGTAGAGTTACTTAGAGAGTTCCTTACGGATTTCCATAAGGAGTTTAGGAAAGACCTTACGCCAGATACCTCTATCTTGCACGTGGGTCAAGGTTTCATCACCAGTAGCTAGTAATTCCTCAAGACAACTAGGATTACTTAGGAAGCTTTTCTTAATCAGAAACTTCATAAGCTTTATATTATAGTTATCTTCAGTCTTTACACCGAACCTACCGATAATTTTAACACCATCTTTGGTATATTTCCCGTAGGTAACAGCATCAAACCTACCAGATTTAAGACTCTGGTAAGCATGCTCAACACTACGGAATTTATACTCAATCCCTTTATTCACGATAACAAAGGGACGATGGGCAAGGTTACTGAGATTAGGATTATCACCACTACCATACCATATATTCATACTACACCTCCATACAATATGCGAAGCGTAGCGAGCACTAGGATGTTAATGAGATACCTCGTACAGAGACTTACCCACGTTGATATATTGTTTGAACAATGTCATATCCGAGACATTGTAACGCTTCATCAACACATCTTTGTCAATGTGATTGATACGATAATCCATATAGATGGATATGAGAGTAGCTTCACTCATCATAGACTACTCACTAGATCGACAAGAGCCATTGAGAGAATACTCAGAGAGAATATACCCAGTACACCTCCCCACCACCCTAGATCAGAGATCTGATACTTCTCTGTATAACGATACAGGGAGAATACAGAAACAAGGAACAGGAATAGAATAAAGAGTTCCATAAGAACCTCCATAGGTAAATAGATAATTGTTGTCATCTAACATACACCTAGAGGAATAACCCTCCCCTATAAGGGAACATATTCATAAGTGTATGAAAGATAAAGAGAAAGTCTCATTACATACGTGGAGTCCAAGTATGGTTTACAAGTCTTTCTTGAGCCTCTTCGTGAGTGCCGTAGTACTCGCTGTAACGGTCATATGGACCTTCCTGTGGATGGAAAGTACCAATGTAGTAACCTGCGGCAGACTGGCAGACACGTGCCTTGACATGCTCTGGGACATCTGAAGAAGCAGATTTGATATCCGCAATGTCCATTGAGCAGATGTTACGCAGAGTCTGTAGCTGATCTTCAGGAAGCTTTGAGGCATCCTCAGCAATGAAGTCCATGACCATACGGTACTGACCCAACGCAGCATCGACATATCCCTCTTCGATAAGGTAGAAGGATTCTTCGCGAGCAGCGTTGAGAGTGTCGGTGAAGTAACGGAGATCCTCTACAGTTGAATCTGCAGGAGTTTCTGGGTGGTAGAATTGATTGAATGTGTTCATAATATCCTCTTGGTAATGAACTGGAAGAAAGGTGAGTAGTTTAGACACATACTCAGGTGTTGTTACAAGACACACTACCCCGTCAGGTAGCAGTGACAGGCTCATCCATCGTTATCAGGATTGCCCCTCTGTAAAAGGTGAGTAGTTTAGAGAGTCAGACAGTTGTCACTGTTACTCAGGACTCTAGTAGGCAACCAACCTACAATGGGTAATTAGAGCGCACGAATCAAACGCACTGCCTTTAGATAGTCAGCATTGATGCTGTCAATCTGCTCTTGCGTAAAGCGAGATAGGCGACGACGTTTGGTAGCTGCTACTGCCATTTGAAGCTCCATGCCTGACTTAAGCATGTCACCAGATTTAGCAGTACGAAACGCTTTGTTAAGACCTTCACGGAAGTCTTCAACAATAGTATTGAAGTCAGACATAGTGTCCTCCAAGCAAATGTTAAAAGGTGAGCAGTTTAAGGACAGGAATGCTCAGGTCCAAAGGGTTGTCTTAGTGGCTACAATAGCTCACACAAGGAGCGAAGCGCAGCGAGCTAGTAGAAATCACAAATGCGTGATTAGCCAATCTGAAAGCTCAACAGTCTTGGCGTTAGAGAAACGATTCTCATATCGTTCAATCATCTCCGAAGTAAAATTATGGAGAGGAAGCTCACGACGATAGTAGAATGTGGTATCTGAGTTACCATCAGCCTCGGTGATTCGGAGACAGAACTGTTGCTCAGCGTTTACAAAGAACTCACAAACAGGATTTGTGAAGTAGTCAGAAAGTAGAATGTTCATAATATCCTCTTGGTATGAACTGGAAGAGAAGCTACAATAGCTCACACAAGGAGCGAAGCGTAGCGAGCTATTAGATACTACTAGAGATGCTAGAAGTCTGTTTAGAATGGACTACAGAGCTTTGTGTCACCATCCCCAGAGGTTACTCTAAGTTCCCCCCACTTCCCCTAAGAATCCCGCAAAAGCACCGCAATGTTCTCAATATGTTCCCTTATAGGAGAAGAACACTGAGGTAACCCTTGCAGGATACTCTAAGAATACCCCGTCAGAGAGTTTCCTAGAGAAGTCTGCAGGTATATTGGGGAGTTATGTACCAGTACACTGCTAGTAACAGCCGAAGAGCAGCGAGGATGCCTAGAGGAATATGAGGGGGTGCAGAAGTATATAAGGGGTACTATAAATAATTTAGTAACTTTATAGGTTCTCTCTCAAAGAACCCCCAAACTTCCCCAAGGGGGTACCCAAATTCATGAGGACATTACATGAAATCTACAGAAATTACAAAATTAATTAAGGAGAAAGAGAAAAGAAATCTCTTATCTACTTATAAAGATGACTTTGCTAAGTTTGCTGAAGAACAAATCCGTATTATAACCAAAGATGCTACCCAAGGATTTGTACCATTTACACTTAATTCAGCACAGCAATACATCACAGAACAATTAGAGAACCAACTCAAAGAAACTGGAAGGGTTAGAGCAATCATCCTTAAGGCTAGACAACAAGGTATCAGTACCTATTGTTCAGGCAGAGTATTCTGGAAAAGTTATTTCTCTCAGCATTCTCGATCTGTTATCATGGCGCATGATAGTGCGACATCAGATGCCCTCTTTACCATGAGTAAGAACCTTATCCAGAACATGGAGGGGGTACTCAAACCAAATGAGGAGAGATCAAATGCTAAAGAAATTATCATACGTAGCCCTGCGTTTCAAGACAAAGATGCTAAGAGTAGTTACAGGCTTTATACTGCGGGTTCTCCTGAAGCAGGTCGAGGTACTACACCTACTATTGCGCACCTATCTGAGGTTGCATTCTGGCAGCACGATGAAAAGATATTGGCAGGTTTATTCCAAGGTATATCTCAAGCTGAGGGAACTGAGGTTATCCTTGAGTCAACTGCAAACGGTGCACAAGGGGAGTTTTATAGACTCTGGAAAGGAGCAGTAGCAGGGGAGAATGAATACCTTCCTATCTTCCTACCTTGGTTCTGGACAACAGAATATAGACGTACAGCACCTGAAGGTATGGAGCTAAGCTCTGAAGAAGAGAAGCTGAAGGAAAAGTACGACTTAGATAATGACCAGTTATACTGGAGACGATTAAAGATTGCTGAGGGTGGGGAACTTAAGTTTCGACAAGAGTACCCTGCTACCGCTGATGAAGCGTTTATCGTCTCTGGTTCCAATGTCTTTAATTTGGAAAAGATAGATATGCTTATCCCTGAAGGACCTGTTAGGTATTCCTCATGGGATCCAAACAGTAAGATGTTTGATGAGAATAAAGAAGGACGACTACATCAGTGGGCATTCCCTGATTGGGAACAACCTTATGTAGTGGCAGCTGACGTAGCCTTAGGTGTAGGGCAAGACTACTCAACAGCTGTTGTCTTAAATAAAAGTTATGAAGTAGTAGCACTGTACAGGGATAACAGGATAGATCCTAGTCTGTATGGTGAGTTACTATTTTATTTGTCTAGGTATTACAATAACGCATTCTTATGTGTTGAGAGTAATAGTATGGGTATTGCTACCCTACAGAAACTAGATGCGATGGGGTATGTCAACTTATATAAGCAGACTAAGATCGCTAATGTAAGTAATGATGAAGGAGAGCGACTAGGCTTCCGAACCACATCTGCTACTAAACCTGTAATCATAGGCAACCTTAAAAATCTGATAGAAAACGAAGAGGTACGGATACCGTCACCTATCATGATACAAGAGCTGAAGGACTATATTAGTACAGCCACAGGTAAGACTGAGGCAGCTCCAGGATCACACGATGATTCTGTCATGGCGTTAGCTATGGGATGTGAAGTATTAAGAACCCATTGGGATCGTCTACAGACCACTAATGTTTCTTGGAGACACAAGATAACAGACTGGTCACCTGATGATTCTAATTGGTTATAAACATCAGTCTTTAGCTGTAATGCTAAAGCATTATTTCCCAATTGTCCTCAGCGCACTAGCATACTGCGTGGGAAGAGTATGCTACTTTAACCTAGCCTATAAGAGAGTCTCGACGTACCTGCATTAATTTGTATTTATGTCTAGACTCGCAGCCATATCGGGACTCCCTTATGGACTATGTTATGTCGATAGTTAGATAGGAGGTAACAATGCGTTACAACGAACAACAGATTGCTGAGCAGTCTAAGCAGACTAAAGAAAAGAAACCTACAGCAACACCAAAACAAGGACAGTATACGTCTAAAGAATTAAAAGAAACTAAAGGTATTATAACTGGTCGAGGTGTTGTCTGATGGCAGGTCCACATGGTTATAAAGAAAAGGTTACTGACGAACAACTTGTCAACCTAATTGAGACTGGCGTACAGAACTCTCTAGGTGACTGGTTAAATAGTTCTGACCTAACCCAAGAACGACAGAAGTCTACCTATGAATACGCAGGTATGGCTGTAGGTCACTTAACCCCAAATGGAGTATCGTCTATAGTAGATACTTCTACCACTGAAACTGTAGAAGCTTACACTGCTGTCTTATCAGATTTGTTTTTAAACAATGGTAAGTTAGCACGATTCATGCCATATACTGATGCACCTAATAGTTTTAAGACTGCTCGTGATGCATCTATGATTACCAACTATTGTATCTTTAAACAGAATAATGGTTGGGAGATTATCCAAACATGGATTAAGTCTGCACTATTGTGGAAGAACGGTATTGTTCGTTGGGACTATATTGAAGATTATGAATATAAGTTTGAGGAATATGATCGTATTTCTCAGATTAAACTAGATGAAATCCTAGCAGATGAGAACATTGAGATAGTAGGTGATCTTGAGTTTGAAAACTCTGTAGTGGGGGATGCTGATCCATTCAATGCTCAAGAGATGAATGTTGAGCTTGTCTATATTAATGTGCGTCTTAAACGTAAGATTAATAAGTCTCGTGTTAAGATTGACAACGTACCACCAGAGAACTTCCGTATCTCTCGTGATGCTAAGTCTTTAGATGATGCTACCTTTGTAGGTGTACAAACACAAATGACTCGCTCAGAGATCCGTAAGTATTACCCTGAAGTAGCTGAGAACATTGCTGAAGATGAATGGGAAGAGATGACAGGTGAGCCTTGGTTAGGTGCTGCACGTTACTCCCAGGATATGGCAGCTCGTAAGTTTGTAACAGGTCAAAACTATCTGACAGACTTCAGTGACTTTGATGCTCCATTAGAAGCTAACCGTGAGGTTACTGTAACAGAATGTTGGTTGCGTGTAGATCGCGATGGTGATGGTGTTGCTGAATTGAAACACTTTATTACAGCAGGTACACATATCTTATCTGAAGAAGACTGTGATATGATTCCTCTCGCATCTTTGTCTCCGATTGACATTCCCCATGAGTTCTATGGTTTGTCTATTGCAGACTTTACTCGTAGTTCTACTTTGGCAGCAACTGCTATCTTGCGTGGTTTTGTTGAGAATACATATCTTACAAACTACTCACCTAAGCTTGCTGATCCAAACGTAGTAGACTTCTCTGCACTTCAGAATATGAAACCTAAGCAGATTATTCCTACTAATGGTAATCCTAATGCTGCAGTAGCACAACTACAACCAGAGACTATTAGTACTGGTACAGTTCCACTACTACAACATCTGCAAACAATTAAAGAACAAGCTACTGGTATGTCTAAGGCTGCACAAGGTCTTAATGATACTTTGTATGTATCAGGTAACTCTGAGCAAAAGGTAGCAGCAGTACAGTCTGCATCACAAAAACGTATTCAACACATTGCTCGACGCTTTGCTGAGACTGGTCTTAAGCGTTTATGTCAAGGTGTATATGCGACTATGCGTGACTGTATGAAAGAAATGAAGTTCCACTATCAAGGCTTATACGCTACAGTTAATACTGAAACGTTACCTTATGATCTTGATGTGGAAGTATTCCTAGACTTGGGTGAAAACTCTAATAAGAATAAACTTGATAAGCTTAACATGGTAGGTCAACAGATCTTACCTGCGCTAAATCAAGCAGGTGCAGGTATGGTTGTTAAGCCAGAAGCCCCTGCTGTATTAGCAACTAAGATTATGGAAGCTATGGGTGTAGACTCTAATGATTTCTTAGAAGACTACACTAATGATGAGTTTAAGCAGAAAGCAGCTCAGACACTACAACAGCAATCACAAGCTAAACAAACTGAACAAGAATTGGTTCAAAAGAAAGCTGCTGCTGATTTAGCTTTACAAGAAGCTAATGTGTCTTACACTAATGCTCAAGCTAAGAATACGTCGGATGACAATATTAAACAACTTGCTGTTGCACTTGATAAGCATCAACAAGAGTGGGCTGATTTGGCTATTAAAGCAGTTAAAGAGGGAGCACAGATTCCCCCTGCACCAAACTTTGAAGACTTACTATTACTTGCTAAACAAGCAATTGATATGTCTAACACTCCAATGCCACTTCAGCAACCTGAGCAAGGCATGCAACCTCAGGGTCAGCCGCAACAACAAATACAACCATCAGAAGAAGAAATGATGGCTATGATGCAACAACAACAGGGGATGATGTAATATTATGGAAAAGTACCGAGGAGCAGCTGAGAAGAAGCTGAAAGGTCAGCATCCAGATATCGTCGCTAAAGAGGCATTAGTTAAAGCAGAGTTTGCAATTAGAGAACGTGAACACTTTTTTGACGGTGCCTATGGCGAACTATTAACAGATTACTTTTTACAGTTCCTAAACACAGAACCACATGAGAATAAGAAACGTGAATTCATATACTCCTGTGTTTTGTCTTTGGGAGATGTAAAGTCTCGATTAGTTCAATACGAGACGTATGGTAAAAATGTAAATTATTTAGGAGAGGACACTAATAATGACAGCAACTAATCGAGTAGTAGATTATGAAAAGCTACTTAAAAACGTAAACGAAATGATTAACCTACTAGAGTTTGACGCAATGCGTAGCTCTGGTAAGGCAAAGCTAAACTCACAGCATTTGCATTCTTTGTACTATCTTCAAGAGATCTACAATAAAAAAGTAGTTCCAGAAAAGCCTAGCATTAAACCTGCTGAGGTTCCAGTGAAGAAAGTAACAAAGAAAACAGCTACAAAAACAGCTGCTGAGTGAGGAGATAAATTATGAGTAATGATCAAACTGTACCCGCTATGGATCACGGAGATGTTACAAATGGTCAAACTGAAGCCGAACTCCTGGATGCCGTTCTTCGTGGGACATCGTTCCTACAAAATGAAGAACCGCTACCCGATGAGGAGATTCCCGAAGTTGATCCGGAGTATTCAGACGAAGAAGAAGACCCAGAAGAGTCTGAAGAAACCGTTAGTGATGAGCAATCTGAAGAAGAAGCTGATGAAGAGTCAGATGAGGATGGCGATGAATCCGAAGAGGAAGAATCCCCTACCCAAGATGTTGATGTCTTTACAGCAGAAGATTTGGATTTGGACGCTTTAGTCCGTGTTAAGATTGATGGAAAAGAAGTAGATGTCTCATTTGCAGACTTACTTAAAGGATATCAAACTGACAGCTCGCTATCTAAAAAGGGTCGAGAACTTGGTGAAGCACGACAAGCATTAGAGGAAGAACGTCAACAAGCGTTAACTCAAGTGCAACAAATGTCAGAAACTTCAGCTGCTGTATTGATGGGTCAAGAGCAACAATACTCAAAACAATATCATGAGATTGAAGCTAAGATTCAAAAAGCCCGAGATGAGGGTGATCGATACGAATTAGAAGAGCTTAAAGATCAACGTGAGCAAGCACAGAGTAAATACTGGAATGCTCGTAGACAACGTGAAAACCTACAAGAGCAGCTTGCTCAACACAAAGAATTGCAAGCACAGCAAGAATGGGAAACCAACATGCAATATTTCTCGGAGGTGATCGAAGATAAAGTCCCTGGGTTCAATGAAGACATGGCACAACAAATTCGCGAATTCGCATTAAGTGAAGACGTAGGTTTGCCAGAGTATCTAGTCGATTCAATCATGGACCCTGATGTCATTCGTGTGCTGAATGATTATCGAATCTTAAAAACTGGTGTAGCTAAAGGCGAAGCTAAACGTAAGGCAGTTCCAACTAAGAAAGCTGTTCCTACTAAGAAAGCAAAGTCTAAGCAAGCCAAAGAAGTTGACAAAGAAAAAATGATTAAAGCTCGTGCATTCCGAGAGGATGCATCTAAGGAAGATCAGGATGCCTTCCTAAAACAATACGCAGCGAATTCTTTATCGCGAAAGATGTAAATGATTACATCATATTAATATAACATGGAGGTCTTAAATGGCTGTAACTACTGGTGGTCGCGCAACAGGCGCACCTACAGGTCCTGTAACTTCAGGCACTTCAAACGCTAACGTTTCACAACGTGAGGACTTGGCAAACTTCATTTCAATGATTACCCGTGACGAAACTCCGTTCATGGCATCAATTGGTAAATCTAAAGCTACTCAAATCTATCACGAGTGGCAGACTGATGCGTTGACAGCTCCTGCTGATTCACGTATTGCTGAAGGTGTAGATTTCATCGCACCTACTTCAGGTGGTTCTGCTGTATCTGGTGAGCATGGTACTGGCTTCAATGACGCAGGTCCTAACCGTACTCGTTTGGGTAACTACACTCAGATCAATGGT
>Ga0255765_1005610_pt1 | contig 11806 bp, 10 predicted proteins | sample 041ome_8_FD_179965 | JGI IMG/M metagenome (GOLD analysis project Ga0255765, IMG submission 179965) | Coastal salt marsh microbial communities from the Groves Creek Marsh, Skidaway Island, Georgia - 041407BS metaG (version 2) | ecosystem: Environmental > Aquatic > Marine > Intertidal zone > Salt...
TTGTCGGCAGTGTCAGTGAGGAAATCTAGTCTCTACAGGCCGTTTATTTTTCCTATACTTAATAACAACAGCAAAGAGAACAACCGCGCCAGCTTCGGTCTTTAACATAACGAGTCTCCTATGGGTGCACGACGCTACTTTGACGATCTTTAAAAAATCTAAAGTCGAAAAACTACGGTTGGGTGACGGCGCAGTTACAAAATGATGACCTGTGCAATATTTCCATGAGTCCAGCGAAGGATGGCCAGGGCCTACCCGCAATCCCTGACAGAAAACAATTATGAAGACATGGCCTTAACACTGGGTTTAGCAGGGTAGGACGGAAAATCTTGACCTGCTGGCACTTCCTTCTGGACTAAAGAGACATTAGTTGCGAGGTTGAGAGACCCATTCACTCTCAGGGAAATGGGTTACCACTCCACAAACATTGACTGATTTCACAAATTCGTCTTTACCGCGTCATCGTACCTCCACAATCGCGAACTAGGCTCTTTGCCTATGGAGAAGTTTCAGGAGATCTCAGTCGCAGCTCTTGAGCGCCGCCTCAATCGGAAGCTAATCAGAGATGGTCTGGTGCTTAAAAAGTGTCGCTACGATTCTGACCGGTTCAGTGACAACGGCAGATACTACTTGATTGGGCTTCGGCGAAATTCGATCGTTTACACCCATGTCGATATTTTAATATGGAGCCGGTCCTACGGTGTGCTGGCGGACAACGAGTTCGTGGTTATAGGTTCATAGGCATATATACTGATTAGCCATTTGTCAGTAGCCGATGCTTACCTTAGTCGCCAGTGAGCGGAGTCCTACTTTCTCATTTGGCCCCCTGCCTTGTTGAGATCCGTTCAGGTCTGATATTTAAGATGGTTGAAATCGAGGCCACATTTAAGTGGTTATGGGGCTTTGAGGGATATGGCGGAGCGGACGGGAGTTGAACCCACATTCGCCAACCCATATAAATCGGTGACTGGCGACGCTGTATCACCCCGCTTAAGTCCCAGAATGTAGCATCGTCAAGAAGGGGCGGGGCAGGTGAGCATACCCCCATCCGTATATGTATACATGTGGGTGCAGGAGTTGAGGAAGTTTTGGGTGTAGACCAGATGTCACTGTCGCAGTAGTTACCCGCCAGATACATCAGAGGGTGGGTTTAAAAAGAGGCTTACTGACTAGTAGACACACTCAAAGATGTATTTTGTCGGATCTAAGACTCGTGATCTTTTGAGCGCGTGCGGACTTCTCTTGTTTTTGGCATTCCATCTCCGCGAGTACCGCGAAACTTAAACCGTAGCGGTAAACTGAACCGAACCACAGAGCACAGGAAACTCCAATGGACGTTAACGAACAGTTCCTGATTGAATGGCATTGTGAACAATTATTGCGTCGGGCAGCTCAATTGCTTGATCGTGCCGACTGGGACGCCTATATCGAGTGTTTTTGTCAGGAAGCGGTGCTGGCGAGACCCAGTGACCCGGATAATCCGATCCTTGGCAAAGAAGCCATCCTCGAATCGCTGCTAGCCCGGCCACCGCGGCTGACCTGCCACCTGCTGGCAAACACCGTTTACGACATTGTATCCGGATTTCAGGTCATTGCTAGAAGCCGGGTGCTATTAGTGTCGGGCGAAAACTCGTTCGAGCGTCCCGCGGTTGCGCATGCAGACCTACGGGTCGGCAGTTTTACCGACCGTTTGCGGAAGGTCGATGGTCAGTGGAAGATCGCCGAGCGCCAGGGCAGTATTGAGCTGAAATACCAGAGCAGTATGGTTTAGGCGACTTTTTTTACCGCCAGATCTGCACCTTCGCGAAGATTTCTGAGTTTCTTCCAGGCCACCTCTGGGTCAATCTTGCCGTAGCCCGCGAAGGTGCCAAAGCCGCAATCGGTGCTGGCGATAACACGCTCCTCGCCTACCATATCAATAAAACGCTGCAGCCGTTGTGAGATCAGCTGTGGGTGTTCCACATAATTGGAGCAGGTATCGATACAGCCAGGTGCCAGTATCTTATTGTACGGAATGTCCGCCGATTGCCATACCGTCCACTCGTGTTCGTGGCGCGGGTTAGCTGCCTCGAACAACAACGTCGATGGATTGGCATTCATCAGCAGGTGAATCACCTTGTCGAGTGGTATGTCACAGTCATGCGGCCCTTCGTAGTTACCCCAGCAAATGTGTATCCGCATACGTTCGCGTGGAAGGCCGTCAGTAGCGGCATTCAAGGCTTCGATATTGGCCTCGGCTATTTTAATGAACTCTGGATCGCTGGCATCCTGGAAGCCGGTGTGCCGCGCCATGGCGAGGTCCGGGCAATCAAATTGAATGTCAAGGCCAGCATCAATAATGGCTTCATATTCCGGACGCATCGCAGCCACTAGGTCGGTCAGGTAGGCTTCATGGCTCGGGTAATGCCGGTTTTGCTGAAATGCGGTAATCAACCCCGGGGAAGCGGCATTCATGAAGGCACGCACCCCGTTTCCATGTCTTTCCAGAGCCAGTTTGAAGCGGCGTATGTCGTCAAACGCCGGCTGCAGGTTTTTCAGTTTTACCGGCCCGATACAGGATGCTCGGACAAACTCCTGCGAACCCATCATGGCAGCAAGTTTCTTTGCCAGATCTGGGTGCGCAGCCAGATCCTTTGCCGGTTTTCGGTCGACATGACCACCGAACCCTTCAAGACGTTCGGTCATATAGGTTGAATAGCCTACCTTGCCCATCTCGCCGTCGGAGACGATGGAGACACCGGCTGCCACCTGTTTCTGAACTGCCTGGTCAATTGAATCCTGAACCACGGTTTCGAAGCGGTTCTCGTCATAGGGCTGTTCGTTATCTTTTGCAATCAATAGCGATGAGAGGTCATCGCCGCGTGGCAAGCTGCCAACATGCGTGGTGTGCATGATCTTGAGTCCTCGGTATCACAACTTTTGTTAAAGGAAGTAATGAAGTTAGCTAGTGGACCCTATGAGCATAGTGACAACCGCGAGAGACTTGATATGAAATTTAGATTAACCCTGATCACCTTTAAATAGTCAGAGTCGACTCTTCACCGTCACCAGATGCTCCTGACTAATCGATCGATCATCTTTTAAGTGAGCGACAAATGGCTGGAGTTACGAATATTGTTGTGAGGGGGTGCGCGGTGGCCAATTAGCTGATGCCAGCATATTCGGGCAGTGGTGTTCGAATGTATTGAAAACCCCTCAACCAAATCTGCTACGGCTAAAAAAGGCTCAAGCTTTTTTGGAGAGGCGTTTTGACCGCAGAAGTTTTGAAGTTCCCGCACCGGAGAGGCCACGTAATCAAGTCGTTGTTAGAGACTGCCAAGCGTCTAGAGAAGAGCGCTCCAGAGGACTGTCGCCATTCAGGGGCAACTCAGATCGATGTTCAGCCTCAACCAACAACTGTGACGCGGGTGATTGATTGTGTTTGATCCTGAGCATCAACAGCCATAACACCTGACAGGTTAGCGCCATTAAAAATGCCCACATAAGCTGTGTAGGAAACGTCTCCCCCTTGGTCTGTAAGCGCGGGCGTGATGGCGTAGAGGTCAGCACCTGGCGTATTTGCACCCGCCTTCGACACAATGAGCCGGTTCTCTGTCGCATACTCTACGTTTGTAAGCTGATGATCTGTCGCCCCATCGAAGTAGGTGAGATCAACTTTGTAGATTTGAGCGCCAGCAGATCTAGAGCTATCGAACCTGAAGCTCCCTGACAACACCTGCCCATTCGAAAAAGTCACTGGGGCTAAAGACCAAACTGACGGGGATGCCTTCACGTCACTCGGCAAGCCCACGAACCCCATCACTGCAGAAATTAGGGCCAAACTCGCAAAGAGGTTGCGAGACCCCGTCTCGGTCTTAACTCCGACCACCGCATTGAAGCTGGCAAAGAGAAAAACCGCTGTGAGCAATCGAATCATGAGAACCCCCTATGGCTTTATTAAAGCGCAGGGAGCTGAGATTTCAAGCTACCGCCTTCTCCACTCCCAAGGCGGCATGGGGTCGGGCCTGTTCATTCGCGGGAGGTGCCACTCCCGCTTACTAGAGATGAAATCAACAAAAGCTGGAAATACAACAAGAAGCATTGACTAGCCAGTGAGAGCGGGGCGCCCGGCTACAAAGCATAGTGGAGCATCAGTTTGCGGCTAGGTAGCACCTAACTGGGCAGACTAGTTAGAGGGCGGTGGATGATCCCGTTCGTAACCGCTGAAAGGCTAGTGCTAGAAGTCCTATTGACGCAATAAAGGTGCTCCACAGCGTTATGGGCACAGTCTGTATCGGGCCTCTTTCCGGCGGACTGCGTGGATCGGCAAAACACGCCGGCACACCGCCGGCATTGAATGTCTCGAGCGTACACTGCGTCATCTTGGGGTAGTAGGTTCCCATAGTTGAGACAGCAAGGTCAGGGTCCCCATAATTGCTTATGTTAGTGACAGATTCTGCAAAATTGCCGGCTGAAGGCACCCAAGATGGGCGCAAACGCGGAAGTAAAGAACCCGATCGAGCGTCATGCTGCTATGACCTAGGCGCAACGCCTAAAGCGGGTTTTCAATATTGACATAGAGGCCTGTGGCCGGTGTGGCGGGTCGTTGAAAGTCATCGCTTGCGTTGAGGATCAGGGCATCATCGACAGGATCCTGGCTCATCTTCGCGAGAAGGAACAGGACGCCCCTGCCCGACCCCTCTTGGTACCGCCAACCCGGGCGCCACCTGAGACAAGGTGAATTGATGCAAAGCATCAAGAGAGGGGGCCCTGGGGCGCATTGCCTCTTTTCGCTGGTAAGGAATCCGGTTCAACAGCGCTCAATCAGCAAGGATGCCACTGAGGAATTCGTTGGTATGAAGTTGTTCGTGCTAGGTTTCGAAGGTGAGCGAAAAAGATCTAAAAGACCAGCAATGCGAGTGCTCACCGCAGGCACTCTCTGAGCCTACATCTATGATCTTATACCTACACGACCACTTTCTAAACGACCAGTCAATCTCGACACCCCATTTATACTTCTTATACTTTGACCACTGCGCCCCCCTCGGGTTAACCGGTGCATATTCAATCGCGTGAGATATTGCGGTGCAGGATGACGTCTACGCGGGAGGGAATTTCTGATGAAGCGTCCACCTGATGAGCAAACCCGGCGACAGTTTGTGCTGGGTAGCTCCATGGCTGCCCTTGGTTTGGGGCTAAGTGGCTGCGATCCAGTACCGCCAGGGCGTTACACACAGGCCGACATCGAACTACTGGCGCTACAACGCTCGATTGAGGATGCGAAACGTGGACAGGGACCTTACGGTCGTCACGTATACGCTGGCTATCGGGGACTGGCGGACCTGCCGTGGTTTGGATTGGACGCTGACGGATTACTCCGGCTCACAGATCCTGATGTGCCCGACTCAATCGACGTTCACTGCCATCTGGGTATGTCCGTTCTCTTTCAGCCAGACCTTGACCTGCAGGCCGCCACACCCCGTGTGAAACATCTCCTCGACTGCGATCGGGAGACACCGGGGTGCCCACTGGACCTCGATGTGTACATCAATGGCAATTTCTCTGAGCAGGATCTCGATGATCTCACAATGAGCACGATTGCTCAGGCGACCTGGGGCAGCAAGTTTGCGAAAACACAGACCATTCCCAACCTGCTTCGGGAAATGGATTCGATGCGAATACAGCAGGCCATGTTACTTCCCATCGAACTTGGACTCCCCTTTGGCGATAATCTGACCGATGACTGGACCGCTGCCGTCAATTCCAGCGACGCAAACCAGCGTCTGCACGTTGGCCTGTCAGTGCACCCAAGGTCTGACGACGCGATTCAGCGCATGCGCCTCGACGCAGCTCGCGGTGGACGCATCATTAAACTCCACCCTACCGTCCAGCGTTTTTATCCTGACGAGTGGCCGCTTATGGACATTTATGCTGAGGCCGAAGCATTGGGACTGGTCGTATTTTTTCATGGGGGCAGAGCCGGTATTGAGCCTCGGTCGTCACACCGGTATGCCATGCCGAGACACTACGAAGCCCCACTGGCTGAATTCCCAAAGCTGCAATTTATTCTGGGTCATGCCGGCGCGCGGGACAGTGAAGCCATGATTGCCCTGGCAGCCCGGTACAATAATGCCTGGCTGGGTATCCACGGGCAGAGTCTCACCATGCTGGAAACCATGATTCAGCGTATCAATAGCGATCGGCTGCTATTTGGCACTGATTGGCCGTTTTATCACCTTGCAGCGTCGTTAGCGAAGGTCCTGATTACAACAGACACACCTGAACGAGCGCGCCTGCGCCGCAAAATCTTACGAGAGAACGCCCTCGCCCTCTTCCCTGGCCTGTGGGATAGTTTTTAGATTACAGGTCATATGCGAGGTTGCTCCTGTAGCGCCTCAAGACCCATGTGATCGCGCCAGAGCCCAAGCGCTCGCTGAAGATCGTCGGTGCCCAGCTTCAGAAAAGCGTAATTCATGGGAAATGCATCCTTGCGGTCAACGCGAAACCGCGCTCCTCGAAACTCCACCTCAACTGGCTGGGCCCATCATTTCGCTGCGCTCGCGCTGCTCTGCGAGTTCAGCGAGCCAGTCGGCAATAGCAAACTCACTTACTAAACGCCTGTAAACCAGCGGGCCTGTGCGTCGAGCACCGATCGATCCTGAGACGCCACATAGCGAAGCTTTTCGGCTGCCTGCGGCAAGTGGTATCGATAGAAAAACTGACATGCGGCAACTTTGCCCTCATAAAAATCGGTGTCTGCCTGCGCGCCGTTTTGTAGCGCCTGCTGAGCAATCAATGCCTGACGCAGCCACAGCCAAGCAATGACCACATGGCCAAAAGCGTCCAGAAACGGCGTGGCACTGGAAAGGCGCGTGACCGTATCCGCCTGCTGATTTACGGTCTCGATCGTGAGCTTGGTCAACTGCCAGATGTCAGCAAGCGAGTCACCCATAGCGGCAAGCGTCTCGTTCCTTGCGGCCGCCTCCAAAGCGGGCTGCATTTCTTGTTCCATTATTGTGAGCGTTGCACCACCCGCCAGATTGACCTTGCGGCCTAATAGATCGAGGCCATGGATGCCGTGACTGCCCTCGTGAATGGGATTCAGGCGGTTATCGCGATACAGCCGTTCTACCGGGTACTCGCGGGTGTAACCGTAGCCACCCAGAATTTGAATGGCGTGCTTATTGGCTTCCAGCGTGTATTCAGAAGGCCAGGATTTCGCAATGGGCGTGAGCAACTCGAGCAACAGCGAGAGACGCTGCGATGCTTCGGGGTCACTCACGATGAGCTGTCGATCGACCAATTGCGAACAATAAGACAGCAGTGCAAGACTCCCCTCAACCGCAACCTTCTGTTCCATCAACAAGCGTCGGATATCGGCGTGCTCAATGATGGGTAGCATCGGGCTATTTGGATCTTTATCGCCCGGATGCCGGCCCTGCGGACGGTTGCGGGCGTAATCCAGCGAGTACAGATAGCCTGCCAACCCCGACATGGTGGCGAGCATACCCACACCGATACGCGCCTCGTTCATCATATGGAACATATTCTTGAGGCCTTCGTTTACCTCCCCTACCAAATAGCCGAGGCATTCGCCGCCCTCACCAAAGTTGAGTAGCGTGTTGGTCGTGCCGCGTTGACCCATCTTGTGGTTGAGGCCCGCGAGCGCAATGTTGTTGGGCACACCCAACGAGCCGTCGTCCTCGACTCGGATTTTGGGGACCAAAAAGAGTGAAATGCCTTTGACGCCCGGGGGCGCATCCGGTGTGCGTGCAAGTACCATGTGCACAATGTTCTCTGAAATATCCTGCTCGCCTCCGGAGATCCACATTTTCGTGCCGGTCAGCTTATAAGCGCCATCGCCCTTGGGCTCCGCCATACAGCGGATATCTGACAGTGAAGAACCGGCATGGGGCTCAGACAGGCACATAGTGCCGAACCAACGCCCCTCAATGAGCGGCGCTAAAAACCGATCGCACAGTGCCTGACTGCCACACGCCTGCAACATATGGGCATTGGATTGAGTGAGGAAGACATAGCCGACAGCGGGCGCATTCGCGGCTTGAAACATTCCCTGCATAAAATTGGCGACCAGAATTGGAAGCTGCATACCCCCATGCGCTGTATCAAACGTCGCGGTGGGGAGCCCCGCCTGCACATAGGTCTCCAGACAGGTTTTTAATACGGCGGGCGTAATCGCCTTCCCGTTTTCGAAAACCGGTTCGCACTCGTCCAGTTCAGCTGCGCAAGGCAGAAAGGCTTCCTCGGCAATTTGCTGGGCCAAATCCAGAATCGCCGTGATACTGTCGCGATCATGATCTGCATAGCGCTCGCTAGCGAGCAGACCATTTAGATCAAACATTTCATCAAGGTAAAAATCGACATCACGTCGGTTAACGATCATGGACATGGTGCGCCTCGGAGCCTGGGCTCGAATGAATGAGCCCGAGACGTTACTGAAGTGGCTCTCGCTGATCAACTCTCAAGGCTGATGCGGGACATTGCGTGAATGAATGGTCGAGAGAGTGGGGTGTCAGCTCGCGGTCACCGTTCGGGCGCGATGCCGACGGAAGGCTAGTCACCTTGGTGAGTGGAGTGCTGGCGAGGTCCCACTAAATCGGCCCGTATTGGCGTGACGTTCTCTCCTTCGAGCACTTTTCGCACGCGTTTGCCGACTCGACCCTGCTTTACCCACACATAGTCATGTCGCGGCTCGTGCCCGGAAAAACCCATCACACATTTGGTGAGCATGGCGGTAACTTCGTTGAGATCCATTTCCGCGCAGGCTCTCAACAAACGGTGCGCGGCATCTTCGATGACGTCAAAATCGAAGGACTCCTCCTCCGCGCGCATAATCATCGGATGACCCGTGCCGGTTACAGAGGTCCCCAGCAGCAGTTCTTCGTGCAGCTTTTCTCCCGGTCGCAGGCCGATATATTCGAGGCCGATGTGCTCGCCAAATAAATTATCCCGCTCAACGTCGTAGCCGCTGAGATGAATCATGCGCTCAGCCAAGTCAACAATGCGAACCGGCTCACCCATGTCGAGCACAAATACATCGCCGCCGGTACCCAAAGCACCTGCCTGCAGCACCAACTGCGACGCCTCTCGAATACTCATAAAGTAACGAGAGACCTCGGGATGGGTCACCGTGACTGGTCCACCGGCACTAATCTGCTCCCGGAACAATGGCACAACGGACCCTGAAGATCCCAGCACATTCCCGAAACGCACGATACAAAAGCGGGTATCGGTCTCTATCTGAGAGAGGCCCTGAAGAATCAGCTCGGCGAATCGCTTGGAGGCTCCCATGGCATTGGTAGGTCGCACGGCCTTATCGGTCGACACCAATACAAACGTATCTACGCCGGCGCGATGTGCTGCCCATGCGGCGCTCCAGGTCCCGTGAACATTATTCGCTACGCCCTCGGCTACGTTGTATTCCACCATGGGCACATGTTTGTATGCCGCGGCGTGATAGACCGTGTCGACCTCAAAGGTTCTGAAAATAGATTCAAGCCGCTGCTCATCGCGCACGCTCCCCAGCAGGGTGACGACCGGAAAGCGCAATCCCTGCCGCTGGCAAATGCCTTTGATCTCGCGATCAATGCTGTACAAGGCAAACTCGGAAATATCCAGCAGAACGAGTTCTTTTGGCGAGGATGCCAAAATCTGACGGCACAGCTCTGAGCCAATACTGCCCCCAGCACCGGTTACCATCACTACTTTATCGGTGATACATCGATCGATGAGTTCAGGATGCGGGGGGACGGGCTCGCGCCCCAAGAGATCGTCGAGGTCGACGTCCTGAATCTGATTGACCAGCGCATTACTCGAGATCAACTCCGATATTTTTGGGATGGTTCGCACGCGTACTGGCAGATCCACCAAAGAATTAATAATGTCGCGTCGACGTTCCTGTGATGCAGAAGGAATGGCCAGAAGCACCTGACGTACCGAGTGCACCGCCACCAGATCAGCAATTTCCTCAACTGCCAGAACCGGACGGCCATTGATCACGGTGTCTTGTAACGCCGGATTGTCGTCCACGAAGGCAACGACCCTATAGTCGGAACCGTGATTCAAAGCATTCAACAGCTGTCTGCCCGTGTCCCCGGCGCCGTAAATGATCACGGAGCGAACATCAGATTGATCACTGATTTGATGAAGCCCACGAGAAACCAACCGCAGGCCGCCAACGCCGAAAAAAAGAAACAGCCAATACACCACGGGTACCGCCTTAGGCACTGGAGCAGAAGTCAAAAAGATCAAGGCACCCAACACCAACGTCGACAAACTGACGACTTTCACCAAACTCCACACCGCCTGTTGCCCCATATACCGGATGACAGAGCGATACAGCCCATGAAACGAAAAAATCACCGCGGTCGCTATCAGAAGCAAAACTAGGGTGGACAGTGACAACATCTGGAATGCCGAAGCTGGCGTCGCCAGACTCACCTGCAACGCACCGAACAGAGCAGCTGCGACAATAATGAGGTCAAGCACAACCCAGCCCGCGACCCGGTAAGCGTCAGGAAGCGTGCGTCTCTCGAAAAGCAAGACGATGCCGGTGAGAGAAATGAGGCCCAACGCGCGAAATCGCGACGTGATTTTCTTCACCATAAATTTCTCTCGGTTCTGGCCCGATCAACACAGCGATGCAGGCCCTCGTATGGAGGGGTGAGTTTACTGCGTTGACCGCGAGTAGACCAGAATCAGAACGGACGGAATGGCTGATAAAAGTACCAGAAGCGGAGGGAATAATTCAGTATTCACGGCCGTCACTGCCAAAGGAAACTGCCATGCGGCTTGGAGTACCACCAGCCCTAACGTCACGGGAAGTGGAGTGCCGATTCTGAGAACCAGACGCTGATATGCGTGATCTCTATGAGCGATGTGCGGCGGGTCCCCTGATAGCAGACGCAAACACAAGGTGACGCCGGAATCGATTAAGAAAGGCATCATCAGAATGAACCACGCTGCTCCCATCGAGGCATTTGCGGAGCCCGCCAAAATCCCCAGCACAGCCAAAAAAAAGCCCAATGGAATCGCACCTGCATCCCCGAGGAACAGCCTAGCGGGGGGCCAGTTAAAAAAGAGCACGGGTAAAGTGCAGGAGAGCAGGGCCCCGCAGCACCAGACCAACGCCTCGGCATTGATCGGACCAAATTTAGCAATAAGGCCCATGCCCAACGACACGCACAGGAGTTGGACCGTCGCAAACCCATCGGCGCCATCCATAAAATTAAACAGGTTGATACACCAGGCCACGCCGACCCCCAGTGCCAACAATCCGATCAACGCAATGGGAGACATGGGCTGAGCGATAGGGAGCAGAAGCCAGGGAAGCGCGATACCTGCCAGAAGGTAACTCACAAACCGCGGCCCGCTGGACAACCTCCACTTGTCATCGCTCAGGCCAATGGTGCCCAATATCAGAAGTAACCAAGCGACACCGTGGGCGCCTGCCATCGGAGAAAATACAAAGAGATAGCCAGCCATCAAAATGACAGGCACAACACCACCGCCCACCACGGTGGGCGCAGTATGCAAGCTCCGGGGGTCGGGCCGGTCCACCAATCCCAAACCAGGCGCCCCCTGCATAAAGGCCCATAGACCGGCCAAAGACGTGAGACCCATCATCACAAGTATCAACATCACTTACTGGCTATCCAGCCGGGTCTTGAGCGTGAGTGAAGGCTCCCATCCAATCACTTCGGGTAACTTGCCGCACCAGTGCCTAGCGGTCAGCGCAGACACGGTGGACCCCTGCGATGTATTTCGCCACAAATCCAGCAGGCAGCACGCCGACTGATAAAACCAC
>Ga0255765_1005620_pt1 | contig 11790 bp, 6 predicted proteins | sample 041ome_8_FD_179965 | JGI IMG/M metagenome (GOLD analysis project Ga0255765, IMG submission 179965) | Coastal salt marsh microbial communities from the Groves Creek Marsh, Skidaway Island, Georgia - 041407BS metaG (version 2) | ecosystem: Environmental > Aquatic > Marine > Intertidal zone > Salt...
CGTCGGTTCCGACGTAAAATTTTGCACAATGAAACGTCTTTTCGATTTTCCGATGTGGTAAAAAATATTCGAAGGAGAAATCCTCACATCTTTCTTTTCAACATGCGACGACCGCCTTTTCCTGTTTTCGGCGCGTCGTCGTCGTCGTCGTCGTCGTCGTCATCACTCGTCGTTTTCGCGCTCTCTCTTCTCGTCCGTCGTTGCTTCGCCGAAGCGTCGTCGTCGTCGTTCGATTACACGAGATCAGATATTTCCGCCTCGTTACCGATATCGACGACTCTTTCGGTGTTGAAACCGAACGACTTTACGGAAGACAAATCGTACCCGCTGGTGGTGTACTTGCACGGATTTTGTCTCGGCGACGACGCGCAGCAGTTGTATTCGTTCACGGCGGCTCGAGCGTCGCCCGGGGGCGGAGGAGAGAGAAGGCAAACGCTGATGCAAATAGGCATGCGAGAGCGAATCACCTCGGATCAGTTTTTGTACCTGCCTCTTTCGGCGCCGCACAACACGAGGAGTTGCGCTTTGTGTAACATCGCGTCGGATTCGAATAACTACCTCGCAGATCGTTTGACATCGAATTGGATCAACAGTACCATGTCTCGAATCGGACCGGAGTTCCAGTGCGCGGCTTGGGCCGGAAGCGACGCGTGCTGCAATCTTGAACAATCTGCCAAAATGGAGGAAAACAACGACGCGGAATACATCGTCGATGCGATTGAAAAAGTAAAGGAAGCGTATCCGAACATCGATGCGAATCGCGTGTATCTGTTTGGAATCGCTACCGGGGGCTTTATGGCTAATCGATTAGCGTGCGAAAAACCAGAATATTTTGGTGCCATCGCGTCATTTGCCGGAGCAACTTTCGCCGATGAATCCAAGTGCAAGCCTAAAAAGGCGACGAATTTTCTCGGCGTGCACGGTACGGGCGATACCGTGGTACCCATCGAAGGTGGAGTGAACATCGTCGGAACGAAATTCCCGTCCTTTCGCGAGTCGATGTCGATTCTTTCTTCAGCTTTTGGTTGCAAGAGCGAGCGTTTCGACGAAGATAAATTTACACTGCCAACCGAGGCTACGCAAAGACGAGCTCCCAAAGAAGTAAACGTCGACGTGACCACGTACGAACAGTGTCGAGGAGAAGGCACTCTCGAAAGTTGGACGATTGATGGAACCGATCACTTTCTCGAGGAAAAGACATCGCTCGAATTATTCAGTCGCATCACGAAATGGCTGATGTCGCAACGACGACTCGGAGAATCTTCCACGTTGTCGTCGTCGGCGGCTACGGGAGATGGAAAAATGAACGCTGTTGAGAAACAAAATATGAATGAGGATGTGACCATTTCTCGCGTAGACTTTGGCGCGGTAGAGGCGTGAGAAGGTTCTCCTTTCGCTTGCGCGAAAACGCCTCAAATCATCCGAACTTATTTTTTTCACATAACATTTTTAATTAATTATATACATTTATTTTTAAGAAACGTCATCACGATACCGGTTGTTGTCGTTGTTGTTTAGTAGACGACGAGACGCCGTTCATTCCTCGACGGTCGTTGGTGCTACCATTTATTTTTCCTTCCCGTTTCTCCTGCTTCTTACTTTCTTCGCCAATTGAAATTTTAATCGAGGAAACTCGCCTTTCGTCAGCCTCTACGATGGCAACTCTCAAAACCAGTTCAGGTATGCCACCGTTTGATGATGACGAAGAAGAGGAGGAAGACGAACTAGACGCGTAATCGTCGTCGAGATCAAAGTCGGACTTTCTATGGTCCGCATTTTCTTCTAAACCATCAATTTCCTCCGAATCATCAGCGTAGTCCACGTACAACTTGCTGTTAGACGACGACGATGCCAACGCGAGCGTCGAAGCGGAAGCGTCTTGTAAGACGGGGTAAGAAACCGAAAATGTTTCGCCTTCTTTTGGAATTCGCGCGAAAATATCGCACACCCAACCTCCAGCGGTCTCGTAGAGTGGGCTTTTGGGAATATCAATCTCTAAATACTCCGCGAGCTCTTCGATATCAGCTTTTGCGTCCACTTCGTACACTCTACCGCTACTACCAGTGCTGCTATCACCGCTACCGCCGCTATTATTACTACTATCGCTATTACTGCTACTGTTACTGTTCCCAACGCCACCGTTGATATCGACGTCTTTTCCGTTTACTTCTTCTTCCACAACCTCGTACACGAACCTCGGCAAAGTTTTGCCTCTCGCGTCGTTTTCTTCGAAATCATCCTCCCTGTCCGACTTGTTCTCGCCCCACTCATCGTCGTCGTTTTCGTCGTAGATTTCGCCCACGATTTCCTCGATGCAATCCTCGAGAGTCACGAGCCCTATAGTTCCACCGTGTTCGTTTACGACGACGGCGATGTGAATCTTTCTCCTCAACATCTCGCTCAACAATTTCTCCACCGGCATCGATTCGGGAATGAAATAGACGTTTTTATCCATAATCGTTTCGATAGTGTCGTCCGATTTAGAATCATCTCTTTCCATCATCGATAGCACGTTTACAACGCCAACCACATTATCAACTCGTTCGTCGAATACAATCACTCTCGTATACTTCTCTTCCCTCCAAAGTTCCTTCAAATTTTCCAACGTCGCTTTGCTTTCAATACCGCAAATTTGCACCAAAGGCGTCATCACCTCCCTTGCTGGCGTGTTCGATAAATCCAAAACATTTCGTATCATCGACTGCTCGCTCGCTTCGATAGAATTCGATTCCATCGCTCCGCTCAATACCAACTTCAACTCGTTTTCGCTGACGAATGGCTCGGCGCTCGTTTGTATCCGCAACAAATGAAATCCAAAATCCACTATGGCGGTACATATCCTACCCAGCGGGTACAAAATCGTCGACATCAACCGTATCGGAGTCACCACTAACCTCCCAACTGCCAACGCGTGCTGCACCGCGATCGATTTCGGCGCAATCTCGCAAAATAACAAAACAAACGCCGACATCGCAATCGTCGCCAGACCAATCGCCTTCTCCCCGTACACCTTCACGATCGCCTCAGTCATCATCGCCGTCGCTAAAATCGAACTCACCGTGCTCCCAATCAAAATAGTCGTCAAGAATCGAGTCACGTTTTGTTGCACCGCGTAGAACGGCGACGTCGGTCCTTCCTCGTTGGCGAGCTCCTTGATTTTCCACGGCCACAGCGTCGTCAGCGCAGTCTCCGAGAGCGAGAGGAAACCACCAAACGCAAACAACGCGAGCGCTTGAAGAATAGTTTGCACGACTTGTGGATCCGAGATGGACGAAGACACGACCGTCGTCGTCGGCGGCGGCGGCGGCGGCGGTAACATCGCCTCCGCCGGTCGCGAAGAGGGCACTTGGACCACGAAATCGGTCGCCGTCAGCGTCTCCGGAGGCTTCAACTTTTCCAAAGCAGAAGGATAGGAAGAAGATGGAGATGGAGAAGACGAAGACGAAGACATCGTCGTCGCCGCGACCCTCGCGAGTCGTCGTCGTTGTCCTTCTCCTTCACCACCAATTCTTTTCCCGACCGTTATCGTCGTCGCTCTCCCGACGACGGAAAGTCGTCGTCCTTTGTTTCCCCCGTTGAAGTCGTTATCGCCGTAAAAACAACGAAGGAGAGAGGAGGAGAGCGTTAACGTCGTCGTCGTCATCGTTAACGTATTCTCTTTCTCTTTTCGCAGCTGCTGGTGGTGGTCGTGATGGTAGTGGTGGTGGTGGTGGTGGCGGCGGCGGCGGCGATAGAATACTCACCGTGCGAGCGCGCGCGGCGTCCAAGAATAATGTTGAAGCAATTTTGACCTCAAAAACTTTATCCAAAACTTCCAAAAGAGAGGAAAATACGAGCGAAAACGTATGAATTCTACAAGAGCGCGTACGCGGATCTATGATCTTACAAGCGGTAGTGGTAACTCTCTCTCTATATATATATATACGTATACGTATACGGGGCGACACTTTTCCTCTATATAGTTTCTCGCGCCTTTCGTTTGACGGGCTTGCTCTCGCTTTCTCTCTTCTCTGCGTTTTTGGAAACGCCTTATTGAGTGGCGCTCTTCATCAATTTCAGCGCCTTTGTCTTCTTCTCCAGCTCTCTTCTCTCGTGTATTTCTTTGCTGATGGCGTCGAGCTGTTCCAGACACTCGCCGTATCTGGCTTTGCTCGATTTTACTCTCGCGCGCATCTCTTTCACGGAGGATTCGAGTTTTTCGATGGCGTCTTCGCCTTCTTTTTTGATCGCAAAGTACGGCTGGGCTTTTTTAATCGCGCGAATGTTTTTGGTGTTGGAGGAGAGGCGAGCGCACTCGTCGACGGCTTCCATGGCGAGTTTGGCGTTGGTTTCGTGCGCGAGCAAAGCGCGACGCATGACGCGTTCGGCTTCGGCGACGTTGGCGACGGCCTCGGAGAGTTTTTCGAGGAGGCGGAGGTTCGATTTGTCCAGTTTTTTCTTCTTCCGTTTTTTCTTCTTCTTCTTCGGAGAGGCTGAAGGAGAGGTTGCGAGCTCTGGGTTGGCGATGTCGCTGTGTTCGTTGTCCTCCTCGTCGTCGCAGTCGTCTGTGACGTTTTCCTTATCCTCATCCTCGTCTTCGTCTTTGCTAAAAGAAGAAGAAGAAGAAGAAGAGCAAGAACGAGGAGAATCGCCTCCTCCGTCTCCCCTCGTCCCTTCTTCTCGTCTCTTGGCTAACATTCTCTCTAACTTTGAAACCGTTCTCTTACACTTTTCGTGATGATCGAAACATTCCGCGTGCGCAATCATCGCCTCTTGACTCCTATTCTGATACAAACTCGCCACCGCTCTCTTGTGCAACGCCGGCACCGCCTTCTTCACCGCCCCGCTCAGCTGCTTATACATCCCGTCCACCGCTTCCTTCGCGCGCTCCTTCTCCTCTCTCAACGTCCGCTTCCCTCGATCGTACTCTTGCTCAGCTTTGTTCACTTCCTCCGCGGCGTCGTTCAAATCTTCCAAAGCCGTCTCTACCCTCGGATCTACCTCTTCCTCCTCTCCCATCAAATCCGTATTTTGCTCGTACATCCGACCCCTCGCCGCGAGCGCCTCCGCCTCCAACGCGGAATCTTCCAGAGACAAAATCGAACACGTCGTCGCGTTATTCAGAGACGACTCCGTGCGATCGTGCCGCTGCTGCTGCTCCCGCGTTCTGCCCGTCGTGCCTGTACCAGCACCACGACTCGCGGCAAACTTTGGCCGCACGAAATCCTCCTCCGTGAACGCAATCGCCTCTTCCAGGTGACCAATTTTCTCATCCTGCGAAAACAGAAATCTCTTCCCAGCCTCCTCGTCTTCCGCGTCGTCTTCCGCGTTGAGCGTGTTGAGCGTGATAATCGAGGACACGTTCGACAGGAACGACGCGTTCCGCTCGTGCCGATGCGCGTTATCGTTAGCACCATCGTCTTCTTCTTCTTCTTCTTCTTCTTCTTCTTCTTCATCGCCGTCGTCGTCGTCGTTGCTCGGAATCGTCAGAGTGACGCGCACCATCGTCTTCTCTTTCTCCTCGACCTCGTCGTTAAAGTCTTCTCCTCCAAGTCGCGGAAGAACAACTTCCAGGCGCGCTCGAACGACGACATCGGCAACAGACGAGTAGTCCTCCGAACGGGAAAACATTGCGAAGAGAGAGAGTGCGTTTGTTATCGTCTGGTCGTGTTTTTCATCACCATTTTTAAGCGCTTTTGAAGTGCCGCATTTCCCCCACGCGCAACGACAAAATGCCATTCATTTGAAAGCAACAAAGAAGGATGAGACCCGTGTTCTCCTCTCTCTCCTCACCCGAGAAGAAGAATAACGCCTTTTGCCCTCGAGGAGGAGTGTCATCGGTTGTTGTTCCCAGGTGGATTGTGAAGCTCTTTTATTCTTCTCATCGACAAAGAATGGTGAAGCGGATTGGAGTTTTCGTCGTCGTCGTCGTCGTCGTTCTTCTTCTGTCTTCGGGACGGTCGTCGTCCGTGTCGTCGTCGTCGACGACAGCAAACGACGCGACCGCGTGCGTTCGCGCTTTCTCTTCTTCTTCGTCTTCTTCGAAAGCGTTCGTCGTCAGAGCGCGACACTACGCGCTCGTGAACCCGAAAGAGAGAAGATACGCGAGTAACCACTGGTTTCACGTGGCTGAGTTTCACGCGCACGCGCACTCGAGGCTGCGCGAGAGACGAAGGAGGAAGGATATTAACAACAACGATGCTCCTCTCGTCGGAGCTGATTTTGGTGGAGGAGAATTTTCGACGACGACGACGAAAAGAACGACGAAAACGGTGGCGTTGACGGTACCGAGCGAGACGTTTTTGCGAACGCTCTCGCCGACGACGAGATTTTTGTTGGCGGTGAGTTACTGCGAGGAATTTAAGGACGAGAATGGATGCGAGGAGGTGGTGTTTACGTTTATAGATGGGCGAGGTAAAAGAGCGGAAGATACGTTCGTGGTGTCGCGCACGAGGCAGTCTCTGAGGAGACGGTTCGTGGAGAATTTTCGCGAATCGTCGTCGGCGAGTTTGCTCGCGTTGTGCGCGATGGAAGAAAACGGCGAGAAGGGTGTTGATGCGTGGAACGGAATGGTTGAAGTCGTAAACGTTGAACCGCCTGAAAACTATGCCTACGCGCGCGGCGATGGGAACGACGACGACGGTGAGAATAAGATGAACGGTGCCGTGGAGAAGAGTTTGTACGAGGGGAGTTTTGGCGGCATGCACGTCGATCGAGGTGCGTGGATGCCAAACGCGGGTGACAGTGAAAGTATTCGCGAGGCGATTAAAAATGTGTGCTCACCGCCGAGGCACTCTTCCTTCTCCCTCGACGACGACGATGAAGGAGCTGAAAATGTAAACTCGGATTCCTTGGACGGATGTCTCCGCATCGCTTCTCAAATACGCAAACACGATGAAAGTAGAAGGATAGAAACTAGTGTTAGTGATAGAAGCAGTAGTAGTAGTAGTAGTAGTAGCAGCAGCAGCAGCATTAGTCACGATAGCAGCAGCAGCGGTATTAGTAGTAGCAGAAGCAATGGCAACAGCAGGGGCGAAGAAGTAAAACTCGCGCTCGTGTACAATCGCAACGCCGGTCGGGCCATCGACGACGTTCAAAGCGTGCGTGCGAAATTGGAAGAGCTTTTAAACTTATCAGAAAGTAAGAGGAGACATGGCACTGTCTCTCACTGGCGAGTGCTCGTACTCACGCACGACGAGAAGAACCCGCCGTGTTTACTGAGCAAATGCGTTGGAAGCGCGTCTTTGGTGCTCACACCGCACGGATTTCAATCCATGCTCGCAGTTTTCATGTCTGAAAACGCGCTCCTTTACGAAGCGTTTCCTTCCAGGTATTACAAACACGGATACAAACGTTTAGCGTTGGAGTTTAATCTCGCGTATGGGTATTCGCAATCAAAACCAGTCGGTTTCGTTTCAAAACTCATCGCGAAATTCTTCACGACAGACGCTTGCATGAAAATGTATTACTGTCGCTACTTATCCCGCAAAGCGAGCGTAGATGTCGACGACGGCATGATTGCGAGAATCGTCCACGCGTTGGTTTCGATGCGAAGAGAGGAAGGTGAAGAAGGAGATAAAGAAGGAGGAGGAGAAGACGAAGCGCATCTCTCCTCCCCTGTCTTTGTCCTCCCGAACCGCGTCCAGTGCAACTGGCGCTGCGCCGGCGAAGCGGGATGTCAAAAGTTCACCTTCGACGAGCGTTCGAAAACTTGTAAAACTCGCATCGATCGGTACCAAAAAGAGCACGCGACTGCAGGCGGAGACGTCATAGGGAGAGGCATATACGACCAGAAATGCGTCGTTCTCGGCTGTCGATGACACCCTTCGCGGTGTATTCATTATTTCATTTTGTGTAATAAATTGAACTTTTGTTCATCATTTTAAATATCCGCATTTTAAAAATCCGCATCTCTCTCTCTCTGCCTCTGTCTTCGATTCGAAGCACAATCCACCGAGCGAAATAAAACTCCTTTCGCGCGAGGTTATAACAAACATCTCCTCTCCGGCGTCGTGTTTTTCCGAGCGCGCGCGCTGGCGTTCTCCGCGAGTTTTTTTGTATTCCAAAAATGGAATCGCGCGTAGTCATCGACTCGCGAGAAGAACACCATCATCATCATCATCGCCATCGAAGCAGCATCAACAACAACAACAACGTCGGGAACAGAAAAGGAGCGATATTGAACACGTTCATCGTTTTAGTCGTCATCGCGTGCGCTTTACTGTTTGAAGAGTTGGTCGCGGTTGGGAAAGTCGTGCGACGTCGAGTCTTTGTTGGTTTCCCTCTTTACGACACCGGAGAGGAGGTCAACCGCCGGGAGGCGGAGGATGCGAACGTTTGGACGATGACGCCCCGGGAACACGACGAAGAAAAGCAGCGAGAGCAAACATCGCCGGTATTTATCACGTTTTCAGATTTTGTCGGCGAAGGCGTGTGCGCCGGGGTCGAGACGGCGCTGTTGCGCGGGATCGAGTTGAACGTCATCGGCGTAAAAGATGCGAAGAGCGAAGGCGAGAAGAACGGTTTCGCTTTAGAGAAGTTCGCGAAAGTGAAAACGGTCAAGTCGAGAAAGATGTACGGTTTTTTGGAAGCGCTTACGGAGAGAGAGAAGCACTGGGAGGCATTTGGGATCGCGAGCGGCGATACGATTGTGAACATCGCGGACGCGAGCGACGTCTTGTACTTTCAAGACGGCGCGACGATCATGGAAAAGTATAAGCAGATTGTTCGAGACGCGCCGGTGGATGAAAGTAGGAAACACACCATAGTTTTGGTTGGTGCAGAAAGGAATTGTTGGCCGAGCATGGACGGAGAAAGAGAACTCGTACCTGGCGGGAGAAAATACTGCGAGCAGTTTAAATCGGTGTCCGGGAACTCGAGTTATCACTTTCTAAATAGCGGGAGTTTGATGGGCAGAGTGGACGCAGTGAAGGCGTTGTTGAAAAGAGTTGAGGCTGTCATGGAGGAAGGCAAGGAAAATGACGACGATCAGCAGTTGTTACAAATGCAATACGAGCGTCAGATTAAGCAAAAGAACGAAGGAGGGGAAAAAGAAGAAGACGCATTTACGATACTTCTCGACCACAAAGCGTCGATTTTCCAAACAGGGTGGGGGTCTCATCTCGCGGACGGCCGGTACGCGGCGCGCGATCCGAACGGCGCGTATTACAACGAGGCAAAGTGCGCCGTTGAAAATACTGAGCACAACAGCGAGCCTTCGATAATTCACTTCAACGGAGGTAAAGTCGCGCTTTTTCCGGTCGCGAGAAGAAGCATCGAGTGCTTTTCTTCGTCGTCTTCTTCCTCCTCTTCTTCATCTCTCAGAGAAGAAATAAAGTCGCGGTATCCTTGGTTCGAGACGCAGTGCTTAGCAGCAACGGTAGGAGCAACTAGTAGTAGTAGTAGTAGTAGTAACATTATTTAATTTTACATTATTGTTATCGATTGTTTAGTCTACTAATGTCATCGCTTTTACGTATCGTTTGATCATCTCTCCCATGTACCGAACGCCGACGCTCTCGTCGAGCCATTGCGCCAAATCCTGTAAAGCCATCGCCGATTGTCGCACGTCTTCCAACTCTCCTTCTTTTCCGCCGAGGAGCTTGTCGTCGCGAAACGCCCTCGCTTCTGCCAGCACGTTTTCTGGATTCACCGTGAAGCTAAACTCGCCGTCCTCTAAACCTCTACTAAACCAATCATCGAACACGTTTACGCGCAGCATCGCCGATCCTGCGCGAGCGATGACTAACTGCCTATTGAACGAGTGCGAGTTACCATCGATGTCTAAAAGCACTTTATTCTTCCCGAAATCGCCGTCTCCCATCCTTGGTTTCGCTAAGTGGTGAGCTTGCGGAAACCCTTGTATGAATTCCGTAAAGCCTACGTCAAAACCGGGTTCATTTATCAAATCTTTAATCACTCTGTTGCGCAAGTTGGTCTCCGGCGTACTCGATCCCGTCGACGATCCTCTAAATTTAATATCGTTCGAACGTTCGTCCCAACTCGGATCCTTGCGAAGCTGAAACTGTTCCCACGACGAACGTTCCGTGGCGTTTAGTATCGATGAGGCGCCTCCTTTCTTTCTCTCCCCATCTTGTCTGATGTAATTCTTGAAGTGCCCGAAATAATCGGGAAAAGGGAACAAAAAGTCGTCGTGACAGCCGTCCACCTTCGCCATGCTCCACACGACCACGCCATCTCCAATAAAAGAAAACGGCGACGTTCTTTTCTGGATTACCCCGTGCAAATTGGACAGTTGCTGTTGTTTCGGGCACTCGCCCATCGTCAAAGGCTCGTCGAAACAATTAATCAAAAACCACATCTCCTTAAAATCGTCGGGGAGGTACTTTTGGCCAATCTCCGTGACTTTATCGCGCATGAATTCGTGAAAGTCATTCGTGGACCACCACTGCGTCTGCCCTTCCAACCGAACCCATTCGAACGCGCTAGGGTTATTAGTATTTCGCCGCAACGCGTATAACGCCAGCTTCCTAGAGTCTCTTCTCACGGCCGCGCGCATCCGCTCTCTCGAAAGTTTCTCGTTTGCAAACTTCTCCACGTCTTGGAAATTCTTCTCGAAGAATCGAAAAAAAAATCCGTCCCGGTCTTCGCCGCTCACAAAGTGCCGGCGCAACGAAGCCGAAGATATATGAGGAGAAGAAATATTAGCACCAAGAAAAGAAGAAGGAGAATCTCGACCAGGTACCGCCGCGCTCCTCCTACTCCGACGGCGATCCTCCGCGACGCTCGCGGCGCCGCGTCCGCCGCCACCAAACGTCGTCAACTGCGCTCTCAGCGTCTTCCTCACCGCCAAAGTCTCCTCGTAAAACAACACAAAACATAAGAACGCCGCGACGAAGAAAAGTGTTCGAATCCAAGACTGAGCGCCCCCGCCGCTTTCTTTCGTCGTCGTCGTTAAAGGCGGTGATAAAACGAACGCCTTTTTCGGTCCGCGTTTCTCCGCGGCGACGACCAAAAGCACTTCTTCATCAGTATCAGTATCTTTCCCTTTTCCGAGGTTGTCGTCGTCGTCACCATCGCCGCGCTTCTCGTCGGAAAAAATCGACGACGGCGCGAAAAGAAATCGATGCATATGTTTACTCTCTCTCTCTCTCGTTCGAGGACGGGCAGAGCCCGAGAAGAGCAAAGATTGCAGAAATCCGTGCGATTAAACGCGCGTTCAGAGTAACGTGCGTTACCTAACACCAAACTTTCCCCAATTCGCTTTTTTGTCTCCTACACGAACACGCGCACATCGCACCGCATACGCGTGTGTTATATATTATCAGCGTCGAGTAGTCGATTCTGCGCTCTCTCTTTCGAGTGCGCTCGCGTGCGTGCGTGTGTATTTGCCGTATTATCGCCAGGCGTCGTTTTGCTTTAGGGGACACGTGGTGCTCCTTTGAAGTTGTGGTTCGTTTGGGGAAAGAAATGATGAAACCCTACGCAGGTAAACTATAGAACACCGTCGCGCCGGCACTCGCGAAGAGATTTCCACCGCGTGCACTTACTTCTCGCGGCGCCACACTCTTTTCTCTGCGTTTTCGTCGAGCGTTCGAGGAGAACTCTCTGTCAACGCACGCACACTAAAGCTTAAAGCTTCACCCCTCTTTCCACCTTCCTCGTCCTCCTCGTCGTTTGGCTCGTTTGACGCGCGCATTTTTGCGAGAGAGAGAAAGAGAGACAGACAGACAGACAGACGGAGAAAATAATGTCTTCTTCTTTATCTTCTTCGCCGACGACGACGCGCGCGCGTCTTTTCCATTCGCGCCTCCGCGCGAGCGAAGAACGCGGAAGAAGCGTCGCGCGATT
>Ga0255765_1005624_pt1 | contig 11786 bp, 6 predicted proteins | sample 041ome_8_FD_179965 | JGI IMG/M metagenome (GOLD analysis project Ga0255765, IMG submission 179965) | Coastal salt marsh microbial communities from the Groves Creek Marsh, Skidaway Island, Georgia - 041407BS metaG (version 2) | ecosystem: Environmental > Aquatic > Marine > Intertidal zone > Salt...
TTTTTTGTATTAAATCATCAGTATTTTCAATAAGTGTTGGTAATGAACTTAATCCGTTTTCAACAATATCAAGAACAATATCAAATGAAGCAGTAACTCTACCAATAATACCATCCGTAGCATCAATTGATGAAGTGTATTGTGTTAACGATGATTTCTTAATATTACCATTTGAGTTCTTAACCAATGTTGGTAATGAACCAGTTCCATTTGTTATGATATCAACAACAGTTGCAAACGATGAACTAACTATTCTACCCTCAGCAACAGATGCAGTATATGGGTTTTTGTATTGTACAATATCATTTGCCTTAATACCATCTACATTGTTTGTTATTACATCAAACTCACCTCTTGATGGTACTTCAACATATCTTTGAGTATCTGAAATTGGTAACTCATCAACGATATTAAATCTACCACTAGCAGATACATCATTACCATTTACATAATACAATACATCAGGTGCATCAAATGGAACAATGAATGTTATTGTTCCGAATGTTGTTCCATTATTAGTAACCCCCTCATTATATAAATTACCAGAACCAGCTGATTTATCTCTTTTGATAAAGAATGGTTTTGTGAATATATCTAAGGTGTTAACAATATTTAATGAATTTATGGAGAATGTATATAATTCACCTCTTTTCAAAGTTAATGTTGGGTCTTTTACACCATCTTCAAATGAACCAGTATCTTCACCCAATATCTTACCATCAACATCATCGAATTTCTGAAGTTGTGTTTTGTTAAAATAGTAACTACCTTGCTCTAATGTTACAACTTCAAAATAAGTAGATGCATCAGATGAACCTGTTAGTTGTAATGAACCACTAATACCAAACTCAATAATATCTCTAACAATTGAGAATGATGATGATACTTGCTCTATCTCAGATGAACTAGCAGTAACTTCGGATGTATATTGAGAACCACTTTCAAATCTAATACCAGCTTCAGCATTTCCAGTATAAGAAACACCAGAAGGTATAGCAGTTCCAACAACAGTTGTTATTAAGTTATCACCATAGGAATTTTTAGGAATACCAACAGTTGATATTGGTGCTCCATTTGAATCAGTTCCAATAGTTTGTTCTGTTGTTATAGATGAACCGCTTTCAATGATTGTTATAATATCATCAAAATTACTTTCGATTGATTTAGCACCCTTTACAATCAGTTTTACTAAATCTCTACCAAAGTTAATTCCATCAATAGTTTCACCTTTTTGAGAATCAGTTGCCTGAGATGGGAATAGGTAATAGAATACTCCAGCTTGAGTACTTCTAGCATTACCACCATATACCAAATCAGTTACAACAGCATCAGTAATGAAACCAATATCTCTATAACATTTAGATTTGTTATAGTTTAGATATGGGTAAGTATCGTTTATATACTCTACTACATTTTGTTGGATGTAAGCTTTATTTTCAACAATTGAATCTCTAATAGAAAGTTTAATAGAATCAGCTGCAGTGAATTCTTCACCTAATACAATTTTTTCAGATATACCACCTAAATACTTAACCGCATCTACTGTTGGGTCTTTTTGTTGAGTTGATGATGGAACTCCACCAACAACTGCTGATGATGGGTATCTATAATAGTACTCAGCAGCAATTCTACTTCTTTCGTTACCACCATATACCAAATCGGTAATTGTAGCATCTAAGATATATCCAACATCTCGTTTACAAGTTGTTTGGTTGTATGAGAAATCATTCCAAGAAGATGATATGAATTCAACTACCTCATCTTTAATAAATTGTTTGTTTCTTTCTAATAATTCTTTAGCATCTAATACTGCTTGAGATGCTGTTACGAATTCATTTGATTGAACAATCTCTTCGGTAATTCTACCAGCATATCTAATACCATCTAATGTTTGGTTTAGTTGCCCACCAGTATCACCATCATTTGCGATAGTTGCTTGAGAAGGATATAAGTAATAGAATTCACCTGCTTTGTTACTTCTTTCGTTACCACCCCAATAGATATCGGTTTTAACCGCATCTAAGATGTATCCAACATCCCTTCTACAAGTTACCTCATTGTAATCAAAAATACTCCAAGAAGATGATAGATAAAGAATTGTTTCTTCTTTAATGAAATCGATGTTATTTGTTATCAAATCCCAAGCATTTCTTCTTTCAGAAGATGCAGTTACGAATTCAATATTTTGAACAAGTTTCTGAGCTAACTTACTAGCGTAGAATACACCATCTAAAGTTTGATTCAATTGTGCACCTTGTGCTTGTGATGGAATTTCATAATAGAATTGCCCGTTTACAACTGATGCCGAATTTGAGTTCCAAATTAAATCCTCAGCTGCCCCAGAAATAATGTATCCGATATCTCTTCTACATTTTGCCTCATCATAAGATGCAGTACTCCAAGAAGAACTCAAATATGCGATGGATTCACTTTGGATAAATCCAATGTTTTCTCTTAGGATTTCGTATGCAGCAAGTGTTGCTGGGTCTGTTAATGGAGTTGTGTATTCAATTATAGTTGGTAATGAACCAGTTCCATTTGCTATAATATTTGTTACAATAGAAATAGATGATGAAATGGATTCAATGTTTTCTAAGCTACCACTCAATGAACCAGTAAACTGAACACTATCATTATAAAACTTAATACTTTCCGAAGTATTGTATTCCGTTGTTGGGATAGAACCAGTTCCGTTTTCAACGATGTTTGTTATACTAGCAAAAGATGAACTAACAATTCCAACTTCATATAAAGATGCCGAATTTGCTGAAATCGTTTGTGATACATTTCCAACTTTTATTAAAGATATTGTGTTCTCTTCTAAAGTAGGTAGAGAACCTGTACCATTTTGTATAATATTAGCCACAATTGCTATCGATTCACTAACGATAGTTCCTTCAGTTGATGTTGCTAACGAACTTGTGTTTAGGTATTGTTCGGTATTACTAACTTTTATAGTATTTTCCCAAGATGAAGTTAAAGTAGGTGCAGCTGAGGTACCTCCGCCAATTATATCAGTTACTACCTTAAAGTTATCTTCAATATTTTGTAAATTTGATGATTGTTGATTTGATGATGTAATTTGATTTCTATTACTTACATTTATAGGATTTCTAGCATCCCACACAAAATCATCAGAATTTATAGCAATTGCACTCTTAATAGAATCAGTACCATATCTGATTATATCTTCAATTATACCAAATGATTGAGATACGATTTTAACTTCAGATTCACCACCAGAAACTAATGAAGATGTTGGCTCAAATGAAGTTACTTTTATGTTACCATCGGTGTTTAATATGATTTTTGGAGTATCCAATAAATTAGATGATGCAATCTCCTTTGTAATACCCCTAGCGTATCTAACACCCTCTAATGTTTCAGTTAACTGAGTTGTATTTGCAACCGAAGGATATAGGAAGTAATATAAACCTGCCAATTCACTTCTTTCATTTCCACCATATAATAAATCAGTTGAAACATTATCTACAATGTACCCAACATCTCTTCTACATTTAGTTTGATTGTATTCAAAATTTGGATATTTTGTATTAATGTATGTTATGGTTTCATCCTGAATTAATGAACGATTATCTCTAATTAATTCAACTGCTCCAACTCTTGATTCAGATGCGGTTACAAAGGTTGTGTTCTCTAATAACTTTTGAGTAATTCTCTTAGCGTATTTTAGAGCATCTAATGTTTGTTGTTTTTGACCTACAGTTCTATTATCAACCGTTGCCAATGATGGATATTTGTAGTAGAATTGCCCAGCTTGAACACTTCGTTCATTACCACCATATTTCAAATCAGTTCCAATCGCATCCATAATGTATCCGATATCTCGTCTACATTTGGCTTCACTATACTCAAATTCACTCCAAGAAGATGAAATATATGCAATTGTTTCATCTCTAACAAAATCTTTATTATCAAAGATAACATTGTATCCAGTATCAATACCAGATTCAGTATCTCTGAATTGTTTGTTAGATAAAATATTTAATGCTAATTCACTAGCATATTTTATGCCTGTTAAAGTTGGGTCTAATTGAGTTGTAGTTGCATCGGATGGATACAAATAGTAGAATAAACCACTTTTTAGCGATTCTTCGTTTCCACCATAAAGAATATCATGAGCTGCTCCACTTATAATATACCCAATATCCCTTTTACAAGTTTCTTGATTATATTCAAATTCACTCCAAGAAGATGATAAGTAAAGAATAGTTTCTTCTTGAATGAATGATATGTTTTCTTTTAGTAATGTATATGCGTTTTGGTACTCAATTTCAGGTCTTTCTATTGAACTACTTGGTATTGTAGTTGGTAATGAACCCGTGCCATTTGCTACAATATCATAAACAATAGATAAAGATGCACTAACTGATGAGTATATATCAAATGAAGATGATATATCACTTTGATATGGGGTTATATCACTAAATTTAAAACTACCAGATGTGTTTGATTCTATTGTTTGTGGAGTAAATCCTAAACCACCATCAACAATACTAATTATTGTATCAAATCTATCTTCAAAAATAGATTTAACATATAAATCAGTATCACCATATAATTGTGGTGAATTTGTAGTTGTTACTTTTATTGATTCAGATACATTTGATATCTGTGCATACGATGATGTTGCAGCATTACCTCTTTGAATAATATCCAAAACAATATCAAAGTTGGTATCAATAAAATCAATATCATCGGATGAACCGCTGATAGATGATGTTAATTGAGTTTGACCTGATATGTTATAAACCGATGTTGGTGAATATCCCTTAGTACTACTTTTTGCTATCAAAGTAGGAATATCATAATCACCATTTTCAACAATTGAACTAATTAATCTATAATCAGATTTTACAATTTCAGCAACATCAGCTGTTGAATCTTGATTAGTAAAATACTGTGGGTAATCATCTGGAGATGTTGCTCTAATCCCATCGTTTGTATTTGGAACCAATGCAGGAATAGCGGACAATCCATTTTCAATCGTATCAACAATAATTGAGTAATTATTTTGTACATTTAAAAAAGCTGTGTTATTACCATTACTACCAGTGATGAAACGAGAACCACTAGCGTACATACCATAATCACCAAATGAGGTGTTTGAGTTAAGTAGTACCGCTTGTCCACCATCCAATACTTTTACCGAATATGCTGAGAAGTTGGTGAAGAAAGATACCAACTGAATGAATCCTCTACCAACAACCTGACAACCTACACCATTTGGTGCAACCTGCGTATATGCATCCAATACCATAGAGGCAAGAGGTGAATCAGGATGGATTCTATTACCATCTACATTCAAACCCCCACCACCAGGTGGAATCGTTTCGTATGCTTCTAAGAATGAGTTCTCCTGATTCGAAATCATCGAACAGTTCTGAACATATGGAGATGTTGTGATGAATGCGTTTGGTGCGAAAGAAACTGCAAATCCTTTTTGTGAATTATCCACCGATGGGAACACTCTAAGGTTACCAAATGTCATCTCTGCCAAATAGTTACCACTATTTACCCAAAATAAATCTTCTGTCTCATTTTTAGCTAATACTTTAGTAACACGAAGACCCGCACCCCAAATGGTTGTATTCTTTGGAAGTTCAATTGGGTTATCTTCTAAGTAAGTACCAGCAGCTACTTCAATTCTAAAACCGGTGAATAGTGAACCAGTTGGTAAACCAAATCTACCATCATCTCCATCAGTTGCTATTTTAGCAGCTTTTTTAATTGTTCTAAGTGGAAATTGTGGTGTTCTACCATCATTATTATCATCACCAGAAGTTGAGGATACATAAAGAGTTGCATCCATTGCTCCAAAATCTTCAGGTCTAATTCCACCAAATAATTGAGTATCAACAGCTATATCAGCAAACGATGCTGTTGCATCTAATCTACTTTCAGCGTTAGCAAATGTTAAAGGTCCATCGATTTCCAATGAACCTGTAATCTCAACCGAACCTGTTATTCGTTGTTTGGTTAGTGGATTACTACCAATATCAATTGATTGAGAAACTAAAAGAGAACCAGATATAAAGACTGAATTATTTACGGATATGGAATCCCTAAACTGATTTATTTCTTCAATCTGCTTTTGTGGTATTAATCTAGCCATTACAATACTTTTTCAATCTTTCCTTTAATTTCAAAATCAGTTCTACTCACTTCTAATGGTTTTAATGTAATAGAATTGCTGAAAACGATTCGTATTTCATCCCCAACACTCACATTCCCTTCTGGATTTGTGATTTTAGAACCATTATTATAAACCTCTACCGTATATTCATCGGAAGATTGTTTTACTCCATATAAATATACATCAATGTAATCTTCTACATTTGCTAGAACCAAATCTTCATATACAAATCGATATCCTTTTATATCTAAACCATCATTATAATCACCATCGGAGTTGTAATCGAATTTTTGTAAGAATAAAGTGAATAAACTTTGAGTTTCAGCATCTAAAGATGAAGATGTTGGAGTATATTCATTAATGAATGTATCTGTAATTACCTCCAATACAAAATTTTGGAAGAATTCTCTGTCCCTCCTTTTGGTAATATTACCTAAATCTATATTTGGTTTTGGTCTTGTTGCCATTATAATCTTTCTAAATCACCTTCAATTTTTACTTCATCCGATTCCTCAAATGACCATCTAGTAGCCGGATTTCCACTTTCATCCTCAGTATAAGTTGGGTCATTTGCATTTTCTATATACGCTGGAAAGTTTGCTCTAATGAATTTAATATAGAAATCATTTCCAATTTGCTCATATCTAAAATCTCTTGGAGCAACATAACCACCCCAAACAAAAACATCAAATCTGGCTTCAGTTTTTCGTTTTGATGCCAATCTACTATCTAATGTTTTTAATCTACAATTACTAGCCTTCCATATCCAATACAATGAATGATTTAAATCGTGAGGGGTTAGAACGAAATCATTTGGTTCATTCACCTCTTTCATTATATTTTTTAAAGTCTTTATGTTCATAATTGTTCGTATTTACCTACAATATCAACTTCATCTTGAGCATCTAAATTAAATCCAAGTCCACTAAAGTTGAAAGTTATTATATTATTAATACCATCAAAAGTATAAGTATAATTTGTAGATGGTTTGAATTCTGAATTAATATAAACTCTAAACCAATTCTTAGTATCAAACGAACCTATTAATTCAGGTGGTAATACCGGTAATCTAACATCAGTCAATCTAACAGTATCAGAATCTACAAAATCTGCTCGTTGCGAACTTCTAATAGCAACGAAGTCAATAACCGATTGATATTCATTGTAAATATTAGGATTAGTAAACATTTGACCAGTTAAATCGGTTTCAACTCCCCAAACAACTTTTTTAGGAGTGAATGATTTTTTAACAGTTGGTTTCTCATCATATGTTTCAGGAAGTAAGTAAGCGTTTACTACCATAGTGAAAGAAGTTCTAATAATTCTTTCTGAACCCTCACCAACTTCTTGTTGGTTATCAAATGAATCAATACGAGTTCTAAATTTATATCCGTTTTCACTACCCCAATATCTATCAGTTGCATATTGGAATGCCTCTACAATCTTATTCATATGTTCAGTAAATGATGTCCAAATCATCACCTCATAAGTTACAGTTACATAATCAGGAACTGAAACCTCATATTGTTCAAAGGGTCTATTTGCCCCAGATTGTAGAGTAAATCTTTCATATCGATTATGTTGAGAATATTTTTTGTAAGCAGGAAGGGTATTTACATCTTTAAATTGTGCTAAATTTGCATCTCTTTCAATTGAGTTTCTTTTAAACATTACCAACGGAATCTGAATTCTACCTCTCTGGTCTCTCAAATATCCTTGCTTTCTAGCATTGTTCCATCTTTCCGCATTTCCGTATAGGAGTGGAACTTTGACTTGATTGCCATTCTCCTCCACATCAGGAATAATAGTATCTACCATATATTCAGCAATAGTAGTATCTACATCTAAAAGTTTTACACCTTTAGTGTATTCTGGTTTGATACCTCTTTGTAATGCTCTATTTGTTTCCTTCTTATTCATTAGATAACTCTTTCTTCGGTTTGAATAGCACTTCTTCTAGTCATAAATGTTGAAACCAATATTGAGAATTTCTCTCCACTCTGTCCACCAATCAATTGGTCCTCTCTTACATTATCAATTTCGAAATATGCATCATTGTGATAAATGATATCACCAATTTCTGGGTAGAATCCTTTATCTTCTAATGTGAATCGATTGAATCTAAATTCTACATTCTGTCCACTATCAGGTCCGAATCCTTCATAAGAAACCGAAGTATCTTCTCTTTCGATAACTGCAGTACATTCTAAACCTTGGTAATATGATTTGTTGAGTGATTCACCATATAAGTTGGTTTTCACATCTTCGATGACAAGTTTGTATAGAACGACAGTAGTTTCAATTACTGCATCCACTAACTCCCTTGAAATACTTTTGAAGAAGTTTATATCCCTATCTAATGCGAATCTTGGCATGTTATCCTACATATATCGTTAATGGAACTTTTCGTAACATTTCTTGCTGATAATTAGCTTCGTTATTTCTAATTTCAAACTGAACCTTTCTACTTAACTCTTCTAAGTTTTCTCTGAGTTGTTCAATCAAAGCATCTTTTTCAGTTTGAGCTTCAGCTCGTAATGCCGCTCCATCCAACGATATTTCGGAACCAGGAATAGGTACTGAACTATATTTTTCTCTGATTGCTCCTAATAGTTCTTTAGCAAGAGCAAGTGTATATTTTCTAATCCATTGTTTACCCACATCGTTTATGGATTGGTATGGAATAAAATCATATCCAATATTCGAGTAATCAGAAACTACATCAGAAGTTACCGATGTTGAATTTTGGATAAATTCATCTCTCACAAAATATTCAAACCATAACTTACCATTGGTAGTTGGAATTGGGAATATTTGTAATTTATTATTTGTAATATTAAAAGAGTGTGCCGATTTACGGAATTGGTCATTGAACTCAATTGCTTGAATTCTTAACATATCTTCGTAGATTGGCATCAATACAAATTGTGCAGCTGGTGAGAATGAACCAAATCCAAACTCATCAATTAAGTTTAGTGTTCCTTGTCCACTTACTGAATAAGGGTCAAAGAATCTATTGATTGCAGGAGTTGGTTCGTGAAATACCTTAACCACATCTATTCGATTTCCCCCTTCACTAGCACTAGCAAATAATAAATCCAAATCGTATTTTTGTTGACCGGATACTAAATCAATAGAACCACTTTTGATATCAGTATTTCCACCAACACCAGCCAATGTACCATATGCATCAGAAATACCAATCAATTCAGGTAAATTTGAACCCTGAACTAATTTTCCACTATAATTCGTACCAGTAGGATTACCTTTTAGTGTATCTAAGTTATTTCTAATGTTAAATTGATTTACTTGTGCAGCATACTCAGATGTAGCTTCTTCAAAACAAGCAAATAGGTTTTCATCAACCAATTCCACATTTTGAACAGGATATCCTAATCGTTTTGCTGCCCATTGAGCAACCTTTGGAGCTTCAGTTGCAAATGCTGAATCTGAATCGTATGTTCCAAATGGGGTATCTCCTACTGAGAAAGATGATGAACCAGGGTATATGTATTCTACTGCCATTTATTATTCCTCTCTTTTATATCGTATCTATAAATATAAAGAAAAAGAAGAATAGGTTTTTTAGCGTAGACATAAAAAAAGAGGGGAGATTTCTCCCCCCTCTAATTTATCTAAGAATTACTTCAGATTAGATAGATGCTAAATCTTTAACATAAATCTTACCGTAGTATTCTGGTCTTACCATTTTCTTAGCGTATCTAGTCATCACACCTCTTCTTGGAGTGAAGTTAGTTGGGTCATACACTAATGGAGTCATGATAAGTGGTACATATGGAGCGTAAACAGCACCAGTCTCTAAGAAGTTAGAACCTCTGAAACCTAATAAGATTTCGTTAGAAGTCATGTAAGGGTTCTTATAAACAGTGTATCTGTTTGCGATAGCACCAACTGCAGTTACACCAGCTGCGAAGCTCATAGCGTCTTTGTCAGCAGAAACAGTGAATCCAGGAATTGATTCCAAGATTGTACAAACATCAGGAGAAGCAACTACGAAGTTAGCACCACCTCTTAATGTTAATTGGTGAATTTTGTTAGATACTTTGTTTAATTTAGTACCTAAAGTTTGGAACCAAGTGTTCTTTTGGTAAGCAACACCAGAAGTTCCAGCAGACCATACACCAGTTGAAGAGTTGTACTCTTCACCGATTGTAGCTGACCAGTACTCAGTAGTCAATGCGTTAGATTTTAACATATCTAAGATTTCTAAATCAATCTCTAAAGAGATGTAATCAGATAACATAGAAGTTAATTCAGCTTCAGCATCGATTGAGTGGTAAGCGTTAAGGTCTTGCGCTAATTCAGGAGTCCATACAGCCTTTAGTTTTCTTGTCTTAGCAACGATTGCTTCAGACTTCAATTCTAAATCAACTTCTGGGATATCGATATCAGTACCAACTGAACCGTCAACACTATATCTTTGACCAGAGTTTTTACCATCTTCGAAATCACCTCTATCGTAATCGTTAGGAACAACAGAGTAAGTTACTACAGCGAATCCAGCTTTAGCAGTTTCATACCCAGCAGATGCAGATACGAACATTACTACATTACCAGAAGTATCGCTTGTACCAAATTGGTTGATAGTAGTTACAAATTCATCATCAGTAATGTTGAATGAAGTAACACCATCTAAATCAGCACCAGCAGGAGCAGTGAAAGTAAGTTTAGCGATTTCACCATCTGAAATTGATTGAGATAATGAAGCGTCAAATCCTACTTCTGCCCAAGATGCAGATGCAGCAGTAATAGAACCAACTGCGATAGAAGCAGTTACATCGTTTGCAGAATAACCAAATCTACCATTTCCGTAAAGACCGTTTTCAGCAACGTCAGTTGAACCTAAATCGTTACCAGAACCACCGAAAAGTGATTTTCCAGAGAATGCTGGGTTACCACCTTGAGCAGTACCATATTTGAAATCCAAATAGAATACAAGACCTGAAGGTAAGTTCATTGGTTGTACAGAAACGAATTCTTTAGAAGCAATCTCACCAAAGATTCTTCTTACAAGAGGAAGTGCAACACCACTCCACTCTTCAGAGTTGTTAGCAACACCAGTTTGTGATGCCTCATCAAGCAATTGTTTTGCTTGGTTTTCTAAAAGAACAGACATTGCGCCTGCTTCTTTTTCTTTTAAGCCTTCAAGAAGACCAGTTTGTTCCCACTTAGACTTTAATTGTCTAGTTTCAGCCAACATAACTGACTGTGGATTACGGCCTTCCATTAACTTAGATAAATCAAAATTTGCCATTTTATTTTTCCTTTTTAATGTTAGTGTTATTTGATATTAGCTAATTGTTTAAATCTTTCAGCTAATGCATTTGTGCTTTCAGAAATGATTTCTTTAGCAGGAGCAGTTGAAGCAACTGGTTTAGATGCTGCCTCAGCAACAACTTTCTTAGTTTTCTTCTCAGTTCCAGTAAAGTTCATAGATTCTGCAAGCGTTGCGTAAACTAATTTTACCTCTCTAACAGAAGTTGTTCTGTCTAAGTTTTCTACAACTTTAGTTTTTTGTTCGTTGTTTAAGTTATAAGAACGGAACAATCTATTAGCGTATAATAATTTTGCGTTAAGAAGGTTTACTTCGTTGATTGTAGATTGAAGT
>Ga0255765_1005630_pt1 | contig 11776 bp, 8 predicted proteins | sample 041ome_8_FD_179965 | JGI IMG/M metagenome (GOLD analysis project Ga0255765, IMG submission 179965) | Coastal salt marsh microbial communities from the Groves Creek Marsh, Skidaway Island, Georgia - 041407BS metaG (version 2) | ecosystem: Environmental > Aquatic > Marine > Intertidal zone > Salt...
GTCAAATTATCTACACGCTGAAGCCCTCTTGGCAACTTACTGCCGCGACGACCTCTTTCACCTTGATAATGTGCCAATTCTTCACCTTTTAAAAGCAGATGACGCTTACCACTGTGAACTTTTACCTTACCATCTACGGGAACAACCGCAATTGAGACCACAAATTCTTCCCTGCTCATCACGCGGGTAGATGGGATGCTTATAATTTTGTTGCCTTTGCCCTTACCCAAAATCGGCAAATCCCTGATTGGGAACACGAGCATTCGACCTTCATTTGTTACCGCAACAATTTGGTCAGATTCCTGATCATCTATCAAGACCGGTGGCAATACTTTAGCGCCTTTCGGCAAGGATAAAGCTGCCTTTCCTGCTTTTTTGTTAGCCAGAAGATCAGAGAATTTGCACAGATAACCGTAACCGGCATCAGACGACATAAGGACTAACTGGTCATCCGAGGGAGCCATCAACACTGAGATAAACTGGGCTCCGGATACCGGATTCAGGCGACCCGTGAGCGGCTCGCCTTGCCCCCTGGCTGATGGCAGTGTATGCGCACCCAAGGAATAACTGCGCCCGGAGCTATCGATAAATACAACCTGTTGGTTAGATTTACCGTAGGTATGGATCAAATAATCATCACCGGATTTATAGTTTAGCGAACCTGGATCTATATCATGACCACGAGCTGCTCTTATCCAGCCCTTTTCTGAAAGCACTACCGTGACCGGATCGGTAGTCAACAAATCCTCTTCGCTAAAGGCTTTTGCTGTAATTTGGCTTTCGACAATCTTGCTTCGACGATCGTCACCGAACTCCTCGGCAACAGCTTCCAGCTCTTTTTTGACTTTGGTTTTTAGTCGAACTGCAGACCCTAATAGTTGTTCGAGTTCTTTCTTTTCTTCCTGCAACTCATCTTGCTCGCCTTTAATTTTCATCTCTTCAAGGCGGGCCAATTGGCGTAAACGAGTATCGAGAATGTAATCAGCCTGAATCTCACTCAGTTCAAACCGCTTCATCAACTCCTCTTTAGGCTTGTCTTCAGTACGAATGAGGTGAATGACTTCGTCGAGGTTGAGGAATGCAATCAACAACCCATCCAGCAAATGCAATCGAGCATCAACTTTATCCAAACGGTATTGAAGCCTGCGACGCACCGTGATTAAACGGAAGTTGACCCACTCCTTGATAATTGTGCGCAATGATTTGACGGCGGGACGCCCGTCGATACCAATCATATTGAGATTGACCCGATGGTTTTTTTCAAGGTCCGTCGTTGAAAGCAAGTGCCCCATCAGCGCATCCAGATCAACTCTGTTCGAGCGCGGAACCAACACCAGGCGCGTTGGATTTTCATGGTCACTTTCATCGCGCAAGTCAGCCAGCATCGGCAGTTTTTTGCCGGTCATCTGCTCGGCAATTTGCTCCAATATCCTGGCGCCCGAAACTTGGTAAGGCAACGCAGAAATAATTACTTCGCCGCTTTCGACACTCCAGCGGGCTCTCTGCTTGATCGAGCCGCGGCCAGTTTTATAAATCTCAGCGATTTCTTCACGACTACTAATGATTTCGCCTTCCGTTGGAAAATCTGGCCCCTGTATGTGCTCCAGCAACTCTTCATCTGTTGCCTTGGAATTTTCCAGCATAAAAACACAGGCGCTTACTACTTCCCGGAGGTTATGAGGCGGAATATCCGTCGCCATTCCAACCGCGATGCCTGAAGAACCATTCAACAACACATTGGGAATTTGCGCCGGGAGAACCTTTGGTTCATCCATGGTGCCATCAAAGTTTGGACCCCAGTCTACTGTGCCCTGCCCAAGCTCATCCAAAAGTAGCTTGGCATAGGGTGCCAGACGGGATTCGGTATAACGCATGGCGGCATAGGATTTAGGGTCATCGGATGAGCCCCAATTGCCCTGCCCGTCAATCAGCGGGTAACGATAGCTAAAAGATTGCGCCATCAGCACCATTGCCTCATAGGCCGCACTGTCGCCATGAGGATGATATTTACCGAGGACATCACCCACGGTACGAGCTGATTTTTTATATTTGGAACCAGCCTTTAGACCCAACTCGCTCATCGCATAGACTATTCGTCTCTGAACCGGCTTTAGCCCATCACTAATATTGGGCAATGCTCTATCCAGGATGACGTACATAGAGTAATTGAGATAGGCCATCTCAGTGTAATCCCGCATGGATCGCACTTCGTTGCCGTCATCGTTGAAGCGTGGCTCATCAAGCATCTTTCTTTCTCGTAAATATCCGTTTGGGCAAAAGTGTATAACAACCTTGTCCGATTTTTGGAATATGGATTAAACCTTTAACCGGTTAAAAATGGTGACCACAAAAGCAACTCCCAAGGCCCTTGAAATAATTTATACTGCACCCGCAAAAACTATTAGGGTCATTAAGTATGGCTGTCGAGACTATACACAAAGTGCCAGAGTTAACACTGGTATTCATCTTATGATAATTGGGTTCAAGCAGAAACGATTCTGGCTCAATAGTAGCGAATAATTTCAATCTAATGTTCGGTGGGCGAATTAGCATTTTCTCAGGATGAAATATCCAAGCGCCTGCTTTTAATAAGACTACAAATAAGTGATAGCCACTCACCCTATATGTCGCCAAACGTTATTTTTAGACTAAGCACCCAAAAGACAAAAGCTCACAGCCAATGCCCATAGATAAAAAAATCGCCCTCATGGGCGAGTGCATGATCGAACTGCAAGACAACGACAGCAGCACCCTTTTGCGAAAATTCGCTGGGGACACTTTGAATACCAGTGTTTATCTTTCCAGGCTGTCTGACGCCAGCGCACATGAAATTTCCTATGTCACCGCTTTAGGTGTGGACAAATTCAGTGACCAGATGTGCGACTTCTTTCAAGATGAACACATCAACACTGATTTAATTCAGCGTTCAAAAACACATCTTCCCGGAATTTATTACGTCGATCTGGATGATCGCGGTGAGAGACAGTTTTTCTACTGGCGAAGCCAGTCAGCAGCAAAGCAACTGCTCAGCAGCCCGGGCTGGGAGGATTTACTCAATAAGCTTATTGAGTATGACCTGTTGTATTTTTCCGGAATTTCATTAGCTATCCTTGAAGATGAGGGGCGTGATCGGCTGATCGAGTTTTTACCTCACTTCAAAAAAGCCGGTGGAAAAATTGCCTTTGACAATAATTACCGACCCAAGCTCTGGGCCGATACAGCCAAAGCCCAGCATTTCTATCGCCTTTGCCTTGAACAAACCAACTTGGCACTACTCACCGCGGATGACGATCTATCACTTTGGCAGGATGAAGATCTGGAGACATTAATCGAACGAAACCAGCAATACGGTATTGATGAAGTGGTAATCAAGAGAGGTGCAGACCCTTGTATTATCGTAAAGGGCGATTCACGAAAAGAGGTTGCCGCCGAGCTCGTCGAGAATGTAGTAGACACCAATGCAGCCGGTGATTCTTTTTCTGCAGGCTATTTAAGTGGCTGGATAAACGATCAGGAGCCTGAGATGTGCGCTAGACAAGGGCATTATGCTGCTAGCCAGGTTATCCAATATAAAGGGGCCATTATTCCTCGGGATATACCTATCAAAATCAGCTAAATAACGACCACGTTATGAAAAAATCCCTAGTGCGCTGGGGGATCCTGGGCGCTGCAAATATTGCAACCTCGCAAATGATTCCAGCCATTCAAGCGACCGCCGACAATCAGCTGACTGGTATTGCCAGCCGCAATCAAAACAAAGCGCTCCAACTTGCAAAAGATTACCAGCTTGCGGATTCGTATACGGATTACGATAGCTTGATTACGAGTAATCAAGTTGATGCTGTCTATATCCCGCTTCCCACCTCAATGCATACAGAGTGGGTATTAAAAGCTATCTCTGCGGGGAAACATGTACTTTGTGAAAAGCCGATGGGCATGCAAGCACAAGATATAAGCCGGATTATTGAAGCGCAAAAGAACACAGAGTTACTTGTTGGCGAAGCTTATATGGTTGCCCACCACTCTCAATGGGCTTGTGTTCGTAACCTTCTGGAAACTAATGCTATCGGCAATCTGCGATATATAGAAGGCTCTTTTAGCTACTTTAACCGTGACCCAAACTCACATAAAAACTCACCAGAACTTGGCGGGGGTGGCCTCAGGGATATAGGTGTATATCCGGTTATATGTTCTCGATTGGCAACAGGTCAGGAACCCCTAAGAGTCAAGGCAACTATAGACTGGGATCCAGTATTTAAGATTGATCGATATGCCAAATGCGAATTGGAATTTAATGAGTTCACCCTGAATTTTTATTGTTCCACTCAGTTAGCCGACCAACAAAGCATGTTTTTTCATGGCGAAAAGGGCTGGATACGCGTGGCCGCTCCGTTTAATCCTCTTGAATGGGGTATCGCTCGAGTAGAGTTATGGCGAGATCCTGATGGTGGGCTTGAAATGTTTGAGTGGGCGAATGAAAACCAGTATGCACTACAAGTAGAGAGTTTCACTCGAAGCATAAATACAAAAACAGCTTTTCCCATGTCACTGGAAAATTCCAGAAGGAATCAGGCAATTATTGATGCGCTGTTTATGGCCGACAAAAAAGGGGATTGGGAGGATATTTGAACCGAAAGAAGATCCCCGTCTCCTCTGCCAACAATGAGTTTGGAAAATAAGTCAGATCAACAGAGCGGCCTTCTCTCCAAACTAACTAAAGCTCAACCTCAATAAGATTGCCTTTGGTTTCAAGCCATGACTTACGATCCGGAGAGCGCTTTTTAGCCAAGAGCATGTCCATTAACGAATCAGTATTGGAATCCCCTTCAATCTGCAGCTGAACCAGTCGTCTGGTATCCCGAACCATGGTGGTCTCTCGTAACTGCAAAGGATTCATTTCGCCCAGACCCTTAAAGCGCTGAACATTAATTTTCCCACGAATATTTTCAGCAGCGATACGTTCAAGAATCCCGGATTTTTCATGGTCATCGAGCGCATAGAAAGTATCGTTGCCTACATCAATACGATAAAGGGGTGGCATTGCCACATAGACATGGCCCGCCTTGACCATAGGGCGGAAGTGGCGGACGAATAACGCGCACAATAGAGTCGCAATGTGCAATCCGTCAGAGTCGGCATCCGCCAAAATACAAATTTTGCCGTAACGCAATTTTTCCAGATCATCAGAGCCAGGGTCCACACCTAATGCAATCGCGATATTCTGGACTTCTTGAGAGGCCAGAACATCCAGTGGGTCGACCTCCCATGTATTAAGGATTTTTCCACGCAGTGGCATGATTGCCTGATAAACACGGTCCCTGGCCTGCTTGGCTGAGCCTCCAGCAGAATCACCCTCTACCAAAAAGAGTTCAGTTTGTGCGGGATCGTCGCTGGTACAGTCGGCCAATTTCCCAGGCAACGCGGGCCCGGAAGTTACCTTCTTACGCAACACTTTCTTGCTCGAACGCAAACGCTTCTGGGCCTGGCTAATGCAATTTTGCGCCAGGGCATCGGCTTCATCAGTGTGCTGGTTTAGCCAGAGGCTAAAGGCATCCTTAACAATTCCGGAGATAAAGCCGGCCGCTTCTCTCGAACTCAAACGCTCCTTGGTTTGACCAGAAAACTGGGGGTCGGACATTTTGAACGACAAGACATAAGCGCAGCCGTACCAGATATCTTCAGCGGTAAGTTTTACGCCGCGAGGCAAAAGATTGCGGAATTCACAGAACTCTCGTAACGCTTCAAGCAAGCCTGTGCGAAGACCGTTGACGTGCGTACCGCCTTGCGCAGTGGGGATGAGGTTTACGTAGCTTTCTTCTACCAGATCTCCGCCGTTAGGCAGCCATTGAACTGCCCATTCTACCGCTTCGGTCTTTCCGGAAATTGAACCCAAAAATCCTTCGATAGGCAAAGTGTCAAATCCCTGGGTAGATTCGAGGAGATAGTCTTTTAATCCATCCTGGTATAACCAGGTATCTGTTTCCCCACTTGTTTCATCAGTGAACTCCACTTCAAGACCTGAGCAAAGTACCGCTTTGGCCCGCAGCAAGTGGCGTAGCTTGGCGACAGAAAATTTGGCCGAATCAAAGTACTGGGTATCTGGCCAAAACCGTAGGGTGGTGCCTGTATTTCGTTGGCCACAGGTGCCCGTCACTTCAAGATCGCTGGCTTTATCGCCACCGGCGAAACTCATCTCATGGACTTGGCCGTTACGTCGTATCGTGACATCCAATTTGGTAGAAAGGGCATTGACAACAGATACGCCCACCCCGTGCAGCCCACCGGAAAATTGATAGTTCTTATCGGAAAATTTCCCACCTGCGTGCAATGTTCCCAGAATGACTTCAACACCAGGCAGGCCTTTATCTGGATGGAGGTCAACCGGCATGCCGCGACCATCATCAGTGACCGACAGGGAGTTGTCTTTGTACAAAACAACGCTGATTTTTCTAGCGTGACCTGCAAGCGCCTCATCAACGCTGTTATCGATAACTTCTTGTGCAAGGTGGTTGGGGCGGGTGGTGTCTGTGTACATTCCCGGCCGCTTGCGAACCGGGTCTAGTCCCGTGAGGACTTCAATATCTTTGGCACTGTATTGCTCTGACATAAGTGCGGCGGCTGATTCCTGAAATTAAATTTTTATTTGAACCCGAAACGGAACGTGTCCCGGAAAAGGTTGCCGATCATATTTTTATAATGGGCAAAGTATCAAGTTTTTGTTTCAAGCGTTGATGATACTAAAGGCATCAGTAGCCCGCACAATCAACATCGACGCCGTAGTCCTCAATAGGCACGCGCGTGACTTCCGACTCAATGCGGCCATCCGGTTTGAGTTTTATCATTCGATATCCAGGGAACAAATCATCAAGGGCGAAGTCATCGGAATTGGCCTTGAACTGGATGCAAGTGGAAGGCGTTGAGAAAAATAATCGGCCATTGCGCATAGTCGAGAATTCTTGGTGCACATGCCCCCAGAGCACTCCACGAACATTTGGCTCATTTTCTACGATCTCAAGAAACTCATCGGCATCTTCGATTTTCTGATTATCCAACCAGGCAGAGCCAACATCCACAGGCTGGTGATGCAGGCACACAAGAACATGTTCTTGGGTGTTTTCCTGCAAAAGCTGTTTAAGAATTTCCAGTTCAGCCGGCCCCAAACGCCCATTTGGGTTGTGCTCAATCACCGAATCAAGCATCAGGATACGCCAGTTTTCAATATCGATGGCTCGGATAAATTCAGTGGCATTGGGCACTTTAGAGATACTTCCCAGCAAGTCGTGATTGCCCGGCAACCAATAGACCGGTGCTCCCATATTTGAAACCATGTCAAAAAAGTTGGCGTAAGCACGCGTACTGGCTTCAGACGCAATGTCCCCGGTTGCCAGAACAATTTCATAGTCTTCTTTAGCTACTGCATCCAGTACCATCTTGAACGTATGCAACGTATTTACCCCAGCAAGTCGATACTGGGCATTAACCCCCAAGTGTGGGTCTGTTACTTGCAGGATTCTCGCCAAGCTACGCTCCTTAACATCTCTTTGGTAGTTTGCTCTTGATCCATCGGTCTGCCGAGTCTAATAAAATGCTCAAGCCATTTACCGAGGAATCGGTTTATCTGGTTCTTTTCGTCCGGAGAATACATATGTTCATTTGGATAAGCATATTTCAAAAGTCGTACCCGCTCTGCGCCGCAGCTGACAACTTCGGCCATTCTCGCATCAAGGTATAACCGCACGGCCATTCTCTGCTCGCTTTCCCAGGGAAGTTCGCCCATTCGACCAGTTACTTGCAAGAACCGGGTGTAACGATCGGCACCGGTAACATCAATTTGCAGATAAGCCTCATCATAAGAACCTGACAGAAATCTTCTGCTTTCACCCTCTTCCATGCTGGGCATGAGCTTTCGCAAACGAGCAAAGTTAACCTCGCAATCTGTATGCAGGTTTTCCAGCTTTTGTACTTTACTCACTTTTTTCAACAGGAAATCTCCTGATTAGTGCCAATACAGTCAAGTAGAACTTACGGTCCATTCTGCCATATAGATTGCAACCTGTGTCGCTCGTTTTTAAGCCATTGCAACGCAATAATGCAGGTCGCATTCGATTGGCCACTTTCGAAGGCCCAGTTTTCAGCTTCTTCCCTGGCAACCACCAAAGCCCGAATATCTTCAGATTCATCTTCGACACCATGTATTCCAACCACATTTTCCAAAGACGCCAGACCAACATATAAGCTCATGCGCTCATTGGAGCCACCGATTGACAGCCAGTAACTGTTTATCTTTTCAATGTAATCTAGGGTTAAACCAGCTTCTTCCCGTGATTCACGAATCACTACCTGCTGTTCCTCCTCGTCTTCCTTGTCCATTAACCCAGCAATGAGCTCCACTGCCCAAGGACTTTCAGTTAGCCCCAGTATGGCACATCGAAATTGCTGGATAAGGCAAACCGCATCAAGATCTGGGTCATACGCCAGAATGCCTACAGCGTTTTTTCGATGAACAACCTCACGATATATTGTTTCACTCCAGCCACCATCAAACTTTCGATGCTTGAGCTGAACCCGATCCAACTTGAAAAAACCATCGTAGCAATTCTGCGTTTCCAGAACTTGGACGGCACCGGAATCAAAAGCGGAACCCAAGTGTTCTTCCAGCGAATCCAATTTTCGAGCCATAAACCACCAAAAAACAAAATTAATTAAACAATCTTAACAAGCCTGTTCAGTAAAATAAGCTTATTTTCAATAGGTTATTGCACCTTATACCAAGTGTTATATCCTAGAGTCACTTATCGCCTTCACTGGCCAATTTTTCGAGCAACGGAACCCCCACAATATGCATATTCGATATCGTCGACTGGCAATTTTATTAGGATTGATGACCAGCTTTTTTATGCCAGCGGCCAACGCAGATACCCTGCAGCAAATTTATGATCTGGCCGCTGCCAATGATCCCCAAATCCGTGCCGCAGAAGCCCAACTAAAAGCAAACCTCGAAAACCGTAATCTCGGCCGCTCGGGAATCCTGCCCCAGTTCTCACTCGGGGGAAGCTATAGTGATCAGACATCAAATTATGTGGGTTCTGCCGAAGAAACCCGCGAATCCACTACCTATTCTGCAGATGTTCGCCAGACACTGTTTGATTTTCCAGCCTGGTACAACTACAAGCGTGGCGACACCCTGGCGAATCAGGCGGAGCAAGATTATTTAAGCGCCAAGCAGGATTTAATCCTGCGCACGGCAACCGCCTATTTTAATGTGCTGAGCTCCCTGGACAACATGAGAGCCACTAAGGCTGAAGAAGTTGCACTTGCCAAGCAGCTGGAACAAACCAGGCAAAGATTCGATGTGGGCTTGATTGCCATTACCGACGTGCATGAAGCGCAAGCCGCTTATGACGATGTTGTTGCTCGATTGGTTGATGCTCTAGGTCTTGTTGGCATTACTTTTGAAAACCTCAGCGTACTGACTGGACAGCCGCACACAAGCATTGCACCACTGAATAGCGAATTCCCTATCGTTGCTCCGATTCCTGCGGATGCCGAAGCATGGGTACAAATGGCAATGGAGAATAGCTACACATTGAAAAGCGCCATGCTGTCGCGTGATGCGGCCAGTTTTAATGCGCAGAGCAAAAAATGGGAGCATGCACCTTCCCTAAGCCTGGGCATGAGCTATCAGGATCAGTCCGTCACCACTAACTCCGTCATCGCGTTTCTTAACCGACAAGGTGAAACAACCTCGATATCGCTTACACTGGATGTGCCTCTCTACCTTGGCGGCAGCATCGGCGCTACAAGACGACAAGCGGCATACCAGGCACTGGCGTCGCAAGAAAACCTAAACAACACTCGCCTGACACTTATCCAAAACACCCGCAATCAACATCTTACCGTGAGCATTGATGTCTCACAGGTAGAAGCCCGCAGACAAGCGATTGTCTCCTCGCAAAGTGCTTACGAGGCCACTCGCGCTGGCTACGATGTTGGCACGCGCAACCTGGTCGACGTACTGAATGCTGAACAGGCGGTCTACCAGGCTCGCCGGGATTACTACCGGGCTCGATATGAATACATCATCGATCGACTTGGACTGGATCAACTGGTCGGATCCCTTGGCACATCGGACATTAGCGACATCGAAGCCTGGCTGGACCCTGCACGGGCAATTCCGAGAAATATTGTAGAAAACTCTATGCCGGGAATGCCACTACCCGGCGCCCCCTAATAGACAACATTTTTTTGTGTGCGCCTACAGAATGTGGGCGCCAATATACTGTTTAAACAACCCCAAATTTTCTTCTCGCGCTCCCCGATTCTGCCCCATATAGGCCATAGCAGACTCTCCTGCTGATGCCATTTTTTGTGGGTTAAGCAGCATGTCTGACAGCCCAGAAACCAGGCTGTCCACATTTGAGCTCACTCGATGCATGGCGCCGCTCTCTTCGAGGGCATTAAATATTTGGTCGAAATTACGCTGTGAGGATCCCGCGGCAATCGCCATTCCCCAAGCAGCTGGCTCCAATGGGTTGTGACCACCATGGTCAATCAACGTGCCGCCGATAAAAGCAAGTTTTCCCAACCCATATATCGCTCGCAGCTCACCCAGTTTGTCGCAAAGTAAAATGGGGGCCTGATCATCAAGCGCTATATCCTGAGTTCGCCAACGATAACCCAACCCCTTCTGATCAATCATAAGGGCAATAGATTTACACCGATCCGGGTGACGTGGGGCCAACACCAATCTCAGTCCGGGGTCTTTTTCCCAAAGCTGCATAAAGGCCTCAACCAATAAAGGTTCCTCACCCTCATGAGTACTGCCAGCCACGACTACTTTTTCCCGGGTTGGTATGCCAAATTGCTTAGCCAGCTGATAGCACAGGTCACGCTCCTGATCGCTCAGTTCGTATTCCGATTTGAGACTGCCCGTAACTTTTACATTAGCTGCGCCAAGCGTTTCAAAGTGCTCGGCATCCGCCCGGGTCTGGGCGCTGACAACCGTTATATGCGACATCATTTCCGTGGCCAACTTCCCCAGCTTTTGGTAGCCACGAAACGACTTTTCCGACATTCGCGCATTCATTAATAGACAGGGAACACCACGTTCATGCACGGCGGCTAACCAGTTAGGCCATAATTCCGTCTCCATCAAAACCAGACCAACCGGCCTCAATTTATCTAAAAATCTTTCGATACTGCCGGGCAAATCATAGGGGGCGTAGGTTTGGTGAATCCGATCGCCCCAGCGACTAAAAGATCGGGCAACCTGCTCAGCCCCAGTAGGTGTGGTATTGGTGATACAGATTGAAAAATCTGGATAGTCTTTCATTAAGCCATTCACAAAAGGTTCGCTGGCGATGACTTCCCCCACGGATACCGCATGCAGCCAAAGACAGTGGGTGCCCTGGGTAGAAAAGTCGATGCGCCCAAAGCGCTGCGCGATATTGGCCCCATACCCTGCGTGCTTCCTTGAAAGCAAAAGCAAACGAGCGACAGCCACCGGGGCTAGTGCTGTGGTCAAGAGGGTATAGCTGGTTCGATTAAGCATCAGGTCATTGTGCAGCAAGGTGCCCTGCCAGCCAATACACTGGTTTATTGAATTCAGGCGGCAGGAAGCTCGCTATGCTTAATACCTGAGGGTGATGACCGGGAGCGATAGATTAATAAAACAACCGGCAGCAGACTGACCAAAACCAAAGCCAAAGCCGGTAGCGCGGCTCTCTGCCATTCTCCCTCTGAGGTTAGCTGATAAAGCTTAATCGCCAAGGTATCC
>Ga0255765_1005634_pt1 | contig 11773 bp, 8 predicted proteins | sample 041ome_8_FD_179965 | JGI IMG/M metagenome (GOLD analysis project Ga0255765, IMG submission 179965) | Coastal salt marsh microbial communities from the Groves Creek Marsh, Skidaway Island, Georgia - 041407BS metaG (version 2) | ecosystem: Environmental > Aquatic > Marine > Intertidal zone > Salt...
CATGTCGGCAATTAGGGGTGAATAATGAATATTAAGTCAGTCTACGATATTGCAGGTAGAGCAATGGCAGCACAGTTAGTAAGATTAAACACAGTTGCTTCAAATTTAGCTAATGCTGGTTCAACTACGGGTGACCCTAAAACGACTTATAGGCCTCTTAAACCAATCTTTGAAACTCAATACAGTGATTTAGTAAAAAAAAATGGGATAGCTACGGTCGATGCAGTTGAAGTTCAGGAAATAGGTAGGGAGCCTATCAAGTCATATATGCCAGCTCATCCTGCTGCAGATGAAGCAGGTTACATATATAAAGCTGCTGTTAATGTAGACGAGGAGATGGTTGATATGATGGAGGCATCAAGACAATACCAGAATAATGTAGAAGTAATTACCACGCTAAGAGCGTTAACTATGCGAACTTTAAATATTGGAAAATAAGGAAAAAAAATGTCTGAAATAAACTCTTCAAATCAATCACTGAATAACATTTTAGATAAATTAGGTATAAATTCTTCAAAAGAAAAGTTTGCTCCTAAGGAAACAAAAGATCAATTGGGACAAGAGGACTTTTTGAAACTCATGACGACACAGCTTCAAAATCAAGATCCATTTGCACCAGTAGATAACGCTGATTTTATTGCCCAGATGGCACAATTCTCTACAGTAACTGGTATAACTTCCATGGATGAAACCATGAAGTCTGTTAGTGAGCAGTTATCAGAGATGAGGATCGCTTCCACAACTCAGCTAATGGGACATTCTGTATTAGTTCCTGGAAAGTTTGCTAGACCAGATAAAGAAGGTGTCATTAGTGGTGTGGTAGATTTACCTGATACAGCGTCAAACTTAAATATTATTTTCGAAAATAGTGAAGGTGAGGTCTTGCATCAAGATACATTAGGAATGCAAAAGGCAGGTTTAGTAGGTTTTGAGTGGAAAGATATACCACATGATATTGTAATGTCAGATACTCCAATAACAATCAGGGCTTTTACAGGGAATACAGGTGATACTGGTGAATTATCAACTCAGGTTTATGCTCATATTTCAGGTACTTCAAAAACTGATACTGGAGTAATGTTAGAAGTTGAGGACTACGGAATAGTTGATCCATCACAAGTAGTACGATTTAAAACTAATGAAATCTCACCACGATCACAAAGTGATGGTTCGATCAGAGATTTTATAAGTAATAATATTTAAGAATTAATATATTTATATACTAGGAGAAATTAGAGATGTCATTTTATACCGCTCTTACAGGATTAAACGGCTCGCAGGCTGATATTTCAGCAACCTCAAACAACATAGCAAACGTTGCAACTACAGGGTATAAAAGAAGTAAAGCTGAATTTGGTGATATTTTTGCTACATCTCCATTACAAAATAGCTCATCATCTATTGGTTCAGGTACTATTTTAAAAGGAATCAAGCAACAGTTTACACAAGGTAACGTCTCATCATCACTTAATGCTCTCGATATGGCGATTTCAGGACAAGGGTTCTTTGCATTGAAGCCATCACTAACAACTAACCAGACTGTTTATACTCGAAACGGTTCATTTTCAGTAAATAATGACAGATACGTTGTAGACTCTGCAGGGCAGTTTGTGCTCGCACTTCCAGTTTCTGATGACGGATCGGTTCAAGGTGGTGAGATTGCTGATGCACAACCTCTAAAGTTGGAATTAGAAGCTGGTGAAGCCAAAAAAACAGACAATCTTGAGCTTGCAGTTAATTTACCAGCTTCTTCGACGGTATTTTCTTCTGCTGATGACTTTGACCCTGCAAATCCAGCGACATTTAACTCATCAACATCTGTTACAATTTTTGATAACCTAGGCAACCCGGTTATTGCGACAGCTTACTTTATTAAAACTCAAGCTGCTCAGGGAAATGAAGCAACACATAAGTATCAAACTAAGTTTATTGTTGACGGCAGAGAGGTTCAGCCATCATTGACCGAAGCTATATCACCAACTGGCCAGACACTTGTTGTTGACAGATTTGGTCAAATTATACCTATGAATGAAAAGCCTCAAATTATTTCAGTTGCCCAGACACAGCCATTATTTTATTTAGATGATTTATCAAATAAGACAGTATCTAAGTCTGCAACAGTTACTTCAACAGTTTTAGAAGATGCAGCTTTCACAGCAACTGCTCCATCTATAACTGTTGTAACTGATCCTTTACAATATAATACAACCTATGAGGCCAATCCAACTTTAAATAAATCAACATATTGGGGAAAAGATTTTCTTACAATCAGAGTTGACGATACAACTGGTAGTGCTGGATTCAAGAGTATAGACATAAGACCAGGTACTTATACTGCAGCAACATTGGCTTCTGAGGTTCAAAGAGCTATTAATTCTGGGCTCGGTGATGATGCTAAATTAGCAATAGATCCTGTTACTGATGGAAGTTTTTCTATACAATTCAACCAACTTGATAATAATGACGAGATACAAACACTATCAGCAATAAATGTAGATTTAATGCAAGATAGCTTTGTAACTGACAAATTATTTACTTCTACTAGTGGTATTGAAAATATTGCTTCACCAAACTTTACAAGAGAAGAGTTTTTGGCTCACGCCCAATTAAGAATTAATGATGCATTAAATAGGGCAGCTGTATCTGCAGATGGTTCAACAAACAACTCCTCAACTTATGGCGTAAACTCATCGTTATTTAATAGAGTAACTGGTAAATCTTTATCTGGTGCCATTAAAGAAACAGAAGTATTAAGCTTTAATTATAAAAACCCTTCTTTGGATTTAGCTGATGAGAACAACGTTACTACTGAAGAAAAATTTTTACTTCATAGTTACTATAATGCCTCTCCCACATTAAAAGTTTTTGACAAAGCTTTAGACGTTACTGCTGTGGGTGGAAACACAATGGTCCAAGATACGAGTGGTACGCTAAAAATTTACATTAATGACGCTGATAATAGTATAAGTTCAACAAGTTTTCCAACTGAAGTGTATCTTGCTGGGGAATTTGATACCTCTACCTCAACAGCTAATGATTTGAAATATAACGGTGCAAAGTTTTCAGTTTCTAGCGCTGGTACAGATGCTAATGGAAATGAATTTTTAAATCTTAAGTCTGATTCTACATCTGCTATTAATATTACAGATACAAAAATAAAAGTTTTGCATACTGAATCTAAGGATGTTTCTGCATACTTTGAGGGTGGAACTGGAATATTTTCAGGGCAGACCGAGCATTTTGGAAGTAATAGGATTGTATTAAAAGAACTTAATAAACATTCATACTTAAACAAAGACATTAAACAACCCGATACCTTGCTTAATGGTGCAATTGCATCAGCAAGTGATCCAGCATCAGGGTCAGGAGTAATTACTGTAGACACAACCGCAGGCTTTCCATCATCAGGTACTTTGTTAATTGGATCTGAACAAATTTCTTACACTGGTACTACAGCTACAACCTTTACTGGTATTACTAGAGGAGCAAACGGAACTACAGCAGCAGCTGCTCTTGATGATGCTACAGTAAAATCAGTTGATTTTTCTGATGGCATAATGAGTGGCTTTAAAGATGTTTTAAGAAACACAACTTTATCATCTGTCCCATCTACAAGAGCAGTTGATGCTCCAATTGAGGGTACTAATGTAATATATGAAAAAACAGGAGCATCTACTTCTGGAACGACTGCTCTTGTTGTTGATGGTGGAACAAACGGAATTAGAGTTGGGGATATTGTTGTTGGTGCAGGTATAACAGCTGGTACATATGTAAGCGCAATTAACCACGATACATCTACTGTGACTTTAAGTGCGGTAACTACTGCAAATTTAACAGGAACTTCCTCAACGGCAACAGGAACAAAAGTTTCATTTATGTCAAGCAACCATACTACAGGCACTGGAGCCACAGGACAAACCGGAATAGTTGTAGCTGATGCAACTAATATAGCTGTTGGTGATTTGGTTTATGGAACGGGTATTGCAGCCAGCACAACTGTCACAGCTGTTTCTGGTACTACAATTACCTTAAGCGCAAATACCACAGCAGATATATTTGGTGGAGAATTAAATTTTGTAGATGGTGATGGTCTTGGAGCACAAGTTTTAATTGATGGTGCAGTGGCGGTGGGTGCAACTACTATTATTGTTGATGCTAATACAAATATATCGGTTGGCGATATTGTAGAAGTTGAGGGAGTTACTCCTGGTACAACGGTAACAGACGTAACAGGCACTACAATCACAATTAGCGCAGCAACAACTGCAGCTATTGGTGACGATACCTCCATCTCCTTTTTACCACCTGACTCTGAGATTTTGAATGTAGGAACTACCGCTGGTTTTACTGATGCATCAGCTGATAACCCAGGTAAATTTAAATTAGGAAATGAAATTATAACTTATACTGGAAAAACTGCTACAACTTTGACAGGTATAACTAGAGGTGCATATAATAGTGAAAGTAATTCTGTTATTGCATCAACTGAAATAAGTTTATTAGATAGTGTCGATAACCTAGGTTTATCTCAAAGAAAAACAGACGTTGCATCTCAGTTAACATCTACAGGTACGACTTTGACAGTTGACTCAACCGAAGATTTTGAGAGTAATGGATTTATAAGAATAGGTGATGAGTTAATTGCTTATACTGGCAAAACAGCAACTAGTTTTACTGGTTTAACCAGAGGAGTAGGAGGCACAACTGCAGCACAACATGAAATTGATGCTATTATAACTCAAGACGTTTCTAATACTGATGATTGGGTTGATGAGAATGACCCTGCACTAAAAATAGCTTATGATATTTCGGGCCAGAACTTCACTTTTCAAGGTATTCCTTCAAAAATAGGTACATCTACTCCAAGTAAAATGTTCTCTTTCTCTGCCTATGGCCCTGGTGAAGGTAACAACACTAACGCTTTAGGTTTAAAGACACAAAGTAATAAAGCGTCCTCAAATATTGGTGGAGGAGCTGAATTAAAAGCAGAATCTGTACTTTTCACTGGTGATCAGATAGCTGCTGACACACAACGAGCTTATGGTGTAGAAGTATCATACAATAACTTAACTCGTAAGTTTAGCATTGCCAGTGGATCTACAGGCGAAAATATACCTGCAAATTCAGCAGTAGGTGTTGGTGACGCTGGTCAGGCATCTTCAAATATTGAAATTGGTAGATTGGCAATAGTTGACGGTGTTGCAACAGCTTCAACTGAAGGTACAGGAGGAACAAGTGCCTTGTTAGGTATTAATGCCACAAATGGTATAACCACTGTCACGGCTGATACAGCAGGAAAGGGTCTTGAATCTTCTCCAGCAGTTCTAAGTGGTAAGACATCAAACGAAGATTTGTCAGAGGATTTCTTCCTATCTGATGCAGCTGAAGAAACAATATTTGTTGTAAATGTTAACGACATTACAGCAGCTATTCAGGTACCTGAAGGCGTTTATAATGGAACTTCCCTAGCCACAGCACTTCAGTCAAGAATTAATCAAATGGAAGATCCTTCTGGTAATACTGTTAATGGCGTAACAGTGTCATATGATACTATAAGTAATTCTTTTACTTTTACTACAGGTACTACCGGATTAAATAGTAAAATATTTGTGTCTGGTAGTTCACGTATGGGATTAGATAATCTTGAACTTGTCACAGGTACGACACCATCTTATGTAAACATGGCTAATACAACAGCAACTTCAGCAACAGGGCAGTCACTTTATGTTAATGACGCTGGCACAACAACCACTTTGGCTCCAGATAATGCATGGACACCTACCACGGATGGTACATTTGCAAAAGTCTTTTTAAGACCAGGGGAGCTTACATTTGACACACAAGGAAACTTAGTCAGTCCTATTCAAAAAGTAGGTTATAAAGGTGACTTTGCCGCTGACGCAGCAGCTGGAACTAATGCACTTTCAATTGACTTAGACTTAAATTTTGATGGCTCAACACAATTTGCATCAGACTTTAACGTTAGATCTGTATCTCAAGATGGTCAGACAGTTGGTAAATTGGATGGATTAGATATTGCTGCTAACGGATTGGTTAGTGCAAACTATACAAACGGGCTTAATATTGCTCTTGGAAGATTGGTGATGGTTAATTTTAATAACCAAAACGGGTTAAAACAAATTGGTAATGCTACATATGTTGAGACTTCTGTTTCTGGTGTAGCTTCTGTTGGAGAGGCAGGGGCTGACGGGTATGGGACAATTTTATCAGGTTCATTAGAAAGATCAAATGTGGATATTACTGAAGAGCTCGTTAATTTGATAACTGCCCAAAGAAACTTCCAAGCAAACGCTAAAACAATAGAAACTAATACAAGCCTAACACAAGCTATCATTCAAATAAGATCATAAATACAATGATTTAGAGGATTTAATATGGATAGAAGTATATACACAGCTCTAAATAGTATGAATATCTTGAGGGATAATCAGGCTGTAACAGCTCAAAACTTAGCTAATATTAGTGTAACTGGTTATCAAAAAGACGTTTCTATTAATTTTTCTTCAGTCTATTTAGATCGTGATAAAGGACTAGACCCTAGAGTTATGGCTCTTCAAGAGCCAGGGGGCTATGATAGCACTCCTGGTCCAATGCAGCAAACAGGAGCTCCTTTGGACCTCGCTGTAGATGGTAATGGTTATTTTATAGTAAAGCCAGCCAATGGAAAATTGGCCATGTCTAGGAGAGGTGATTTTACTGTTTCAGCTGATGGAACTCTCAGAGATGGAACTGGCACTCAACCATTAAGTACTGATTTACAGCCAATAATAGTTCCTCCTCATAGAAGGATTTCAGTTTCTGGGGATGGTATTATTAATATAGAGCCCTTAAATGCCCCAATTGGGCAAACAGTTAGAGTTGCCCAACTTGCTACCACGATTGGATCTGAAATTCCTTTGGCTAAAACTATCGATGGTTTCGTTAGGCCAGTTGATGGTAGTGTCCCAGCTCCAGATAATAGAACCATATTATTAACTGGTTTTCTAGAAGGTTCAAATGTTAAGTCTGTTGATGAACTTGTATCAGGTATTGATCAATCTAGATCATATGAAATCAATGTAAAATTTGTTACTACTGCAAAAGAAATTGATGAAGCTACAGCATCTCTAATGAGAATGCCGAGTTAATCACCACCTTATAAGTTGGCATATGTATTGCATTATTCTTCTATTATAATGAATAGGAGTTTGAAATGTCTAATGCAATGCATGTTGCAAAAACTGGTTTAAATGCTCAAAATAGTAGAATGCAAGTTATTGCTAATAATTTAGCAAACGTAAATACTACAGGCTTCAAAAGAGATAGAGCAAATTTTGAAACATTATTATACCAAGTTATAAAAGCATCAGGTGCACAAACATCAGGTGAAACTAAAACAAATTCTGCTTTTTCTGTTGGAACCGGTGTTAGAATTATCAATGCTGACAAATTATTTTCACAAGGTAATATCGTATCTTCTGAAAACTCCTTAGATGTTTCAATTGATGGATCTGGTTTTTTTCAAGTACTAATGCCAGATGGAAGAATTGGCTTTACTAGAAATGGTGCATTTGGAAGAAATGCCGAAGGTCTTCTTACAACAGCATCTGGTTATGTTATCCAACCAGAGATTGGAATACCTGAGGGTGTGACAAGTATTAATATTTCAGCAGACGGCATAGTCTCAGTTCAGAATCCTGGAGAAGTTGAAGCTGAAGAAGTAGGTCAATTTCAATTAGCTGACTTTGCAAACTCACGAGGATTACAGCCAATAGGTCAATCTATGTTGGTAGAAACACCTGCTAGTGGTGCACCTGTAGTGGCAAACCCATTTGAAAATGGGTTTGGTAGTTTAGTTCAAGGGGCGCTAGAGAGCTCCAACGTCAATGTAGTGCAAGAATTAGTTGATATGATTGAAACTCAAAGAGCATATGAAGTAAATTCTAAAGCTATTTCAGGGGTTGACGATATGCTTAGATTTATAAGCCAAAATTTATAATGAGTAGAAATTAAAATGAAAAAAATAATTTTAATTGCTTCATTTTTTCTTGTTAATGCTTGTTCAACGTACGTTGAAGAAGCAAACAACAAAGAATTTAAACCACTAACTCCTTCTTTTGAAGAGTTTAATAAGGAAGAACCTAGTAACGGTTCTATATTTAGTGCAAGTTCTTCGGGTCTATTTTCTTCAGATAGGAGAGCGAAGAAGGTTGGAGATATTTTGTCTGTAACATTGAGTGAAACTTTTTCTTCAAACAAAGCGGTTACCAACTCATCGGGCAAGACGGACACAATAGGAGCTGAAGTTGGACCAACAGGTCTATTAAGGAATTTTGCTGGTTTAGGTGGAAGTGCATCTAAGACAAATTCCTTCTCGGGTTCAATGGCAACTAATCAATCAAACAGTTTAAGTGGAACCTTATCGGCGACTATTGTAAGAGTGTTTCCAAATGGTAATTTTGAAATTAAAGGACAAAAAAAATTAAGGATTACAGAAGGTACTGAATATATCAGGCTAAGTGGGATCATAAGACCTCAAGATATTTCTACTTCTAATACGGTTTCATCAGCTAAGATTGCTGAAGCTCAAATAGAATATGTCGGTGCTGGAATTTTAGATAGTGCTAGCAAGCCAGGTTGGGGAAGTCGGATTTTTAGAGCAATTTCACCATTTTAAGGTTAAAAAAATGAAAAAATTAATTTCTATATTTTTATTATCTCTATTTGGATTTTTTTGTTCAATTCAAGCATCAGCAGATAGATTAAAGGATCTGGTGAGTTTTGCTGGAATAAGATCAAATCAACTTATGGGATATGGGATTGTTGTTGGTTTAGATGGAACAGGTGATTCATCCTTGGCATTAACGTTGCAAAGTATGCAATCTACAATTTCACAATTTGGGATGAATATAGATTCTAGCAGCCTGAGTGGGAAGAACTCAGCAGCCGTAATGATTACAGCTGACTTAGATCCTTTTACAAAAATTGGTCAAAAAATCACTGTTACGGTTTCTTCTATGGGTAAAGCTAAAAGCTTAAGAGGAGGGACTCTTCTTATGACCCCACTAAAGGGAGCTGACGGCCTAACGTACGCAATTGCACAAGGAAATTTAGCAGTAGGTGGATTTGGTGTTGAAGGAGCAGATGGATCTTCTATGTCAGTTAATATTCCAACTGTGGGAACAATTTCTAATGGTGCTACTGTCGAAAGAATGGTTGAGGCTCCATTTATAAACTCAGAAAATTTTGTTATGAACCTCCATCAAGGAGATTTTACTACTGCTAATCGGGTAACAGAAGAAATCAATAAAGTATTCGGTCCTGATGTTGCCAAATCATTAGATCATACATCTATCTCAATTAGGGCTCCCAAAGACCCTTCTCAAAAAGTTAGCTTCATGAGTTTACTTGAAAACATAGAAGTTGACCCTGCCTCTCCAGTTGCAAGAGTAGTTGTAAATGCTCGAACGGGCACAATAGTAATTGGTGGTGATGTCAAGGTTACGCCAGCAGCAGTAAGTCACGGTAGCCTCACGGTTAAAGTAAATGAAGATACAAACACTACTCCAGGTCAGGTTTTATATGACGATGATGGGAATGTTACAACAACTACTGAGGCGACCACAGACAATGATACTGATATAGAAGCTGGTGCTGAGAAGGCATCCGCATTTGTATTTGATCCAGGAACATCTTTGGCTGATATTGTGGATGCTATTAATTCAATTGGCACGACAAGTGCGGACTTAGTTGCCATTTTAGAAGCTTTAAGGGCTGCTGGAGCCTTAAGAGCACAAATGATTATAATTTAAGGTATTAAAATGGCTGATACTTTATCAAAAATAAATCAAATTAAAATTCTATCAGAAAACGTAGCTAATAAAAATCTTGCCAATAGTTTAGAAGGTTCTAAAGGCAAAGAATTAAAAGATGTTGCAGAACAATTTGAGGCAATTTTTGTTCATCAAATGCTCAAGCAGGCTAGACAAAGTAAACTTGCTGAAGGAATTTTTAGTTCTGAAGCCCAAGATACCTTTAATGATATGCTAGATAGTGAATACTCATCAATTTTATCTAAAAAGAATAACTTTGGTATTGCTGAAGGACTAATAAGACAGTTTAGTTCTCATATAAATTCTCAAGGCAAAAAATAGATGGCAAGTCTTTTTGAAATTGGGAAGACTGGCGTTCAAGCATATAGACAATCTTTATCTGTAACAGGTCAGAATATTGCCAATATTAATACTGATGGATACAATAAAAGAGATGCTGACGTAAGCGAAATAGCTGGTGTATCAGGTGGTGCTACTAATGTATCTGATCAAACAGGTTTGGGAGTTAGAGTTGATAAAATTCGAAGATCTTTTAATACTTTTCTAGCCGACAAAACAAGATCCACAACATCAGATTTTAGTAAACTAGACAACTTTGTAAAAAATTTAAATGAATTAGAAAATATGTTGCTTCCTCAAGATAGTGACTTAGGTACTTTCATAGGAAAGTTTTTTAGTTCATTGCAGGATATAGCCAGTAGACCAGATGATTTGTCAGCAAGAACAGTGGCAATAGAAAATGGTAAAGCCTTAGCAAATTCGTTCAATAGCTATGATAGATCTCTAAAGAATTTTAAAAATTCTGCTGCCAAAGAAGTAGACATTCAAATAGATAAAATCAATATATCACTTAAACAGATATCTGAAATTAATAGATTAATTAGGGGAAGTGGGACGTCAGATGCATCTAATGATATTTTAGATGCTCGAGACTTGTCACTAAAAGAACTATCTAAATTAATAAATTTTTCAGTTGATTATGATCAAACTGGAGCAGCTGAAATTACATTAGGCGATTCAGGTAAAGGACCTGTTCTTATTGAAGGAATATCCTACGCGAATCTAATTTCAGTAAGAGATGAGCAAAATATATCTCTGAAAATTAATAGAGATGGTTTATCTTATCCAGGTAATGGTTTATCAAGTGGCATCGTTTCTGGATTACTTGAATACTATAATTTAGTTGAAAGTGTACAAGGTGAAATAAGTTCATTGGCCAGTAAATTAGGTAGTGAATTTAATGAAATACAGACATCAGGAATTGATTTAAATGGAAACCAAGGAAAGGCTATGTTTTCGACAAATTCAATGGTGCCTATTGCAAATCCATTAAATAAGTCAAATTTAGATTTTGAGGTTGTAATAGGCAATCCCGATAAGATTATTCAAGAAAATATAACCGCAAAATTTATTAAGTCTACTAACAGTTGGGAAGTTAATTCTTCCAAGGGTGTTTCTCAAATTCATGGCAATAAATTATCATTTGATGGTTATGAGGTTCAAATTATTGGAAACCCAGGAGATGGTGATATTGTAGAAATATCACCAAACAACACTCGTGCAGGAGCTTTTAGATTTAACCTAGTATCTCCAAATGATTTTGCTGCTGCTTCAAAAAATCTGATTTCTTCAAGTGCACAAAATGTTGGTTCAGTTGAATTAAAGCTACTTGGTAAAACATCATTAGTTAAAGATAATTTCCTTCCTCCTAAAATTGATGAAGTTTTTACTAGATCCTCCAATCCACTTTTAGCAACTTCATTTTTAAAAGACGGTGTTGTTTCTTTAATCCCTGGATCTGTTAAATCAATAAATTTAAATTCTATTGGAAATCAGTCTTCTGCTACTTTCAGTGTTTCTGATAGTATTTTAAAAGACTTCACTTCACTCAATCTTACATTAGCAAACGGGAATATTATTGATTTAGCAAAAGATGTTTC
>Ga0255765_1005644_pt1 | contig 11758 bp, 6 predicted proteins | sample 041ome_8_FD_179965 | JGI IMG/M metagenome (GOLD analysis project Ga0255765, IMG submission 179965) | Coastal salt marsh microbial communities from the Groves Creek Marsh, Skidaway Island, Georgia - 041407BS metaG (version 2) | ecosystem: Environmental > Aquatic > Marine > Intertidal zone > Salt...
GCTCTTGTATAATCTATATTGGCCTCCTCTAGTGCTTCGGGAATAGACGGTTTTAAGCTATTGGACGACGGCATCAAAAACTTTTCGTTTTTAAACTTCTTTAGGGTTGGAATCAACTCTTCAATCTTCAGGTTGCCGTGGTAAATTTTGCGTTTGCGGTACACCACATATTTCTGCAAATAATAAGCAATTGCTTCAGAGATACAGAAGTAGCGCGTATCTGGGCTAATTTGAACACGCATTTCTTCGCACATTCTGAAGTAATGATCTACCGCGTTTTTGGAAGTGAGAATCACATTTCTGAATTCTCTAATTTGAATTTTGTCCTTTCTAAAGTTAGATGCAGTGACTCCTTCGACGTGAATGAAGGAACGGAAATCTACGTCCACTTTATGTTTTTCAGCTAAAGTGAAAAAAGGGTGTGATTCGGTAGTAGGCTCCGGTTGTGACACCAAAATCGACTTTACTTTAGTTTGCCTTTCTGCCATGAGTGTTAGTTGACGAACGAAAAAATTAATACTAGTTCGAGCGTGCAAAGGTACAAAACCGAATAAAAACGACTCCCGATATTGTCGATATTTTGTAGAGTCGGGCTGGTCAGTACATGGCAGAATAATCCTAACACATGACCAACAACTATGATGTAAAAGCTTGTCACATTGCTTCCGCGGAATACTACTAAATTGATTAGAATTCCCACTGCTATTGCTGCATAGGTAAAACTCGCAACTAAAAATCCTTGAGTTAAGTGCAGCTTTGGCACCCCTATTCGTTGAGAAAACAAAGCGCTTAAGAGCAGAATTCCTGCTATTCTAAAAAGCAATAGACCAAGGATTGCTCCAAGACAGAGCCAAGGATTTAAGTCCAAATCAACGGCGAACGCTATCATCAAAGAAAAACTCGCACAGAGAATCAAAGAAAACAGTGTTTTACCAAATCCTCCGCTTCCCTCAAATTCCCGAAACTTTAGAGATGACCAATGCTTAAACCCCAAAGGATTCGCCGCTCGAAACACGCCAAGAATTCCGAGGAATACAATAATCAACCATTTTACGTCCATGCAGGACGCAAAGTTACTGCAAAAGGACGTGTTTCATCTGTACCTCTCCGCTAGAATTTACAGCGTGTAGGATATACGCTCCTCTGGGCAAGGAGCTGACCTCTAACTCAATAGCGTTATCCTGAACAATAGCGCTTTCATCCATATCTATAAATCTACCTAGGGTGTTGTAAAGGCGTACTTCCACTACATCTGGACCGCTTACAGTGAGTCTGTCCCTTGCTGGATTTGGCCCTACCATGAGTGTGCTTACTGCCGATTCCGTGAGTTCAAAAGGCATTCCCCCACCCTTGTATAATGATTTTGAAGTGGTCAACACATAATCTCCTGACGTTTGACCATTTCCATTCGTGAAGTTAACTGCAGCATAAACTGTAATGCTATCAGGGAAGGTTGTTCCATCCACATTAAACGTCCAAAAAATACTGTCGTTCGAAACGGAAGTTCCGCTGCTGGTGTGAGTGATGTAGTCACCTACATTTTTGGCACCAGTGCCTGGGCTTGATGTGGCCAATTGATTGCCGCTAGCATCTTCAACACTAGCCATGAAGCCTACCTTCGTGGATGATCCATTGGGTTTAACTCCAAGGGCAATGGTAATATCATTGCCGTCGTAAATACTGTCCGTTGGTGCCGTGATGGAAATGAGTTCATTGCCAGTAGGGCTGCCTCCGCCGTGGCAATATGCAGAAGCGCAGGTTGAACCATTATCACCTGGTGATCCGCTATTGCCGCTTGGAGAACCTCCGCTATAGGTGTATGAATAGGTTGATACGCCTAAAAAGGCTAGAAGAAGGAACATTTTTTTCATGTAAAAAGAGGTTTTAAGGTTATCACACAAGTCTTAAACCAATTTATAACAATTTTTCCTCTTTTGTGTTTAATTTCACAGCACTCAAAAAGAAGCAGAAAATGACGGATTTATTCCAACACCCGGATTACTATCAGTTAGATGAATTACTCAGCGAAGAGCACAAGATGATTCGCGATGCAACTCGTGAATGGGTCAAACGTAGTGTGAGCCCAATCATAGAGGATTACGCGCAGCGCGCCGCATTTCCTGAGCATTTAGTAAAAGAAATGGGTGAGGTAGGCCTTTTTGGGCCATATATACCGGAAGAATACGGAGGTGCCGGTTTAGACCATATAAGCTATGGACTAATGATGCAAGAAGTTGAACGTGGAGACTCTGGAATTCGCTCTACCTGTTCAGTGCAGAGTTCTCTAGTAATGTTTCCCATTTTCGCCTACGGTAGTGAAGAACAAAAAAGGCGTTTTCTTCCAAAATTGGCTACGGGGGAGTTTCTGGGTTCATTCGGTTTGACGGAACCAAATTTTGGTTCGAACCCTGGTGGAATGACTACCAACTTTACTGAAGATGGTGATGACATTATTTTGAACGGTGCAAAAATGTGGATTTCAAATTCACCTTTTTGTGATGTCGCTGTAGTTTGGGCTAAAAACGAAGCGGGTAGAATCAAAGGAGTACTTGTTGAGCGAGGAATGGAGGGTTTTACCACTCCAGAAACGCACAATAAATGGTCGCTTCGCGCTTCCTCAACAGGAGAACTGGTTTTTGATAATGTTCGTGTTCCTAAGACAAATATCTTACCCGGTCGTGACGGTTTAGGTGCGCCGCTTTCCTGTTTGGATAGTGCCCGTTTTGGAATTGCATGGGGTGCACTTGGTGCAGCAATGGATTGTTACGATACGGCCTTGAGGTATTCAAAGGAAAGAATTCAGTTTGGCAAGCCAATAGCAGGTTTCCAGTTGCAACAGAAAAAGCTTGCAGAGATGATTACTGAAATTACCAAAGCTCAATTATTAACGTGGCGTTTAGGTGTTCTAAAAAATGAAGGTAGAGCGACTACTCCTCAGATTTCAATGGCCAAACGAAACAATGTGGATGTTGCATTGAAAATAGCTCGTGAGGCTCGTCAAATGTTAGGTGGAATGGGAATTACAGGAGACTTCTCAATCATGCGCCACATGATGAATTTAGAGTCTGTGGTAACCTATGAAGGAACACACGATATTCACCTACTCATCACTGGTTTAGACATTACTGGCGAAAATGCCTTTGTCTAATTAATTGGTGATTCTAATAATGTTTACTCCGTCGTAAGTACATCGGTACTCTTTAACGGGAAGAAGGAAATTGGTATCTAGGCTCTGCCCATCCAATAGTTGATATTGGTGTTGGTCACATCCGCAGGTGAAGTAAAAATCGCCGTTACTGCTTTCTAACACGCCGCAGCCGTCAGCCCAATGTGCTGGACAAGCCGCCTCATACGCTGCAAAATCGTAAAACTGACCCTCAAAATATCTCCTGTAAACTAGAATTCCGGCATGGCCCGCATTGGGCAGTAAAAGTTGACCTCCAACTACCGTTAAATTGAAACTTGAGGGGTCGCTTACGTAAATCGTTTGATCGACAAAAGGTTCCGGAATATCGTACTGAACAGCAGAGGTATTACAAGCGCTAAATAGCCAGATAGTAGCAGCGGACACTGCTAAGGTCTTGTTTTTCAATACATCAACAATTTTACTCATGGCGTGCAAGATAGCGTGAAAAGTTTGTTAAATCTCCGGTTCTGATGCTTATATTTACGGACTTATAACGCAAAAATAAAGCCAGTATTTATGGTCAAAAGAATACTCTCGCTTATTATGGTCTTTGCTGTAGCCGTTAGCTACGGTCAAACTCGTCCAGGTTCTTTCAAGGGAACGGTAAAGGATAAGCGCACAGGCGAAGTCATTCCATTTGCAACCGTAATTGTCAAAGACAAAGACGTTGTTATTGCTACCGGAACGACTGATTTCGATGGAAAATATAATATCAATCCAATAAATGCGGGTGTGTACAATCTCACCTGTAAGTTCATTGGGTATGCAGATTTCAACCTGAACGGTGTTACCGTCTATTCTGGTAAGCCCAAGGTGGTCAACTTTGACATGACTGTAGAAAGCACCATGATTACCGAGGTAACGGTCATTGCTAAGGAAGACTTAATTGAAACGGGTAAAACCTCTGACATTGTAAGTTCAGAGGAAATTAAAAACCTACCGTATCGAAATCTGAGTCAAATTGTTGGTACTACTGCTGGGGTATTTCAACAGGACGGTAGCGGTTCCTTCAATGTCCGTGGTTCACGTTCTTCTACTAACGTTATTTTCATTGATGGTGTTAAGGTACGTGGAGACGTTAACCTTCCTAGAGATGCCATCCTACAAACGGAGGTGATCACTGGTGGTGTTCCGGCACAGTATGGTGACGTGACGGGTGGTGTTATCTCAACTACTACCAAAGGACCTGCTCCATATTACTTTGGATCTTCTGAAATTTTGACCAGTTCAGCATTTGATCCATATCATTACAACTTAGGGGCTTTAACGCTTGGTGGACCCATCATTAGAAACAAAAAAACGGGACAGCCCATTGTAGGTTTCCTCCTTGCATCAGAATTTCAATACAACAGAGACGGTTCGCCTCGATCATTGACCACTTGGAAAGTGAATGATCAAAAATTAGCTGAGCTTGAAGCAAATCCTCTTGTACCTGCTTCATCAGGTTTTGGTGTCCTTAACGCGGCAGATTTTCTAACTCAAGCAGATCTTGAAGATCAGAACTACCGTGAAAATGTTGCTCGTACAGCAGTACGTGTTTCGGGGAATCTAAAATTTGTAACGAGCGAAAAGACTACGCTTACCTTAGGGGGACGTTACAATATGAACCAAGGTAGAAACGGAAGTAGATTCAATGAATTGATGAATTATGGAAATAATTCAGAATCCTTTTCTCAAGACTGGTCCACATATGTTCGCTTCCAACAGCGTTTTGGAAACCCTTCAGATACTTCAAACTCATTGATTCGCAATGCCTTTTATACCATTCAAATGGATTTCACGCGTAATGAAAGGTTATCTCAAGATGCGCGACACAAGGACAATCTATTTGCTTACGGGCACATAGGGAATTTCAAGACTACATACAGACCGCTTTACGTTTTAGGTTCGGATACTATCACAGATCCAAACGATCCCAATTACGGTAAAGTCATGGATGCCTACACTTTAGCAGTATATCAAAGCATAGGAGTTGATTTTACACCAGGGCAAAACAACCCAATTCTTTCGAACTATACTTCTAACTTCTATGATTTTGTAGACCAGAGTTTAATTTTTAATCGTGCTCGTTCGCTCGAAGATATTCGCGCAGGTGGTGGTCTATTAAACGGTGACCAGCCGTCGTCGGTTTACGGACTCTGGGGCAACGTAGGTGCGAATCAAGCGTCATACGGTAAAACATTGAATGACCAGTTCCGTATAACGGCATCCTCTACCTTTGACATCAAAGACCACTCTTTGATTGTGGGTGTAGAATACGAACAACGCTTTGACCGTTCCTATTCTATAGGTGCTAGAGGTTTGTGGACGTTGATGCGTCTGCTTCAGAACGATGCCATTCGTGAATTAGATTTGAACAACCCAATTGCTTCCTATAATAACGGAGTATTCCAAGACACCTTGAATTACCCACGTCTATTTGATGCGGATAAACCCAGAACATTTGACCGTGAGCTTCGTGAGAAATTAAATCTTGATCCAAACGGCACAGATTGGTTAGATATTGATTCATACGACCCTTCTACGTTCTCACTAGATATGTTCTCTGCGAACGAATTATTGAACATTGGTTCTAGTCAATATGTCTCTTACTTTGGGTTTGATTACTTGGGTAATCGATTAACCACCCGTCCATCTTTGACCGATTTCTTTGCCACAGATGCTCAAGGTAATTCACAACGATTGGTGGGTGCCTTTGAGCCTATTTATATGGCAGGTTACATTCAAGACCAGTTCACATTTGAGGATTTATTCTTCAATATAGGTGTTCGTGTAGATCGTTTTGATGCCAACCAACCGGTTTTAGCAGATCCATATGTGCTTTATCCTGTATATACTGTTGGAGACCTTGGAGCTACCGCTTTAGCCGGTTATGACGTTCCTCAAGGTATGAGCGACGATGCCGTGGTATACGTGGACGACCAAGAAAACCCTTCTTCCATTGTAGGGTATCGTGAAGGCAATACGTGGTATACCGCTGCAGGTGAAGTAGAAGCTAACCCTAAAAACATTGCAGATAAGAGCGGCGGTATCAAACCCTTCTTAATTAACCCAGGAATCGAAGACCAAAAATTGGCGGTTACTGCAAACGAAAGCTTTAAGGACTATACTCCTCAGGTTACTGTGAGTCCTCGTATTTCATTCCAGTTCCCTATCTCTGATGAAGCTGAGTTTTTTGCGCACTATGATATCATGGTACAGCGTCCAGATCCCGGGGTGAACAGAATGAATCCAATTACCTACCTCCAATTAGAGAATGGGGACAATGGAAACCTTTTGGCGAATCCTGATTTGAGACCGCAACGCACCACGGATTATGAAATTGGTTTCCGTCAGAAATTAGGTGATAATAGTGCCTTGAAAATAAGTGCATTCTACAGAGAAATGCGCGACATGATGCAGTCATTCAGCTTTACTGAGGCATATCCTGTGACCTATATTGCCTTTGGTAATTTGGATTTTGGAACTGTAAAAGGTTACACCATGCAGTACGATTTGCGTAGAACAGGCAACGTTCGATTAAACGCAAACTACACGCTTCAATTTGCAGACGGTACAGGTTCTAGCTCTACTTCCGGCGCAAACATTGCACGTTCAGGACAACCTAACCTGCGCTATATTCTTCCTCTAACCTTTGACTCACGTCACCAAGTAGTGATGAATATGGATTACCGCTATGGTGGAGGTGCTGCCTATAACGGCCCTGTTTGGTTCGGTAAGCGCGTTCTAGAAAATGCCGGATTGAATGTAGTATTGAATGCAAATTCAGGAACGCCTTACACGAGACGTTCACTGGCCTTTGGTTTAACGGATGGTGTAACGCCAATCACAGGAAATATCAACGGTTCCCGTTTACCATGGAGTTTCCGTATTGACGCCACTGCAAATAAAATGTGGAACTTTAATGAGGGTCCATTTAGCAATTTTGAGGTCTATGTTCAATTGTTGAACGTATTGAATACTCAAAATACATTAGGCGTGTATTCGTATACCGGTTCGCCTAGTGATGACGGTTATTTGAGTTCCCCTCAAGGACAAAACGCAATACAGTTTCAGACAAACGCGCAGTCGTTTGCTGATTTGTACAATATAAGTTTAGCAAACCCTGGTTTATTCAGTTTGCCTCGTCGTATTCGATTAGGTTTACGAGTAGGACTATAATTTAAAAGCATTCGAAAAACAGCATATGAAAAGAGTATTTCTCCTTTTACTATCAGCCGCTTTTGCACTGCCACTTTCTGCACGTGAAGTTCAGGGTGTAGGCAAAAATTCCGGTGCCGCCAATTCCGGTTCAATGAAAACAGTCGAAGAACTTTGTCAGCCATCCAAGGCACAGAGTGATTTGAGTATTAATAATGTACGAGCAACCATATTAGGTGGCGGTGACATGTGGTGGGACTTAAACACTGCGCGTTACGAAGTACCAAAAGGCTCAAACAAACACTCCATGTTTGCAGGTTCGCTTTGGCTCGGTGGTGTGGATGAAGGAAATCAATTGAAACTTGCGGCAATGACGTACCGTCAATCTGGTAACGATTACTGGCCTGGCCCGCTAACCACAGACGGAACAGCTTCTACGAACAAAGAGATTTGTGATAAGTACGACCGTCATTGGATCATTTACCGTGAAGAGGTGGATGTTCATAAGGCTTGGTTAGAGTGTTTAGCAGATCCTAACTGTGATGATGCAGAACTTTTCCCTGGTTATGAAAGTCAAATTCCACAAAGCATTAAAGATTGGCCAGGTAACGGTGTGAATGGAGAATTGCCGTACCAATTGGCTCCGTTTATTGACCGCGATGGTGATGGAGTTTACGATTACCTTGTAGACTACCCTGCGTATGACATTGATAAGGAATACGATTGTAGAGACAAAGAAACGGATGTGTTGTACGGTGATCAAACTATTTGGTGGGTGTACAATGATCGTGGTAACGTGCATACTGAATCACAAGCTGGAGCCTTAGGTTTTGAAATCCGTGCACAAGCTTTTGCATTCTCCACGAATGATGAGGTGAACAACATGACGTTCAATAACTACCGAATCATTAATAGATCAACTTTCCGTTTGACAAATACGTATTTCTCTACGTGGTTTGATCCAGATTTAGGGAACTATACAGATGATATTATTGGTTGTGATATCGCGCGCGGTTTAGGATATTGTTACAATTCTGATACTGAAGATGAAGGCGCCTTAGGGTACGGTTTAAACCCACCGGCGGTAGGTTTTGATTTCTTCCAAGGTCCATTTGCTGATTATTACGACGGTTTAGATAATGACCGCGATGGCTGTGTAGACGGTGTTCAAGATCCAGAAACGGGAGTTTGTATCGCTGAAGATCCATCTACAGGCGTGAATGAGCGTATTATCATGAGTCAGTTCATGTACTACAACAATACCTCTTCCAACATTTCTGGTAACCCAGATAATGCAACACATTTCTATAACTACATGCGTGCGCTATGGAAAAACGGTTCAGAGTTAATTATTGAAACGCCATCAGGACCAGGTAATCTTGGTAATGGTGATGGGTTTGTTGCTTCCGGTAACGGAACACCAACTCGATTTGCTTACCCGGGTATGTCTTATGATACTACCGGTGCATACCCTCCATATAGCCCTGTGGATTGGTGGGAGAGCCCAGCAAACAAAGAGGATAAGCGTGGTCTTCACAGTGCCGGTCCATTCTCATTGGCCCCAGGTGCACTTAATTTTGTAACTACCGGTGTAGTTTGGGAACGCGACTTGATTAACAATGATCTTTTTGCTTCAGTAGAAAAGGTAATAATTGCAGATGACAAGGCTCAGAAGCTATTTGACAATTGTTTCCAAGTACTGAATGGTCCTGATGCTCCCGATGTAACTACTCAAGAGTTAAATCGTGAAATCATATTGAAATTGACCTACGGCCCAGGGTCTAACAATGCAGGTTACAGCTATCGTGAGCGCGATCCGCTAATTACGGTAAGTCCGGATGACCGCGATTCAATTTTGAATGCCAATCCAGATTACTTCGATTATAAATTTGAAGGATTTCAAATCTTCCAATTGGCGAATTCAGATGTAAGTATATCTGATATTTATGATCCAACGCAGAGCCGTATGGTGGCGCAATGCGATATCAAAAATGATTTGACTCAACTAATCAATTGGGAAGTTGATCCAGATATGAATGCCCTGGTTCCTCAAGACATGACCTTACAGTCTAACAACTCTGGGATTTTCACATCATTTAAAATTAATGAAGACCAATTCGCAACTGGGGATCGTACCCTTATTAATCATAAAGAATATTACTTTACAGTAATTGCCTACGGTCAAAATCAGTACTTGGAGTTTAATCCAATTACTGCGGCAGGTGGACAGAAAATCCCATTCTTGGCCGGTCGTAGAAATATTAAAACCTATACAGCTATTCCGCATCAAATAGATTCGGAAAAGGGTGGTACCATTCAAGTCGCGGAATACGGTGACGGTCCAATCGTCAGACGCATGGACGGTGTTGGTAACGGCGGAACAGAATTGGAACTCTTGCCAGAAGAAGTCACGGCTATTTTAAATGGTAATGCGAGTGGCCAGCCTTCTTATATGGGCGGAATGGGACCTGTTGCTATCAAGGTAGTGGACCCATTAGAAGTGAAGGATGGACAATACACCCTTACCTTTAGCTCAGCTAATGCCAATGCAAATTGGCAAATTACAGATGCTGCGGGCAACGTAATCGTAGAATCAGATACCACCATTTCCTTTTATAACGAACAAATTGTTCCGGATTTGGGTCTTTCTGTGGCGGTTCAACAAGCCCCTGCTCCGGGTGGAGATGATGATGGAACCTATGATAATGGTGTGATTTTCTCAGAAATCATTTACGAAGACCCCTCAAAAGAATGGTGGGCAGGAATTCAAGATGACAAAAGTTACACCCCTTACAATTGGATTTTAGCAGGAACAAACAGTTATCCAACGGAAGAACCCGCTACGTTGTATCCAGATCAAGATGGTGATGCTAAAGGGTATTTTGAAGATATCGTTGGCGGAACTTGGGGTCCATATATGTATGCTTCCGGAAATAACCGTGTAGATATAAATGGGTATTCAAACTTTGGTATGGGTCCAGCGGTGAGCATCGGACGTAACTTAAATGATGCGAGCGATTTGCATTCCGTGGATATTGTTTTCACAACAGACCATACTAAATGGACGCGCGTGCCAGTATTTGAATTGGCTGAAGAAGCTGCCCTTAGTGAGCATGGTGATAAAAAATTGACCCAACGTCAAGATACCTCATGGACATTGAATAATGGCAATTTGGTTCAAGACCCAAATATGGCACCAGGTTGGTCTTACTTCCCTGGTTATGCTATAGATGTGGAATCAGGTAAGCGCTTAACAATGGCCTTCGGTGAGAACTCGTGGTTGCCGGGACAAAACGGTAATGACATGTTATGGAATCCAACAGATGTTGAGGCTATTCCTCCAGGTAACACGGTAAACGGAGGCTATGTATTTGGTGGTCAGCATTACATCTATGTGTTTGCAGATGAAGACCGTATCCAAGGAAATAATGTTGATTTAGCGTATAGTGGTCCAAATCCAAATAATTGGCCTATTAAGGACTTGATGGAAAATCTCGTTCAATCAGGAGGTCTTGGAAATATTGCTCGAGCAAATTTCTGGAGAGCTTGTCGTTGGGTTGGAATCCCTACGCTCCGCAGAGGATTAGATTTTGATCCATATACGGAACTTCCAACGGAGACGCGAATTAGAATTCGCATGAATTCGGCCTATCAGAACAGACAATTAGCGGATGCACCAAATGGCGGGATTCCTCAATTCCAGTTCAATACTTCGAATATTGCCACTAGAACATATGAGAGTGCGGTTGGCTCTAGTGCCTTAGAAACTATCCGTGTTGTGCCAAATCCTTATTACGGATTCAGTTCCTACGAAGCTTCTCAATTGGATAATATTGTCAAAATCACAAATCTCCCAGAGACTTGTACGATTAATATTTTCTCTACTTCGGGTACTTTAATCCGACAGTTGAGAAAGGATAACAGTTTGACCTATGTTGAATGGGATCTGAAGAACACGTATAACGTGCCAATAGCCTCTGGAGTCTATATCATACATGTAGATGCTGGTGAATTGGGAGAAAAGGTTGTGAAGTGGTTTGGAGCCCTTCGTCCAGTTGATTTGAACTCATTCTAAGAGAATAACGATGAAAATGAAAAAATATATCATTGCATTTTGTTCACTAGCCCTAATTGGGACCGTGCAGGCAGGTAATCCTCAACGTGCTGGTTCCGCAGGTGCTTCTGAATTATTGATCAACCCGTTTGCACGATCTGCAGGTTGGGGAGGTGTTAATGTTGCTGGCGTAAGCGGTGTGGATGCCTCATTTATGAATATTGCCGGTATTGCTGCTACTCCGGGTAATACCCAGGTGGCATTTAACAATACCCAATGGTTAGTGGGTGCTGGAATCCAAATGAATGGAGCTACACTCATCCAACGTGTGAGTGATGTAGGTTTCTTGAATATGGGGATTAGTGCATTCGACTACG